>WBZM01000175.1_pt1 | contig 105510 bp, 74 predicted proteins | sample 5204271 | NCBI WGS metagenome assembly WBZM01 (sample SAMN12344346, study PRJNA552823) | activated sludge metagenome | biome: Activated sludge suspended growth; feature: Nitrification reactor; material: Wastewater; isolation source: activated sludge from nitrification reactor of wastewater...
ATTAGCCCTAAAAATATACTCCTCGGCTGCTGGTGGCGCAGCCACCAGCAGCCGAGGAGTATATTTTTAGGGGGGGCAAATTGGTTTTTTGCTGAGGCAAAAAACCAATTTGCCCCCCCTTTGAGGAGTCTCGCCTTACGGTGATGCGTGGAGGGCGCTAAATAGATACTTTTGCGAAGCAAAACCACCGAAAACCCCCAAATAATAGCGGCGGCGGCATCTTTGATGCCGCCGCCGCTATTATTTGGGGTTGGAAGCGGATGACTTTCTGAGGAAAATCATCCGCTTCCAACCTTTCTGAATACCGTCCCTCGAAGATTAGGGATGACTCATGTTTCCAACCTTGTTAGCCGAGCAGTAAGTGGCCCAGCAATATTATTCGGCACTTGAACTGTTTGCAATAGATTGAATTTCAATAAATTACAACAATGACCAATGACGATTAATGACCAATGACTACTTATTACTGCTTTTCCTCCACTTTCTCGGTGGTCGCAACTTTCTTCACGGTCATGCGGGCCGTATAATCGGCGGGGTTTATCTTCTTGCCACTTTCGGTTTCCGGTGTCACATCATAAACCTGGATTTTATAGCTGCCGACGGTGGCCGTGGCCGGCTTCACATCTGACTTCTTCCTGATAAGTTCTATCGGCGGCTGGCTTTTACCGTCAATATTGGCCACGAAGACCATTTTTATTTGACCTTCCTGGATGCAGTTCACAAACTTCGGACAGCGGGAGTCCTCCGGCACTTCCTTGAACGTGAGCTTGAATTTTTCTTCTGGAATGGCCACAGAATTGCCCAGCTTCAATTCAAAAAAATCGTTCGGCTTGATGTTGGCATGGCCCGCCTTGGGCTTGTTTCCACAAGCAACCAACAGAAGCATACCACACAACAAAATGGAGATATTGAGAATTTTCATTGCAAAAAATTTTTGTGAAACGGTTGAAACAACCGCCCTCTCAAACGAAGATTTGGCTGGCGATGTTGCGAACGCAATGTTTTACAGCTCGCCGAACTTGGCTTCATAGGCATACAGCGCCGCTCCTATGATGCCCGCATGGTTGAACATGGCCGCAGTGGTCACGTTCAGCCGCTTGTCAATGTATTTGCCAAATTCCTTGAACTCATTGCTGATGCCCCCACCCAATATGACAAGGTCGGGCGACATGATGCGGTCAATATGCAACAGGTACTCGTTGAACCGCTTGCCGAAGCCTTCCCACGTCATGTCATACTTCTTGCGGGCAGTGTTGGAGACATAATGCTCTGCCACCCAGCCCTGTAGGAACAGGTGCCCGAACTCCGAGTTGCGCACCATGTGCCCATCGGTGAACAACGCCGAGCCAAGCCCGCTGCCAATGGTGATGAGGAGCACCGTACCCATTTGTCCTTTGCCCTTGCCGTAGCGCATCTCGGACAAGCCGGCAGCGTCAGCGTCGTTCATGGCGACGACCTCCTTGCCCGTTGCAGCCGATACGACCTTTTCGATGCTGGTTCCTATCCAGGCCTCGTCAATATTGGCGGCACTGAAGGCCACTCCGTTCTTGACGATGGATGGAAAGCCGACCCCGATGAGGTTTCCTTCGTACCCCACCTTCTCCACCAATTCGGCAATCACGGCAGCCACAGCTTCGGGCGTGGCCGGCTTCGGGGTGGAGAGTTTGATGCGTTCGGTGGTGAGTTCTCCTTTTTCAAGGTCAATGATGGCGCCTTTGATGCCCGATGCGCCCACGTCTATGCCAAGTATGTTTTTCGTTTGCATGAAATACCATTTTTATTGTTTGTGCCAAACGCTGTGTTTGACAACATTTTTTATGTCTTTGGTTCTATGACAATTCTTGTGGAACAAAATCCGGATTTTATGTTTGCCATTCTCCACACATCGTCGAAAGGCGGACCCCCATAAAGGGTCGGCAAATTGTTTTTTTGCCTTAGCAAAAAACCAATTTGCCGACCCTAAAAAAACTTTCGGTGGCTGGCGGCGGAGCCGCCAGCCACCGAAAGTTTTTTTAGGTGAAGCGGAAATTTGGCAAAGCCAAATTTCCGCTTCACCCTTTTCGGCGGCAGCGGTATGCTACAAAAAAATTCTCCAAATGGATTTGTTACAAAGGAATTATCAAAGAACGAAACCTATTTTATCACCTTCACCTTCATCTTAACGTCGGTCTTGGGCCGGTCACGGGGGTCGGTCTCCACGGCAGCAATTTTCTCGATGACTTCAAAGCCCTTTATCACCCGCCCAAACACCGTGTAGTCACGGTCGAGGAAGGGGGTGCCGCCCTGTTGCATATAGGCATCCCGCTGCTCCTTGGTATAGCGAAATCCTTTGCGAGCCTCAATCATGCTCAGTTCTTGCTCTGTTTGGGACTTGCCCTGCACAATGTAGAACTGCGAGCCGCTGGAACGTTTTTGCGGGTTCACCTGGTCGCCTTGCCTTGCTGCGCAAATGGCCCCCTTCACGTGTGCCAGCGAATCCACGAACTCGGCAGGGATGGTGTAGCTCGGCCCACCTGTTCCAAGTGCAGTTTCCGGCTTGGCGTTCTTCGAGCTGGGGTCGCCGCCCTGCAACATGAATCCATCAATGACACGGTGGAAGAGCGTCCCATCATAATAACCCTCTTCGGCCAGTTTGATGAAATTGTCACGATGTTGCGGCGTGGCATTGGACAACTGGATGGTCATCGTGCCGTAGTCCGTTTCGATTTCCACCAAGCAGGCAGCAGGGGCCGTCACTTGAAGCACTTTCTGCATCAAAGCGGTCTTATTACCCTTTTTGACGGTCAGCCGCACAGGGTAATTGCCACTGGCGGCATAAACATGGTTTGGTGCAGCCAAAACGGATTTGTTGCCATCGCCAAAGTCCCATTCGTACTCGTCTGCATTCTTCGACAGGTTCTCGAACTTGACGGAGGCTGGGGCGACCAAATCCTTTTCGGTATGGCTGAAATCGGCCAACGGCTTGGCACACGAAACCACCATTGCCACAAAGCAAAAGAAGGCTATTATTTTTGAAAAATGCTGCATTAAAGCGATGATGAATGATAAACGATAAATGATAAATGATGAAGTGACTACCCAATCCCCAATACCTAATACCTAATGCCCCCTCAATCACTCGCTCAACACCTTTACTTTCATTGAAATATTCTCCAGCGGGCGGTCACGGGGGTCACGGGGGGCATTGGCGATTTTGTCCACTACGTCCAAGCCTTCTACCACCTGACCGAACACGGTGTAGTCGCCATCCAATGGCGGATAACCACCCACTTTCAAGTAGTAGTCACGCTCCTCGGCTGAATAGGTGACGCCGTTGGCCTGTTTCATTTGAATCACTTGGTCGAGTTGGGCCTGCGGCACGGGGCCGTTCTGCACGATGTAGAACTGCGAGCCACTAGAGCGTTTCTCCGGGTTCACTTGGTCAGGCTGTCGGGCTGCGGAAAGTGCGCCCCGGAAGTGCTTCGCCCCGATCTCGGCGGGAATAGTGTAGCCAGGGCCGCCCATACCCAGCGGCTGGCCGGGCATGGCCCGCTTGGAGTCAGGGTCGCCGCCCTGAATCATGAAACCGGGAATGACCCGATGGAACAAGGTACTGTCCAGATAGCCCTCCTTGGCCAATTTCAAGAAGTTCTTTTTGTGCTCTGGGGCCGAGTCGTAGAGCTTCACTTTGATATTGCCCAGGTTGGTCTCAATGAGCAGCATGGCGTCGCCACCAGCAGTTTGCACTTCTTGGCCTTCGGCTTTGGCACCATCTGCTGTGCCTTCGGTTTTGTTTCCTCCACAACCGAGCAAGAGCAGCAATTGCGCCAGCGAAAAGAATAGGATTAATTTTTTCATGCTTTTTTATTTAATGAGCGAATGATTGAAGGAAAGAATGATTGAATTAGCCTCACTTTCTCTCACCTTCTCACCTTCTCACCTTCTCACTAATTCATGGAAGGCGCCGGGTTTTCATCCTCAACCCCATTGGCGACCCGCCACTCTTTGAAATAATGTATGACCTTGATTTTGAGGTATTCTTCTTGTTCTTTCATGCCTTTTTGGGCAAATGGCTTTACTGCATCGTAATGTGGCCAGCCATCGGCGTCCCGCCCCTTAAACTCGTAGTAGCCATCGTAGCTCATCAAGTTGCAAACGGCAATGTGCATCAGGTCTTGTTTTTCCTCCTTCGTAAAATTGGGCTTCCAACGCCCCAGTTCCTGTACCCCGATGAGGAAGAGGATGGCGTTCATGTCCGGCAGCACGTCCCGTTGTAGGGCGTCCTTGACAAGGTGCCGTACTTTTAGCCATTCAAATTCAAGTTCCCAATCTTCCATCGTAACGTAGGCTTTAAAAATCGGGCAAAGATAATTTGATTGCGGATTCTTCGATTGCGGATTTCGGATTAGGGGAAGTGTGAAATTTCAATTTCATGACTTGTTCCAATCAAAAAGCAAGTTGGGAAAAGCATGGCCCCCAATCCGCAATCTTTTGTCATTCCCGAAGGGAACCTAATCGTTTCACTCTTCCCGTACGAGCGCAGGCACTTTGCTAGCCCGCAAGGAAGCAGGCATCGAGGCAATCAAGCCTATGACCAGCACCACAACGACGACAGCAAACACATCGAAAAACCTCATGCCAATGGGGTAGGCATCCACGACGAAGCCTTCGGGGATGGACACGATGCCAAAGATTTTTTGCAAGGCATAAAAAATCATGGCCAGCACAAGCCCCACCAATAAGCCAAAAAGACTGAGCAATAGGCCCTGACCGATAAATATGTTCCTCACCAGCTTCTCGTTGGCACCCATGCTTTTCAGGATGCTGATGTCGGCCTTTTTTTCCAAAACAATCATCCAGAGCGAGCCAATCATATTGAAGGCCACGAGCACGATGGTAAGGGAAAGCAGGGCGAAACTCATCCATTTTTCGATGTTCATCAACTTCAGGAAAGCCTCGTCCTGTTGGAATCGGTCTTTTACTTGAAAATCGTCGCCAAGCACAGCTCGGATGGATGCCAGCGCCTGCTTTTGGTCGGTGCCGGATTTGAGCCGAATCTCCAAGGCACTCACCTCGTCGTAGGTGCCGAGCAGGTCACGGGCAAAGTCGAGCGAGACAATAACATATTGATTATCAAACTCTTGTTGAATGCTGAAACTGCCAACGGGGTAGGTGATTCGCTTGCGGAAAGGTTGTTCCAGCCCACTGGTCTTCTCTCGTTTGGCCATGTAGATGTTAAGGGTGGCGAAGGGGTCTTCCATGTCCACCTCCAAATTGCGGGCAACGCCCCGGCCCATCACGGAGAGGTTCCTTTCACCTGCCTTCAGCCTGAACTCTCCAACAAAAATGGCAGAATCAATGCCGCTGACCTGTTGGTAGTGGTCGTCCACCCCCTTGATGATGCCAAAGCCCTGGCCATCGCCGTACTCAAAAAAGGCCACCTCCTCCAAGGTCTGCGACAGGTTTTCTACCGCAGGTAAAGCCTCCAATTGTGCAAGCTGGCTGGAATCCGGCACAAAGGTCTTGCCCACCGTGGCCGTCACCTTCACATCGGGGTTGAACTTGCTGAACATCCCGATGATGAGGTCTTCAAAACCATTGAAAACGCTCATCACCAGCACCAGTGCCGCCGTGCCGATGGCAATGCCCACCACCGAGATGCCCGTGATGATGTTGATGGCATTCGTGGACTTCTTGGCGAACAGGTAGCGCCGGGCTATTTTCAGTGAAAGGTTCAAAATATCGGTGGACGGTAAACGGATGTCGGTTGAAGGTTATTCGATAAATCGGGCAAAAGTAGCCAAATTTTACAGGCTGGGGAAGGCGAGGTTTTTTTATCAGTTGGGTAAAACTTGTTTAAAATTTTTCAATAATATAACTTGCGCCGCCCAAGGTGGTTAAATTTTTGCTGTACACTTGAGACCCTCCTACTCCTACACGCACTTGCAGTACTGACAAATCATCATACCATGAAAATCACAACTTGGTGGCGGTTGCTTGGCCTTGCTTGTTGGATGGCTTGCGGTTGGCAACAATTGTCCGCACAGGAAACGGGGGCCGTGTTCAATGCGCCCGACGAGCGGCTGTTCGTCGAGTCGAAATGGCGCTATACCTACACGCTTCACTCGGAGTCGAACACCATCATCCACAAGGCCGACGAGAACTACAAGTTCTTCCTCTACTTCCGCTACGACTACACCTATCTGGAGTTCCTCAACGGCAAGCTCAGCCGGGGCAATTGGAGCCTTAACGGGCGCTCCTTATTCTACAGTTTCCAGCACGTCAACAAGTTCGACATCGTGCAACTGAACAAATCGGTGATGGTGCTGGAATTCACCCAAAAGAACAGCAAAGGCAAGTACCAGTACCACTTCGTGCGGGTGGAGAGCAAGGACGCCCCCTTTGCGAAGCCCGCCAACGAACTGCCGGAGGTCATCGTGGAGGCCGACGGGGAGGCTGCGGACAAAGCCACTGGGAAAAAGAAAAAAAAGGATTGGCTTTCATTTTTGCGGCGCAAAAAAACGGAACAGCCCGCTGCACCGCCCCCAACCTTCATCAGCGTGGAGTTGATTGGCGGCGGCTACTATGGCGGCATTGACCCTGTTTTGAAGGATTTCATCCAGATAAAAACGGATGGCAGGCTCATTAAAGAGTACCAGAGCGTCCACACCAACCTGCTGATTACCAAGAAAAACATCCCACGGGAAGAGCTGGAGATGTTTGCCGAATACGTGCAAAAGCAGGGCTTTTTCGAGTTTGAACGGGCTTACGACTGCCCCGACCAGCACTGCCAGAAACGCAAGGGCGAAAAACCCGTACCCATCCCGCTGCGCATCGCCATCACCTACGGCGACAAAAAAAAGATGGTCACGGTGGCCATTTGGGGCAAAGACGACCTCGGCGTGAAATGGGTGGACTACCCGCCGCAGCTCGACAATATCGTGGATGCCATTCAGCGCATGGCGAACAGGCTGGAGGTCACGATGGCGAGGAAATAAGCAACTTGCAGCCCCTGAAAAAAATCTTGCTTCGCAAAAGTATCCATTTAGCGTTTTTCTATGCGTCGCCGTGAGGCGGGACTATTAAAGGGGCAGCAAACTGTTCTTTTGCTGAGGCAAAAGAACAGTTTGCTGCCCCTAAAAATATACTCCTCGGCGGCTGGTGGCGAAGCCACCAGCCGCCGAGGAGTATATTTTTAGGTCGAATCGAAAATTTTGCAAAGCAAAATTTTCGATTCGACCTTTCCGGGGAGGAGCGGCACGCTAAATAGCTACTCGCAAAATTTTCGATTCGCCCTTTCCGATGAGCAGTGGCATGTTAAGTTGTTGGTTTTCAACCAATCAGCCTCAGCAGCGCAGGTAGCAAAAACAAGTCGGCGAGCAGCCCCGTGACAATGGCCACCACCATGAGCAGCCCCGTGGTGGACAGGATTGGCACACTGCTCAGGGCGAGTATGCCGTAGCCCAGCACCAATATCACACTGGCACTGAACACGGCAGAACCCGTCAGATTGGCCACTTCGTTCGTGGCTTCGGCAGGTGTGTGGCCTTCGGCCAATAGGCGCTTGTAGGCAAACAGCATGTGCAATGTATCGTCCACGACGATGGCGAGGATGGTAGCGGCGAGGGTGACGGTCACGATGTCGAGCGGGATGCCTGTCCAGCCCATCAGGCCCATGACCACGGCAATGGGGACGAGGTTGGAGGGCATGGCCAAAAGCGCCAATTTGAACGAACCCAATACCACGAACACCAAGCAAAAAATGACCAAAATGGCCAGTCCCAGGCTCTTCAACTGGTCGGTCAAAACCGTGTCCACAATCCTCGAATAGAGCGGAATATAACCGCTTGCCCGGAAGCCGATTTTGTCGCCGAATGTTGCCTTCACCCGCTCCGCAATCCGCTCGTGGATGAGCTGGAACTGCCTCGCCGAGTTGAACGGAATCCCTGCCAAAAGGCGTACCTCGTCGCCGTCGGGGGTAGCCAGCCGATTGATGAACGGGTCGTCCTTGATGCTGCCGCTTATTTGCGAGAGTTTATTTTGTGATAAACCGGTTAAATCGTTTATATCGTCCAATTTATCGCCCGGTGTGCGTTGGTAGGTATCTTTAATAAAATCCAATATGGATAGCGTTGAAGTCACCAATGAATCCGCTGCTACCAGTTGTTGCACTTCGTTCAATAGCATAAGGTTTTTCTTGGCTTTCCAACTGCTTTTTGGGTATTTTAGCACAAATTCCATCGAAATATAATCGCCAATTTCACGGGTAATTAATTCATGGTCATGCCTTATTGCATGGCGTTTGGGGATAAAACTCAGCGGCTTTGTATCAATATTAATTCGGCTTATTCCAATGCCTGCAATAATCATCAACAAAGCCATAAAACCAACCACCGTGCGGTAATGGCGGCTCGCCCAGTTCATGATATGGTCAACCCTGACGGTGATGCTGCCCAATACATCAAAGCGGAAATTCGTCTTGGTCAGCTTTTTATATGCAACAATGATGGCGATGAACGACAAGGCGGAAACGAAGAACTCGCTCAGTGCGGCAAACAGGCCGTAGTCCCTCGTGATTTCGATGGAAGATGAGCGCAAGGAGAGGAAGCCGCCGACCGTCGTCAGCACGTTGAAAAAAATGGGAACAGTGAGCAGCGTGATGGCCTTGAAAATGCGGTCGTCGCTGCTTGCCCCGGCCTGCACCGCTTGCCGGGCATGCAAGGTAAAATGGATGAAATTGGCCACGCCTATCACCATTATCAGCGGCGGCAGGGCCAGTGTCATGGTGTTGATGGGCTTGCCCAGCACCAGCATGGAACCCAACAAAAACAGCGTTGCACAGCCGATGGTGAGCAGCGCCAGGACGGTGATGAAATAGCTCCTCGAAACCAGCAGCATCGCCACAACGAGGACGAGGTAGGAGAGCAACAGGAAGTATTTCCCCTCCGCCAGCGTCGTCTGGTTGATGCCGTCGTAAACCACACCGAGGCCGCCCTTGTGCAACTGGCTTTTGGCCCCATTGCGGAGCGATGCAAAAACCGAATCCACGGCGGCAACGACCTTGTTCCGGCCATGCTCCATCAGTTCCACCGTGTCCGGCCAGACATAGACGATGACCTGGTCCGACGATTTGCCGACCAGTCGCCGTTGGATGCCAAGCCCTTCCATCCAGCCCTGCACCTCGTTGGCAGGGGGGAGGGTGTCCAGGTTTTCGAGGCTTCGGAAGCCATCGGAAAGATACCAGTATGGGTAGTTGGTATAGGATGTGACGAGCGCCACACCGTCTATCTTTTTGAATGCCTCCGTGAGCCGGATGGTCGCTGCGATGCGGTCGGGATGGTGGTAGGGCAGGCTGTCGGCGATGCTGCAAACGATGACATCGTCGCTGCCGAATTTGCGGAGGAAACTGTTGTACTCGACCAGCGCCAGGTCGTCGGTGGTGAACCAGGAGCTTACGCTGTTGTCAATTTTGATGCGGGGCAAAAAAGCAAGAATGGCCACCACCAACACGGCCACCAGCCCAACGATGGGGCGGCGGTAGCGCCAAGTTGCGCCGCTTATCGAGCTGACGAAATGTTGCACATTCGTGAATTGGTTGAATTGGTTGAATTGAGGAATTGGTTGAATTGGGGGCACTTACCTACCTAATTCAACCAATTTAACTAAATCCCCTAATTCCTACACCGACACCTCCTTCCGCCACCCCATGTACCATTTTTTAAAGCTGCGCCAGCCTTTCTTGTTGTTGGACTTGAGGGCGTTGAACACTTGGGCTTGGTATGCAATGGCCTGTTTCACGTCCAAATCAAACTTGCGCTTGGGCGTCCCTTGGAAGCCGGGCACCACAATCCATTCCTTGTTGAGGTAGAGCAGTGTGTGCGACACCGACTCCGTCTTGCCGGGGTTGTGCAGGGTGACGTGGACGTTGTTCTGCATCTTGCTCATGGCCCGTGGGATGTTCTTGGTCATCAGCGGGTTTTGCAGCGTCATAGCGGTCATCGGCGTGAAGAAGACGGCCAAAATCTTGTAGGTTTCCTGCTCGTCAATCTTGCCGTCCTCGGCGTGCTGCATGAGGTTCATCACGTTTTGCGTGGTGATGGGCAGCACATAGTCCACCTGCTTGGGGTCAATGCCGTTCACGATTTCGAAATGGTCGCCCTTGTGCAGTACGGTGATTTTCTCGCCCGTTTCCTTCACCTCCACGCCGAGGTTGACGAAGTAATCCTTGAAAAAATCAGCGAGGAATTTCTGTTTGGCGAGCTTTTCCCATTTTTCGCCCGCAAGGATTTTTCCTTGGGCATTGGCGGCTTGGCCGACGACCAAGCAAGCAAGAAGAACAGCAATGAAGAGTTTGGAAGTTTTCATACATGAAGTTTTGATGGTGAAGGTTGAATGGCAAAGCTAATGAACAAAGCTATGCTTGTGTAGGGATAAGTGCATACTTGCGTTAGTTTATGGCGCAAGTTGCAGCCTCATTTTAGGGATATCCCTGCCTTTCGGCGATGCTCACTTCCCCAATTCCTTTACCCTGATATTCCGAAATCGCACCACATCGCCGTGCCCCAAGAACCCGATATGGCCTCGGTTGCGCTGCAGGCCGGGGTGTTCCTTGCCGTCCATCGTACCGTTTTTGCTGGCCTCCGCCATGTCGCCGTCCACGATGGCCGTGCCGTTCAGGATGACCTTGATTTTCGAGCCTTCGACGATGACCTCCTCCGAGTTCCATTCCCCAACGGGCTTCAGGTAATCCCGCTTGGCGGGGATGATGCCATAGACGGAGCCGTGGTACTGGTAAGGTTTCAGGCTGGCGTACTTCTCGGCGGTGTTGTCGAGGATTTGGATTTCCTTGCCCACATAGGCCGCATCGCCCTCCAAGGGGGCATGGATGCCAAGGCCGTTGTTCGCCCCCGGCGTCAGTTGGAACTCGAAGCGGAAGCTGAAATTGCTGTATTCGCCTTCGGTAAAAAGGTTGCCGCCACTGCCGCCGCCATCGGGTTTTACAACGATTACGCCGTTTTCGACAATATACGACTGCTTGTTGCCTACCCAGCCGTCGAGGTTTTTTCCATTGAAAAGGGTGGTGAAACCCTCGTCGCCCATTTGTTTTTGTGCTCCGCAACTGAGGAGGAAAATGCTGGCAACTATTGCGCAGCAGAATGCTGATTTGCTCATAATTTTAGTTTGAAAAGTCATTTTTGTCAGGCTCGAAAAGCCAGTTAATTGAAAAACCAAAGGTAATTGGAATTCAATTGCAAGTTCATTTTGGCTGGAAAAACCACGGACGCCATTTCCCCCTTATTTTTGTAGCCATGAACTACAAGCCAATGCAAACAACCCAGTTGCTCCGCAATGCGTGAAACGGAAAAGGGAAATACCGTGCAACACAAAAAAGCCAGCGCATTGCGTCGGCTGTTAAGGGCGTTGGGGGTGACCCTGCTGGCGGTTGTCTTGCTGTTGGTATTGGCGCTCGTGGGCCTGAACCTCTACTTGAAATCTGATAAAGTCAAGGAGTTCAGCCATCTCCCCTTCCTCAATGGCGGCTCGGTTTCGTTCCAATCGGTGGACATCCACATTTTCAGGGATTTCCCTTCGGCCTCCATTTCCATCGAAAACCTGTCGGTGCGGGATGCTGAATTCGATGAGCACGGGACGCCCATCTTGCAGGCCAAGGAACTGCGGCTGGTAGCCTCGTTGGCGGCTTGGAGGTCACGCACAGTGGAAGTACAATCAGTGGATGTGAAGGATGGCAGCCTTGCCCTTTTCACGGACGAGAACGGGTACAGCAACCTGAAAAGCCTGCTCGCAAGGGAAAAAGAAGACGAAGAAGCCATTAAATCAAAGTATTTAACGGTGCTGACTGACAAGGTCAAACTCGGTTTCACCAATATGAAATTCGGCTTTACGGATGCTATCAAAACCACCAGCATCCAAGCAAATTTGGAGGAATTGACCGCTGTTTTGAATAAAAAAGAAAACGGGCTTGCCGCCGAGGTTGCAATGGCCGTTTTCATGGAGGAACTGGCTTTTAAAAAGGAAAACGGGTCGTTTGTGGCCAATAGCAAACTGTCGGGGAAACCCAATATTGTCATCGAAAACGGCAATATTAAATTCGAGCCATTCCCGCTTGCCATCAATGAGCAGGTGTTTTTATTTGGTGGAAATTATGACACCAAAAAACAGCAATTGACCAAGCTGGTTTTGGAAAATAATAATACGGTATGGAGCCAGTGCATGCCCTTGTTGCCCGTGGATTTGCAGGAAAAATTGGCTCCATATTATGTGGAAAAACCCTATTATACAAAGACGACAATTTCCAGTTATTTCAAGCCGGATGAGCCAATTTTGGTCAATATAGATTTCAGGATGGACGAGGAAAACACGGCCACGGCAAAGGGGTTCCGGTTCGAACAGCTCACAGTGGATGGCCGTTTTACCAATCGTTTATATGATGGAAAACGAGCGGAAAAAGAAGATGGCAAAAACCTGCGGCTTGTATTTAATAATGTGAACACTATTTATGATGATTTTTATATCCGAACGCCGTCCGTTTTAATTACATCTACGCCAGAAACTGGTGCAAAATTAAAGACGGATGTGCATATAACAGGCAAGCCGTCCGGCATCAGCAAATGGCTGAAAAACGACAAGTTCTTTTTCAAGCGGGGCAAGTTCGATTTGCAAGCCAAGGTGGAAGGTTCCATGAAGGACTTGCAGGAAATCGTGGTGAACAGCGAGGCAGACCTGGCCCTGCGGCATTTTTCCGTGGTTTATAAACCCTCTAATACGAGCTTCCCTTTTGCCCATCTGGTATTGGCCAAAAAACAGGGCGACGCCAATTTCTCCATCGTCAGCAGTATGCTCGAAAATGGGCACGAGTTCCAGATAGACGGCGGCCTGACGAACATGAAGGCGCTGCTTTTTGCCTTGGAGGAGCGCTCCACCAGCGAGGCCAATTTTATCGCCGACAAACTGAGCTGGACGGATTTTGTCAACCTGTTTGGCGAAAACGGCTATTTGGACGACGGCAAGCCCAAGGACGAACAGCAGAAAAAGCGCTCCATGAAACAAACCGTGCGGGGCATCCAATACCAGTTCCAGCCCCGCATCACGGTGGCCGTTGATACGCTGGAATATTTCGATTTAATAGAGCTTCGCCAATTCAAAACGGGCGTCCATTTTCAGGATGAAAGGACACTGGTTTTGGAAAAAACTAGCTTTAAATATGAAGAAGGGCAGGTAAATCTCAGGGCCGTTTTCGATATTAATCAGGAAGATATAACACCATTTAATTTTGAACTCCAAGCCAAGCAATTGAACCTCGCCAAGTTGCTTCCCCCGTTCGATTATTTCAGGATTAAACTGTTGGCCAACATGGACGAACTGCCCGACAACGTGAGCCTGGACATCAAGCACCGGGGCATATTGGACGACCAGAAGGGCCTGATACCCAGCACTTCCACGGGCGAGGTCGCTTTTCAGGTGGACAAGGGAAAAACCCTTTCAGGCAAGGTTTATTACGAGCCAGCCGAGTTCAGCCATTTAATGAATTCGAGCGATTTACAATTGGGCGATGCCGTTAAAACCAAGGTATTATTGAATGGCGACCCCGCTCTTTTCAACCAATTTTTTAAAACGGACAGGTTTTTTTTCAGCAAAGGGCAGTTTGATGCTGCCTTGAAATATGAGGGGAATGTGCGGGATTTCAGGGAACTGATGAGCAACGGCGACGCAAGTTTTAACCTTCGCAACAGCGAGGTTTATTATAAACATGGCGATGTCAGCTTTCCCATCACGGAAATCAACCTATCGCTCCATGAGGATATTGCGGATTTCTATGGTTTTATGAACAAGGATTCCATCCACCAGAAAATCGAATTATCGGGGAATATTGAGCACCTCAGCGAATTAGCCATCGGGAATACTGGCAAGGACGTGAAGTCAGCGGTCAATATCACTTCCACCAAGATAAGGTGGGCACAGTTGCGGAAACTGCTGACTCCAGCCAATAAGCCCGATAAGAAAACAGCAGGTTTAAAAAAGACCGTTAAAGGCATATTGGGCACTTTTAATCCCGATATATGCATGTATTTGGACACGTTCTTTTATTCCAAAAAACTCTCGTTATATGATGTGCAAACGGGCATCAGCTTGAAGGATACCGCCACCATGATTTTGGATAAAACGGGCTTCCGGTTCCACGATGGCAGTGTCAGCTTTCAGGGCAGTGTGGATTTGGGGCAAACGCAGCACACGCCTTTCACTGGGCAGTTTCAGGCGAATAAATTGGACGTCGCACGCCTGCTGGAAAGCCTCGACTACCTGTACATTCCTTCGTTCAAAACCATTGAAAAACTGTCCGGCCAAGTCACCCTGAACCTCGATTTGACCAGCACCATTGCCGACGGGGAAAAGGGACTTGTGCCCGAAGCGACCAGTGGCCTGCTCGATTTTGAATTGAGCGATATTGCCATTAAAGGCTATGCGCCCCTCGACGGCCTGGCCGCCAAAATCCGCATGAAAAAACGCTTCGAGCACCTCCGCTTTGCACCCATAAAAAACACCCTTCGCATCAAGGGCGAAGACATCACCATACCCTTGATGGAAATCCAGTCCACCGCCATCAATATGTTCGTGGAGGGCACTTATAGCTACGGGAAAAACACGAATATATGGGTCACCGTGCCGCTCGATAATTTAAAGAAAAACAAGGGCTTGGTCATCCCTTCCAAAAGGGGTTATACGGCCATCAAAAGACGCATATACGTCGAAATAACCCCTGATAAAGACGGCAAGAATAAATTCAAATTCCACTTGCGGAAAAAGAAGTTTTATAAACAGCGGGGCATCCCTGAACAGTACAGGGCCGATTTGAGGATGTACCGAAAAATGAGGAAGGGGTCGAAGCATTGATTACCGCACTATCTCAATCACCCACGCCACTTCCCCCGCCCTGCTTTTCCGCAGCTTTTCTGGCACTGCCACCTCAATCCCTTTGCCGACGGCCTCCCATTTCAGCGGCTCGTTGCTGCCCAGCAGCTTCACCGATTTGATGTTTTTCGATGAAAAAGTCGAGGCCCAAACCTTGGAGGGAAGTTCGTTTTCATCCGCATCGGGCAAATAAATCAGGTATTGGCGGCTGCCGTCCCTCTTCTGGGTGAGGCAGACCTTTCCTTCTTTATAAGGGGCAATGGGCCGGGTGCCATAAATCGCCTCGCCGTTCACGCCCATCCATTTGCCGATGTCGGCCATGCGCTGGTAGGCCGTGGCGTCAATCGTGCCATCCGGCCCTGGGCCGACGTTGAGGAGGAAATTACCGCCCTTCGCCACGATGTCCACGAGGGTATGGATGAGCTGTCGGCTGCTTTTATACTCGGCATTGGCGCTATACGACCAGCCACCGGCCATCGTCATGCAGGTTTCCCAAGGATAGGGCGGCACGTTGTTCGGCACCTGCTGCTCCGGCGTGCGGTAGTTCTCGTAGGGGCCATGCACCGAGCGGTCCACCACGAGGATGCCGGGCTGGTGCTGTCGGGCCATTTTCGCAATGCGACCCATGTCAATGGCTTGGCCCCATTTGGGCAGGTCGTAGCCCCATGAGCGCACCTCGTCGTTGATGGTGCTGTCGGGGCGCACCCAGCCGCCATCGAGCCAAAGGATGTCCATCGGGCCGTAGTTGGTCATTAGTTCCTCGATTTGGTTGTAGGTGAAGTCCTCGTAGCGTTTCCACCGCTGCGGGTATTTGCGGGCGTCGTAGTTGTTGCAGCGGTTGGGGGTGGCCCACTCGTGCGCCCAGTAGTCGTCGCAATGCCAGTCAGGCTTGCTGAAATAGGCCCCCGCCTTGAAACCCCTGTTGCGGAACGCATCGAAAACGTGCTTCGCAACGTCGGCCTTCGGATTGGTGCGGAAAGGGCAGTCCGGCCCGGTGATTTTATAGTCGGTATATTTCGAGTCGAACATGCAAAAGCCGTCGTGGTGCTTGGTGGTGAAAACAACGTACTTCATGCCCGCCGCCCAAGCTGCAGCCGCCCATTTTTCGGGGTCGAATTTAATCGGATTAAAAATCTTTGGCAATTGCTCGTAGCGCTGCACGTAGTCCACATAGTCGGCACCGCCCCGGTCAATCCAGTCCTCGTTGCAGATGCTCCAGCTCTCCACCTCGCCCCATTGGCTGTAGGCGCCCCAGTGCATCATAAAGCCGAACTTGAGGTCTTGCCATTCTTCGAGCTTTTGCCGCACGAGCGGGTCGGGGTCGGGGGTGTAGGGGTGTTGCTGCGCAATGGCAGACAAACAGTAAATCGAAAAAGGAAGCAGGAATAGTAGGCGGTACATATGGCAGTGTTTGTGGCGAAGGTAAGAAACTGTAACAATTCAGATGGCGGGCCAAAGAATGCCCTATACCTGGGAGGCAAGCGGCAGGTGGTGTTTTGGGGAATCATCTTTAAACTTGCACCTTGAAAATCAAAAACTTGCCATCATGTCCGAAGCAAAACAAATCGCTGACCGCTTCCGGGAAGTCATCCTGAACGGAAAATGGATTGCCAACACCAATTTCAAGGAGCAAATAAGTGACCTCGACTGGCGGCAGGCCACCACGCAGGTTGGCTCGTTGAACACCATTGCCCTGCTCACCTTCCATATTGACTACTACATCGCCGGCATCGTGAACGTACTGAAGGGCGGCTCGCTCGACATCCGGGACAAGTACAGCTTCGATATGCCGCCCGTCCAATCGCAGGAGGACTGGGACCAACTGCGGAACAAGCTGTTCTCAGACGCAGCAACCTTTGCCGATTTGGTGGAGCAACTGCCAGATGGCCAATTGGATGCCCCTTTTGTGGATGAAAAATACGGCAATTACCGCCGCAATATTGACGGCATGATTGAGCATGCCTACTACCACATGGGGCAGGTGACGTTGATAAAGAAGTTGTTGCTGACAAATCAATTTTAGTACAATTGAAAACGCAAATCTTCCGACCCCAAAATAGGGGAGCACCACGCCATGCAATCCCGCCTGAAGACCATCAGTACTTCCGAGCTAAATGATGCCTACGGCAACATTTTCAAAATAGAAACGAAGGAACTGCCCGTCTGCGGGGTCGCTGGTCGGCGGATGAGAAACGTTACCCACAGCTTTGCCGCCTGCTCCTCTGAAATACTGATTAAGGAACGTGTGAAAGATAACTTGTCACTTTGGGCGGCGTCCCTGTCTGCCGTCAGGCAGGTTTTTCCCGCTGGCTTCCCTGCCTGTCGGCAGACAGGGTTCTTAAAACAGTTGCGTAGCGCCACTATGCGCCTGTTTTAATGCCTTGCCAGCAGAAAAAATACACTCGCCGAAAGCAACAACTTATCTTTCACATGTTCCTAAGGTGTTCGATTTTCGAAAACAGCGGCTTTTTATGAAGCGAAACGGGGTCGGGTAGCGGCCAAAGGAAAAACACAAATCGCCCTTTCAGTTGCGGCTAATGACTATGTTTGCCCTTTAAAAAATGCCGGGCTTGCACAGCATCCAGCATCTAATATCCAGTAACCCACAAAGGAGCAAGCAGCATCCTCCACAGGTACAAACAGCATGAAAATCAACATCTTTCCAGATTACGAATCCCTTTCCGCCCACGTCGCCGACGCCATGATAGAGGCCGTGCGGCAAAAACCCAACTGCCTCATCGGCATTGTGTCCGGCGATTCGCCACGCTTGGCTTACGACCTTTTTTGCGAAAAAGCAAAAGCCAACGGCTTGGATACCAGTCAGTTGCAATTTGCGGGCTTCGACGAGTGGGTAGGCATACCGCCCACGAACGACGGTTCCTGCCATGCCTTCCTGCACCGCCATGTGTTCGACCCACTTGGGCTGCCGGTGGCCAATTTCCACGTCTTCGATGCCATGAGCAACGACCTCGAAGGGGAGTGCAACCGAATGAACGCCTTCATCGCCGAGCGGGGCGGAATTGACCTGCTGTTGGTGGGCGTGGGCATGAACGGTCATATCGGCTTCAACGAACCGGGCGTGGACTGGGGCAATTATGCCCATGTGCAACTGCTGGAAGGCATCACCTTGGAGGTCGGCCAGAAATATTTCAAGGAAGCCACCGAACTGAAATACGGCATCACCCTTGGCCTGCGGCACCTCATGGAAGCCAAGCAGGTACTCATGTTGGCCAACGGCCAAAAAAAGGCGGCCATCATGCAAAAAGCCTTGGAAGGCGAAGTTGGGCCAGCCCTTCCCGCCAGCATCATCCGCACCCACCCGAACAGCGAAGTGCTGCTCGATGAGGGAGCGGCAAGTGGGTTGGGAATTGGGTATTAGGAATTGGGTATTGGTAATTGCGGGTCGTGTTCTTGCAATTTCCCCAATTTCCAATTTCCAATTTCCCAATTTCCCAATTTCCCAATTTCCATGAAATACCTCCCCCTCATCGTCACCCTTTTCATGGCTTGCAGCCGACAGCCGGCCATGCAATCGCCGCCGAATATGAAAGTCCATGCTTTTCGTTTGCTGCCGGGCCAAGACCTTCGCCGTGAAATCGAGGCATTTGCGAAGCAAGAAAACATCCAGGCTGGATGGATAATGACCTGTGTGGGCAGCCTGACCCAGACCCACCTCCGCTATGCCAACCAACCCAATGGCGCCAAACTGAACGGCCATTTTGAAATCGTGAGCCTGACGGGCACGGTGAGCGTCAACGGCAGCCACCTGCACCTCAGCGTGAGTGACAGCCTCGGTGTGACCACTGGCGGCCACCTGTTGCCAGAGAACCTCGTCTATACCACCGCCGAAATCGTGCTGGGCGAGGCGACCGACCTCGTTTTTACCAGGGAAAAAGATGGCTCAACGCCTTGGGAAGAGTTGCAGATAAAGCATAAATAGCGTCTTGCAAAAGATCAAAACATACGTTTTTCCACTCGCCGCTTTCCTGTTCTACGCCCTTGTGAGCGGCATTCTGCTATGGCACCACGAGCCTTGGCGGGACGAGTTGCAATGCTGGGAAATCGCCCGGCAGAGCGGCACGCTGGCCGAACTCTTCCACAATGCCCGCTACGAAGGCCATCCCAGCGCCTGGTACTTGATACTGTTTGCCATTACCCGCCTCACTTCGGGTTTTGTTGCGGTGCAATGGCTGCACTGGTTGCTCGCATTGGCCTCGGTGGCGCTCGTGCTGTGGCGCTCGCCATTTGGCCGCTGGCAGCGGGTGCTGCTCGTTTTTGGCTATTTCTTCCTGTTCGAGTACGGCGTGCTTACCCGCAACTATGCCCTGGGCGTGCTGCTGGCCCTCGCCATTTGCAGCCTGCTGGAGGACTGGCGGCGGCATTGGTTTCTCATCTGCGCCTTGCTTTTCACCTTGATGCAATGCAATGTGTTTGCCCTGCTGCTGGCCGCTGCGCTGGCTGTGCCGCTGTTTTTTCAAGGAATAAAATCATGTAAAAACGGCGAAATGCGTTGGCAAAGCTGGGCCTTGGGCAGTCTCTTGGTCGCAGCGGGGTTCCTCCTCAGCGCATGGGACATGGCCCCGCCGCCCGACACGGCCTATGCCGCCGCTTGGAAATGGGCCAACCCCGACTGGCGCTCGGCACTCGGCGGCTTCTTCCGGGCCATTGTGCCGCTGCCGCCTTGGGAGATGCACGGCTGGGGGCATCATATTTTGGAGAAACCGCTGGACTGGGAAGAACGCACCCTTGTAGAGGGCATCGGGGCTGGGTTATTGCTGCTGGGCTGCCTTTGGTCGCTGCGCAAATCGCCGTTTGCGCTGACCTTCTTCGGACTGGCCTGGCTGGGCATCAGCCTGTTTTTGGCGGTGAAGTTCCAGGGCTATATCCGTCACCACGGGCATTTTTATTTGGCTTGGGTGATGGCGTTGTGGATGGCAGGAAACAACATCGGGGAGGTTCTAAAACTTCCCCGACGTTTGCCCCTTTTCACAGCCATTCTTATTTTTCAATTGATTTCGGCTGCGCCAATGGCCTATTTCGACCTTCGATACCCCTTCTCGCAGAGCCAGCATGTTGCGGCCTTTTTGCGGCAGCACCACCTCGCAGACCGCTTCATCGTTGGCGACTATGATTATGCGACCTCGCCAGTGGCCTTTCACTTGAACCGTCCCATTTATTATCCGAACCAACGAAAACTCGGGTCTTTCATCCTTTGGAGCAAAGGGCAAACTGTCCTCAAATACGATAATATTGTGCCCGTGGCAATGGACTTGCACCAAGAACATGGCGACTTCCTGCTGCTCACCAGCTACCCCATCCCGGCGAACGATTCGGTGCAGGTGTTGCAGGCGTTCTATCCTGCCATAGAGGGGTCGGAGGAGTATTATTTGTACGAGGTGGGGAGGTGAAAATCGGTGAAAAACCGCCATTTCCGTCGGCAATGCGCCATTCCATGCAGTTGTTCATTTTAAAGTCAATGTTGTCCTATATTTGGCTCAACTACCATCATTTTCACTACCTAAAATCGAAACGAAATGCGCTTCTTCCACTGCTTTGCCACTTCTATGGTCGTATTGTTCTTGACCCAATCGCCGTATGCCCAGACCTTTACCGACCAAACAAACCTGCTGTTCCAGCCCAACTTATTTTCAAGCGGTGGTGCGGTCGCCGTGGCTGACATCAACAACGATGGCAAGGACGATATCATCAGGCTGGACTTAGGGAACACCGTCAACGTGGAGTACCAAGCAGGCAGCGCCCAGGCTTTCGAACACTATGGGTTTGGCTATTACCCAGATGAGGCTTGGGCGTTGGCCGTGGGCGATGCCAATAACGACGGGCTTTGCGACCTGCTTTTTGCGGGGTACAACGATGGGGCAAAGCTCCTGCTGGCCAACAACAACGGCTTTGGGTTTGCACCGGGGCTGCTGCCTGGAACGTCTTATTTTGCACAAGGCACCAATTTTGCCGACATCAACAACGACGGCTGGCTTGACGTCTTCTCCTGCGACGACAATGCGGAAAGTCGCATCTGGGGCAACAATGGGGCAGGGGCTTTTACTGCCGCCGACAGTTGGATAAACATGGCCACTGTGCCCGCTTCCGATAACTCCGGCAACTATGGCAGCACTTGGACGGACTTCGACAACGATGGCGACCTCGACCTTTACATCGCCAAATGCAGGGGCGGTGCGACCAGCCCGACCGACCCCCGCCGTATCAACCAGCTTTTTGTCAACAACGGCAACAACCAATATTCCGAATTGGCAGGAGCCTATGGCCTCAAAATTGGCTGGCAGTCCTGGACCTCCGATTTTCAGGACATTGACAACGATGGCGACCTCGACTGTTTCATCACCAACCACGACTACAACGCACAGTTGCTCCGCAACGACGGGACGGGGCACTTCACCGATATTTCCTCGCAGGCAGGTTTCGGCAACCTTATGGGTGGCTTCACCCAGGGTATCATGCGTGATTTCGACAACGATGGCTTCGTGGATGTGCTTACCGCCAGCAATGGCCGACTTTTCCACAACAACGGCAACGGCACTTTCACGGAGCAAACCATCCCCTTCCCCACGATTGGCTCCTATGCAGTCGGCGACCTCAACCACGACGGCTTCCTTGATGTGTTCGCCGTGTTTTCATGTGGCTATGTTTCCGATTGCGGAACGCCCGATAAGCTCTACCTCAACAACGGCAACGCCAATCACTACCTCGCTGTGCAGTTGCAGGGCAACCAAAGCAACCGCAAGGGCGTGGGCGCAAGGGTAGAAATACACGGCGCATGGGGAAAGCAGGTGCGGGAAATCAGGGCAGGCGAGAGCTATGGCATCTCCAATTCGCTAACCGCCCATTTTGGCCTTGGCACTGCCACGCAAATCAACTACCTCGTGGTGCATTGGCCGAGTGGGGTGGTGGATGTGGTGGCCAATCCTGCCCCCGACCAGTACCTGACCTTGGTGGAAGGTTCTACCAATTTTTGCGGCAGCCTGGCCATCAATGCCGTGCCAACCACGGCCACCGCTCCGCCAGATGCCTATTGCTCCGGCTTCAGCATCGGCTGCGCCAATGCCAGTGTGGAGGGCAGTTTCACGCTCTGCAATGGAGGTTCCAGCAGCTTGCCCATTGGCCTGCCCGTGGCCCTTTACCGCAACGACCCAAGGATGCCCGGCGCCACCCTGCTTGATGTGGTGTACACCGACGAGGCTGTGCCGACCAATGGCTGCCTCCAGTTCGATTTTGTGTTGGACGCCAGCTTGTTGCCCGGCATGGGCAGCCACCCCATCTACCTCGTGGCCAACGACAACGGCACTTCGGCGCTGCCGCTGGCCGCAGCACCCGGCTCTTTCACCAACGAGTGCGACCTCGACAACAATTTCAACGCCACCACCCTCGAAATCCAATCGCCGAGCCTTGACCTCGGCCCCGACCTCGACATTTGCGATTTTATCGCAGAACTCAATGCTGGCAATGGCTTCTCCGGTTATCTCTGGCAAGATGGCAGTACTGGCCCTGTTTTCACTGCTTCGCAATCGGGCAGCTATTCAGTCGTGGCAATGGACGGCTGCGGCTTGCAGCAAACGGACACCGTGCAGGTGGCGCTGAACTTCGCTCCGCAATTTATCAACCTGGGCGATGATTACACGGTCTGTCCAGGCGACACGGTCTGGCTCGGAGTGGACAACGACTTCAATTATACCTCCATCGAATGGCAATCAACGGCAGGGAACGTGGCTTGCCCCAACTGCTTCGCCACCTTTGCTGTTGTGCAACAGACCACGAGTTATTCGGTACAAGCACGTGTGGGTGCCTGCCTGTCGGTTGGCAGCCTCGATGTATTGGTGAATGCCTTTCCTGCTCTCAGTATGCAAGCAGTGGACGGCAATTGCGGCAATGCCGCAACAATAACCGCCACCCCAACGGGCAGCGGCCCGTTCAACTATGCCTGGAGCAACCCCAATGGGACAATTGGCGAAAACGCTGCCACCATTTACCCACAGCTGTCCGGCAACTATACGGTTACGGTCTCGGATATGTACGGTTGCCAAACCACTGGTAGTGCCTCGGTACAAGTTGGGACGGTTCCCCAGGTGTCCGCCAGCCTCGACCCGCCCACTTGTTCAGCAAGCACGGATGGCGGCATTGCCCTTGCCATTTCGGGCGGCAATGCGCCGTTCAGTTTCCTTTGGTCAAACAGCGCAAGCACTCAGAACCTCACCGACGTTGCCGCAGGCACCTATTCCGTTACGCTCACCGATGTCAACCAGTGCATTGCCGTGGCGTCCTATACCCTGCAAAGCCCGCCTGAGTTGCTGGTGACCAACTATGCAAACAGCATAGCCTGCCACGGAGGAACAACGACCCTCTCGGCGCAGGGTTGGGGAGGTACACCGCCTTACAGCTATGCTTGGTCGAATGGTGAATTGACCAGTATCAACTACGACCAACCTGCTGGCAGCTATTCGGTGACGGTAACGGATGCGCAGTTGTGCATGGTCACGGCTACCACTGTTTTGACTGACCCATCGGCCATTTCCGCAACAACGGAAGTGCTGCCCATTTCCTGTGCCGGCAGCACACCGGGGCAAATCACGCTCAGCGCATCGGGTGGGGTAGGGCAGTACAGTTATGTTTGGTCAAATGGCGTAACAGAGGCTGCGCTCACCACCCTACAACCCGGCGATTATGCCGCTACCATCACAGATGGAAACGGTTGCACGGCGGTTGCCACTGCCTCACTTCCGTTGAACAGTGCATTGGAAATAACTGCTTCACAAACGCCTATTTCTTGCCACCCAACCAACGGCAATTCGATGGACGGCTCCATTACCCTCAGCATTACGGGCGGCGATGGCAGTTATGCAATCCTTTGGGAAAACGGGGAAACCTCCCCCACCCGCACGGGGCTTGGGGCGGGTGATTATTCTGTAACGACCACAGATGGTATCGGCTGCACTGGCAGCATGTCCTTTTCCTTGGCAGGGCCACCTCAATTGGACGTGGTCGTGCAGTTCACGAGCGGCTCCTGCGGTGGCCAGTCGAATGGCTCGGCCACTGCCACGGCCAGCGGCGGTACCCCGACCTATGCCTTGGTTTGGGAGAATACACAACAGGTAGGTACGACCGCCATTGGCCTTGCTCCCGGCACCTATACCGTCATCGCCACGGATGCCAACGGCTGCACCGACTCCGATAGCGTGGAGATACCCTTGCTCCAAAACGACACGACCACGATGGAAATATCTTTATGCCAAGGCGAGAGCAGCCCGCTCACCAGCACCGAATACCTCGACCCTGGCGAGTTCACCGAGCAGCTCTTGCTTTCCAACTACCAAGGCTGCGATAGCGTCGTACTGGCCGAAGTCACCGTCCACCCTGAAGAAGAACTTTGGGTGGATAATGGCCCGCTGCCTTATGGCATGGAATACCACGGGGTAATTTTGACCCAGGATACCCAGTTCATCCTGTATGACACCACGGAGTTCGGTTGCCTGCTCACTATTTCGGAAAACGTGACTGTCTTTCCATCGGCCACCAAGGAGACAAGCAATGAACTTGGCCTCTTGGCCTACCCCAGCCCCTTCTCCGACCGCCTTCGCCTACGTTTTACCCTGCCCCGCCCGATGGCGGTTTCCATCGCCCTCCACGATGCCTTGGGCAGGCAGGTCAAGTCCTTGGTTGCGGAGCAAAATTTTGGTGCCGGGGAGCATCAAATGGATTGGGAAATGGCGGGTCTGCCACCGGGCCTGTATATGTTAGGGGTTTGGGCTGATGGCATGGAAGCGGGGAGGAAGGTAGTGAAGGAATAACAGGGTACAAGCCTACCGCACCAGCGTCAAATCCCCATAAAACTCCCGCACCTTGCCATTCTGGTACACCAGTTCCACTTTCCAAACGAACACGGCGGGGTCCATCGGTTGGCCGTCCAAGCGGCCATCCCAACCGAACTGGGGGGTGTTCGGGTCGAAGTTTTCCGCCAAGAAAACGAGGTTGCCCCAGCGGTCGAAAATGCGGAAGGCACGTATCGTTTTCACTTCTGGCCCTGCATAAAGGAACATGCGGTCGTTCGTGCCGTCGCCATTGGGTGAGAAGGCCGTCGGCACATAGAAAGGGCGCTCCTCCTCAACGGTGACGGTGATTTTGTCCATTGCTGCGCAACCATTGGTGTCAATGACGTGGATGCGGTAGGTCGTTGTTTCTTCGGGTATCACGGTCTGTGAAAGGCATTCTGGGCACTCGACGGGCAGGGGCAGGTTCGTCCACCAAATAGTGTCCACCTCAGCTATTTCGATGCTTAATTGTGCTTCCAAGACGGTGGACTCGCCTTGGATGAGGGTAATATCGGGGCCAAGTTCCACCAATACCTCCTCTGAGTGGGCAAGGTAAATGGTGTCCGTCCAAGAGCAGCCGTTTTCATCCTTGATGGTCAGGATGTGCTCCCCTTCGTCCAAGTAACTGAACTGCGGATAGGTGATGAACAGGTCGCCGTCCAAAGCGAAATAATAGGGCGATGCCCCACCGAGTACCGAGTCAATATAGATATACCCATCGGGGTCGAGGCAATCGGGGTGCTCCAAGCGGAGCAAGGCGTTGGAAATGGGCGTGGAAGTGGCGATGACCACCGTGAACGAGGTATCCGCACAACCGTTGTCCAGCCTTTTTACAACCAAAAAATATGTGCCAGCCGCATTCACTGTGGTGCTGACAGAGTCTGCATGGGCAATGGTGCCGCCATTCAAGGTTGACCATGAATAAGTGACGCCTGCATCGGAAGAGCCAAGACCCGTGACCGTTGCCGTCAAATTGTCGCAATCAATATTGCCTTGGGTCGTTGCCATTGCTTGCGGAGCCTGCATGTTCTGGGTGACCACTGCCGACCCTTCCGAGGCGCAACCGTTGTCCAAGTCGGTCACGGTCACGCTGTAAACCCCTGCCTGACTGACCGTGGGCGCAGGGGTGTCAGCACCCGCACTGATGCCGGGGCCTGCCCAGTCATAGCCATAATCGGTCGTGGCGGGCTGTACGGACAGTTGGACTGACAACCGCTCGCAGGTCAATTGCGGAGCATTGCCAAATGTAAGTGTGGGGGGTACCAAGTCTTCATCAACTGCCACTGAAACGGTGTCCGTGCAGCCGTTGCGCTCGTTGGTGATGGTAAGGAGGTAAGTTCCGGCGCTTGACACCGTGGCGTTGGGGCCGTTTGCGCCAGCGAAAATCTGCCCATCGGTGGTCGTCCAGGCGAAGTCCAGCGTGTCGAACGGGGTGCTGAGGTTGCCCAAAAGCACCACCTGTTGCGAAGCACAAGTAATGGTCATGGGTTGCGAAGCATCAATGGCCGCTGTTGGCTGCAGGGTATCCATCGAAACGGTGACGATGTCAGTCACCACGCAGTTGTTGCCGAGGTCACGGACTTCCAACTGGTAGGTGCCGGGTCGGTCTATCTGTGGCGTCAGGGTCGTTTCGCCATCAGTGATTTGGCCGTCGGTGGTCGTCCATCGGTAGGTGATATCAGTGCCAATACTGGAGCCTAATCCACTCAATGTCAGACTGTTGCGTACGCAAGTGAGCGTTGTGTCCGCCCCTGCAACTGCTATTGGGATGGCCGCATCCCTGCTCACAGAGAGGCTGGCCGTTGCGGTGCAATGCGTCTGTAGGTTCGTCACCGTGACCGTATAAAGGCCCGCTGAATCAACGGTAGGCGTGGCAGTGTTTTGCCCCGCAACAAAATGGCCGTTGGGCGTCGTCCAAGCGAAGCTGAGCTGCCCGGCGGGCTGTGAGGCGCTGGCATCAAGCACCACGGTCAGGTTCTGGCAATTGATTTCAGCCGGATTCCCAATTACTACATCGGGCGGAAAGTTGTCGGCCACAACATCAAACGTGGAGATGGCGGAGCAGCTCGTGACGGCATCCTGTACCGTCAGCGTGTAGGTTCCAATACAGCCGACCGTCACTTGCAGCAGGTCGGTCGCCCCGATGATGCAGCCGCCATTGCTCGCTGTCCAGGTATAGTTTAGGGGGTTGTTGCCTGTTGCGGTAGCATTGATGGTGAAAACCGTATCAGAGCAAGTGAAATGGAGGTCTGGCCCGGCATCGGGATTGGGCACATCGGGCGAAGTGCTCACGTTCACGATGTCGCTGTCCGTGCAGCCGTTTTCGGGGATGGTCACGGTGAGGATATAGGTGCCCGCATCGCAAACGACAGGGCTGGGCGTGTTGGCCCCGGCGCAAATATCGCCATTGGAGGTCGTCCAATTATATTCAACGTTGGAAGGGTTGCCGACGCCAGTCAGCACCACATTATTGCTGTTGCAGGTGATTTCAGCATCGGCCCCGGCGTTGGCTGTCGGGTGAATCGTGTCAAGGCCAATGAGCACCTCGTCCGTTGCGGAGCAACCCGTCAAACTATTGAAAACCAGTAAGTTGTACGTGCCTGGTTCTTCCACGCAGACCGTTTTTGAGTTGGTGCTGCCGCAAAAACTGCCATCAATGGTCGTCCAATCGTAGCTGATGCCGCTGCCAGAGGCCGTGCCATTGGCCCCAATGGTCAAGGTCTGGTTCTCGCAAGTGATATTGGCATCCGGCCCGGCGTCAGCGGCTGGGGGCTGGCCGTTGTTGGCGACTTGTACCTGGCAGGTTGAGGTGAAAACGGCACCGTTGGGGTATGTCCTTGTCACCGTCAGGTTATAGATTCCGGGGGCATCTGCACAGGCGGTGGCCGTCGTTTCACCCCCACAAAAACTGCCATTGACGGTCTCCCAAAGATAGCTGATGTCGCTCCCCGTACTGGAGCCGAGGGCAAAGAGGTCAACCGCCTGATTGTTGCAATCATAAGGGCCGGAGGCGCTTGCCATGCAATCGGGGCTACAGTTCACGGGAGCGAAAATGACCACCTCGTCCGTGTCCCGGCAGAGGTTCAGGCTGTTTTCCACGATGAGGGTGAGCACATCGCTGGCATTATTGGGCTGTACGGTGGGCGTGGTGGTTTGGCCGTTGGCCAAAATGTTGCCACCCGTTGTTGACCATGTGTAGGTATAGACCAAGCCGCTGGCTGAGGAACCCGTGCCGTCCAGTACGATGGCCGTGTCGCCGCAGACCATTTGGCTATCCAGTCCTGCATCTGCAATCGGTTCAAAATCAAGTAGTTGCAATAGTACTCCGTCCTCGCTTTCGCAGCCGTTGGCGGTGTTCACGACGCTGAGCGTATAAAGCCCTTCGCCCAAAACCTGCACATCGAGTTGGGTCGGGTTGGTGCAGATGCTGCCCGGTTCAGGGCCTTCCCAGAAGTAACTGTACTGCGGGCCAACGGAGGTGCCCGTGGCATCCAATTGGAAGCAGGCCCCCAGTTCGGGGCAGGTCAGCGAGACGATATTCGGCCCTGCCTCCGCCACCGGGAATACCGTATCTGCCACCACGAGCACGGTGTCCATCACCGACAGGCCGACCGCTGTATTCGTGACCGTAAATACATACTCACCTTCGGAAACAATGGGCGCAAACGGGTCGGTCTGGTCAAAGATATCGCCTGAAAGTGCCGTCCAATTGTAGGTGATATTGGCCCCAGTGCTGCCCGTTGCGGACAGGGTATCGGTTAGGGTGAGGTCAAAGCAATTGATGAGGCCATCTGCCCCGGCATTGGCCTGTGGCTGGCAGTTGGTCAGGTCAACCGTAGCCGAAACCGTATCGAAGCTGATGCAGCCGTTTTGCAGGTTGGTCACTTGCAACTGGTACTCGCCGGGGTCATCCACAGTGGGCGTGGTGGTTGTTTCATCTGAGAAAATATGGCCGGTGAGTGCTGTCCAATATATATCAAAATTGAATCCCGAATCAGAACCGCTACCGTCCAAAATGGCCTGGCCCGTATTGCAATCAATCAAAACATCTGGGCCTGCATCGGCGATGGGGGCAACTGTGCCTTGCACCACCACGACCGTATCAAAGCTCGTGCAAAACGCAAGATTGATGGACAGGACGAAGGTATCGGCATAGTCCACCGTCACCTGCACATCCTCCGAGATGCTTTGGCCCGTTGAGTTGTACCAATCAATTTCTGCAAACGGCACGATGGTCGAATTGCTGGCATCCAAAACGACAGCGGTATCCGTGCAATTCAGGACATAATCTGGCCCAGCATTGGCCACAGGCGGCGTCTCGCTGTAAGACACCACCATGAAATCCGAGTCCGTGCAACCGTTTGTGGTATCGGTAACGGTCAGGTAATAAATGGCCGCTGCGTTCACATTGACCGTGGGCAGATTTTGGGCGCTCAGGAAGGCACCACCGGGGGATGAACTCCATTCATAGATGAAATCAGGGCCAATGGAGGAGCCAATCCCACCGATAAGCAACGAATTGACGGAGCAGGTCAAAGAATCGTCCGGCCCGGCATCGGCATTCGGGAAAACGAAGTCCGTGCCGATGGTGACGGTGGCCGTGTCACGGCAGCCGTTGGAGGTGTCGAAGAGCACGAGGGAATAATCGCCGGGGCTGTTCACCTGCCCGCTTGGCGGCGTCCCCTGTTGGTTGAACACATTGCCAATCCATTGATAAACAACGAATTGCGAACCTGTGGAGCCAGTGCCATCGAGGGTGAGCGTGTCATGGTAGCAGTTCAGCAAGTCGCCTTGCGGCAATGCGAGGTCGGCGCTGGGCGTCAGGGTATCCACCGTTACGACCACGAGGTCGGTGTCCCGGCAGCCGTTGGACAAGTTCACCACAATCAGTTGGTAAGTGCCCGGCTCGTCGGTCACAGCGGTCACGGCGTTTGCCGGAGGCAAAATATTGCCATCTGCTGTGCTCCATGCATAGGTGATATTGCCAGCCGGGCTTGATGCCATACCACTTAATGTAGCAGTCGGCATCGTGCAAGAAAGCTCCATGTCGGCTCCCGCATTTGCCTCAGGCGGCATGATGTCCTGCGTGATGACGACGGTTGCCGTGTCCTTACACAGGTTGGTCAGGTCGGTGATGATTAGGTGGAAACTGCCCGGCTGCGTTGTGTTGATGCTTTGGGTGGTGCCGATGGGGTTCCAACTTGTGCCCTGCCAAGCGTAGGTAATATTGCCGGCTGGCGTGGAACTGCTGCCATTGAGCGAGATGCTGAGGGTGTCGCAGGTAAGGGCCGTTGCCGAAGGCACGATGATAGAATTGGGCATCATGGCATCCTGCTGGACGGTGACGGTGGCGCTGCTGCTGCACCCATTGGAAGTGACCGTGAGTGTGTAACTGCCGGGAGCTGTTGCTGTGGCGTTGGCTTGGTCGGTAGGGCCGTTGAACTGGCCACCGACCGTTGTCCATTGATAGGTCAAAGTGCCAAACGAGGTGCTGGCCGTCGAAACCAGCGGGACGGAGGTCTGCTGGCAGGTCAAAATGGCCGGAGTTGCGATGCTGACGCTGGTTTGCACCACGGTCAGATTCAGGGTCACGGTGCTGTCGCAATTGAGGCCAGTAGTTTGCAAGGTGTTGATATACGTGCCTGAAGTGGTGTAGCTGTTGTTGCCTACGGCAAATGACTCGCCTTGGCAGATGATTTCGTTAAGCGTCTCAGCATTTTCGGGCAGCACGGTAAGGTCAAGGGTCACGGTGCTGTCGCAACCGAATTGCGTGAGCAAAGGCTGCGTGTAAGTGCCGCTGGTCGAATAGGTGGTCGTTCCGACGGTATAGGTTTCGCCAAAGCACACGGTCTCTACAAGGTTGGTTGTTGCGTTGGGCATCACCATCAATTCGAGGTTGATGATGCTGTCGCAACCGAAGAAGGAAGGCACGGTGTCCCGATAAACGCCTGCTGTGCTAATGGTTTGGCCATCGAAAACAACCGTTTGCCCATCGCAAATCGTGTCCCGCAAGATGGTCGGCGGTGACGGTGCACCAATGTTCACCACCACGCAGTTCAGCCCGATGTCGCCGCAGAAGGCCGGGGAAGGGCCGTTCAAATTGGCATCGAGGCTTTGCGGCGTCAGCGGCGAGCCAATAGAGGGTAGGTTGGCCGCATCGGCCAACAAATAGCTTAGGCCGCAGACGGTGTAAGTACCAACGGGGTAGCTGGTAAAATCGTCGTTGGTCGTCAGGGCGTAGAGGTTGTTGCCATTGAAAACGGTGAACGTGTAACCGTATTCCAGTGGGTCGGGCACAATGGCCCCATAGACGGGGTCGAGGTCGAGGTCGAGCGAGGGGTCGTTGATGCAGGCAGTGACATTGGGGTCGGGGAGGTTCCCGGCATCGGCATCACAGCAAAGCTGGCCGGAGTCGTCGCAAGGAATGATTTCAAATTCGAGGATGGTGCCTCCGTTGAATTGGGCGTCGTTCTGTATATCGAGGCACCATTGGCCGTTCATGGGGCCAGTGTTGAAGTTCTCCAAGCAGCCGCTGAACGGGTGGTACTGGCCATCGTAGGTGCCGCTGCCCCAAGGACAGGCCGTCGGGCAGCCATCAAATATGCAGGGATATGGGCAGTTGTTGATGGTATCGGGTTGGCAAGGGCTTGAGCAGGGAACAAAAAGGATGTCCCAGGTGGCCAGCGGGGTAAAAGTAGCGCAGTTCCCATTTGTACCCACAAGTTGAACCTGTTGTCCGGAGGGAGAGGTCAGCGTGAGGTCGAGCGAGCCAATTCGCCCGTGCCGGAATTTGACATAAACGCCGCAGACGCCCTGCGTTGGGCTGGCGAGGTCATTGTTGAAGGCATCGGTAAATTCGTAGCAAACTTGGGTGCTCTCGCCGGGCGTGAACGGCAAGGGGCAGTTGCCGCTGTCGGCACAGCCGCAATCCTGTGCCCTGCCAAGGTGGGCCAGCAAAGACAAAACCGCTAAGGATATGAGCCTTGGGATTATGCGCATAAACGTTTGTAATCGGTGCCTAAAGTAGTTGGGAGATTCATTTCCCAACAAAAACAGGTTGTCGGAAAAGTTATTTCTCGACTACCAATCCGCTCTCCAACGAGGGATTTATCACCAAAATTACACGAAAGAAACGAGGGAGGTAAGGGGAAGGATGCAGATATTTTGATTTTGTCGAATAATGGCTATTCACAACCTTTGTGAAAAACTTGAACATGAAGCCATTTCTACCCTCATTGCTTTTCATCTTCTGCTCCGCAATGCCCCAAGCACAATCACCCGTCACCTTCCCACTCTACGGTACCGCCCCCATCCCCAACTCCAAGCCCGCCGAAAACCTTGAAAAAACCGAGGTGAACGACTGGAAAATCGAGTTCACGACCGAGACCTCCGAGCCGACCATCACGCTGTACAAGCCGTTGAAACCGACCGGCTCCGCTATGGTCATCTGCCCCGGCGGCGGCTACTCCGGCACAGCGGGCGACCATGAAGGCCGCCAAATCGCAAAGGCACTAAGCGAGGCAGGCATCACCGCCTTCGTGCTCAAGTACCGCATCCCCAACGACCGCTACTGCGTGGACAAGTCGCTCGCACCCTTGCAGGATGCACAACAGGCCATTCGCCTCGTGCGGCAACGGGCAGCAGAATGGGGCATCAACCCCAACAAAATCGGCATCATGGGCTTTTCGGCAGGCGGCCACCTTGCGGCTACCGCCGCAACGCATTTCACAGAAAACGCCGACCCGACCTGCACGGACAAGACCTCCGTCCGCCCTGATTTTGTGGCCCTGATTTACCCCGTGGTGAGCCTGCGGGAAGGCATCGGGCACGATGGTTCAAGGGAAAATTTAATAGGGAAAACCCCTACCTTGCAGCAAGTCGCACAGTTCTCCAACGAGCTTCGGGTCACGCCACAGACCCCACCCGCCTTCCTCGTCCATGCACAGGACGATTGGGTGAAAATTGAGAACAGCATCCTTTTCTATGAGGCTTGCTTGCGCAATGGCGTACCCGCCGAGGCCCATTTTTGGGCAAAAGGTGGGCATGGCTTCGGTATGGTGAACCCAGTGAACGGGGAGAATTGGATGCCGAGCTTGGTTAAATGGTTAGCAGGTTTGTAAGCCGTTTTCCTCCGTGACTTTTATCGCATTCAAAGGTGATTTTTATCAATTTGACCCCGCTCTGACCCCTCCTAATTTCGCCCCGAATTTCATGCCTTACCAAATAGAACCGCTAAAATCACCCAAGTCATGGTCAACCAACTCGATAAGATTTTCAAGCCCCGCTCCATCGCCGTCATCGGCGCATCCTCCCGTGAAAACACCGTCGGCAACTCGCTTTTCAAGAACCTGATTGACGCTGGGTTCCAGGGCGGGCTGTATCCCGTGAACGCCAAAAACAAAGAAGTGCTCGGCATCCCGGCATACGAAACTATCGCCGCCGTGCCCGGCCCAGTTGATTTGGCGGTCATCATCGTGCCAGCCAAGTTCGTGCCCGGCGTAGTGGAGGAATGTGGCAAGGCAGGCGTCGGTGGGCTGCTCATTATCTCCGCTGGCTTTCAGGAGGCCGGTGAGGAGGGCAAGGCGATGGTCAAACAGGTATTGGCGACCAGCCGCAAATACGGCATGCGAATCGTCGGGCCGAACTGCCTCGGCATCATCAACCCGAAACTGGGCATGAACGCCACTTTTGCCAATAAAATGGCCCTGCCGGGCAATATCGCCTTCATCTCGCAGAGCGGCGCCCTTTGCTCCTCCATCCTCGACTGGGCTGCCGACCAGAACGTTGGCTTCAGCCACTTCGTCTCCATTGGCTCCATGATTGACATCGGCTTTGCGGAGCTGATTGACTACTTCGGCACCAACCAAGAGACGGCCTGCATCCTTATTTATATGGAGTCGCTGACCAACGCACGGCAGTTCATGAGCGCCGCCCGTGCCTTCGCCCGCTCGAAGCCCATCATCATTTTGAAGTCGGGTAAAAGCTCGGATGGAACAAAGGCCGCCATGTCACACACGGGTACGCTTGCAGGCAACGACGCTGCCTTCGAGGCCGCCTTCAAACGGGCTGGCTGCGTTCGGGTCGAGCGTATTTCGCAATTGTTCAACTGCGCACAGGCGCTGTCCATGCAGCCAAGGCCAGCGGGCAACCGCCTTGCCATTGTGACGAATGCGGGCGGCCCCGGCGTCTTAGCCACAGACTACCTCACGACGAGGGGCGGCCAATTGGCGCAGCTTTCCCCCGAAACCATTGCGAAGCTGAGCGAAGCACTGCCCGCCCACTGGAGCCACGGCAATCCGGTTGACGTGTTAGGCGATGCCTCACCAGTTGAGTATCGTAAGGCCATCGAGGCTTGCCTCGCCGACCCCAACGTGGACGGCGTGCTGACCATCCTTACCACCCAGACCGTCACCGATGCGGCTGGCACGGCGGAGGCGCTCGTTTCCATCGCCTCCAAGACCCGCAAGCCGCTGCTCGCTTCCTGGATGGGCGAGGGCGATGTTTGGAAGGCCCGTGAAATCCTCGAAAACGGCAAGGTACCGCAATACCGCTATCCCGAAAGCGGGGCAGACGTGTTCCTGCAAATGTGGCAGTACACCCGCAACCTGCAACTGCTCTATGAGACGCCGCCCGAAGCTCCCCACCGTTTTGCACCGAAAAGGGACGCCGCTTGGCACATCATCCGCAACGCATTGGCCGAAGGCCGCCACTATCTTTTGGAAAACGAGGCGAAGGCTTTGCTCGGCTGCTATGGGCTGCCAGTGGGGGGCGTGCATGTGGCCACCAGTGCGAAGGAAGCTGGCAAGTTTGCCGAAGAGGTTGGCTTCCCTGTTGTGATGAAAATCGTGTCGCCAGACGCCCTGCACAAGACGGACGTGGGCGGCGTAAAGCTGAACATCACCACCAAGGCCGCTGCTGAAAAGGCTTATGACGCCATCATCGAGTCCTTGAAAAAACACAAGCCAGATGCCCGCATCGTTGGGGTTTTGGTGGAAAAAATGCAGAAAAAACGCTACGAGCTGCTCATTGGCGCCAACCGTGACCCCATCTTCGGGCCGCTCATCGTTTTCGGGCAAGGCGGTGTGGCCGTGGAGGTCATCAACGATACGAGCTTCGCACTGCCGCCGCTGAACCTTGCGCTGGCCAAACGTGCCATCCAACGCACCCGCATCTACAAGCAATTGCAGGGCTTCCGGGGCATCCCCGGCGTTGACATAGACGAATTGGCTTTTTCGCTGCAAAAATTCGCCTACATCCTCACCGACTTCCCCGAAGTTCGGGAGATGGACATCAACCCCTACCTCGTGGACGAAACCGGCGGCATCGTAGTGGACGCCCGCATATTACTCGACGACTACCAACCCCGCAGCAAGCACCACCCTTACAAGCACCTCGTCATTTCGCCGTATCCTGAGAAGTACGTCAAGCCTGTTGAACTGAAGGACGGTAGGCAAGCCATCCTGCGCCCCATCCGCCCAGAGGACGAGCCAATGGAGGCCGAGATGTTCAAGATACTCTCTGACCAGTCGCTGTACTTCCGGTTTTTTGGCTACAAGCCAAAGGTCACACACGACTTCCTCAGCCGCCTCACGCAGATTGATTATGACCGTGAAATGGCCTTGATTGTGGACATCGAAGAGGACGGCAAGCACCACATGGCGGGTGTGGCCCGCATCATCGCAGATGCTTGGGGCGAGACCGCCGAGTTCGCCATCCTCGTGGCTGACCCGTGGCAAGACCAGGGCCTCGGCAGCATGATGATGGACTATGTGCTGGAAATCGCCCGTGACAAGGGCATCAAGCAAATCTATGCCTCGGTGCTGCGCAACAATTCGCACATGATTCAGATGTTCAAGGACCGGGGCTTTGATATAAAAGCCGAGGAAGACGGTAGCGCCTTTTCCGCTGAGCTTGATTTGGAGCATGCCCTGCCATTCGTGGCGGAGTTGCCGTTTGAGCCGAGGTAGGAGGAACTGTCATACAACTAATTGATTGTCAATCATTTTTAAAAATAATTGATTGCATAATTTGAAAACCCATTGTCGCAGCTTGTGACAATGGGTTTCTTATTTGGCTTTGTGTGGCAGCCAAGCGCTGCCGCTCTAATATGTTATTATCCCTTGCATACCACGAGTTTTTGCACAAAATGATTGCCCCCTGACTTTATGTTCACCATGTAAATACCACAGTCGAAACCTGCCAGGTCAATTTGCTCATTGAGAAAGCTTACAAAGCCAAAATCCTTGCGGAGCACCAATTGGCCGAGGGAGTTGTACAGTTCAAGCACGACCTCCTGACTTTCTGCAAGTTCAGACATTTTGAAGTTCGCTTCGTTGCTGGCCGGGTTCGGTGCAATACTGAACAATCTGCTTTCACGCTGTGAATCGCCGCCCGCTACTACTACATTTTCATTCCCGCTATTGTGATGGAAGTTGTTGTTGTCACATACCATCGCCCCCACATTAGACTTGTTCCAATAGTCATTAGCATTGACCAACGACTGGTTGAGTGCCTTACCGTACAGCGCGGTCTGGCCAATTGTGAAACTGGCATTCCCACCCAAGAAATAATTGGAAAGGTCGAGCAGGCCACCAATGGTGTAGGGGAAATCATATTTTATACCAGCCGAGTCGAAGATGCGCAGCACACAATCGTTCCCGGCACAGGCAACTATATCGCTAATGACGTTGAGGCAGTTAAGGCTTTGCGTACGGATTTGGTTCATCGTTATGCCATTGTACAGCACATTGTAGCGCATGTTTAGCGTCAAGGTGATGACGTTGGCGGCCAAGCTGTTCTTCATGCCTCCTATGCCCAATGGGTTGCAGCCTGTACAGTTCACCTGATGGCAGTTCCCCAATCTCGCTGGACCACCAGTGCCCGGCAACAGGTTCACGATGCACTGGGCATCATCAACCGTGAGGGAGCGCTGTGTGCCACCGACCACGATGGGATTGTTGCCAATCAGGGCCGCTATGACCTGCAAATCGGTCGTCGTGCCGCCCACGCTGTTGCCGGGGTCGTCGCCAGCTATGCCCCAATCGCTTTGACTAAAGCTTTCCAATGGCAGGCAAACGCCTGAGTATGTTACCTCGCAGAGCGATGCCGCTTCGTTGCCGCAGGCATCCGCAATTCGGAAATAGAAGGTGCGGCCAAACGTGTAAATGCCGTTGCCATCTGGGTCGCTACAGTTCCAAGGGTCGGAGGAGCCTTCCAGCGTCACGCTGATATTGTCCCCATCGCATACGTCGTAGTAGTTGCCATTTCCTATCATTTCCTCGATTTTTTGGCTAAAATCATAGTCGTCCGGGCAGGGTACCTCTTCGATGCAGCTTAAATTGGAAACGTTTATGGAAACAGGACCGCTGTTCTGGCAGCTGCCGAGCGGGCCTTCGTTGTCATTGATGTAATAGGTGAAATTCCAAGGGTGGCTATGCCCACCACAATCGGTATAGACGTAGCTGTATTTGCGCCAACCCGTGCAGCCGCCCGATGCGATGCTTTCCTCCACCATCGGGCCGCTCACCTTGATGGGCTGGCCGCAAAAGTCGGTTAGCACTTGCGGCACGGGCGTAACGGCATATGAGAGACAGGTCACGTAGTTTTCTTCATCCGCTGGTGCAAAAAAGTCGGCAGAATACTGGAAGTTGTAGGTGACGCTCCAGGTATGGCTGTTCCCCTCACAATCCTTATAAACGTAGGCATACTTCCGGCTGCCCTCGCACCCCTGGGCATTGTTGACACTGGTCACAGTCGGGCCGACGGGCGTCAATGCATTGCCGCAGTTATCGGTCACGGTTGGCGGCGTGGGCACGGTGGCGTTCACCGGGCATTCCACGTTGTTCACGACGCTCGCTGGGATAGTGAAGTCATTGTATTCAACGTTGTAGATGTACTTCCAATCTGCTGTGTTGCCCTCGCAGTCCGTGTAGGAGTAGGTATAGATGCGTGTGCCTTCGCACAATGGCTTGGCAGAGGCCGTGATAACAGGCGTCAGCATCTCTCCACAGTTGCTCGTCACCACGGGCGGGGTCGGCTGGGCGTCGGTCTGTGCAGGGCAAGCAACCGTTGCGCCGCCATTTGCTGGCACCGTAAACGGCTGTCGCTCAATGGTATAGACATAACTCCAAGTGACCGTATTGCCTTCGCAATCTGTGTAGGTGTAGGCATAGGTGCGGGTTCCCTCGCAGGTCAGCGGGTTCGGCGCATTGGTGACGACCGGGCCTGTTGGTATCAGCACCTCGCCGCAGTTGCTCGTCACCGTGGGAGGCGTGGGCTGGGTGGCATTGGCCGGGCAGGCCACCGTGGATGAACCATTTATGGGAAAGGTGAATGGGTTCCGTTCAATGGTAAAGACAAAGCTCCAAGTACCTGTGTTGCCCTCACAATCCGTGAAGGTGTAGGCGTAGGTGCGGGTGCCCTCGCAGGTAAACGGGTTGGGTACGTCGGTGATGACAGGCCCGGTCGGCGTCAATGTTTCACCGCAGTTGCTCGTCACCGTTGGCGGTGTAGGGGCTATTGCCAACGCAGGGCAAACCACGGTGGCAGCGCCATTTGCTGGCAGTGTGAACGGCAGCCGTTCGATTGTATAGACGAAATCCCACTGTGTTGTGTTGCCCTCGCAGTCCGTGTAGGTGTAGGCATAGGTGCGGGTGCCCTCACAAGTGATGGGGTCGGGGTCGTTGATGATGGTTGGGGCGGAAGGCGAGAGTGGCTCGCCGCAGTTGCTCGTGACGGTTGGCAATTGGGCGGCAGTGGGCGGGGTGGCCAATGCGGGACAAGCAACGGTGGCAGCACCGTTTGGCGTTGTAATGCTAAAGGCAGCTTGCTCAATTTCATAAGTATAAGTCCAAGTGCCCAAGGGGCCAGCTTGGCAATCCACGTATGCGTAGGCATAAGTGCGGTTGCCCTCGCAAGTCAACGGGTTCGGCATATCAGTTATGACTGGGACTGAAGGCGTGATGGGGCCACAAGTGCCATTTACGGTAGGCGGAATTGGTGCGACTGCCAATGCGGGACAGGCAACGGTGGAGCCTTCGTCGGGTGGCAAAGAAGGGGTGGGCGGTTCACAGGTAATGTTCAGGGTGAAATTGCCGACGGCATTGTACCCATGCACCCTGATAAAATAGGTCAAGCCAAACACGGTTGGCCATGAAACTTCGGAAGGCCCCGATGGCCCACAGGCGTCGTTATTGCAATAGCCCAATTCATATAGCGCGCCGCAATTTCCACTGTAAATACTTATTTGAGAATCATAATCAGTCCCTGAACAGAGACTCGCAGTGATAAATTCACCGGTGCCTACGATGGTGTACCAAACATCGGGAGAAGTGAAAGTCCCACATATATGGTTTACCCCATTAAGGGTTGCTCCCAGCGTTGTGCCTGTTACCATGCCACCGCAGGAAACAGAGATGGCATCGGCACAGTCGTTGTTGGCTGGTATAGTCGAATAACAGTCAATGCTAAGGGTATATTCGCCAACATTATCAGGGCTAATGCCGTGAACCCTGATGAAATAGGTAGTACCCAAGCTTGAAATCCATGATATTTCACTGTTTGGAAGGAAAAAGACCGTATAGCAGCCAATGCTCACAAGATTGCCGCACGAGCCTGTGAAAACATCTATCCGAGCACTATAGCTGATGGGGCTGTTTGATTGGAGGGTTGCCCTAACTGAGCCGCCTGTGCCTACGAAACTGTACCAAACATCGGGCGCAGCAGGGTCTCCACCACAAGCTACTGCCGGGCCATCAATGGTAGCCCCTAATGTAGTACCAGTAGCAGTACCACCACAGGCTATTGGATTGGCGTTGGCACAGTCGTCATTGGGCGGAGGAAGCGCATCGTTGTCAACAATGTCGGCGATTATGTCAGGTATTGAAAGGCCATTGTAACCAGGGTCGCTAGAAACTGCCGAGTGGCTGATGGCCGAAGTATGCAAGCCTTCCACAATGGCATCATCTACAGCTTGTACGTTCAAGCACTGCACCACGTTCCAGTTGGCTGGCGTAAACACCAGTGGCGAGGAGAATACCATCGTTTGGGCATCAGGGACGATGTTGATAGTGACAATATCGCAAGGTGGGCTTTCCAACACCATGCAATAGCTATCCGTTACCAAGCCTTCCACAAGGTCAACATTGTCTCCCTCTAATATTGTAATGCCAGGCATGGGCAAGGCATTAGATGTTGATAGCGTGTAGTCGCATACATCGCTGGCACAACCATCCAATACAATATAGTAGGTATTGCCCACGATGAAATTGCAGGATGATAGGTCGAAAGGCGCTTCCGAACAAGCGCATTGCGTTGCGAGTGCGCTCCCTCCGCAACCATCATAAACGGCCGCCTGCATCCCGAAAAAGCCGTTCGCACCAGTGCAATTGCTGGGCGTTACCGTAATGGTCATGCTGTTCGACCCAGCCACAAAGGAATACCAAGATGGGTTGCTAAGGGAACTGCCTGGGCATCCAGGAAAATCCTGTGGATTGTTTACAGTAGGAAGTGTCCCTGTTACCCCGTCAAGGCCATTGGGCAGGAACAAGGCAAATTCGCAAAATGGGCCGCCCGAATTGGGCGGGACATCGTTGTCGGTAATATTGGCGGTTACGTCCGGTATCACAAGGCCATTGTAACCTGGGTCAGATGAAACTGCCGATTGGCTGATGGTCGAAGTGTGCATGCCTTCCACAATGGCATCATCTATCGCCTGTACGGTTATACACTGCGCCACATCCCAATTGGCGGGAGTAAACACCAGTGTCGAGGGGAATACCGTTGTTTGGGCATCTGGACTAATATTGATGGTGACAGTAGCAGTGGGCGGGCTGTTGAGCACCATGCAATAGCTATCAGTTGTGAGGCCCTCCACAAGGCCGATATTGTCCCCGTCAATAATGGTAACACCGGGCGTGGTCGGGGCAGTAGTTGCTGAAACGGAATAGTCGCATACATCGCCAGCACAGCCATCAAGTACGAAATAATAGAGATTCCCCACGATAAAATTGGAAGATGTAAGGGTGAAGGGCGATTCCGAACAAGCGCATTGCGTTGCTAGCGGGGGGCCTATGCAAACTGCATAAATGGCCGCTTGCATCCCGAACGAGCCATTCGCACCAGTACAATTGCTGGGCGTTACCGTAATGCTCATGCTGCTCGACACAGCCACAAAGGAATACCAATCAGGGTTGCTAAGGGCATTGACCGGGCATCCAGGAAAACCCGTTGGATTGTTCATTGCCGGGAGCGTCCCTGTCAAACCGTCGAGGCCATTGGGCAGGAACAAGGCCGAATTGCAATCCGGGCCACCCGGGGCGGGTGGAAAGGCTCCATTGCCAAAAAGCAAGGCCATTGGCAATAGGACTGTGGCTGTAAGGAGTAACAATCGTTTTTTCATGGAATTATTATTGAAAGCTGATGCAGATAATTGTTTTTATACGACAAAAAATGTTCAATTCAAGTACATGCTTTTGCCCCACCATGTAGAATTTTGGACATGCTCAAGGACTTCAAGCGCCGCAGTACATTTTGATCGCTTAGTCTTTGGTTCCTGGTATTCCGCATTACCAATTGCTATTCTGATGGCGAAAGGTAACATTTTACGCCAAAATTCTACATTTCAGCAGCCTCGGCTGTTAACAAACCTTATACCACCCTCTCAATTTCCAAATTTCTTAATCTCCGTTCAGCTTTCCACCACCCGCTTAATCCCTTGCACTACCTCCAGCCAAGCCTCGTCTTGGTTGGCGTAAGTAGTCACGAGCTTGGCGTTGCGGGGCAGGGTCTGCACCTTGGCAAATGGCATATCCTGCCACTCGCAGGGCCGCACGATGATGGGGATGACGGTAGCTTCCCGCCGCTCGTGGCGCTCCATCGCCCCGGCTATTTCGTATTTCCAGATATACTCCGATGCAATAAAATCGGCGCTGACCAGCAACAGGATGATGTCGGCCTCGGCCAGCTCTGCTTTGATGGCTGCGTCCCATTCCGTGCCGGGCAGTATCTGGCGGTCTTGCCAGACAGCGATATTGCCGCTTCGCCGCAAGGGGGCGAGGTGGGTGGCGAGTTTGTTTTTTAGCTCCTCGTCTTGGTGGGAGTAGGAGAGGAAGAGTTTGTGGGTGATGGGCATAGTTGTGTATTTGGATTGATTAGTTTCAATTAGGCAGTTCCGAGGTGGTTCAATGTCTCATGCTATGTTGAACTCTTCGACATTCAAAAGTCTCCCGAGGTTAGAAAAACGATGTGATGAGTATAGTGAAGCAATTAGGGTATTGGTCATTTAAGGTTAGAATGTATTTAGTTCATTCTTCTAAATATGGAATCCTAATTTCTATCCTGGTACCCTTAGGGATTCCTTCTTTATTGTACATATCAATGATGTCAAAACTAGATTTCTTACCAGTTTGATTCTCTAATAGCTGGAGGCGGCGTTCAATGATTTTGAGCGCTTTTGACTCGTGGTTTGCATCCTTTCCCTTGACAGCAGTCCCACGCCCCTTGCCATTGTCCTCCACGCTGCACACTAAGCTATCGCCGGATTTTTTAAAACCAATATATAACTTGCCCTGACCTTGCTTGCTCGAAAGCCCGTGCCAGATGGCGTTCTCAACGAAAGGCTGCAATATCATGGTAGGCACAAGCACCTCGTCAGGGTCTATGGCATCATCCACTTCAATTTTGTATTCAAACTTCTGCTCAAAACGCATGGCTTCGGTCTTGATATACTGCTCCAGAAATTCAATCTCATCGGCAACCACGATGCGGGGCTTTGCAGCATGGTTCAGTATAGTGCGCATCAGGCGAGCAAAGCGGCCCAAATACGCATTTGCCGAATCTATGTCTTTTGACAGTATGTAACTTCTGATGGAATTCATGCTGTTAAAGATAAAATGAGGGTTCATCTGGAGGCGCAGCACTGCTGTCTCGGTCTCTGCTGCAAGCTGTTTGTACTCGGCTTCTTTTTGTTTGAATTCAGCTTCGAGAAGTTTGCGCTCAGTTATACTTTCTACTTCTAGTTTGAGTTGTGCTGCTCTTTCCTCCTCTTCTTTTTCTGAAACATGATGTAAAATGGATTCTAACGCGTTGTCCCAAGCCTCATCTCTGTTATTCCAAGTTGAAATAGGCTTACCATCCTTTGGGAGTACCTGGAGTTGAGCAATTGGGGTAGCATTCCATCTACATGGACGGAGGATGAGTGGCATTACCTTGGTCTTCCCTTCTTTATGCCGAACTAGGGCATTAGTCATTTCCTTTTCGTAAAAATAATCTGAAGCAATGGCGTCGGCACTAATAAGCAACAGGATGATGTCGGAATTATCCATGTTTTTTTTGATAGCATCTTCCCAAACAGTGCCGGGTTCTATTTTGCCATCATACCAGATTTTCGCTCGATTGGTGCGTTCGAGCGGGCGAAGATGGATGCGAAGCTCTTCGAGGAGTTCAGCATCCTTTCGGGCGTAGGCGATGAAAATTTGAAGTGGTGCGGACATGAGGTCGTTCGTTGTTTTGGGCAAATATACTTTTTTCCATTTTGTCACTTTCAATTTTGTCAAAACCCGCATGGCTGCTGCATTTCCCCTGACAAACATCATTACAAGAACTGACCAAAAACACCCCATATCTCCCCCGCCCCGCCCAATTTGCCGACGATTCCTACGTCACACCTCACCTTAAACATACTTGCAATGAACGGAACCAACCTTTCCTCCTACACGCCTGCGCAGACGTGGTTATTGGTCATTTTGCGGATGCTCATCGGTTGGCACCTCCTCTACGAGGGGGTGGTCAAGCTGTGGAACCCCGGCTGGTCGGCGGGCGGCTACCTGATGGACTCGCAGGGGCCGATGGCCAACCTGTTTTACAAAATGGCCGCCAATCCAAGCGTCCTACAGGTCATTGATTTTATGAACATCTGGGGCCTCATCCTCGTCGGGCTGGGGCTGTTGTTAGGCATCTTCACCCGCTTAGCCTGCGTCGGCGGTATCCTGCTGCTGGGCCTCTACTTCCTATCGCACCCGGCACTCATCGGGGTGAAATACGCCATGCCCACCGAGGGCAGCTACCTTTTTGTCAACAAAAATCTCATCGAAATGGCGGCGCTCTGTGTGCTGCTCGTTTTCCCAACGGGAAAAATGGCAGGCTTGGACGGTCTTCTTTTTCGGAAAACGGTGAACGGCTGACGGAAAACGGCTGACGGACTACGGCCTTGAAAACAATGAAGCCATGAAGCCATGAAACCCCAACCAATTCAACAATTTCCACCAATTCAACAATCCAACAATGTCTCAAAATAAAATAAACCGACGGGACGCCATCAAGGGCTTGGCGGCGGTTCCCGTGCTCGGCGCCTTCCTTTTGGGTGCCGATGCAAAAAGCGACCACGATGGTGAAATCAAGCAGGAAATCCTCGACGAACTGAACGTCGAGCCAGCGATGCCAAACCCCACGGGTTCCATGAAAGGCGACGTGCTGCGGGTCGGCGTCATCGGCTATGGCGGACGGGGCGAGCACCTCATACGGGCCATTGGCTTTGCCAGCCCGAAATGGATGCAGGAGATGAAGGAAAACGCCGCCAAAGATCCCAAGGACACCCGTCTTCGTGATTATTTGGAACAAGAAAACCTGAACGTGCAACTCGTGGCCGTTTGCGACACCTTCGACGTGCGGGGCGAACTGGGCGTTGCCGCAGGCACCAAGGACGGCGTCAAGCCCAAGCAATACCGTGACTACCGCAAGCTGCTCGAAGACCCGAACATTGACGCCGTCGTCATCGCCACGCCCGACCATGCCCACGCCCCGCAGGTCATTGCAGCCGTGCAGGCGGGCAAGCATGTTTATGTGGAAAAATGTATGACGCACAAGGTCAAGGAGACTTTCGACCTCTACGATACGGTGAAGAAATCGGGCCTCGTGTTCCAGCTTGGCCACCAGCACCGCCAGACGGCGAGCTTCCTCACGGCGAGGGAATTGGTGAAGAAAAAAGTCATGGGGCATATCAACCTCGTGCAGACGAACACCAACCGCAACGACGACAACGGTGCTTGGCAATGGGAAATCCATGAAAAGGGCAATCCGCAGACCATTGACTGGGACCTCTTCCTCGGCAATGCGCCCAAAATCCCGTTCAACGCCGAGCATTATTTCCGCTGGCGCAAATGGTGGGCATACGGTACTGGCCTCTCCGGCGACCTGCTCACCCACGACTACGACCGCATCAACTGCCTGTTGGAAATGGGCATTCCGGCCAGTTGCAACGCATCGGGCGGCATCTACACCCACCGTGATGGGCGGGACGTTCCCGACGTTTTTCAAGTGGTGATGGAGTACCCCGATTTCACTTCGGGTGCTACGCAAGAAGCTGGAAAAGAAAAGGGCATGACCTTCATTTACAGCTCAACGCTCGGCAACCAGTACGACCGGGGCAGCCTCGTCATGGGCCACGACGCCACGCTGGAACTCGGCGAGCAACTCATCATCCACGCCGACCCGCAGTCAACCCGCTACAAGGACTTGATTGAAAAAGGCATCGTCAGCCTTGAAGTGCCGATGTATGCCTACGACCCCAGGGCCAAGGGCGTGGACGCCGTGACCGGGGCCACCGCCAAGTACTTCGCCAACAAGGGCCTGATGTACACCTATCGGGATGGCAAGCGGGTGGATTCCACCTTCCTGCACCTGCGGGAATGGCTGAGTGCTATCCGCAATGGGCACAAGGTCAGCTGCGGCGTCGAGGAGGGTTTCCAAGAGGCGATTTCGGCACACATGGCTTCTGCTTCTTTCCGGCTTGGCAAGCGGGTGGAATGGGACGCCGTGAACCGCAAGCTGAGGAACGTGAGCGATGCGGAATTGGCGGGGATTGGGATGCTGTAAAAAGCCAATATCCGCTTTCAGCCATTCCCCTCAAATCGTTTTGAACCGCTTCAAGAACGCCTCCCGCATCGTTTGGCTGAGTGGCAGGTGCTTGTTGCCGATGGCAACGTGCCCCTCAGCCACTTCGTCCACGAAGGCGAGGTTGACGATATGCGAGCGGTGGATGCGCTGGAACTTGGCGGGCGGCAGCTTGTCCTCCAGCGCCTTCATGGGCATCGTCAGCAGGTATTCTTTGTTTTGGGTAAAAACATGGCAGTAATTGCGGTCGGCCTCCACGTAGCGGATGTCGTCGAAGACGATTTTCACCATTCGGTCCTTGTAGCGTACGAAGATGCGGTCATCGAGCAGGTAGGTATTTTCTTCTTCCGTTTTGGGAGCTGATGTACCGTGGTTAGCCTCGTCCTCCATTCGGCTGATGGTCAACTCGATGGCCCGTTGCAGCTCCGTTTTTCTAAAAGGTTTTGCGAGAAAAGCGAACGGCTTTGCCGCCTTCGCCCTTTTGAAAGTAGCATCGTCGGAATTGGCGGTGAGGAAGATGATGGGGAGGCTGTGCTGTTTTTGCAGCAGCTCCGCTAAAGCGATGCCATCCATATCGCCCTTTAGCCGCACGTCGAGCAGCGCTATGTCGGGCATGTTTTCTTGCACATGCACCAAGGCTTCCTCCGCACGGGGCAGGATGGCAGTCACTTCATAACCAAGTTCTTCCAAGAACATGGCGATTTTTGCCCCAATGAGCATTTCGTCTTCGACAATGAGTATCTTCAGTTTGCTCTCCATCTACGCCGCTTTTTTTACTTTAAATTCAAAATGCACAATCGTACCGCCTTTTACCTCCTCCTTTAATTCCCCGTTCAACTGCCGGGTTAGCAGTGAAACCAATTGCCCGCCAAAACCCGTGCCGTGGACTACGTTCCCCGATTTCCCCACGCCATTGTCAGCGATTCGGAGGCGAAGGGTGCTTTCATCTTTTTTCTCCAACTTGATTTCAATGTTTCCCTTTCGCCCATCGGGGAAGGCGTACTTGAGGGCATTTGTCAGCAGTTCGTTCACGATGAGGCCGAGCGGCACAGCGGTGTCAATATCGAGTTCCAGTTGGTTCATGGCGCATTCGATGGTCACCCGGTCGTCGGCACCGAAGCTGTCGAGGATGCTGTCGCTGAGGTTGACGAAGTAGTCCTTCATCTCCACGGCGGCGAGGTTCTCGCCTTGGTACAGCTTCTGATGCACGATGCCGATGGACTGCACCCGGTTTTGCCCCTCCTGCATGGCGTCCTTCACGTTGGGGTCGTCCACCTGCGCCGATTGCAGTGCCAGCAGGCTCGACACCACTTCGAGGTTGTTCTTCACCCGGTGGTGGATTTCCTTGAGCAGCAGTTCGTTCTCGGCATTTTTTAACGTCAGCAATTCATTGGCCTTTTTGCGGGCAGCCCCATTTTTATAAAAAGAAAAAGCAAAAAGCCCGAGCAGCGCAGCGATGCCGATGGAAAGCCATTGCACGGTGCGCTGCTGGCTGAGTTTGGCTGTTTGCGCAGCAATGGTGGCTTCTTTCTTTTCCGTCTCGTACTGCGTTCGAAGTTCTGAAATAGTGGCATCGCTTTCGATGGAGGCCGTGCTGTCCCGCATGTGGCGGGCTTTTCTCTCGTACAAAAGGGCTGATTTGTAGTCGCCCAAATGCTCGTAAATCGTGCTGGCATGGCCGTAATTCTCCGTGAGGTTGGCGAGGTCGCCATTCTCCTCCTGCATTTGTATGGCCTTCAACTGGTAGGGCAAGGCAGCGGCGTAGTTGCCCATCCGCAAGTTCACTTCGCCAAGGTTGGCGGTGGAAGCGAATATCCCGCTGGTGTAGTTGGCTTTCGCTGAAATGTCGAGGCAAGCCTTGTAATCAGCCAGCGCCGCTGGGTATTTCCCCGACTTTTTGAAGGCATTGCCACGGGCGTTGTAGTTGTCGGCGAGGATGGACTGCCCCATGCCGAGGCTGCGCACCAGTTCGAGCGCTTGGTTGCTGTAGGCTATTGACTGCTCGTATTCGCCAAGTGCCATACTGGCATAGGCTGCGTTTTGCAAGACACTTGTTTCTTGCTGTTTCAAGCCGTTTTTTTGGCAAATGGCAATGCCCTGCTTGGCATAGTCAAGTGCTTCGGTGGCATTGCCTTGGCGGTACAGTGCGTCGGATATCCTGCCCAAGGCATTGGCGATGCCTTCTTGGTCGCCCAATTCCTCCATGATGCGCAGGGCTTCCATATTGGACTTCATGGCAGGTTCAAACTCGCCTTTGCGGTTGTGAACCCACCCAATTTTAAAAAGCGTGGTGGCTTTTCCCTTCTTATTCCCGACGGCCTCGTAGCCCTTCATCGCTTTTCCGAAAAACAGGCTGGCGGAGTCCAACTGGCCGAGGTTGGCGTGCATCCGGCCCTCCATCTCGTGGAACTTGGGCTGCCAGTCCTTGTCGCCCGATTTTTCAGCTAAAGCCACGCCCCGCTTGGCGTAGCCGAGTGCCTTCGTAAAGTCCACCCCGAAGGCCAGGTCGGTCAACTGGCTCAGGATTTCGAGGCGCTGGGCATCGGCCTTTGCAGTGGCAAGCCGCTGTTCGAGGCTGTCGAAGGGGCTGGTTTGAGAAAAAATGAAGGTGAGTGGGGCCAAGGCAAACAGGCAGGAAATCAATTTTCTCATGTGAAAAGGCTCATTTGGCTTGAGGAAAACAGGTTCGGTCAACAGAATCCGGGCTTCGGTCAACAAGACCCGTGATTGGGACAATCGGCAGGATTTCAAAAATAGGGCAGGGGATATTTGCCTAAGAATCAACCAATTGCAAGGGATAAAGGTAGTCGTTATGACGATAATCTGGACATCCTTTTTCAAATGTTTTGAATTCAAAAAAATAGAGCAGGCGCTCTTAAATCATTCACCTTTTCACCAACAAAAACAATCTTCCAGCATGAAAAAGCACTTGTATTTCCTCATCCTTTCATTGTTTGCACTAGCTGTTTTTGCCTGCAAAAAAGAAGATGATTCCTGCAAGACCACTTACTCCGCAGAAGTCAAGGCCATCATTGACAACAGCTGTGCTTACAGCGGCTGCCACAGCGGGAGCACCGCACCGGCCTGGGTGCCCGAAGGCTCCAAGGACTACACCAATTATGAAGGCATGCTCGACAACCTCAACAACGGCAAATTTGCGGAGCGGGTACTCGAATTAAAAACCATGCCGCCCGCCGCCAACTTCATCCCAGAAGGTAAGCCAACAATACTCACTACCGCCGAGCTCGACATCATCAACTGCTGGGTTGAGAACCAGTACCCGAAGGGTTAAAACGCTTTCCTACAAATCCTCGCACTTCCGAAAACATCCAATCCGGGGCAGCCGAAAACCGTCCAGAGTAGGCAACAACAATTTTAACTTTTTTATCATGAAGTTCAATATTAATTTCAGCATCAAAGTCTTGGCGCTTTTGATATTGCCATTTCTTGGCTTTGGCCAAAACAAGAACCTGATAACTACCCATCGGGTATTTCCGAAGATTGACAAGGTCTTGGAATTTGAAAAAGCCATCGCAGCACATGCGCAAAAGTACCACAAGGGAGATGCGACTTGGAAGGTCTTTGAAATCATGTCCGGCCCCGATTTTGGTGGCTATCATATTGTGGAAGGGCCAACAAGTTGGACAGCCCTTGATTCGAGGGGCAACCTGGGTGATGAGCACCATGTGGATTGGAACAAGAGTGTCGCCCCATTCCTTACCGAACGTCAGTCGGCCAGCTACTCGGTGTACCAGGATACGTTGAGTTCCGTAGCCTTGGGCGATTTTTCAGAAAAAATAAATACTACCCATATCTATCCAAAAATTGGGATGGATAGCAGGGTGAGAAAGGCGCTTGATAAATTACAAAAAGCATGGACAGCCAATGGTTCTACCGTAGCGGTTTATGCAGTGGTGTCTTCAGGCCCTGCCCAATATGCCCTAACCACTCGGTACAAACAAGGGCTGAAAGAGCGGGAAGATGGCTTTAGAAAGCCTTTCAAAGGGGTGTTCGACTCCGTCAATGGCGATGATTCCTTCAATGCTTACCTCGAAGAAATAAATGAATGCATAGACAGTGCTTGGAGCGAAATGCTGGTATTGCGACCAGAGTTGGGCTCCAAGAATTAAACTCGGAAAAAACCAAATTTAAACCGTCCAGAGTAGGCAATTAAATTTCAATAAATCGAAAATGAAAACGAGCAAAATTTTCTTGTTTGCCGCAATACTGATTGCTGCAATTTCAACCACCACCACTTCCAATGCCCAAACATCCAATTCCGAATACTTGGAAGCCACCTACATCAAGGTCACGCCCGGTATGAACGAGAATTACCTGAATGTCAACAAGATTCTCAAGAAGCTGAACGATGGCCGGAAAGCAGCCAAGGCCATCAATTTTTGGGGACTGTACCGTAGGGTGTACCCCATCAAGGGCAGTTTTGACTTTGATTACGCCATCCTTGAGTTGTTCCCCAGCGGAAAGGAAATGCAGGCCCGAAAAGAAATGACGGCGTGGGATGAGCCCGTGAAAGGATTGACGGCGAAGGAAATCTCCACTTCCATCGGAATATTGAACAACGTTAGAACCGTCGTTGCACGTGATGTTTTCGACCCAAGGTTCGGGGTGGGCAATGCCACTTCTACCGTCGTGGTTGGGGACTATGTTTTGAGGTCGAAAATCAGGGTCTCAGACGCCAACATGGAAGCCTATGAGAAAACTTTGGAAACCGTGAAGCCGGTGATGGAAGAGGCCGTGAAATCTGGTAAAATAAAAAGCTGGAACGTGCTCAAACGTGCAATTGCCACCAACGCCGATGGCGACTACGACTTTGTAGTGACCTTCTATTTCAAGAATTTGGACGAGGCGTTGGCCTATTCAAGCGGCAACGTGACAGTTGCGGATGAATTCAAAAAAGTATTCCCAAAAGATGATTTTACCGCTTTCCGCAGCAAGCAGATGGCCCTACGGGAAATCATTGGTCAAGAGTTGTGGGAATTGGTGGAGAAGACGGATTAAGTATCCTTCATCAACTAAATTCAAACGACTTCTAAACGCAACAAGCCTTGTTGGGGTATGAACCTCGACACGGCTTGTTTTATTTCAATAAAAGGATATGTCTATTCTAGCATCAAATACCTTCCCGATTTCAACCGATAATAATCCTGGTTCAACTCGCTCTTTTTCAACACTTTATGAAAAGGCGAAAAAAACACATCGTCCCTGTCCATCTCCTTTTCAAACCATTGAAAATCTGGCAGGATGAGCAGTGTCTTGGCCGAGTCGGGGCTTTCGAGGGCCGAGAGGTGCATGGCCGTGAAGGGCACGCCCCAAGTCATCAACACCGTGTCGAGCGGAGCTTGGTTTTCGGGGAGTAGGAAGCGGTTGCCAGGGCGGTTCACTTGTTTTTTAATCCATGCAAATTGGCCAGCTACGGTGCTATGATTCCAGGCAATAGTGGCGAGGCGGAGGGCCAAAATAGCCAACAAGGTTGCAGGCCACAGCTTTCCGAAAGTTACGAACTTTCGGAAAGCTGTGGCCTGCAACCTTGCCCCAGGCAGCACATCAATGAAAAAAGGCACCGCCACGAAAATGCTCAATGGCAGCAGCGAAACTTCTGCATAAAATCGGTACTGCGACTGCGGGTCAGCGATATTGTACAGCAGCAGGTAGCCAAGTGAAAATGACCACACCAGCCCCAGTTTCAGCCATTGCCTTCTTTTCAGGTAAAAAAGTGTGACAATCGCCAGCAACAAAGGCAACAGGTAGTAGTAGTGTAGGCATCGCTCCGCAAAAACGAGGTTGGCGGGAATGGCCCATAGCTTGTACCAATACATGCCAAGGTTCACGGCGAACTCCTCCTGCTTCGCTGCCTCGTACCAGTTGGTGAAAAAGACGGACTTGAAGGCCGTCACCAGCAGGAAAACGCCCAATAGTAGGCCATATCGCCAATGCCGCAACTCCTTGATATTGAGGAACATAAACACCCAAAGAAACACAACGAAGATGATGCTCAACTTGTGAGAGAAGCCCACGGTGGCAGCCAGCGGCATTAACAAAGCCCATTGCCAAATGGCATCCAACCGGGCATTGCGGAGCACCACGCCGAAGGCCAGCAGCAGCAGCGCCAGCCCAAGGTTGAACTCGGATTGTATATGATAAAACCCGTCGAAGGTCATCAGCAAAAGGAGGGAAAGCAGCACCCAACCAAGCACTTCCTGCCGCAGCCACCGGACGAGCGCCACCCAGACGCTGAAGTAAAAAAGGATGTATGCCGCCGAAAAACCCATGCCCAATGCCCAAAGTGGTGCGCCCATTTTCATCAATAAAAACGGTACGACCTGCGGCACGGCGGTCACGAACCGATAATGGTAAACTTGGATTTTGCCTTCGTTGATGAGGTTGAACAACTGGAACCCGGCGTCCATGAAGAAGGCTCGTTCACGGTAGAAGAGGAGGGAAAGGGCAAGGAGTACGGCCCATGTCAGGTAGCCAATGGAACTTGGTATTGGGTATTGGGTATTAGGTATTGGGTACTCGCCGACAACCTTCATAGCGTTATTTCCCTTTGAAGGTTTTGAGGTAGGAATTAATTTTGAAGTGCAGGGTTTTTAATTTTTCCATAAGTTCATTGTGCTGATTTTCAGTAACTAATTTCCTTGTGTAGGATTTTACCAGCCAAGTCTTTGTTTCAAGCAAAGAACCTCGACTATAAAGTGTGAACTGCCGTTTTTCCTTGAAGAAAAAACGTCCGTGGCCTTCGGAAATATTTGCTGCGATTGAGTCTGCAGCTCGAATGAATTGATTCCCAGGATGTGCCCTGTTAATGGATTCCCACCTCACAATCATGTCCCACACCAATTCGCCTACTTACATGGCTAAATTGTAAATTTCAAGGTCTTCCAGCTTAAGTGGCTGAGTCTCGTTTTCTTTCATAGTATATTGATTATCAGTATTTTAATACCCAATACCCAATACCCAATACCCAATACCCAATACCCAATACCCCAATTTCTGTTTTCAGCTGATTGCATAAGTCGTCAGCCTACACTTTACCCGCAACACTTGGCGGATGTCTTCGAGGTCCACTTCATAGGGTTTGTAAACGGCACCATTGTCGGAGATGAGGCGGATTTGGCCGCCGTCCTTGAGCTGTTGCACCCGCTTCGCAACGACCACGTCGGTCACCACCACATACACATTATTGTCACGCAAAGGGTCGCCCCGTTCGAGGGGTTCACAGACGACGATGTCGCCGTTGGTGATGGTCGGGTACATGCTGTCGCCCGTGATTTCAAAGGCGATGAGGTTGCCCTCCAGGTGTGGGATGGAAAACTTGGGCAAGTCGGCAAGGTAGCTGTTGTCGGCGTGTTCGAGTGCATACCCGGCCATTGCCCGGTTGGGCACCAGTGTGATATTGGGGCGCCCACCGAACTGCCGCTCATCGAGGCTGCGGACGGGGATTGCAGCGTCCATAGCCCGCTTGAACATTTGATTGGCTAAGCCAAACACGTAGTTGGCATCCACGTCGTAAATTTCAAACAATTTGTGCAATTGCTCGACGGTGATGTTGCGGTCGCCTTTTAGGATGCTGTTCACAACGTGGTTGTAGGTGCCCAGTTGCTTCGCAATATCGGATTTCCCTTTTATCAAATTGTTTTTTTCGAGTGTTTCAAACACTTCTCTAAAGCGTTGATTCACAATGTTTTCGGAGAAAATACCCATTTTTTTGAAAAAAAGTTTGAAAAATGTTTTGTATTAAAAACATTTTGTGTTGATATTTGCCTCATCAAGTTGCGCTGACAACAAGGACGTGCAGAAAGAAGGCTCGAAGATACAAATAGTTTCGGAGAAAAGTTACGAGTTACAAGTTTTGAGTTACGAGTTTTCCCTCGCAACTCGAAACCCGCAACTCAAAACTTAAAAACTTACAATAGCCATGAGTACTTACCAACAAAACAGTTTCGATTCCGGCTACGGCCATGCCCGCTACAACCGCTCGGCCAATGGGCTTTCGTACAGCAGCCACCAGACCATGTCGGCAGGTGAGATGCTTGTTTGGGTGCTCCGCCGACTGGTGCTGATTGCCGAGCGCCTTTTTGTGATTGGCAAATACCAGTTTTATAAGAATACCGCCGTTGCGCCGAGCACCATGAAGGTGCCTGTGGCAAAATTGGCCATCGTAGGGGCCTTTGCCTTCTTCGTCTTCCGCAAGGATGCGAGCGTGGAGATGGGCATAGGCTCCCGGCAGCGGGCCGACATGGGAGGCAGGCCCGTTGCCGAAACCGTTTCCTTCGAGGAGCCTACCGAAGGCAAGCCTTCGAAGAAGAAATCGGGTTGGGGCTTCGGTTCCATCTTTGAATCGAAGGACTATTTTGCCGACGAGCCGGGCGACGATGCAGAGGCCCGCCGCACCAAGGCTTATATCCGCCGCTTCAAGGACGTGGCGCAGGAGGAGTCCGACCGCTACGGCATACCCGCCAGCATCAAAATGGCGCAGGGCATCCTCGAAACCAATGCGGGCAGTAGCCAATTGGCCAAGAAGAACAACAACCACTTCGGCGTGAAGTGCTTCAGCCGCACTTGCAAAAAAGGCCACTGCTCCAACTTCGGCGACGACAGCCACAAGGATTTTTTCAGGAAATATGACAACGCCTGGGAATCATGGCGGGCACACAGCAAAATGATTGTGAGTGGCAAATACAAGACCCTGCTCAAACATGGCGACGACTACGAAGCCTGGGCAAAGGGCCTCAAAAAACTCGGCTATGCCACCGCAAAACACTATGATAAAACTTTGGTGGAGCTGATTGAGCGGTACCACTTGGAGGAGCTTGATTAATTGTTGGATTGCTGCAGTTGTCGTCATACACGGCTAACAATCAAGCAATTATAACAATATGGCAATCTTTTAACCACCCGACTGTTCCGCTCTCACTATGAAGTGGCCCCAATTAGCCAACCCCAAATCACCACGATATTAGTAGTTTTCTCATGTATGTTCTGGGTGCGACCGCCAGCTGTGAACGGCAGCTTGGCGGTCTTTTTTTTAATCCTTCTCCAAATAACCTTCGTACCCCGTGATTTCGAGCCGCTTGTATTTAGTGGCTACTTCGTCTGCCAATTTTTGTTTGTATTGAACGATTCGCTCCAAGAGCAAATGGTCGCTCGTGCCTAAAATTTGCGCAGCCAGAATGCCCGCATTCTTGGCGGCATTCAGGGCGACGGTGGCCACGGGTACGCCATTCGGCATTTGAAGGATGGATAGGATGGAGTCCCAGCCGTCAATGGAATTGCTGGATTTGATGGGCACGCCAATGACTGGCAGCGGTGACAAGGATGCCACCATGCCCGGCAAATGCGCAGCACCGCCTGCCCCGGCAATGATGACCTTAACCCCACGCTGATGGGCGTTTTTTGCAAACTCGAACATGCGCTCCGGCGTGCGGTGCGCTGATACGATGGTGACTTCAATGGCGACATCAAGTTCGCCCAAGATGTCAGCCGCCTGCCGCATGACGGGCAGGTCGGAGTCGCTTCCCATAATAATGCTTACCATTTTTCGATTGCAGATTGCGGATTAATGATTGCGGATTGATAGCCGTAACCTGTATCCTCGCTTGAGAAAATTTAATCCTTTTTCGTAAAGCGGCCGTTCTCAGCAGTGAAAACAGGTTCGTTCATCCGGTAGTAAAACCAATAAATCTCACGGTCGTAGTGGTCTTCCGATTCCGTGCCATCGCCCCAGATGCTTTCTTTGATTTCAAAGGTTTTCGCCATCAATTGGGCGTCGAGGGAGCTGATTTTCATTTCAATTTCAGCTTTGGCGTCATCGGTCAACGAGCCAATGGCCTTGCCAATTACACGCCTCGTGTCCATATAATTCTGCCACTCAAAAATCAAATTTTCTGTCTCAGCGAACTCTTCAGCTATGCGTTGCCAAAAAGCCACCAAAAATTCGAATTCGCCTGCTTTCAAACCACTTTTCACTTTACTCATATTGAGACTGAAACCACTTTTAATTTGTTTTGAACAATTTTAGCCTTGGCTTTGGCGGCCTCGGCGTTTTCGGCGAGCACCGTTACGTGCCCCATTTTGCGGTAAGGCTTGGTCTCGGCCTTTCCATACAGGTGAACTTTCACCCCTTCCATAGCCACGCATTCCTCAAACCCATTATATTGTACGGGGCCGCTGTGATTGGGTTCCCCCAATAAATTGACCATCACAGAGGCAGTTTTCATCTTGGTGCTGCCCAGGGGCAAATTTAAGATTCCCCGCAAATGTTGTTCGAATTGAGAAGTATAACAACTGTCAATCGTATGGTGGCCGCTGTTGTGTGGCCTTGGCGCTACTTCATTGATTAACAGTTGGTTATCCTTCGTCAAAAACAATTCGACGGCTAACAATCCGCAGATGCCAAAAGCTGAAACGGTATCCAACGCCAATTGTTCGGCTGACTGTTCAATGGCCGGGCTGATGTCAGCGGGGCATACCAGAAACTCCACAAGATTGGCTATCGGGTTGAACTCCATTTCCACGGCTGGGAATGCTTTTACCTCGCCTTTTTCATTGCGGGCCACCACGACAGCCAGCTCCTTTTGGATGTCCACCAAAGCCTCCACCACAGAGGTATCGGGCAGCAGGAGCGGCAAATCGGCCTCCGATTTTATGACGGCAACACCCTTGCCATCGTAGCCTGCTGTGCGGCTTTTTTGCACAAAAGGATAGGAAAGCTCGCCAATTTGTAGGGCCTTTTTTATGGCGTCGCCGCTCACAAACAACTGGAAATCGGAGGTGGGAAGGCCGTTTTCTTTGTAAAACTGTTTTTGCAGACCTTTGTCCTTGATGAGGTTGAGGGCAGATGGCGCTGGGTGAATTTTTACGCCATCCGCTTCAAGTTGCAACAGGGCATCGGTGTTCACGTGCTCGATTTCGATGGTCAGCACGTCCACTTGTTTGCCAAAGGCATAGACATCGTTGTAGTCATTGAAATTGCCTTCCACAAATCGGGAACAAACAGGGCCTGTGGGAAAGCTCCGGGAGGCATCCAAGGCCCAAGTCTCCACGTCCCAATTATGGGCAGCGAGGGCGAACATCTTCCCCAATTGGCCGCCGCCGAGTATGCCTACTTTTGTCCGACTAAAGTTCATGGGGCAAAGTTAGGCGAATGATTGATTTTTATTTCAATCCCACCTTCGTACCAAACTGCACGGAGAAATTATAGAACCGCTCGCCATTCACCCCGATGTCGTTGTTGAGGAATTGGTGCTGGTAGGTGGGCTGCAGGAATATGCTCCAACGAGAGGAAACATAGCGTTCGAGGCCGAAGCCGATATTGGCCGTCAGGTAGAAATTATTGCGGATATGCCCACCCTCGAAAAAGCCTTTGGGGAATTGTCCCAAAGGTCCATGGGTAGCAGCGACAGCTTCAGGTTTTTGCTCAAAAATGGCCTCTTGCCTGGATTGCTCCAGCTTGGAGGAGGTGGTTGCGACCGGTGGCAATAAGGCGAAGGTGGCAGTGGTCGGCGCAGCAACTTCTTTAGCTTGGTTGGTGGAAGTGGTGATGACGTGTCCTGCTGCCCCGAAACTGCCATAGATGCGCCATTTGCCGTGGTCCTTGAAATGATAGTTGAGTTGTACCGGAACCTGTAGGACGTTCAACTGTACCCCCTCAAACGCTGTTTCCTCCTGTTTGATGATATAATTGACCGTCTCTGCGAAAAGCGCAGGCGAATTAGGCATGTAGCGTTTAAAAGAATAGGTTGCCCCCGTCTGGATTTCCCACCTGTTCTTCTTGAGGTGGACTGCAATGCCGCCACCATACCCGGAAGCCAACGTGGTGTCGTAGCCTTCGGCAATCAAGGTATCGTACAGGCTAAACGTTGTGGGCGGAATGAGTACCATGGCCACATCGGTATTGGTGAAGGCACTCATGCGAAGCGTCCAGTCCTTGATAAAGAACCCAGGCTGCGGCATTTGTGGCACCTCCCAAGCGTAGCGGGGCTTTTCAGCCACTTCTTCCAACGAAGCTAATAGCATCGAGTTGTGGTTATCCATGCCCGGCGTCGTCAAGCTGCCACGCAGGAACCGTTTCTGAGTGATGGCCTCAAAAAGGTTTTTGGGCAACAGGTTGGAACTTTGCCGATGGATGCCCAATTGTGCCAACCTAACAATGTCTGCCGATTCGCCATTGGCAGCAGCCATGTTCAGGCCGGTGCCATTCTGTCTTTTTTTATCAGGGTATTTGGATGCCGTAATGGTTGCCAAAGGCCCTGAGATAGGGCGCAGTTTGGAGGTCCGACCTGCCTGTGCTTGTGCAATTGGAGCGCCAGGGGTGGTGACTGCCTTGACGCAAGGCCCAACGGGCCTAACTGGCACGGAAGGCCAATTGGCGCTGTTGTTCGGTTCAGGCTGAGGGGCCGTTTCATTTAGTACTGGCAAGAACCTTGCGATGGTCAGCAGCATCAACAGTACGATAGTGGCTTCGGCCAATTTGCAACGCAAAATATGGTAGCGCAAAAAGAACTCTTCCTCCAAGCGGTTGGCCATCATCTGCCAGTGGTTCGGTTGGTAGGCCACCTGGAAGTGCTCCAGCCTTTCGGTGAGCAAATTGTCAACAACAGCCTCGTTTTCAAGTACTTCTGCGGTTTCGTCCGCCTCAATCATTTTTTCCATCAGGCTCCAGTCGCCTGCGGCAATGGGCACCTCGATGCGGTCGAGCTTGCCGGAAACCACCTCATCAAAAGATACGCTTCCAACACCGTCGCCGCTGGCATCAACATCGGAGTCGCCTTGGTCGAGGCGCTGCTCGAACGCCTCCCACGAAAGGCCATCATACTTGGCCTGTAGGTTCTCCAATGCTTGTTTAATCTGCCCGTCGAGGTTCCTTTCTGTATTCATTGCGATGATTCGTCGGTGACTGCTGCGATGCCCAGCGAGGGGTTCTTGCGGAGCAACGCTTCTTGTAACTTGGTCCGTGCTTTAACGAGATTAGAACGGGAGGTGCTTTCGGTGATGTTGAGCAGGTCGGCTATTTCCTTGTGGGAGTAGCCTTCCAGTATGTACAGGTTGAACACCGCCCGGTAAGCGGGGGTGAGTGCCTGCACGGCTTCCAGGATTTCTTGTTCGGTCAGTTGCGAGAGCGCATCGGCTTCGTTTACGCTGAGATGATAGGCTGTCTCGATGTCCTCCGTCCGGCGGCGCACCACCTTACGATAGTAGTCAATGGCCGTGTTGACCATGATGCGGCGAATCCAGGAGTTGAGGGAGGTGCCCGGCTCGTACTTGCCAAGGTTCTTGAACACCTTGATGAAGCCCTCGTGCAGGATGTCCAAAGCCTCGTCCTGGTTGCCCGCATAACGCAGGCAGACGCCCATCATCTTGGGATAATGCTCCTCGTAAAGCGCCTTCTGCGCCCATCGCTCCTTACGGATGCAGGCTTCGATAAGGCGACTTTCACGAAGGGATAAATCGTCGGAGGTGAAGGTTAGTGCAATATCCATGCAAGTTTGCTGATTGTGCCCCTTACGGTTCACTGCTTTTTATCACCAGTGGTACAACGTGAGGAGACGGATGATTGCTGCGTAGCTGCGGCTGCCTAAGGCCGCTTTTTCTCAATAATGGGGGGAAAGGTAGCAAGTTATTTTGAAAAATTGGTAGGCGTTTGGGTCGGTGAGTTGACATTTGGAGGGAAATAGGCGGTTTTCGCTTTGCAAAAGGCGTGATTTGTTTTTGTTTTTAAAACATTTTGTTGGGATGGAATTGAGGGAATTGTTAATTTTGCGGGCAGTTTGAAAAGTCACGCGCCGCGTGGCCTTTTCAAACCTGCCGCCAAATGCAAATGTGAACGCACTGTATTCATATTTGGCAATATCAATTTTGTTTCCCAAAATTAGCGAAAAGCATTGTGTTGCGATTCACCACGCGCCGCGTGGTAATTTCAAGTATCGTAAAGCTCAAAATGGCAATATCACCAAATAGCAACGCAGACGGCACACCCGGCCAAAACGGCGCCAACGGCCATACCGAAGGCCACGTCGTCACCATCTCCGGCATGTACGAGAACTACTTCCTCGACTATGCCAGCTACGTCATCCTTGAACGGGCCGTGCCCGCCATAGAGGATGGCCTCAAGCCCGTGCAGCGGCGCATCCTGCACGCCATGTACGAGAAGGACGATGGGCGCTACCACAAAGTGGCCAATATCATCGGTAACACGATGCAGTACCACCCGCACGGCGACGCCGCCATTGGCGATGCGCTCGTGAACATCGGGCAAAAGGAACTGCTCATCGACACCCAAGGGAACTGGGGCGACTACCGCACCGGCGACTCGGCGGCGGCCTCCCGTTACATCGAGGCAAGGCTGACCAAATTCGCCCTCGAAGTGGCCTTCAACCCGCAGACCACCGAATGGTCGCTCAGCTACGACGGTCGCAAACGGGAGCCGGTGAACCTGCCGATGAAGTTCCCGCTCATCTTGGCGCAGGGCACGGATGGCATCGCAGTGGGCCTCAGCACCAAGATTTTGCCGCACAATTTCATCGAGCTTTGCAAGGCGAGCATTGATATTTTGAAGGGGAAAAACGTCAAGATTTACCCTGATTTCATGACCGGGGGAAGCATTGACGTGACCGACTACAACAGCGGCCACCGGGGCGGAAAGGTGAAGGTCAGGGCCAAAATCGAGAAGGCCGACAAGCACCTGATTTTGATAAAGGAACTGCCCTACGGCGTGACGACCGTCTCCCTCGCCGAGAGCATTGGCAAGGCAGTGGAGAAGGGCCAAATCAAAATCAAGAAGATTGACGACAACACCGCCGCCGAGGTGGAAATCGCCATCGAACTCATGCCCGGCACCTCGCCCGACGTGACGATTGACGCCCTCTACGCCTTCACCGACTGTGAGGTGAGCATCTCGCCCAACGCCTGCATCATCACCGACGACAAGCCGATTTTCACGACGGTAGAGGAAATCCTGCGCATTTCCACGGAGAACACGAAGGACCTGCTGCGGCAAGAGCTGGAAATCAAAAAACGAGAACTGGAGGAGAAGTGGATGTTTGCCAGCCTCGAAAAAATCTTCATCGAGAACCGCATTTACCACCAAATAGAGGAGTGCGAATCCTGGGAGGAAGTAATGGCGGTAATTTATAGGGAGCTTCGCAAATACGTGAGCACACCTTCCGACAAAGCCAAAGAGGGGGACAAGCGCCTTCGGCTTTTCCGGGAACTGACGGACGACGACATCACCCGTTTGACCGAAATTAGGATAAAACGCATCTCGAAATACAATGCTTTCAAGGCGGACGAACTCATCGAAAAGCTCATAGAGGAACTCGAAGACACGGAACACCACCTGGCGCACCTCACCGAGTTTGCGATAGCGTATTTTCAGAACCTCCTCGACAAATATGGCAAGGGCCGGGAGCGTCGCACCACGATTTCCGGCGGCTTCGAGACCATCCAAGTGTCGGCGGTGGTGGCCAACAACGCCAAGCTCTACGTGGACCGCAAGGAGGGCTTCGTGGGCATGGGCTTGAAAAAGGACGGCGAGTTCGTCTGCGATTGCTCGGATATTGACGACATCATCGTGTTCCGCAAGGACGGCAAGATGGTCGTCACCCGCATCGCCGACAAGACCTTCGTGGGCAAGGACATCATCCATGTGGACGTGTGGAAAAAGAACGACGAGCGCACGACCTACAACATGATTTACGTGGACGCCAAGAGCGGCGTGAGCAAGGCCAAGCGCTTCAACGTGACGGCCATCACCCGTGACAAGGAGTACGACCTGACGATGGGCAATCCCAATTCTAAGTGCCTCTATTTCAGCGCCAACCCCAACGGCGAGGCGGAATTGGTGAAGATAACGCTCAGCCCCAGCAGCCCCGCCCGCATTAAGGTTTTTGATTACGGCTTCGCCGATTTGGAGATAAAGGGCCGTGGTTCGCAGGGCAATATCGTGACGAAATACCCCGTCAAAAAAGTGGAACTGAAGGAGGCCGGGCAAAGCACCATCGGTGCCATCAAGGTCTATATTGACGAGGTCTCTGGCCGCCTCACCACCGACGAGCGGGGCCGCTTCCTCGGCCAGTTCGACACGGGCGACCAAATCATGGTGCTATGGAACGACGGCACCTACGAACTCAACGACTTCGACCTCACCCGCCGCTACGACGTGAACACGATGCTCCACATCGGCAAGTATGACCCGGAACAGGTGGTGAACGCCGTCTATTTCGATGGAAACAAGGAATGGACGATGGTGAAGCGCTTCAAAATTGAGACGACCAAGATGGGCGAGAAGTTCAGCTACCTGAGCGATCACAAGAACTCCAAGCTGTTCTTTGCCTCGGTGAAGGAGAACCCTCGCATACAGTACAGCGTGAAACTAAAAGGCAAAAAACTGGACGGCGAAGTCAGCCTTGGCGAGTTCATGGACGTAAAAGGCTGGAAGGCCGCCGGCAATAGGCTGAGCGACCAGAAGCTGACGGGGGTGAAGGAGTTGGAATCAGTAGGCAGTTCGCAGTCGAAGGCGTCGGAACCGCAGATTGCGGAGCAAGATGCCAAGCTGCATACGGGCGATACGATTGATTTCGAGATAGGGGGGCAAGGGAAGTTGTTTTGAGTTTGAGGTTTTGTCAGTATTCACGTTTTTTGCTCTGAATCGGCGGCATATTCCGAACCTGGCGACGCATGAAATTTGTGGTTGTGTGCTACTACCAATACCCACTTTCCAAGCAGTTAAAATACTGTTGTGATATTGGTCGCAATGAATCGGGAAACTCAAATCCAAAGTCTAAATGCTCTCTATAACCTATTAGCAAAGCATTATTTTTTGGATTTTTGGAGGAATAAACTACAATGAATTCCTTGTTTTTGAAGACAGCGGTTTCCCTTTTATAATCTATGCAAGGTATTTCCTTTGACCCGTAGTACTTTAATCCGTCAACATAGTACCAGTATTCAACCTCAAGTTTTTCACTTCGTCCCTTTCTTCTTTTGGAATAAACAGCATTATAAACATGCCCTTTGGTCGTTGCTCGATATTGAAGTAGTTCAGTTTTTTCATGGTTTCTAATTCGAGGTTTTTTTACAAATGTATTGTAAGAAGCTATCAAAAATGCTATTGTGATTTTCTCACTTCTTGATAACCTTGGAAGTTCAAACTGAAGGAAATCTTCTATTTTTTGACGGTTCATCATATTTGATAATCAACAAAACTCAAACCAGTTCCGACAAAGCTAGAGTCTCATTGTTTCCCCATTACGTATTGCCTAAGCAAATGCAATGCAAGTCATAGGAAACAACCATCACTGAAAACATATTATGCTCCATTCGGGCGATGCAATTGTTTTCGAGATAAATGGGCAAGGGAAGTTGTGTTGGGCGGCAAATGAGGCTGTATCAAAAGTCAGTTGCGCCTCTGGCGCAACAAATTAATGAACGCAGAGGCGCCGAAGCGCAGAGGATTTTTCTAATCTCTGCGCCTCGGTGTCTCTGCGTTGAAATCATATTTCTCGCCTTTGGCGAGAAATTTACTTAGGATAAATTGTCTTCACCCTCTCCGTGGGCCGTCTTGCTGGGAGCATAGAACGACGCTAAATTTACCCATCGGCGGCCAGCTTTGGGAAGTTGTTTCCAGTCATATAAAAGCGGTTTCTTCTAAACCCGTTACCTACTACGTGATATTAATCACCCCCACCTCCTGACAAAAATCACCAGGCGCCCTTGCCCTGCCTCCTACCTTCGCAGCGTCATTTTCCCTAACCATATAACATCGCATCGGCATGTCGCATTACCAACACCTGGGCAAAATACCCCGCAAGCGCCACGTACAGTTCCGGCAAAAAAACGGTAATCTCTTCGCTGAGGAACTGGTCGGGACGCAGGGTTTTTCGGGCGTTTCTTCGCTTGTTTACCACCTTTATCCACCTACCATCGTCAGCAAGAAGGGGCGGCCCTACTCCGTGGAGCCAGAGATTGCCATTGACAAGAACCTCTCGGCGCTCAGCTTCAAGGGCTTTTCCATCGAGCCTTGCGGCAACTATTTGGACAGCCGCAAGACGCTGTTCGTAAACAACGACCTGCACATCGGCCTCGCAGCGCCGCAGGAGAGCATGTCGGACTATTTCTTCAAAAACGCCGATGCGGACGAGATGCTTTTCATTCACGAGGGCAGCGGTACCCTGAAGACCATGTACGGCCAGGTCACGTTCGGCTACGGTGACTACGTGGTGATTCCCCGTGGCACGGTCTATCAGTTGGAATTCGATGACGCCAGCAACCGCATCCTCTACATCGAATCGTACAGCCCCCTGCGCACGCCCCGCCGCTATCGCAACGACGTTGGGCAGTTGTTGGAGCACTCGCCGTTCTGTGAGCGGGATTTTCGTGCACCGCAAGACCTGGAGACCCACAACGAGCGGGGCGAGTTCCCTATTTTCATCAAAAAACAAGGCCTGATTTACCCCTATACCTACGCTACACACCCGTTTGATGTGGTAGGCTGGGATGGCTTCCATTACCCGTACGCCATTTCAATCTTTGATTTCGAGCCGCTGACCGGGCGCATTCACATGCCGCCTCCCATCCACCAGCAGTTCGAAGCGGATGGTTTCGTCGTCTGCTCGTTTGTTCCAAGGCTCTACGACTACCATCCAGAGGCCATTCCTGCCCCCTACCACCATTCCAACATTGACAGCGACGAAATCCTGTACTACGTGGATGGCGATTTCATGAGCCGCAACAATATCCAGAAAGGGCAACTGACGCTGCACCCCGCTGGCATCCCGCACGGCCCGCACCCCGGTGCCATCGAGCGCAGCATCGGCAAGGTGGGCACTGAGGAATTAGCCGTGATGATAGACCCGTTCCGCCCTGTGAAAATCACCAAAGCGGCGATGGAAATGGAGGTAGAGGACTACTATAAGTCGTGGATGGAAGAGGAGCTTTTGGTTTGAAATTGGGAAATTGAGAAATTAGGAAATTGAGAGATTGTTTTGATTTAAGATATAAGATAGACGATATAAGATTTAAGATTGGGGAGGCCGGGAGTGGCTGTAAATGCTGGGGTTTTGCAAAATTGCAGTGCTCCCTTAAATCTAAAATCAGGTAGTGCTATCTTTTAACTGATGCTGGAATCAGGTTTAGGAAGTTTAGATGGTTTAGAAGGTTTAACTGCATACTACCTGAACCTTCTAAACTACTTAAACCTTCTAAACCTCATCAGTTAAAAATCCCACCACCTAAAGTCATACATCGTTTATCTTATATCTTAAATCTAATACCACCATATTAAATTAAAGTAACCGATGGCCACATTAACAGGCATTTCAAATTATAACTACTCTTTGGACAAAATCTTCCCCGAAGCGGATGATTTCTTGCCGTTGCTCGGCACCGATTATGTGGAGCTGTATGTGGGCAATGCAAAACAGGCGGCGCATTATTACAAAACGGCGTTTGGGTTCCAATCCTTGGCGTATGCGGGTCTGGAAACGGGCGTGCGTGACCGTGCGAGCTACGTGCTGCAGCAGGACAAAATCCGCCTCGTGCTGACAACTCCCTTGCATTCCGACAGCCCACTGAATGAACACCTACGAAAGCACGGCGATGGCGTGAAGGTCATCGCCCTGTGGGTCGAAGATGCAAGGGACGCTTTTGAGCAGACCGTGAAACGGGGCGCCAAGCCATTCATGGAGCCGGCCGTCGAGTTCGATGCGCATGGGAAGGTGGTGCGTTCCGGCATCCACACCTACGGCGAAACGGTGCATATCTTCGTGGAAAGAAAGGACTACAGGGGCATCTTCCTGCCGGGCTACGAGCCTTGGGTGAGTCAGTACAACCCAACCTCCACGGGCCTGCGCTATATTGACCACATGGTGGGCAATGTGGACTGGGGCGAAATGAACAATTGGGCCAAGTTCTACAACGAGGTCATGGGCTTCGCCAACCTGGTTTCTTTCGATGACAAGGACATCTCGACCGAGTACTCGGCGCTGATGAGCAAGGTGATGACCAACGGAAATGGCCGCATCAAGTTCCCCATCAACGAGCCTGCGCACGGCAAGAAAAAGTCGCAAATCGAGGAGTACGTTGATTTTTACGAAGGCCCCGGCTGCCAGCATATTGCGGTAGCAACAAACGACATCGTGTTCACCGTCAGCGAGATGCGCAAGCGGGGCGTGGAGTTCCTGCACGTGCCCGGCGAGTACTACGACACCGTGGCGAACAGGGTAGGGGAGATTGACGAAGACCTGCGCCGCCTGAAAGAACTCGGCATCATGGTGGACCGGGACGAGGAGGGCTACCTCCTTCAAATCTTTACCAAACCCGTTGAAGACCGCCCGACGTTGTTCTTCGAAATCATCCAGCGCAAGGGGGCGAAGTCCTTCGGTAAGGGCAATTTCCGTGCGCTTTTCGAGAGCATCGAGGACGAGCAGCGGCGGCGGGGAACGTTGTAGGGGATTGGTTGAAGTAGTTGAATTGGTTGAAGTAGTTAAAGTGGGTGGGGTCTGCCCAATTCAACTACTTTAACCAATTCAACCAATTCAACCAATTCCCAATTCCCAATTCCCAATTCCCAATCTCATGTCCACTTTCCTCACCTGGCTCCCCCGCATCCTCAGCATGGTGTATGTGCTGTTTGTGGCGAGTTTTGCCTTGGATTCCTTTTCGGGGGATGGCGGGTTCTTTCGCCATTTGGGCGTTTTTCTACTTCACCTTATTCCAGCTTTTGCTGCCGCAATATGCCTTTGGGTGGCCTGGCGACGGCGGATTTTCGGTGGGCTGCTGCACATCGTGTTGAGCATGATATTCACCATTTATTTCGGCTCCTGGCGGGATGCGCAGAGCTTTCTGATGATTTCCCTACCTTTGGTCGTGACGAGTTTTTTGTTCATCATTTCCAAATGGAACTACCACCCTGTTGACGGCAACCATGCTGCACATTCTTAACCATTCGATTTCATTATGCAAAATTCCAAACTGCTCCGCAATATGGGCCTATTCACGGTTGGGCTGTTCGTGATCACCCTTTCAATCGAGTATTTCAAAAAAGGGAGTTTAAACGTGGAACAACCATTAGCGTTCATTATTGTCATCACCATGCTTGGCGTGATAGGAGGTTATACCATTACGTGGGTGTCGGAAGGGAAAGGGAAGTAACAACGGCAGCAGATAGCCTTGGGCCTTTCTCCAGTCATTTCAAATATTAACATTTTCAAATGAAATTAGCCATGAAATTTCATTTGTTGAATGTGGGATAAATTTGATTTTTGCGCTGAACTAAACCCAATTTTATGAAAAAAGTACATTTATATTCGGCATTCCTTGCGCTTTCGGTAGTGCTAAGCTCTTGCGGCTTCAATTCGGCCTTCATTTCAAATCACAACCAAAACGCTACTCAAGTTCAATTGACGAGCAACAATTTCAAGGTAGTTGACCAAGTCAGCGGCAGTGCTGAGGTTCGATATATCCTTGGATTTGGCGGCCTGAAGCAAAAGAGGTTGTATGAAAACGCTTATGCAGACATGGTAAAAAAGGCCAACCTACTCAATTCTTCAAAAGCCCTCATCAATGTAATGACGGAAGAACATTATGGTGGTTTTGCGCCAATCGTCTATACAAGGACGGTGACCGTGAGTGCGCAGGTGGTTGAGTTTACGAAGTAATCCGAAGCCTTCTTAAACCGCATGTGTTGCCATAACGGCAAGGGTACTGAAAGGTGTATCGGAAATTTTGTTTGCAAAGCTTTCGATAAACCCTTTCCAATGATGACGGTTCGTAGAACCGGTACGAAGCGAATCCATCGAAAAAAAGACTTGGCTTGGGCAACGCAATTTGACTTCATTTACTTCCTTTTCTTCGGAATCAAATAAATCCCCTCTGCCTCCAACCGCACCTTCTGCTCTTTGAACAGCTTTCCGAGCGTCATTTTGAAGGTCTTTTTGCTCATGCCAAACACCCGTGTGATGTCCTCCGGGCTGCTCTTGTCGCCGAAGGGAAGGAAGCCGTTGTTTTCCTTCAGCTTCGCCAAAACCTTGGCCGAAGTATCCTCCACCTTGCCATAGCCGGGTCGAAGGAGCGTAATATCGAGCTTGCCGTCGGGGCGCAGGGTCTTGATGAAACCTTTTTTATGGTCGCCCCGGTGTACCCGCTCGAACAGCTCGTTTTCATAAATCAGCCCTCGGAACTGCTGGTTCACGATGACATTGATGCCAAGGTCGGTCTCGTCGTCAATCAGCACGTCCACTGCTTCCCCCTGCTTGAGGCCAACAGCCTCCTTCTCCAAAAATTTCTGGTAGCGGCAACTTGCCACGAGGCGTTCCGTGTCCTCGTCGAGGTAGAGATAGGCCATGTACCAGCCGCCGACCACCATGCGGCCCGGCTGCTCTTTGTAGGGCACGAGCAGGTCTTTTTCGAGGCCCCAGTCGAGGAAAGCGCCGACCTCGTTCACTTCCCGCACTTGCAGGCAGGCGAATTCGTTCAGCTTTATCAATGGCTCGGCCGTGGTGGCCGTGATGCGGTCTTCGGAGTCCTTGAAGATGAACACCTTCAGGTATTGGCCCTCTTCCAACCCTTCCTCTGGGATGAACTTATTGGGCAGCAGCACCTCCCTCGTCCCTTCCCGGTCGGTGAGGTAAACGCCGTTGTCGGTCTGGCGGACGGCTCGAAGGCGGTTGTGTTTGCCCAAAACTATCATTGCTCGATTGTTATATTGTTTGATTGTGGGGGGCGAAGGTAGGGAAAATGGGTCTGAGAAATTTGGATTTCCTAATTTGGTGCGTTCGCAACGGTCAACTATTAAATCATCATGATTTTCGCATTCGACACCTATTACACCAACAACACCGCCAGAACGGTCTGCATTGGCTTCACAGAATGGACGAGCCAGGATATTGCCCTGCTCAAAACGGAGGAACTGCCAATCGAGGATGATTATGAAAGCGGACAGTTCTACAAAAGGGAACTACCGTGCATCCTGTCGCTTTTGAACCAACTGGAGGTCAGAGCAGGTGACATTATCATCGTTGACGGCTTCGTTCACCTGGACGACGCTGGTAAGTTTGGGCTTGGTGGGCACCTGTACCAGTCTTTGAATAATAAAATACCAGTGATTGGCGTCGCAAAAAGCAATTTCGCCACCATCAATGCACTCAAAAGGGCCGTTTACCGAGGGGAGAGCAAAAAGCCGCTATTTGTCACTGCCATAGGGATGGACTTGGAGGAAGCAAGTGCCAATATTTCCAAGATGGCAGGGAGTTTCAGAATGCCTGATTTGCTGAAAAAACTGGATATAGTGACAAAGCAGGTACCCCCTATTTAAGAGATAACTTTGGAGTTACCTCTTAAATATAACTCCAATGGTTATTAATGGCAGCCGAAATTGACCATTAAGCATTAACCATTAAATGCTTATACAACGCCTCTCTTTGCCCCCTTATCTTATCCGATTTAATATACTCGTCAAAGCCCATCAAGCTATCAATATAGCCCGCAGGGCCGATTTCGAGGATGCGGTTCGTGACGGAGGAAAGCAGGGCGTGGTCGTGCGAGGTCATGATAAGGTTGCCCTTGAACTCGGTCAGGGCGTTGTTCAGCGCTGTGATGGATTCGAGGTCGAGGTGGTTGGTCGGCTCGTCGAGGAGAAGGAAATTGGGGAGTTTGAGCATCATCTTCGACAACATGCAGCGCACTTTTTCACCACCTGATAAAACGCTGGACTGCTTGTAAACCTCTTCTTCCCGGAATAGCATCCTGCCCAAAAAGCCACGGATGAACATCTCGTCCTTTTCCTTCGAAAATTGGCGGAGCCAATCAATCAGGTTGGTGTCGTTGCTGCCGCTGAAGTATTTCGAGTTGTCGTTCGGCATGTACTCCACGGTGATGGTCTGCCCGAATTCCACCGTGCCACTGTCCGGCTGTACTTCGCCCGCTAACACTTGGTAGAGGGTGTTTACCGCCGTGGTATTGCGGCCCAATAAGGCAATCTTTTCGTTGCGGTTCAGGGTGAAATCCAAGCCTTTGAACAGCCAATCGCCGTTCTCGTCCCGCTTGCCGAGGTTCGTCACCCGCAGGAGTTGGTCGCCCGGCTCCCGCTCCATGTTGAAGCGGATGAACGGGTACTTGCGGCTCGACGGCTCCATTTCATCAATATTGAGTTTTTCGAGCGCCTTCTTACGGCTGGTGGCTTGGCGGCTCTTCGAGGCGTTGGCGCTGAACCGGGCGATGAATTCCATCAACTCGGCCCGTTTGGCTTCGGTCTTTTTGTCCTTGTTGGCCCGCTGTTGCATCAAGAGCTGGCTGGTCTCGTACCAGAAGGTATAGTTGCCCGTGTAAATCTTGATTTTCTTGAAATCAATGTCCACCATGTGGGTGCAGACCATGTCAAGGAAGTAGCGGTCGTGGCTCACCACGATGACCGTGTTCTCGTAGCCCGCCAAGAAGTCGGAGAGCCAAGTGGCCGTTTCCGCATCAAGGTCGTTGGTAGGCTCGTCGAGCAGCAGCAGGTCGGGGTTGCCGAACAGGGCTTGCGCCAGCAGCACCTTTACTTTTTCGGGGCCGGTAAGCTCCTTCATCAGCTTGTAGTGCAGGTCTTCCTTGATGCCCATGTTGCTCAGCAACTCGGCGGCGTCGCTCTCTGCCGTCCAGCCGCCCATGTGGCCGTACTCGTTTTCGAGTTCGGCGGCGCGGAGGCCGTCGGCCTCGCTGGCGTCGGGGTTCATGTAGATGGCGTTCTTCTCCTCCGAAATGGCGTACATCTCCTTGTGGCCCATCAGCACGGTGTTCAGCACCAATTCTTCCTCGAAGCCGAAGTGGTTTTGCGACAGCACGGCCATGCGGTTGCCGGGGTCAATGCTGACGCTGCCCCGGTTGGGTTCTATCTGCCCGCTGAGGATTTTCAAAAAAGTGGACTTGCCCGCCCCGTTGGCGCCGATGACGCCGTAACAGTTGCCACGGGTGAACTTGAGGTTTACCTCATCGAAGAGGACTTGTTTGCCAAACTGGAGGCTGACGTTATCTACTGTTATCATGTTTGCGCTGTTGTTTGCTTTTGACCCTTTTTCTCAAAAAGGAGTGCAAAGGTAGGAAAATAAGCGCAGCTTACCAGCTTTTCAAGCAGTGGTTTAAAATCTATTGAAACCGCCTGTTTAGTGAAACCAACCCAATAAGGCCGTAATAAAGCCAGATATATAAACCACAAGCACCATGTATTCGTGCAGTCGCATTTTTGTGGCAATCGATTAGCGTACGAATGAGGAAACTACACAAAAGGTGATACCCTAATTACCTCAAAAACATTGGGGCGCAATTGCCGAAAGCGTCAATGTAGGCTTTTTTAATCCTTAAATTCTTATCAGATGACACATGATTTTAAAGTTCAAGCCAATGCGAACAGCCTGACTGGTGGGACCCCTCTCAGCACAGGCGTAAAATTGAAACCCGGCGACTTGTTGGTGGTAACGGCCTCACCCGACGACACTTGGTCGGCAGGCGCCCAAAACCGCACAGGGAACGCCAACGGCCTTGGAAACACCCTTGGCGGAAGTTTTGGACAGTACAACAATGGTAGCCAATCGTTTCTTTACGGCAGCTTGGTCGGCACTTTGGACAATGGCAAAACGTACTTTGGCGTCGGCACCTACCTCGCCATGACTATCCTGACCGATGGCGAACTGAAGTTCGTTTATTGGGATTTGAACAATGCAGACAACAAGGATTTTGTAACTGCAACCGTTCAAGTTTTCAGTGGCCCCAAGCCCTGATGAATTAGCCAATTTTTATCAAGAGGAGGATGTCCTGTTTTGGGCATCCTCCTTGTTTTTTTCTGCACTTTTTAGTGGCCATTGGTCATGACACACTGCCTTCTGGCCCCTTTTTTTCATACATGAAAAAGTCAGACGGGAATACTGCACCTTATTGCCCTCATACCTTCATCACCCTCCCGGTCATCTTCTTTCCATTAAAAACTGCCACATAAAAATACGGCCCTGCCGCCAAGTCCTCCGACCCAAACGGCACATCCAGTTCGCCCGGCTCTGCCAGTTCTGCGGTGGTTTCATACACCAGTTTTCCAATGGAATTGAACACTCGCAGCTCCAACGTCCCGGCCCTTGCCAGTTCAAAATGCAGGGTCGTTTCATCCACAAATGGGTTTGACTTCGCAAAATGCTTTTCCACGATTGCACCGCCAGTTGGGATGGAATCCACAGTTTCCTCCACGACCGTGCCGCTGCCTTCCTTGAATGTAATCAATTGATTTACAGGTACATCGTAAATGGCCTCGGTGATGCCCGTAAGCCAGGTGAAGCGGATTTCGTCTATCATGGCGGCCCCCCCTACCCCAAAATGTACGGGCTTGATGCTGCCACCGAAGACAGCCGCCCCGTGGTGGTAGCGGTGCAGCCATCGGTCGCCCATTCGGATTTTGACGGTGGTGCCGAAGGCATCACGGCTGGAGGTGGTGCCTTGCAACTTGATTTGCAACCAACCGCCCGCAGAATTATCAACGGCATCATTCTCAAAGAAATAGCAGCCTTCCTCCATATTTGCTACCACCATGTCGAGGTCGCCGTCGAGGTCGTAATCGAAGGCTTCGAGGCCCTTGCTCTTGGCCTTGCCGATAAAGCCTGTTTTCGCCGAGACATTATCGAAGTGCATATCCTCTTCGAGCAGCATATTTTTAAATAAAACATTGTCTATATCCGGTTGCACCTCGCCATATAAATCATCAATTGGGCCATTGACGGCGGCCAAATCCTCGTCGCCATCATGGTCATAATCGAGGAAGGTGGTGCCCCAGCCCCAGCCGGTATTTTCTACGCCATAAGCCTTGGCTTTATTCTCATATCTTCGGTTGCCTTTATCAACAAATAAGGGGTTCGGTAAATGATTGTAAATATTGGTCACATAAATATCAAAACGCCCGTCGTTATTGCAATCCCCGATGGCTGTACCCATGCTCGCACCCTCATCTGCAATGCGATAGGCGAGTGCGGATTCATTGTATTTTTGGCCGCTCCTGTTCTCGAAAAACTCATTTTCTTGGGTGTCATTTAAACAATATAAATCGAGTATATTGTCCTTGCCAGCGTCTATGGCCACTGCCGACCAAGTAATCGCATTATCCGCTCCTTTTAACCCTGTTAATTCCGTTATATTGGTAAATGTCCCATCGCCATTATTTTGGTACATAAAATTCTCATTGTTCAAAACGGACACATATAAATCGAGGTCGCCATCCCGGTCGTGGTCCCACCAAAGGCCGGAGGAGGAATAACAGACATTGCAGCCTTCCACGCCCGCCTGTGCGGTCACATCGGTGAAAGTGCCGTCACCGTTGTTGTGGTAAAGCTGGTCGAGACGGCTGTTGGCGAGGAAGAGGTCTGGGAAGCCGTCGTTGTCGTAATCGCCCCAGGCAGCGCCCATCTTCTCGCCCCGCTCGGCGTGAAGGCCCTCGTTCACATATTGGAACTCAAAACCAGCTTCAACGGTCACGTCCGTGAATGTCGCATCCCCATTGTTTTTCATCAAATGATTCCACGTTGTCGGGTCGTTGTGGTCGAAATTTTTATAGCCCGTGAAGAAAATATCGAGGTCGCCATCCCGGTCGTAATCAGCCACGGCCACGCCATTGGTATGGGAGATTTGGGCAAGGTTGGCGGCGGTTTCCATCCTTGTAAAAACTTGACTATGAGCGAATTGCAACGAGAAAATGGAAATGACTGCGAGTAAAGTTCTTTTCATGGCCGATGGATTTGCTTGGTTTTTGGAGTAAAGAGGTGACATCTTTTTGCCTACTACAAATGCCAGTTTTAGCAGTCATTTCAAAGGCAAAAAGGTGTCATCTCGTGAGTGACCGTTTTCGAGATAACACCTTTTCGCCTTCATAAAATCTGCTAAAAATTGAAATGTCGAGCAGGCGAAAAGATGTCACCTCAAAAACATCATTCATCATTAATTATACCCAGGATTCTGCACATACAGCCCCCGGCTAATCGTAATCTGCTGCTGCGGAATGGCCAAGTACTCGTCACGGCCAGCGGTGAAGTGCGCATCCACGAGGTAGTCACGCCTTGTTTTTTCCGAAGCAAAATAATCGTTCAGCGTCTTCTCAGCGATGCCCCAACGGACGAGGTCGAAGAAGCGCTTCGACTCGAAAGCCAGCTCCAAGCGGCGCTCCCAGCGCAGCTTTTCACGGGCTTCGTCCTGCGAGCCAAGCGAGGCATAGGTGCCTACGTTCCATTTACCCGTAGGGCTGCCATCCGCAAAAACCAAACGACCCGTGCTGGCGGCGGCACGCTCCCGGATGCCGTTGATGATGGGCAGCGCCTCGCCCAATCGGTTCAGTTCGATGAGCGCCTCGGCCTTCATCAGCAGCAGGTCGCCATAGCGGATTTGGTCGGTATTCCTAGCGATACTGAAGAACGCCTGGTATTGCCTAAAAGCGGGCGAAGTCGGCAGTTCCTGGTCCTTCATGCCCAGTTTGTAGCCATAGACCCCCGGCACCCGTGAGTAGGTCTCGTCGAAGATGCGGTTCGGGTCGTACTTGAACGGCATCCCGATGATGCCGAGCGTATGGCCGATGCGTGGGTCAATATTATTGGCCTGTACGTCAGCCACCGTCTCGATTTGCGGGCCTTCATTGAAACCGTCGAACAGCGGCAAGCCGTTGGCGTCGGTCTTGAAGGCATTGGCGAGGTTCTGCGATCCGTGGTTGAACGAGCAGCAGCCGTAGCCAGGGCCGAGCGAAGAGGTGAGGCCCGTGGAGAAATTGCCCCGGCCTTCCGGCGAACCATCGTCAATGGAGCGCATGATGGCCCAGACGGACTCCGTGCCGCTCTCGAATTCCCAAAGGAAGTTCTTCGCAATATCATCGTGGAGACCGTACTCACCTGTGCCTTCGATGGTCGTAATCAGGTCAACCACTTCCGACATTTCGGACTGCGTAACGCTCACCACCTGGTGGTTGTCGTCCTGCACGTAGGCTTTGTAGAGCAGCACCTTGGCCAAATAGGCACGGGCGGCGTTCTTGGTCGGCCTGCCTTCATCCGATTGGGAATCGGGGAGGGTGGCCACGCCCGCACGGAACTCGTCGGCGATGTAGGCCCAACCTTCTTGGTCGGTCTTCACCCGGTTGCCCACAGTGATGATGTCTGGCTTCGCAACGTTCTCGTCAATATAGACCGGGTACTTGTACAACACCTTGAGGATGAACTCGTAGTGGCCACGGATGAAGCGCATTTCGGCAAGGCGCTGTGCCTTGCTTACGCCCGCTTTCGCTTGGTACTCAGCATCATCCAAAGCCGCAATGCGGCGCATGGCATCGTTGGCCCTTGAAATACCTGCGTAGAGGTATGTCCACATCAGGTTGGCATTGCCGTTGGCAGGTGTATTGAGGTTGAAAACCTCCACCAAGTGGCTGTCGAACTGGTCGCCAATGGAGCCGCCGCCCTTGTAGGCATCGTCGGAGCGCACACTGCCGTACACCCACATGTCTTCGTATTGGTGTGCCAAAAGGCCGTCGTTGCCAAGGGAAGCGTAGGCCGAAATGACCATTTTCTCGGCATTTTCCACCGTGCTCAAATCTGCATCAGAAACGACCCCCGTCGGCTTTACCTCCAAGAAATCCTTCTTGCAACTGGTGGTGACAACGATTGCGAAGGCAAGCGTCATCAGTGTTTTTATATTGATAAAACGATTCATTTTATTCGATTTAATTTTTTTTGAAAATCCTTAGAAGCTGTCTTAAAACCCAACATTCGCCCCAATCGAGAAGCGGACTGGCTTGGGGTAAATGCCCACCACCCGGTTCTCCACCGACCAAGTCGTTTGTGGGTACTGGTCTGGCCCTTTGCGGTCAACAATCCAGCCGAGGTTTTCGCCGGATACGTAAATGCGCAGGTTGGAAATGCCCTTCAGCGACACGGTGCTTGGCAATGTGTAGCCCAGCGTTGCGGAGCGGAAAGCAAAGAAGTTGCCGTTGCGCACGTTGTAGTCGAGGGAGAAACCGAATGGGCGGTTGCTATTGCTAATGGCAGGGATGTAGCTGCCCGTGTTGGTCGGCGACCAAGCATCGAGCTGTGCCACGCCGCCGTTCTCGCCGTTGTCCAACGAACCCAGTTCCATGCGGAAAACGTCGGGCGTAACCTTGCGGCCCAGTGCCCCCCAGGTGTAAAGGCTGAAATCGAATGCTTTGTAGTTTACTTGGAAATTGAAGCCGAACTCCACTTTCGGTACGCCATTGGCGCCGCCATACTCCTGGTCGAGGGCACTGATGACGCCGTCCTTGTTCAAATCCTTGTAGCGCAATGCGCCAACCCGCTTGCCCACTTGGTCGGCATGGGCGTCCACCTCGGCTTGGTTCTGGAAGATGCCGTCCGTGCGGTAGCCAAAAAGGGCATTCGGCGCTTGACCGATGATGTTCTGTTCTGCGTTGCCAGGGTAGCTCGACCACAAGTCCTCTGGGAGGCTGGTGATGATGGAATTATAGTGCGACAGCACGCCTCCGATGGCATAGCGCCAATCGCTGTTTGAGCGGCTATTGTACTGAAGTGAAAGTTCCCAGCCCTTGGTCTCCATATCGGCACCGTTCACCCATTGACGGGCACCGTCACCCACTGCTGCGATTTGGATGGGTTGGATGAGGATGTCGGCAGTGGAACGCTTGTACAGCTCGAAGGTACCTTCGATGGCGCTCTCCCAGATGCCGAAATCAAGGCCGAGGTTCTGCTCGGTGGTAGTTTCCCATTTCAGCTCATCGTTGCCTGTTTGCGTAGCAAGGAAGCCAGAAGGCAGGATGCCGGAGTCGTTGTTGCCAATGTCGTAGCTGGTAGCTGCATCGGGGCAAGGCGTTTGGGCGCAGCCCCCATCCCAAGGCAGGATGTTGCTCGAAGGCGCATAGACGGCACGGTAGAGGCCATACCGGGCGTCGTTCAGGATGTCCTGGTTACCCGTTTGTCCCCAAGCTGCACGTAGTTTCAGGTTGGAAATGAAGCCGTTGTCCTTCAAGAAAGCCTCTTCGCTCAAGCGCCAACCCAACGAGAAGGCCGGGAACACGGCGAACTGGTTTTTGGTACCAAAACGGCTGGAACCGTCCCGGCGGATGGTTGCGGAAGCCAGGTATTTGCCGCCAAAGCCGTAGTTCAATTTGCCGAAATAGGAAAACAAGGCGAAACCAGTGCTGTTGCCAGAGGAGGTACGCTCGCCGGAGGCGGCGCTCAACTGCATATAATCGGCGGTCTCTAAAGCGAAGTCCTTGCCCGTGGAGGAGAAGATATTGATATAGTTCCGAACGGCCTCGGTACCTGCCAGTGCCGTCAACTCGTGCTGGCCAAACGCCTTCGTGTAGGTCAGGGTATTGTTGAAAACCCAGTTCGTCAGGTGCGATTGGCGGAGGGTCAGTTCTGCAATATTATTGGCCAAAAAGCCCCGTGAGTAGGTGCGGAAGATGTCCTTCGAGTTGATGCCGTCGTAGTCCACGCCGAAGTTGGTGCGGAAGCTCAGGCCCTCGAACAGCTTAACGTTTGCATAGACGTTGCCAAACACCTTCACGTTCTTGATGCGGTCGTCCCGGTTGTCGTGGGTCAATGCCACTGGGTTATCACGGTCGGAGAAGCCGCCGCCGGGAGGGCCGGAGTACCTGCCGTCCTCGGTGCGAACGGGCAGGATGGATTTGTAGCGATAAGGCCCGGCGGCGGGTACGCCACCAAAACCGTTGTCCATCCAAAGGCGGTTGCCACGGTTCACGGCGAGGTTTTGGCCCACCGTCACCCGCCCGTTCAGGAAGTTGTAGTTGGAGTTGACCCGCAAGCCCATGCGCTTGTAGCCCGTGCCAATCACGACGCCAGTTTGGTCAAAATAGTTGGCCCCAAAATGCACGCCGCCCCGCTCCGAGCCTTGTGAGAAAGAAAGGTCATAGTTCTGAATCTTGCCAGCCTGCGAAATCTCTTTCCAGTAGTCGGTCCCTTCTTCGATATTGCCGCCGTAGGTGCTGTTCGGGTGGCCGGAGGGGCGCAGTTGGTCGTCCTCGTCGAGCCATTCCGGGTAGATGATTTTATCCAAAACAGGGACGCCCGTGCCCTGTATGCCAGGGCCAAGGCTTGGGTCGAGGTGCCATTCATAGGTGTAAACGCCCGTGGCATTGGGGTCGGAGCCGTCGTTCACGGCACCCTGCCACTCCACGGTTGCCCGCTCCTTGTTGTTGGTCAGGTCATCGAATTGGTTCCAGTTTTCGAAGCTGGTGCGCACGTTCAGTTCCACCTTTCCCTTGCCTTTGGTGGGCTGTTTGGTGGTAATGATGACGACACCGTTGCTGGCCCTTGCCCCGTAAATAGAGGCGGAGGAGGCGTCTTTCAACACCTGCACGGAAGCGATGTCGTCCGGGTTAAGCCACGACAAGGCCCAAGTCTGCGGCACGTCAGAGCCGTTTTCGTTGGTGATGTAGGTCTGTACCGGCACCCCGTCCACGATGTAGAGCGGGTCGCTCAATTTGCCTAAGGTGCTTGTGCCCCGCACCCGCACCCGTGCGCCTTGGCCGGGGTCGCCGCTGAGGTCAACGTTCACGCCAGCCACCCGGCCCTGCATGGATTGCAGGATGTTGGAGTTGGCCACGTTCTTCACGTCCTTGAGGTCCATGACGGCCACAGCGCCGAGCAGGTCTTTCTTGCGTTCCACGGCATAGCCCGTCACCACCACGGCATCGAGTACCGACCCGGCTGACAGTTTCACGTCCACCCGGCTGAGGCCGATGATGCTCACCGTCTGTGAAGCATAGCCCGTGAACGAGATTTCAATGGCCGTGACGCCGTCCTCCACCCGCAGGGAGAAGGAGCCGTCCACATCGGTCACAGTACCCGTTGAGGTTCCCGTGGCAAGGATGTTTGCCCCGATGAGTGCCTCCCCCGTTTCTGAGTCCGTCACCGACCCTGTGATGTTGCGCTGGGCCATCGCCAACTGCGCCACCAGGATGAGTGCGAAAAGCGAGAGTAATTTCAATTTCATCATGAAAAAGATTTAGGTTAAACAAAATTGGTTTGCGATATTATATCTGAATATGGCATGGCAATGCCACGTCATACTTGTGTACAACTGGTTTGGTTTTATTAGTTAAAATGGGTCAAAAAAATACCTAAAAGCGGTGATTAATCAAGCTGAAACCCTCATCATTGCTGCATTTTAAAATTAAATAGCCATAATAAAATTAATTATTTTATCTCTTAAAATCACAAATACTATTCGAGCATTCTTGCCATTACTAAGCGCATAGGGGTTTGGGGCGGAACGCCCCAAAAGTTCTTTCCTTTTTGGCAGCGGCGGCGAAGCCGCCGCTGCCAAAAAGGTTTATAATGGGTGGTTTTAAAAAATTGCATTGCAATTTTTTAAAACCACCCATGCCCTCACCACACGCCCTTCAATTGATGCACCTTCCCGCCCGTCAAGGTCACTTTGCCGCCTTCGGCGAACAATTTGGCCTGTGTAAAATCCTCCGTCGGGAAGAAAAGCTCCGTCATCACCGTCGTGCCATCGTCGGCGAAAAGCTCGGCGCTGGCCACATCGAAGAACAGGTGCATTTTGACCTTATTGCCTTCGGCAAAACGGGGGGCCGTGCTCGGTTTCACCGCAAAGGTTTTTGAAAAGGAAAGGTCGCCCGACTTGGTGCGGTCGCTGAAGTATTGCTTCGTTTTGGCGTCGTAGCCGATGCGGTAAGTCTCGCCTTTTGTATTGGAAAGCTCCACGCCAAAGCTACCTGCTGCGCCGTCTGCCATTTCAAATTCCAGTTCCATCTCCGAGAGCGTTGGTGCAAAACCCAAATTGCCCGTGATGTCCACCGGAGCGGTCAATTCCGTTTTTTGCAGTTCCGCCGTTTTTGCCCGAAGGGCAGTCAATTCCTTGGCTGGCTGGCTGACGAGGTGGTAAGCGTTGCCAGTTTTTTGAAGGGAAAGCTCCCGTGGCAGGGTCATCGCATTGCGCCAAACGGTCGTGGGCACGTCACGGGCATACTCCCAATTGCTCATCCAGCCGAGCAGGATGCGGCGGCCATCGGGGGCATCGCTCCAGGTGACGGCAGCATAGTTGTCCTTGCCCCAATCCATCCAAGCACCCGTTCCGAGTGGCACTTGCTTCGCAAAACTGGGGTCGAGTTGAAAGTTCTTTCCATCGAAATTGCCCACGAAATACTGGCCGACCGAACCGCCGTTTGGCCCGCCGGGGTTGATGTTGACGATGAGCACCCATTTGGTTTCGGCAGTGCCGTCCACCTCCATTGGGAAGAGGTCGGGGCATTCCCAGACGCCGCCGTGGCCACCAAATTTTTCACCAAACTCGCTGAGTTTCGTCCATTTTTTCAGGTCAGGCGCTCCCCAGAACTCGATGTGCTGCCCGACGGCCAGCGCCACCACCCACTGCTTGGAGGCTTCGTGCCAAATGACCTTGGGGTCACGGATGTCGGGGATGCCACCAGGGTTGGGAATGACGGGGTTGCCTTCGTATTTCGTCCAAGTGCGGCCCCGGTCGGTGCTATAAGCAATGCCTTGGGTCTGGTGGTTGTTCTTGCCTTCTTTGAGCAGTTTTTCACTGTGGTAGGTGAACATGGCCACGAGGGGCGGCTGGCCGTCCTTCCCGAAGCCGCTGGTATTCTTCCAATCCACTACTGCCGAGCCGCTGAAAATGGTGCCCAATGAATCGGGGTACAATGCGATGGGCAGGTTCTCCCAGTGTGCGAGGTCCTTGGTCACGGCATGACCCCAGTGCATCGGTCCCCAGACGTTGGACTCTGGATGGTGCTGGTAAAACAGGTGGTACTCGCCCTCGAAATAGACCATACCGTTGGGGTCGTTCGTCCACTGCTGCGGCGGGGAGTAGTGGAACTGCGGGCGGTGCTGCTCGTGGTAACTTTCAGGGGCGGTGGTTGCTGCAGGTTCGGCAGCTGGCTGTTGTTCATTGCCGCCGCAAGCTACCAAATGCAGGCCGAGAAGTGCCATGAAAACCAGTTTGAGTAGGTTGTTTCGTTTGTGCATAGTATTGAAAATTCGGTTGTTTTATTGAAAACTTAGCGGCGGCTTCAGGCTGACCATTGATTTAATTTCAAGAAACCCCGAAGGGGTTGAATGTGAATAGCCCCGGACGCAATCCGGGAATTCATACGCCGGACGTGGTCGTAACCCCGAAGGGGTTGAATGTTGTAACCAATTGACATTCAACCCCTTCGGTGTTGTTTCCGCCTCCCACATTAACCCCGGATTTCCTGTCTGCCGACAGGCAGGCATCCGGGGCTATTCACGTTTGACCCCTTCAGGGTCTTCTAATTATGAAACCACTACAGGTTTCGCATTCAACATTGCCTCGATTTCCCCTTCGCTCATCAGCGCCGTGCCACCTGCTTTAGTGGCGGCCAGTGCCCCAATTGCGCAAGCAAAGCGGAGACATGTTTCGGCGTTCTCGTTCACCAGCAGCTTGCTTAGATAGGCCGCCAGGAATGCGTCGCCACTGCCGATGGTGTCCTTCACGGTCACTTGGAAACCCGGCTGCTCGTGGAAGCCTTCGTCGTCGAGGCAGGCAGCGCCATGCGGCCCTTTGGTGACAATGAGCGCCTCCAGGTTGAATTTGTCCTTCAAAAAAGCCATCTGCAACTGCTCCCCTTCCAGCCCAGACCAGTAGCCGCTCAGGAGGTGGAGTTCCTCATCGTTCAGCTTGACGATGTCGGCCTTTTGCAGCAATTCTTCCAGCAGGTTTTTATGGTAAAACGGGGCACGCAAGTTCACGTCGAGCACCCGCAGCGGGGCAATGTCGAGCAGCTCGAAAAGGGTGCGTTTGGTACGCTCGTTGCGGCAGGCGAGACTGCCAAAAACGAGGGCGTCGGCCTCCTTCACCGTGTCCGTCATCTCGGTGACGGGGTGGATAAAGTCCCAAGCGGCAGGCTGCACGATTTCGTAGCTGGGCGAGCCTTTTTCGTCCAAAACGACGTTGACGATGCCCGTGGGGAAGGTCTCGTCCACCTGCACGAGGCGGGTGGACACGCCTTTTTCGTTCAAAAAACTGAGCAACTCGTGCCCCAGCGCATCGTTGCCGATGCGGCTAATCATGTGCGACCTCATGCCCAATTGGTTGGCATGAAAGGCCACGTTCATCGGCGCCCCGCCAGCTATTTTGCCGCCTGCCTGTTCGGCAGACAGGGAAGGCAACAAGTCCCAAAGGACTTCACCGAAACATATTATAGTGGGTTTGGACATTCGGATTGGAAATTGGAAATTAGAATGGGGCTGCGGGGTTTGAAAGTTTAGCGAGAAAAGAAGTCGGGAAACTGCTTCCCGACCTGTCGTACTCTCACTAACTATAAATGTCGTATGAAACTTTTGATTTATCTCTTTTCGGTGGACGGTTGACGATGGACGGTAGATGGGCCGTCAACCGTTCACCTTACCATCTGTTTTTCTAAATCTTCCAGTGAAACGCCCTTTGTTTCGGGCATCATTTTCCAGACCCAAAGGAGTTGGAGCACCATCATTGCGGCGAAGCCGACAAAGACCGTGGTAATGCCAATCGAGCTTATCATCACGGGCATGAGCGACGGGATGATGGCGGCCAGCCACCAGTGCACGGAACTGCCGAAAGCCTGCCCGCTTGCCCGCAAGTGGTTGGGGAATATCTCGGCGATGAACACCCAAATGACCGCACCTTGACCGATGGCGTGCGCTGCGATGAACAGGAACAGGAAGCCCGGCACTGCCATGCCTTTCCATTCCATGCCGAAGGCCATTGCGACCAACGACAGTGAAATGATGTAGCCAACCGAGCCGATGTACATGAGTTGGCGGCGGCCCAGTTTGTCAATGAGCGATAGGCCGAGCAGCGTGAAAACCAAGTTGGCGATGCCAATGCCGACGCTGCTCAACAGGGCTGAGCTTTTTTCCAAACCTGCAATCTCGAAAATGCGGGGCGCATAGTAAAGAAAGGCGTTGATGCCCGAAAACTGGTTGAAAAACGCCACTAGGAAAGCCAGCATCAGCGGGCGACGGTACTTGGGGCTGAAAATGGTCTCGGTGTGGTCGGCCTCCGTATGGTCGGCGATGATGCGCTGCATCTCCCGTTCGGGGTCGGCGGTGGGGTCAATGAGACGCAAGGTCGCAGCAGCGGCGGCCCGGTCGTGCTTTTTAACCAAGAGCCAACGGGGGCTTTCCGGCACGGTGAAGACCATCAAAGTATAGAGGAAGGCAGGCAGCGCCTCCGCCCCAATCATCCAGCGCCACGGCTCGGCGCCGAAGTCTTTGAGTAGGAAATTGGAAAGGAAGGCGACGAGGATGCCGAAAACGATATTGAACTGGTAGAGCGCCACGAGGCGTCCTCTTCGGTCGGCTGGCGCAATCTCGGAGATGAGGGCCGGTGCTGCGATGGTGGAGGCACCGACCGCCAAGCCGCCGATGAAACGGAAAATGGCGAATACCCAAGGGTCGTTGGCCAAGGCAGACCCGACCGCCGAAACGAAGTAGAAGACGCCAATCCAAATCAAGGTCTTCTTGCGCCCCCACTTGTCGGTCGGGATGCCGCCAAACAGCGCCCCGACGACCGTGCCCCAAAGTGCCGAGGCCATTACAACGACGCCGTGAAACAGCTCGCCCCGTGGCCAAAGTTCTTGTAGGGACAGGTCAGCGCCCGAAATGACCACCGTATCGAAGCCGAACAGGAAACCTGCCAATGCTACAGTGAGGGACCAATAAAAAATCTTGCCGTGGTTCATGTTTTGTTGAATGATGCGGCAAACCTATTGGCAGCGACCCCGCTCGGTCTTCAGGATTTTCCCAAAAACACCTTCAAGATTGTTGCACGTTGGATTGCCCGGTTAAACTACTGATTAACAAGGAATTGCGAAGGTAAAAAACGAGGCGATAAATGGAAGGGCTTTGGTTTTGTTGCACGGGGAGAGGGGAATGTTGCGCTATATTTTCCCACCCTTGAACACCGTCGGTGCCACCCCGTACCTCGACCTGAACACCGTCGAAAAATAGTCGGGGGAGGAGTAGCCGACTTGGTAGGCAATTTCTGCCACGGACAGCTTGCCTTCCAGCAACAGCACCTCGGCTTTTTTCAGCCGGACATTCTGAATGTGGTCGCTGATGCTCTCGCCGAGCAGGGCGTTCACCTTGCGATAAAGCTGCGAGCGACTGAGGCCAAACTCCCGGCAAAGGTCGCTGACCTGGAAATCCTGCCGGGCGTGGTGTTGCTCCACGTAGTCAGTGAATCGTTTCAAAAAACCTGCATCCAATGCATTGGTGCCGTCGGGCAAGGCCGGTTCCACTGATTTAGGGGTGAAGCGCTGGAGGCCATGGCCATAGCTCTCCCGCAGTACCTGCCGGTTGAGCAGCAGCGACTTGATTTTTGCCTGCAAAAAATGGATGTTGAAAGGCTTGGTCACATAGCTGTCTGCCCCGGCTTCGGTGCCTTCAATCTGCTGCTCCACCATGCTGCGGGCCGAGAGCAGGATAATGGGAATGTGCGAGGTGCGAAGGTCGTTCTTCAGGGAGCGGGTAACGGCGAGGCCGTCCATGCCGGGCAGCATGATGTCGCAGATGACAAGGTCGGGCGTGAGGTCAAAGGCTTTTTGGAGGCCGTCGTTGCCGTCGGTGGCGGGCACGATCTGGTAGGTGCCGCCCAGTTTTTTCTTCAGGAAAGATTGCAGGTCAGCGTTGTCCTCAATGACGAGGATTTGTTGCGATGCATTGCTTTTTTCCTCCACCCCGTTTTCGTCATCAGGCATTGCGGCCTCGGCCGCAAACAGGAACTCTTCCTCCGACAGATATTGCGTTTGCTCCCGCACCACTTGGTCGTCACGAAGCATCGCCCGGCCCAGTGGCAGCGACACAGTGAAGCGGCTTCCATTGCCCTTCGTGCTTTGGGCCGTGATGCTGCCGCCATGCAGTTCCACCAGTTCCTTGGAGAGCGACAGGCCGAGGCCCGTGCCCGCCAACTGTGCGTTTTCACCTTGGTAAAACGCCTCGAAAACGTGCGCCAGCTCGTCCTCGGCCATGCCCTTGCCGCTGTCCTCGACCGTGAGCAGGGCCTTTTCCCCAAAATTGTCCAGGCCGATGCTGAGTTGGATTTTGCCGCCATCGGGGGTGAACTTGAAGGCATTGGACAGCAGGTTGAAAAGCACTTTGTCCATCATGCCGGGGTCGAACCACAGGGCCAACCGCTCGTGGCGGGTGAGCAGTTGGAACTCGATGTGCCGCTGCCGCGCTTTTTTCCCGTAGGACTCCATGATATTCTTTGTGAAAACGACGAGGTCGCCCTCGCTTGCCCTCAGCCGCATCTGGCCGCTCTCGATTTTTCGGAAATCCATCAACTGGTTCACGAGGCGGAGGAGGCGGTAGGCGTTCTGCCGGATTTGCCCGATGCTTTGCTGCAAATCGCTGTGCTTCGAATTGGGCGGCGACTTGAACTCGCCGCCCAACTTGCCCTTCGAGAACGGCAATAAATCCTCGGCAAAGCCCAGAATCAGCGTCAGCGGCGTGCGGAACTCGTGGCTGATATTGGTGAAAAAATCCACTTTGGCTTGGGTGGCCGCCCGCACCTCATCCGACATTTCAACGAGCTGCTGCTCGTGCGCCATTATCTCCTCATTCTTTGCCTCCAAGCTGCGGAAAGCGGCTTGTTTGGCCCGCAGGTTTTTCAATAAAAAAGCACCGAGCACCACGGCCAGCAACAGCGTGGAGAGCAGCACCAGGATGTAAACCCGCTGGTTTGCCCCTTTGATTTCAAGGGTTTTGAGGCCCTCCACCTGTTCGTCTATACTTTTTTGTAGGCTCTCCACCTTCTTCATCTGGTTATGAAGGATGCGGGCATTGCCGGGGTGGATGACGGTGGTTTCCAGCTTGGTGTGCTTCTCGAACGGCAGCTTGTTCAGTATCTCAAGCGCCAGTTGGATGGCCTCGCCACCCCCCGTCGGATATAGTAGGCTGGCATCCAAAACACCATCCTCCACGGCCTGTATCCCCTTGCCCGTGCCGGGAATCCCATCTATGCCGATAAAGAAAATCTGCTGCTCCCGCCCTTGCGCTTCGGCCAGTTTATGGGCAGTTTCGGCGAGGAGGTCGGTGTGGCCAAACACGACATTTGCTTCTTGGTGCTTGCGCAACAGGTTTAGGAATGCAGCATAAAGCGAATCCAAGCTGTAGGGGATATTGAGCGAGTCAACTACCACCATATTAGGGTATTTCTTCAGGCCGGCCATGAACCCCCGGTGCCGCCCTATTGCCGGGGAAATGGCCATGCTCATTTGCAGTTCGATGATTTTGGCACGGCCCCCTTTTTGTGAAGCAACATAATCGGCAGCCGTCAGGCCAATCTCATAGTTGTCGGCACCCACATAAGCCGTGTACTGCTCCGACTCTGTCTTCCTGTCCAACAAAATGACGGGGATGCCCGACTTGAAAACTTCTTCGATGACTGGCGTCAATGCCTTGGCCTCGTTGGGCGAGACGAGCAGGAGGTCAATGCCAGCCGCCACCATTTCCCTGATATGTTCAATCTGCAAATCGTTGTTGTTTTCGCAGACCTTCATTTCAAAATCAAGTTCTGGATGGAGGGCCAGTTCCCGCCGCATTTCGCCGTTCATCACGTCCCGCCATGCGTCGTTGCAGCATTGTGCGAAGCCGATGCGGTATTTTTTTTGCGAGGGCAGAGAAGTGCAGGCACTCCATAAAATCGCAAAAAATAGGATTAGGTAATACCAATCTTTTTTCATCAAGACAAATGGCTTTATCAGTACTTTGTTCCTTGTTACATCACTAGTTCTAGCTAACAGAAACTGGGGTTGAGGGCAGTCTCTTTCCTACCTACAACAGCACCAGAGTATATAATTAGCCTCCCACATGCATCGCCGGAAGGAAGAAAAAGAACTCCTCGAAGGTGCTGCAAATTGGTTAATAAACCAATTTGCAGCACCTAAAAAAATCTCTCGGCGGCTGCTGGAGCCGCCGAGAGATTTTTTATTAGCGAGAAACATGAGTCATCCCGAATTTTTCTCGCTTTTTGGGTAGCAGCGGTACACGGAACATAAGCACTCCAAAAGATTTGAACCCAAAGTTCACTGGGTGAAACAATTTGCCGAGGTACCTGCCACCAGTAAGATATCACAACCTTTCTTTTGCAAAAAACCTTTAATTTTGTAAAAAATCAAGCAACATTCATGTCGGAAATTAAAATCAACATCCAAGACCAATACATCAGGGCTTTCCTGGAATTCCTTCAAACGCTTAATTACGTGCAGGTGAAGGAGATTGGCGGCGTGGCTGTCAAGCAGAATAGCGCATCTGCTACCGAAGCTTTTTTGAAAACGCTTTCTCCGAATGACCCGCTTCGCAAAGCCATCCAACCTAACCGCCAAGGCATTTCCGCCAATGATTTAATCAAGGAACAAGGTTACGAGAAAACAGACTGGAGTAGGTTGAACCAGTTGGCGAAGGATATGGACATTCAATCCATCGAATAGACCTCACCACTTAATCCTACCTCACTTCACCCCCACCGGAAAATCCTGCCCAAACCCGAAGCTCGCAGGGTACTGCGGCGTTCCCTTGTATTTCTGGGTCAGTTCGGGCACCTGCTCTTGCAGGTAGGCGTCCAGTTCCTTCACGGTGATTTTGCCGTCGCCCGTATCGGCAGCGCCAGCTAAGCCTTGCAGCAGGGCATAGGTGAAAACCCCGTGGCCCAGTTGCGAGAACTCGCTCGCAAATTGCTCCGAACCAGCCGCCGTCAGCCAATGCGTGCCTGTGCTGCGGGCAAGTTGGGCGATGGCCTTCTCCTCGGCAGCGCCACGGGCAGCGACCGTTTCCAGCGCCCCGCTCGACTGGCAGGCGTCGAGGATGAAGAGCTGTTTCTGTGCCTTTATTTTTTGCGCAAAATCCTTTAACTCATTGGCACTCACGCCTTTTTGCGCAAGCGCACCATCGTTGCCGTAGAGCTGTGTCACGTCGTGCGGCACGAGGTAGAACTCCTTGTTTTCTTCAGAAACCACGCCGTGCCCCGCATAATACAACACAAAAACGTCCTGCGGTTTTGCCTCGGCAATGACCTTGTTCAGCTCGGCCACGATGGCTGATTTGACAGCCTGCACGTCCGTCACGTAATGCTCTTTGCAGCTTGTCACAATCTTGCCGCAATTCTTCGAAATGGCCTCCTTGAAGCCGTTGGCGTCTGCCTGGGCATAATTCAGGTTGTACTTGGGGTTCTTGTAATTGTTGATACCGATGACGACCAAATGCAGCGTGATGCCTCCACCGCCGCCGCCATTCGAAGGAGTGGGCGTTGGTTTGGGCGCTGCTCTTAAAGTTATCAAAACCTCATCTGGCTCGCTCTCTGTGCGCTGGCTGTTCAAAGCGATGGCTTGGAAAATATTGTCGCCAGGAGAAAGCACGAGGTTGAAGTTTTTGGTCAAAACACCTGCGGCATCGTCATCCTCTACGGTCAGGTTACGAGTGGCGCTTTCCACCAGTTTTCCATTGTGAAACAAACGGATTTCTGAAACCGCATCGTCGTCGCATTTTCCTTCTACTTTTAGCATAATCTGCTCGTTTTCAACTACATAAGATGGGCTGTCGTCGTCAACCAACAGATTGCGCAGCTTCTCGTTGTTGTAATAAATGCGTACCGTGGGTGGCGATTTCAGCTTTTTGATATCGTCGTTCTGGGGCGTTGGCGTAGGCACTGTGCCTGCTTCCAACAGGCTGGCGAAAAGGCGGGGCGTGTAGTAGCGCTCCGAAAGGCGGTCGAGCGGGATGATTTCGGTGCCTTTGGCGAAATACAGCTTTTTCATCATCTCCGGCGAGGCATCAAAGCGACCATCTGGGGCCACGAAGGCCCACTGGTCGTCCTCGTGGAGTTGGATGAGCTGGCCGATTTCAAGGCTTTTTTGCCAATCGGCGAACTGCGTCACGTTCGTGCCGAGCGGACTGACAAGAAGGCGGTCGTTGGCGTAAAACAAGTGGCCGTTCACGTAGCCGTCGCCGGGGCGGTTTTTAAGGAAAACACCCGTGGTTGCATCGAAGACCTTGCCCTGGTCGGCCATGTATTTGCCGGAGGGCGAAATAGCCGCCGCCGTGCCCATCGTCGGTAAATTGCCCTTGACTTTTTGCTTCGAGCCGGTTGTCAGATTGATGTCGTAAACGAGGCCATCCGTCACGCTGAACAACCGGCACTTGCCGCCGCTGAGGTCGAATTTAGCCTCGAAAACAGCTGGGCTGAACTGAACGTCCCAGCGCTTGGTTTGCGAAGCGATGTCCCAGGCCTGCATGTAGTTCTCTTCCTTGCCTGCATAGGGGTATTTATAGTATAGATAAAGCGTTTTGCCATCGGCAGCGAAAAAACTGAAGGTGCAACGGCTGGGGATGGTCGCCACTACATTGCCATTGGGCAGGCTCGCCACCAGGGTGTTCTCGGCGCCGTTGATGGCCACGAGTTTGTCGTCGTTGGAAAAGGACGCCGCCGTGCCGTGGGCATAGTGCATCAGGTCGGCATCGGGCATCACGTCGAACGAAAGCGGGTCTTTGAACGTGGCCGTCGGCCAAACCTCGTAGCCCGAAGCCATGTATTTGCCGTTGTTTGAAAAAACGGCGTTCGTCTTGCCCTTGCCCAGTATGCGCTGCCGGATGCGCCCGTTGTCGGAGTAGAGTACCATGAGCGTGTTGTCGTTGTCGAGCATGGCAAGGCCCTTGAAGTTCGGGCCGCTGCTGATGGACTGCGGCGAAAAGACCTGATAGCCAAAGGTTTTCGTCTGGTTGCCGCCCGGCAAGTCCACCTCTATCACCTGGTTGTCGTCGCAACCGATGACGAGGCGACTGGCGTCCCGGTTCAGTCGCAAAGCGGTTGCCTCCCAAGTGCCATATTTTGATTTCGACTCAACCCCCTGTAAATGAACTACTTGCATCGGTTTATCGGGCGAGAGGAACTGGATTTGTTTGCCGTTGGCAATGCTGGCCCACACATCGTCGGAGTTGGGCAAGAAGGCAAAACGGTCGTCAAAGCCATCGGCACTCTCTACCCTGACGGTCTTGCCGACCTGTTGCATCGTGTTGGGGTTTATCCATGAAACGTCATAGACCTCCGAGTCGCCATAGTCGCCAGCAACAGTCTTTTTTGCAAATTTCAACACATTGCCACGGGGGGTGAAACTGGCAAAATACACGTCTTTTTCCTTCGGAAACTCTTTGATGACACTGCCGTTGCTGGCATCCAAAATCACGCTGCGTTCCACTTGGCTTTTGTATTCGTACAGCTTTGCCAACACCTGCTTGCCATCGGGCGAGACGCTGAGCTGGCTACAGGTGCCCCATTCCATCGGGTACTCCTTCACCACCCGTACCTGGCCCGTCGCTGCGTCGAATCGCTGCACACCTTCATAGCCGAAAAATACCGTTTTGCCATCGGCACTGATGGCATGGCTGAGGCCGCTGAGGCTGATAGGGATGGTCTTCGCCACCTCGATTTTTTGCAAATCCAAAATGACAAATTCCTCGTCGCCGCTCACATAGGCCCACTTGCTATCTGGCGAAAACGATACGGCACTCATGCTTTCCCGCAGTACGAGGTTTTTGTACATCACCCCGCTGTTGTAGTCATAGACTTGCACGTTCCGCCCTGCAATGGCCAGCATGAATTTCTGGTCGAGTGATATGCCCACGTCGTGTATTCCGACGATTTCTTTCAGCCCGGAGGGGATGACAAGGGTGGGGGCTTGGGCGATTAATGATAAATGATGAATGATGAATGATGAATGGAGGAGCAGGAGGATGCGGAAGAATTTTTTCATAAAGGATTGATTGTCAAGATATTGAATTTTGCAAATTGAGTGGTTTGGGTTAAAAAAGAATAATTGCTATCTTTGTCAAAAACTCATTTCAATATGAAAATTGGCACTGCCACGAAGTCACGCCGAAAAATGAGCCTCGAAGCCTATATCGCATTTGAAGAGCAGGCGGATATTCGGCACGAATTTATTGACGGTCAACTCATACCTATGCCTGGAACTACTACTTACCACAACGAAATCTGTGGCAATATTTACATTGCCCTACGCAATCTTCTCAAAGGCAAACCATGCAAGGTATTCATGGAAAATGTCAAAGCGCAAATCGCAAACAAGAAGGACTATACCTATCCTGATGTTCAAATCACCTGCGATGAGCGGGACCTCGAACAACGTTATATCATCGAGCATCCATCGGTAATCTTCGAGGTATCCTCCCCCTCTACCAAAGTGTACGACAAGACCGACAAATTCATCCGCTTTCGTAAAATCCAATCGCTCCGCCATTACATCGTTGTCAATTCAGAGAAAGTAGATGTTGAAATCTACACCAAAACCGACAATGAATGGACTTCTGAAAGTTTCAACTCAATTGATGCCATTTTGGACCTGGAGGCCGTCGGCGTAAAGCTTCCGTTAGCTGACATTTACTTGGAGGTCCTATAAATGACTGATTTCCAATGATTTCACTCATGCGCAATCTCCACCATCAACGGCACCACCGTCCCGGTTTTTGCACCTTTTACATCAAATCCAATCTCATTTAAGCGGTACTTCACGTCGCTCGGCAGCATCAGCTTGTCGCCGAGGGCTGCATGGATTTTGGCACTGAGGCCACCTCTTGTGGCGTTCATTTGCGACAGCATCCAATTGGCGTCCAACGGCTCAGGGCTATAGAGGATGAGCATGTAATCCGTGCCGGGATTGGCGTCCATCTTCACCACTTTCTTTTCCGAAGGAAAGGCTACCTGTGAGTTCGGGCCGATGTGCGGCGACATGTTATCGTCGAAGGGTAGTATCTTGTTCACCTTGCCCGTGAGGTCGGTGGCAAATGCATAAATATATGATTCTGTGTTGGTTGTGATGAAAAACCGAAACTTCGTACCGCTGGGGTAGGAGCTGTTCATGCGGTATGCAACAAGCTCTTCCTTGTAAGGCTCCGGTTCGTCCTCGTCTTCCACAGTCAGGTTGCGGGTGAGCACCCGGCCAGCGGGCATGGCGTTGCCGGTGTTTGTCACGAACTCCACATTGCCGCCCAAGACGACGTCTTCCGGTTCAGGTGTCGGCAATGGTTCCGGCTTTGGCGGATTGGGCGTTGGTGTTGGCGATGGGGTAGGGGGATTGTTGTCCACCACGGGTTCGTCCTCCACCACGGCTGGGGGATATGCTTGCAGCGCAACGAGCGCCCATTTGGCAAAATCATCGTATTTCACCCAGAAAAAACCGCCGTCGGCCCAGCCTGTGCCCCAACTGTTCATGATGCGGAAAGCCCCACCGTGCTTGTCGTTGTCGTAACCGACGATGCACATGGCATGGAGGCCGTGCTGACCGGAAGGGCCGCCGTCCGTTTCCTTGGGTACCCAAAGCGGGCCGGATTCATAGAAACTCTCCGGCACGGTAAAGCCCAGCAGCACGGGATAGCCTTCGGCCAAGGCTTTTTTTACCGAATTGATTTTCAGGGAATTATCGGCTTCTTCGGGGTAGAACAGCACTTGGTAATCGCTGATGCGGAAGTCCATCCCTTCCAGCATTGCTTCAAAGCCGACCTCACCGCCGCAGGTATAAGGCACGGTCGCAAGGCTGGCCGCTCCCATGTTCTTCATCAGTTCAAAGGCATCAATGGGGTTGCTGCCGCCCAGGCAGTTGTTGTCGCCCTCGTCCTTTATCTGCTCATAGATATAGGTCGGCGAGAAGATGGCCTGGTCAATCGTGCCCTTGTCCGTGAACTTGTACTGTTTGGCCCAGAGGATGGTGCGGAGGTGGTAGCCTGCGGCAAATGCCACACAGGTTCCGTACTGGCCTTGGTCGCCGGGCGTTGGGCAGTATTTTTCGAGGGAAGCCGAAGCGGGCAAGTCCTGGTAGCTCTTCATCGTGAGCCTAGCCTTGTAGGGCGTGCCCCGCAGCGAAGGCAGGTCGAAGACGAAGCCCGTGCCCTTGCGCTGCGAAAATCCGGTGTTGAGGAAAAATAGGGAAATGGTGAGCAAGCACCAAAAACGGTTGGGATTTTTATACTTCATAAAACAAGTTGGTCTAAATAGATAAAAAACGGTTTTAATATCAAAAGCAATTATAGCACCAATTACGGGTGGGAGCATCCCTAAACTGCGGCATTCATTGCTTTTTTTTCCACAATGCAAGAGATGCACGAAGGGGCATAAGTGCATATATCCTTCCCCGAAAAAATAACGGGAATTGGAAGTGGTAAAACGACCGACACCACAGCCGAATGCTAATGCCTCCCGGCAAGGCAACATGCCAGGAAAACTAGCGTTCAGGAGAGCTACAAACAACCTAACATGCGGTACATCACCTACATTTTCGCTCTATTCTGCCTCGGCATTGCGCACGCACAAGACGCCAGCAACAAAATAGTGTTAGGGGGCGCCTTCCAAATGTCCTCTTTCAGCTCGTCCTATTTGGAGGACGACCAAGAAAAGTACTATTACAGTTCGGCCAGTATCCAACTTCAGCCCTACGTCGGTTGGCAGCCGAACGGGCGCTGGATGTTCGGGTTGCAAGGCGGCATCAACCTAAGGCATAGTACGATTACGGAAGTAGGCCCTATCCCTAAAAAGAACACCTCCAAGCTGACCGTTTATTCACTTGGCGTCCTGTCGAGGCGGTACTTCATGGAGGGCAAGCCCTTGCGGTTTTTCCTGGAGCCTGGCATCCGGTACACTCGTTATGACCACAAACCGGACAGTCAATTGTTCGGCCCAGTTATCCTTTACTCGAAAGAGCTGACAGCCTACATCGCCCCTGGCATCCGTTGGGCCATCGGCAAGCATATCGGGTTGTTGGCCAAGTTCGGGACCATGCGCTATGTGACCGGCAACAGAAAAGCTGATGGCGCTGAAAAGCCCTACAAAATCAGCCAATTCGACCTGCAAATGAACGCAGAAACCCTCGCCATCGGGGCCGAAGTCGGTTTTTGATGGCAGCATCCAGCATCCAGTATCCAGCACCCAGTACCCAGTATCCAGTATCCAGTATCCAGCATTTAACATCCCCGAAAGGGGCAAGCAACATCATGAAATACACCATCATCTTTACTTTTCTGCTGTCGTTCAGCAGCCTAATCGCACAAGAAGACTACAGCCTGCGCCCTGTGGCGGGCGGATTGTTCAGCCTTCATTTCTCAAAGGAATACGACTCCGCCGTGGAACCGAATTTAGGTGGCTCTTATTACTTCAGCCCCGAACGAGTCGTTGACGTACAGCCCTATATGGCCTGGAAAGTCGGGAAGAACATGCTGCTGGGCATGCGGCTGGGCTTCCGCAGCGAATTGGATAAGACCATTGATATGTACGGAGCCACAGAAGAGGAGGTAAAAAACATAGCTAACACCTATTCGGTGGGCGCCTTTTCCCGACATTTCCTCAGCCCCGAAAAGGCCGTGCGCTTTTTTGTGGAACCCTACCTCAGCTATGCCCGGTTAATCACCAAACAAATAGATGCTGATGAAGACGAAATTGATGGCATCTCCACCAAGAGTTACCAAGGCATCCTATCGCCCGGTGCCACCTTCCAACTGACGCCACATTTCAACCTCCTGATGAAGTTCGGCCAAGTCGGCGTACGTACCGGAAAGGTTGACTACGGCCAAGGCACCAAGAACTGGTACAAAGAATTCATCGCCGACTTCAACCTCACCTCCTTCGCCTTCGGCATGGAGTATCGGTTTTGAGGTATGGAGGGATGAGGTATGGGGGCATGTCGTACAACTAAACCTTCCAATAATATTTTGAAATTTCCTTATCCCTTCGTTTCTTGCAGCCGCTTTTAGCGCACACACCACTACGTTGAAGAATACCTGTTTACATACTGGAGAGAACTACAAAGAAACCGACAGCTGCCCAGGCAATGACTGTACTCGAATTCCTCACAAGGCTGACCACCATCAAACGTGCACCTTGGCAGGGCGGCAAAGCCCCGCACAAACCTGTGCTGCTGCTGGCCGTGGCGGATTGGTTCGAGGAGCATGGGCCGACGGAGGCGCTGGTGCCTGTGGATGAAACGCTTACAGAAAGGGTTGTTAGACTATTTTATCTTGTAAAAACGAGAACACCAGATAACTTTGCACGCAAATAGAACATCTTGAAAGACTTAACCTACATAGACCTATTTGCCGGAGCTGGCGGCCTCTCAGAAGGTTTTATTAGGGCTGGCTTCAACCCTGTGGCTCACGTTGAAATGAACCCCGAAGCCTGCGACACGCTAAGAACTCGGCTTGCTTATCACCATTTGGCAAGCACAGGCAAACTTTCCATCTACTATCAATACCTGAAGAATGAGATTTCGAGGGATGTGCTTTGGAGCAACATTCCAGCACACTTGATGCAATCCGTAATCAAAACAGAAATTTCGGATGAAACTTTGGAAAGCGTTTTCGCAACGATAGATTTACAACTTGACTCAAAAAAAGTGGACCTGATTGTTGGTGGGCCGCCTTGCCAAGCGTACTCTTTAGTCGGAAGAAGCCGTGATAAAAATAGGATGGAAGGAGACAAGCGAAATTACCTTTTCAGGTATTACGCTGAGTTTTTGAAGCGATACAAACCGAAGTATTTTGTTTTTGAAAATGTCTTGGGCCTGCTTACTGCTGGAAATGCTGTTTATTTCAATGAAATGCGCCAATTATTCGATGAGGTTGGCTACAAAACTGATTTTAACATACTAAAGGCCGAGGATTATGGTGTACTTCAAAAAAGAAGGAGGGTCATCATCATCGGTATAAGGGGCAAGAAAAATTTTGAGTTTCCTGAATTGGAAAATATCCCCAATAAATGGCAAGTGAAAAACGACTTGTTTTTTGACTTACCTTCACTCGTTCCGGGGCAAGAGATGCCGATAGCGAAATACACGAACCAGATAAACGAATACCTACAAAGCACAGCGACCAGAAACGGAATTGATTTCACAACACAACACCTAACAAGGAACCACAATGACCGTGATTTGGAGATTTACGCACTTGCAATTGACAAATGGCTGAATGACAGACAACGACTGAAATACAACGACATACCAAGTCGCTTACAGACGCACAAGAATACTCATGCTTTTCTCGACCGCTACAAAGTGGTTGACCCTATTGGCTGCTCTCATACGGTTGTTGCGCATATTGCGAAGGACGGACACTACTACATCTATCCTGACCTTAATCAAGTTCGCTCCATCTCGGTGCGTGAGGCGGCAAGGATACAATCGTTTCCAGATGACTACTTCTTTGAAGGTGGAAGAACAGCGGCGTTTAAGCAGGTTGGGAATGCAGTGCCACCGTTGATGGCGGGAGCGATTGCTAACACTATCCGTAAAATTATTTATTGAATTATGACTATTAGCAATTACGACGCCACAAATCAAATTACGCTATCTACCATTTCTGGAGAAAAGGTGTCATTCAGCATAGTTGCTGATAAAAATTCTATTATAACTATATCAGGCGTAGAAAATGGAGTAACGACAACGAATGTCGAGAGTGGAATTATTGATTACCTCCCAAATGACAGTTTTAGTGGGCGAGAAGAATTTGTCGTACACTTCCTTAATAATGGGGAGAAAAAATCATTAAGTGTTGCCATAAAAGTCGGTTATCCATTTAAAGCTAAAAGCCACATCCTAAGTTTACTAGGTGATGAACTCATCGGCAGCGATATTCTTGCAATATTTGAGCTAGTCAAAAACTCATACGACGCTGACGCTGAAGAAGTTAAAATCGTACTTGAAAATATGAATACCCCGGAACAAAAAATAATTATTGAGGATGATGGCACAGGCATGACATTAGATACGTTGAAAAATGTCTGGCTGGAAATCGGTACAGATTTCAAAAGAGGTGCAAATAGAAAAGTGAGTGAGAAATTTAAAAGAATTTCATTAGGCGAAAAAGGAGTTGGACGATTGGCAGTTCATAAGCTTGGCAAGAACATTACTCTTGAAACACAGGTAGAAGGACATTATCATTCTCACAAGTTATCTTTTAACTGGGAAAACATAATTCGTTCAAATGAATATATAAATGATATTTCGATTGGGATTGAAAAAAAAGAAGCTGACCTATTGCCTAAAGGACATGGCACAAGAATTACAATTAGCGATCTAAAAAATGGAGATTGGAGTAGAGCTGAATTAAGGGATTTGGTTAGGAAAGTTTATTCTATGAAAAGCCCTTTTAAGAAAGTAAAAGGAACTTTTGAGGTAATAGTTGACGCTAAGGAATATCAACATTGGATAAACGATATAAAAAGCATAGACAATATGTTAAGTGATTCAATTTATAGTTTTGATTTTGTGCTAAAAAAAGATAATCATAGCGATTTCGCCAACCTAAGTTGGAAATACAACTTCAATCCTCCAAAAAATTTCAAAATTACTCCCAGAACGGTTGAACACATTGATTGTTCAGAATCCCAGCCTCATTTCAACGTTTTTGAAATTAAGGTAGAAAAAGAGTCACCATTTTTTATTGATGGCCAAAGGCATTTATTAAACAATGACATAGAAGGAATCGGTGAAATTTCTGGAAGATTCTATGTTTATAACCTGTTGTCAGTAATTTTAAACTCTTTTGGCCAAACACATGCAATAAAAAGATTTGTAAAGGAAAATTGTGGTGTGAAAATTTTCCGTGATGGTATTAGAGTCTATAATTATGGAGAACCCGGCGACGATTGGCTAGGTCTAGACTTGGCTAGAGTTCAAAGGCTAGGAAGCCATTTTAGTAAAAATGTGACAATTGGCTCAATAGAAATATCCCAAGAAGGTAGTAATCAAAGCCTTAAAGAGAAAACAAATAGGGAAGGCTTTGATGAAAACGTCACATACCTTAAATTTAAAAATATTTGCCAGCAAATATTTGGTCTGTTTGAAAATAATGCTCAATCTGATAGGGAAAATTTGCGCGACTATTTAGATGGTTTAAAGCCTGCTAAAGTTGGACTTTCTGACTCTATTAGCCAAATTTATGACAAAATTGCAGGGACTAAGCTTGAAGGCGAAGTTTCACCATTGCTAAAAAGAGTTGAAAGAGACTATGACGATATGAGGAATGTAATGTTAAGCTCAGGCATGACAGGTGTAAATCTAGGAATTGTTTTTCACGAAGTTGACAGAGAGGTTAGATTTATCAGCAACGACTTAAAAAACGACAAAAACATTGAAATTATTAAACAGAGAGTAAAAAATCTGATACAGATATTGGAGAATTTTTCACCAATACTCAGACAAAATCAAAATATTGCTGTTACAGCAAGTCAAATTGTTTCTAACGCAAAAGAGATTAACTTATCCAGATTCGAATACCACAATATCATTTTTTCCTCTCCTTTGTTGACTCAGGAAAATTTAGATTTCAATATAATAGGACCAGCAAATCTGTTTATTAGTGCAATTTCAAATATTATTGACAATGCCATCTATTGGTTAGTTAATAAAAGAGAGTTGGAACAAGGTGATTTCAAAGCTGGTATTTATATTGGTTCTGATACTCATAATTTTCATGGACCAGCAATAATCGTAGCTGATAATGGGAATGGGTTCAAGCTTGAACCAGAAGACCTAGTAATGCCATATAGAACAACCAAACCAGGGGGGATGGGACTTGGGTTGTACTTTGTAAATTTAGTGATGGAATTAATAGGAGGGGAATTGCTTTTTCCCGACAAAGAAGAAGTTGAAATTCCCAAAGCATACAATGGGGCAATTTTAGCACTAGTTTTTTCTAAACAAAACAAATAATATCATGATTTATTCCGATGCAAAAATCATTATTGTTGATGACGTTCAAGAGCATTTAGATAAACTCGCCTTGCCTTTTTGGAAAGCTGGAGTAGCCTGTAAATGTTATAAATATGATTCAACATACAGCAACCCTTTAAATAACGTAAGAGTTGCCTTTTTTGACATAAACATCAACCCAAGCGGAGGGGGAAGTTCCAGTCAAAGAATGAATGACGTTGCAATTGCTATAAAAAAATACATTGCAAATGATAATGGCCCATTTGTGCTTATTTTTTGGACAAGCAATAAAAACATGGTAAATGACATAAAGGAATACATCAATATAAGACATAAGGATTGTCCACAGCCAATACATGTTGACTCAATTGACAAAGATGAGTTTCTTGACGACGAAACTGAATTACTTTCAACACTTCAAGAGTTAATGGATGATGAAACTTTGAAAGTGATTTATAACTTTGAAAGGAGTTCGATGATGGCAGCATCCAAAACTATTGACCAGTTTTGCAGGCTTGTGCCCAAAAGTGATGCTTGGGGAGTGAATGAAGATTTTAAATTAAACTTTGAAAAAACACTGTCTTGGGTAGCTGTGAAAAATATGGGATTTGAGTATGCTAAAGACAATCCCGGAAAGGGTATCGCATCCTCCTTACTACCAATATTGAATTATCATGCCGAACGACTTCAAGATTTGGAAATTTGGAGAACATATCTATCATCACTACAGAGTGCACTAAAACAGAGTGATATAATTTGCCCGGAGGGTTTTTCAGAGAGTAAAATCAATTCTATTTTTCACATTGATGCTACTGACGGTCAAAAAAACGTCCGGGGCTCAGTTATTGAAATCGACAAAGGAAATAAAAAAGTGCTTTCTACTTTAAATATAATGAATATTGATGCATGGTTTAACTATATAATCCCATTCAACAGCAACAAAAATTCATCAAAAAGGGCTACGAGAAAGGACTCTAAATTAATTGCAGTTGAAATGAGCGCTGCTTGTGATTTTTCTAACAAGAAGGATAGGATAAACAAATATATATTAGGATTTTTAACCCCTGTAATAAACGTAGATTCTGACATTGACAACATTCGACGACCGGACAGTAGTTTCCATATTGGCGGCGTAAATTTCCATTTCGGTGAAAAAGACTACCAAATATGGCTAAATCTAAACTATGTTTTTGGTGCAATTCCCGAAGACAAACGATTAGGCACCCCATTATTTGTTTTAAAGAAAGAAATTATGGACATGATTGGCCATAAGTATGCAAGTCATGTTTCTAGAATTGGAATTACAAGTTTTTAAAAGAAAACTAAAATGATACATATAAATCAACTTCAAAATCTAAGTAAGGAGCAAATTGTAGATGTTCTTTTAGACCAAAAAATTCAGCCTTTTAAGATTTGCGTTCCAAAAGAATCCTCCCTTTTCAACTCTGAAAGTAGAGAAATCTCAATCGAATATCTACATCTAGCTTTCTGCGGACAACAGCTTTCTAATGTCTCAGATGAGTTTTCCTACAACCATGTTCAACCATCTGAAAGAAATGATATCTGTTTCAAGGTTCGCACAAACAATTTGGAACTTCTTTCAGATGTTTTATTGGATATTTCATATGGTTATGTAAACGACCATGAAGATGATTTCTATTTTCCTGAGCTAGTCGCTGAGTTTGAGGGGAATATTGAAATGGAAGGTTATGAAGTAGCTTGTCCTGAATTTGTGAAATATTATAGAGAGTTTATGAAGAATTAAGATGATACAAATAAATAGAAGTTCCCCGCTGGCACATGGTCTTCCCTCACGCAAACGCTGGTTCAAGTCCCCGCTAGCGCAATACCCTTGTGCTGGCGCAGGTCTTCTCATCGCAGACGCTGGTTAAAGCCCCCGCTGGCGCACAACCTGTCCTTCCCAATTGAAAAACGCTCCAGCTCGTCACAAGCTCCCCTAGTTAACGGGCTTGGGTTGCGGCCTTTCGCAGCGGTAAAATCCTTATGTTTGTCGGTGAGAAGTGTTTGATTTGTAGAATTTGCAAAGCAAATGGGGGAATTCTTAAATATTTTTGAAAGCAAACGTCAAAACAAAGCAATATGAGCAAAAAAGAAAAAACAATCCCTTCAACAATTGATGCACTACAAGAAATGCCGGCAACAGCTTTAACACCAGCATCGGACAACGCTACGAAGCAGTCTATCGAATCACTTGAATTCGAGAAACTGAAATTACTTTATGAAAATGTGTCTGAACAAAATCGTTTTTACTTGTCTTGGCGGCATAAGTTGGTAGCGGGGCATTTTGCTGTTTTAGCTGTACTGTTTTATGCAATCTATGAGCTAAAAACTTCAGAAAAGGGGCTAGATGTATATGCTGGATGGCCAGCATTTGGTATCACTTTAGTTTCCGTATTAATTATGGGGTTTGATTTCAGAAACCAAAAATTATTCAAAAGTGCGCAAATAGTTGGAGCTGCAATTGAGCAAAAACTAGGAATGAAAATGCCCTATCATGGTAAAGAGATGATTGAAGGGTTCTTCCTAAGACATGAAAAAACCATAGAAGGTGGATTCATGAACAAATATTTTACCCACACCAACCTAATCTGGTTATTTTATATTATTTGCATGGTGTTAGGGGTGTGGTTGTCAAGAATCTTATAGCGAAAAGGAAGCCCTGCCCAGTTGTTTCAAGTATTCCCCTTCCCACCCTAGCAGTAACCATGTGATTTCGAAAAACCACAAGTTCGAGCCAGTGTTGAGCGAAGCGGCACTGGCGGTTTTATAGCACAGGCCCGCCAGTGCCGCTCCGCTCAACACTGGCTCTAACTACTGCTTTTTTCACAGTTGTTTGAACACTGCTAAACTGGAAAAGTATTAGACTTGGCACAAATGGTTCAAGTCAAGAGACAATGAACCAGCGGGGGACATATACCTCACGCCGCCAAGTTTTGGGCAGGGTTGATAATGGTTGATTATCAACCATTATCAACTTCATAAACACTTATCAACCATGCACAGAACTTAGCGCTGCGCAGTATAATTTCAAAGGCGACTACCTATAAAAAAATGCAGTGCTCGCCTTTCCAAACAACTTGTCAAAGGGTTTTGAAGCGATAAGCTATTTCGGCATAGACGATCACACTGCGTTCGTGCCTCCATTGCGTTATACGGTTCACACGGGTAAGCGCCAACTCCGTGCGGGTTGAAACCAAAAATTGTCCGGCGTGATAGCCAATCGTTGCTGGAAGCACCAATACGGCTGGCGACAATGACTTGGTTCGCAGGTTCAACGACCGCTTTTCACCGTTTACATAGGCTTCACCAAAATCTGTTTTTGCATAGGCAACGGCCCTTCCGCCCAATCCAACACCAACTTCCGTTCGGCGCTTTTTGCCAATTTCCCAAAGCGCCATAGCCAAAAGGTTTAGGTTGTAATTGGAATTGATGCCTATGCTCGCCAATATAGGCACTCCATTTTCATCACGGATGATGGAGGGGATATCGTAAAAACGGCTTCGCTGAAGGTTGGCTTGCACCCGCAGCCAAGTACCTTCCTTGATGGTTCTGGTATTCGAAAGACCAAGGCCAAAACCACCAAACACGATTTTGTCTTGGGCTTTGGAGTACCAAAGCATCGGGTGGATGCCCTTCAGTTCATTGCCAAGGGCATAGGTTTCGTTGCCGTTGATGTGCAAGGCCCAAGTCTGCCCGAAGATGGTTGACTGCCCCAATATGAATATAAAAGCGAGGAAAGTTATGGCGTATTTCATTTTACTTTGATGATGGATTCGGTGAATAGTTCTCCGTCAATGGTCAACTCAACGTAATATATCCCACCTTCATAATTCCTCATATCAAAAGCCAATACTTGAGTTGGCGATATGCCGTCCAATTCGACCAATGGTTTATTGTTGCTGTCCTTTAATTTGACGCTCACCTCAGCAGTGGCAGGGATAACATCCTTGAAATACACATCCAGCACGGATTGACACGGATTTGGGAATGCATCGAAAGGGCTTTCGGACACGGATTCGACCGTTTTTTCGCAAGACGCAAGGAGTAGTCCCCCAAGAACGAGGACGAGGAAGCAGCGTATGTTATTGACTTTTGCCATGTCTTTTTGAAGATGCTTTTATTGCCCCAAAAATAACGATTTATTGTTGCGGAACAAATCCATTACCCTGGACAAAGAGCCAATAAGCCTTACTGAAATAGGTAAAGCCAAATGTCGAGCCGCTTTCAAATAGTCTTCGTGCTTGCAATAGCCATGAATTGCTTTGCAGATACCGCAAGGCAACAATAGTTTTAAGCGCTGCAAAAACAAGTTTAACCAGCCATCATTCACATGAAATGGATTACCTGTCTTTCACTTTGCCTCTTCCTATTTGCGACCACCGCCGGATATTCACAAGATTCAGTGTTGGTGTTTCGGAAATACCCGGTTGTAAATATTGCCACGAGGCTTTGGTTGCGAGAGTATGGATTGTATTCAACGCCCTTTGTGAAGCGTTTGCCGTGGCTGACCTTTGGGGTGGGCTACCGGAGAAAAGCTTTTTTGGCAGATAGGATGGATTGCATCTATGCTGAAAATGCCCTTGTGAATGCCCATTTGCATGGCCCTGTCGTTTTGCTCGGCTTTGATTCGCACAACCTCGGCAAACAACGGAAGAAGAACCATTTAATGTTAGTGGGCTTTCGCAGATTGGATGCTGGCCGGTTGAATTTTGTGGAACGTGGTGTTTGTGGCATTATACACGATGGAGAATACACGGCCACATTTGATGCCAGTGCAAAAGAGCTTTTCTTTAAGTACGCTACAACGTTCGGCAGTAAGTCGCACCCATTTGAGTTGTTCTGGGGCTTAGGTGGCGGCTTCCGATGGACAAGAAAAGCATTTGTGGAGAGTGGACGATTTCCCTACCCTTGGCCCGACGACGATATTGAAACGGTACTCTATTTTGTCCCGCAGTTGGAGACAGGTTTTCGTTGGAATATGTTTAATATTAAAAGAGGGTAAATTCCGGTGAGTTATAATAAACGCTCCTTCCGCTGTACGTTGGTTAGAAAAATGGTGATAACCAGTTCGCTCAAGTCGTCCACCGCTATCCAATCAAAGCAATATGGCCGCTATCGAAAAAACTACTCTTTTTTATCTTTGGAGCTAACCGCAAACAGCTACTCAAATCCAAACCACATGAATGGCAGCATCGTCAATCCTTTCGAGTACGTTTCCATTTTGATATCCATCATCCTCGGCTTGGGCATCACACAGTTGCTGTCTGCTTTTTCCGAACTGTTGTACAACCTGAAACGGGTGAAGTTCTATTGGCCGCACACCTGTTGGGTCGTGTTCATTTTGTTCCTCCACGTGCAGGACTGGTTCATCACATACAAGTTGAAGGGTTGGCCTGTTTGGCACCTACCGGAACTGCTTTTGCTGCTGACGTACCCCATCGCCCTGTTCATGGTGGCGAAGGTGTTGCTGCCCACGAACAGCCAAGAGGAGCAATGGGACATGCGGGCGTTCTATTTTTCCCAACACCGCAATATCTTCTTCATCATGGTAATTGCCATCGTCTCTTCCATCGTTTTCAACCGGTACTTCCTGCACGATGGGTGGCCGCAACAAACGCCGCTGCTCGTGTTTTTGGTTGTTTTGCTGGCAATGCTGTTGGGCAGGCCAAAGCACGAGGCATTGCACAAGGCGCTGGCTTTGCTGCTGGTATTGGGGGCCATTTCCGCAGTTGTGTTGGCCAAGGATATTTGGGTGGTTGGATGATTTGCCCGCTACCCGTTGGTGCAATATCTTTCTCCCACGCCTACGCTGGTTAAACTCCCATCCACCAAGCCGCAACCAATATTTGGTAGTCTCGAATCAACTGCTACATTTGTGAAGGTTCAAGGGCATCCGATTGATGAAACCATAAAAAACAAAACGACGACAATGGGTTTAATTAAAAAATGGAATGAAATCGTAGCTTGGCAAAAAGCCAACACTGAAGACCAATTAGGCGACCTGGCCGAACCTATCGCAGAAGAACAATTAGCGGCTATTGAAAACCTACTGGGTGAGCCGCTCCCCGTTGATTTCAAGACATTGTATCGGTTGTCAAATGGACAACTTGATAATGGCAGCGGGCTATTTTTTGGGGAGGGATTTTTAGGTTCAGCTGAGATAATTGCCCATTTGGAACTGCATATAGGTCTTGTGAATCATCAAAATAAGCCTGAAAAACGAATTATTGAAAATCCTGATAAATCACAAGAACTAATTAAAAAGATAGTGGATTTTTACCTGGGCCATGCACCCAAAAATAAGTTCTTTGGACTGAAGAAGACTTGGCATAAAATTGAATTCTCATGTACCGTAGGTACTTACGAAGGGCCGTATCTCTATAAGTCAGAAAGTACTGATTCGCATGAACGTGAACCATTTCATATTGATGACTATTCATCCATAAATGCTATTATTGAAGAAATTTACGAATTAGAACGAATGTCTTATAGATGGGATTTTCTCCATTTTGAAGTATTCTCAAATGGAACCTTTAAAGTTGACAGGAAAGATGATGAAGAACTAGAATACCTGCGCACTTCTACACCTGACAATTGTATCAAGAAATTGCCGTTCCACTCAAAATGGGTGCCTGTTTTTACTGATTATGGTGGCAATTATATTGGTATAGACCTTGACCCAGCAATACTTGGCGTGAAAGGGCAAATCATCAATTTTGGTAGGGACGAAGAAAATATGTATGTCTATGCCAATAACTTGGAAGGTTTTTTTGACCTTATCTTGAACGAAATTACTGCAAATAAAGGAGAAGCATTTAATAATCGGCTTCATCTTCACGAGATAATTAAAAGGCTTGTAAAATAGGTAGCGGGACAAATGGCTTTAACGTGCCGCTGCTTTCCTTTAAATATACCTCACGCCGCCAAGTTTCCCAAAGGGATGATAGGGGGTTTGGGGGCGGCTGCGTGTGGTGCACCATAAAGATTTGGCCTGCCGTTCTTCAGTAAAAATCCCGAAGGGATTGAATGTGAATAGCCCCGGATGAAATCCGGGGTGAAAAGCAATGCGGGAAAGACCCCAGCGGGGTCGAATAT
>WBZM01000108.1_pt1 | contig 104836 bp, 77 predicted proteins | sample 5204271 | NCBI WGS metagenome assembly WBZM01 (sample SAMN12344346, study PRJNA552823) | activated sludge metagenome | biome: Activated sludge suspended growth; feature: Nitrification reactor; material: Wastewater; isolation source: activated sludge from nitrification reactor of wastewater...
CAAAGCAAAATTTCCGTTTCACCCTTTTCGGGCAGCAGAGGGGCGCTGAACATATTCACTGAAAAGAGCCAATTTCACAAAATTGTCAAAGTAAGAAAAACTCCCCTCGGTGGCTGGTTGTGCGAAGCTACCAACCACCGAAACTCCTATCAATTCATCTTGAAAGGTGGCAGTAGCTTGAACTCCGGTATCTGCACCTCGAACTTGGCATTGTCGGCCAGGCGCATCATTTGGAAGGTGCCATACATCTTGCCGATGTCGGTCATGATGGGGCACCAAGAGGTGTACTGGTGGCTTTCGCCGGGTTCGAGCAGGGGCTGAAGGCCAACGACCCCTTCGCCCTCCACTTCCCGCACGATGCCGTTCGATTCGACGATGTGCCAATGGCGGCGCAGCAGTTGTACGGTGTCGGGGCTTTGGTTGTGGATAGTAATACGGTAGGCAAACACGTAACGGTGTTGCATCGGAATGGACTCGTGCGGCAGGTAGAAGGGTTCTACGCTGATTCGGATGCCTTGTGTGGTCAGGGTTTCCATTTGTTATTTGGCAGCTTGTCCGCCTTCGGCGGGTTAAACAGTTGGCAGTTTGCAGTCAGGGCCGGGTTAAGTTCAACTATCGGTACTAACCAAAAGAAAGCCAATTGTTAACAATATTTTCAGCTTGTTGGAGGGCGATGGCAAGGTCGTCGTTTACCAGCACCCTGTCAAATTCTCCCTCAAAACTAAGTTCAAAAGTAGCTTTTGCAATACGTTTTTGCAGGCTTTCTTCGCTTTCCGACTTCCTTTTTTTCAGCCGTTCTACCAATATGGCTTCCGATGGCGGCTTGATGAAGATGGTGAGGGTCTCTGTCGGAAATGCCTTCTTCACGTTGAGGGCCCCTTTTACATCAATGTCGAACACCACTTGCTTGCCCTCGGCCCACAACCGCTCCACCTCCATTTTCAGGGTTCCATAGAACTGGTTTTCATAGACCTCCTGCCATTCGAGAAAGGCACCTTGGGCAATAAGTTCCTTGAATCTTGGCACATTAATATAATAGTAGTCTTTGCCTTCCTGCTCATTGTCCCGCTTGCTACGGGTAGTGGCGGACACAGAAAAGGCAAGGCTGGGGAAAGTCTGCAACAGGTGGTGTACGATGGTGGTCTTGCCTGCTCCCGATGGTGCTGTGACTACGATGAGTTTTCCCTTGCTCATACTGCGTTCGCTACTTGCTCCTTTATTTTTTCGAGATCGTCCTTCATCTTGACGACGAGTTTTTGAATATCAGCAGAATATGCCTTGGCACCGAGGGTATTGATCTCACGCCCCATTTCCTGGCTGATGAAGCTGAGCGTGCGGCCTTTTGACGTGACATTGGTCGCAAGCTGCTCCAAGAAATAGTTGCAATGCTGTTCGAGGCGCACTTTTTCCTCGGTGATGTCAATTTTTTCGAGATAAAAAATGACCTCTTGCTCGAAGCGGTTCTCGTCAATGTTCTCCTTGTTCATGAACTCCTCCAAGTTCTGCCGCATCCGGTTTTTCAGCAGAAGTATGCGCTCCTGCTCGAAGGGGTCAACGAGTGCCAAGGCACTGCCGATGTTCCGAACCCTGAGCCGCAAGTCTTCTTCAATCACGGCACCCTCGGCCTTGCGGAAGTTGTCGAAGTTTTCAAGAGCCTCTGCCAAGGTACGCTCCACGGTGTTCCATTCCTCCTCGTCCACGTCGCCTTCTTCGGTCATGATGACGTTGGGTATGCGCAAGATGGCCGCCATGAGGCCATCCTTGGGCATGTCCATCTCGTCGGACAGGGCGGAGAGTTCCTTGTAGTAGCGCTTGAACAGTGGCACATTGAGGCCAAAGCCTTCGTCGCCCTGCATGGACTTCACCTCGATTGTCATGTCGATCTTCCCCCGCTCAATGCGCTCGCTGATGAGCCGACGCATCTGGTGCTCCTTGTCACGGAAGTTGCTGGGTATCTTGACCCGCATATCGGTGAACTTGCTGTTCAAGGAACGCACCTCTGCGATGATGACCTTGGAGTCGTAGGTATTGGTGGCCCGCCCATATCCCGTCATGGAAAGCAACATACATTAGTAGTATTAGTGAGGAAGAAATGCTGGCCACCATTCTGCATGGAAGGGCAGGCAATGGGCAAAGATAGTCATACAAGGTTGAATAAATCGGACGTATTGCCAAACTTTGGGCAAATTCCCCTATATGACGCGCCCACCCTGGCGGGCGGCTTTTGTTAGTGTCGGCCTTGGTGCTTGCCTGTCGGGATAAGATGAATATTTACAGATTCCCAAAACGCATAACCCCTTGATAATTAGCGGAAAAAAAGCAGAAATTAAATGGAGTTTTGTTTCCGTAAATGAAAAAAAAGTCGAAATTTGCGACCTCGTTTCAAGAAACCATTGGTTTTTTTCATAACTCATTCTAAACCAGTTAAATAAGATGAGAAAAGCTGACTTAGTAACAGCCATTTCCGAAAAAACCGGCGTCGCAAAAGTTGATGTACTTGTAACCCTTGAAGAGTTCTTCAAGTCGGTGAAAAATTCGTTGGCTGGCGGCGACAACGTCTATATCCGTGGCTTTGGTAGCTTCGTTATCAAAAGAAGGAAAAAGAAAATCGGACGCAACATCAAGCACAACGTCTCCATAGATATACCGGAACACTATATCCCCTCTTTCAAGCCTGCAAAAGTTTTTGTCGAGCATGTCAAAGGGAATGTGAACCACTTGCCGGACGACGAAAGCGAGGATTGATGTTTTGGCCTTGCGGCCAACGCTTGTCTTGAGTCAAAGCAAAAGCAGCATTGATGAACAAAGGTCAATGGATTCTAATTGCGTCAGCAACAATGCTGTTTGCAGTGTTATATTTTGGTTTTGACACAAAACCAAGCAAGCAAAAAGCAGTTGAAAAGCAAAGAGCCAGCGCATTCACCAGCACCGACATCAACTCAATGCTGGTAGATGCAAAGGCTGCCCTTTCACCTCAAGCTGCTGCTTCGGTAGCCGCATTGGAGGGCAGCGTTGAAAATACCTCGCAGGATTCGGCAAAGGCCGAGGCCTACAAGGAGCTTTCAAGCCTTTGGTATCAATTGGAAAAGCCCGGCATTGCAGGTTACTATGCCGAAAAAGTAGCCGAATTTGTCAGGAACGAAGAAGCGTGGTCCGTCGCGGGCACCACGTATTCCATCTGCCTCCAAAGGGAGCAGGAAGAAAAAATCAGGAGCTTTTGCACCGACCAAGCCATCCAAGCGTTGGAAAAAGCGGCTTCGCTCAATCCGGAGAACATCCAGCACAAGGTCAACCTTGCGCTCGTGTACGCCGAAAACCCGCCCAAGGACACCCCCATGAAGGGCATCCTTATGCTGCGGGACTTGAACGAGCAGCACCCCGACAATGTGCTTGTGCTGACCCAATTGGGCCGCTTGGCCATCAAGACCTCCCAGTTCGAACGGGCAGTGGAGCGACTTTCAAGGGCCGTTGAACTGGAGCCAAGCAGCAAAACAGCTACTTGTCTCTTGGCTCAAGCCTACGAGGGGCTTGGCGATGCGACAAAAGCAACTGATTTTAAATCAAAATGCGAGAAATTACCCGGCAACTGAGCCGTTGGCACTCTGGGAGCGCAACCAAATGACCCCTGCGAAACTCCCGATCCAATGATTCAGAGGCCATTATTTGTTCACTTTTTTAAGATATAACGACATGCCTTGTGGTAAAAAGCGTAAGCGTCACAAAATTGCAACACACAAACGCAAGAAAAGATTGCGTAAGAACCGTCATAAGAAGAAGCGATAGGTTTAGCTGAACCTTGAAAGCGGTTGGCTGCCCATTATAGGCTGCCAACCGCCGTTCCGGTCTGTCGTACCGGGGATTTCCATAAGGTCAACACCGCAAACCCGTCCAATAGGAGCAACCGAAAAGGCGTTTTTCCCAAAAGCTGTAGGGTGATAGTATTTGGTTTTCAACGTAATATGGATTGAAAACTCAAATTTCGTCCATCCTGATTTTACCCAAAAAAGACGACCAACCATTTTCGGTGCATTTCATCTGCATCATTCTTAGGCAAACACCATCGTCAATAGCGTTCTTTAGGCAGCAAGAATCCGTAAAAGTGGAATTCCGATTTGGGGCAGGGAGGCAGCGGCATTGGTAGTTTCCCCATTTCTTGGCACAAACTACAACTCAAGACATACCACTTTTTCAGCGCTTCAACAAAGCTGGCCTGCCTTCACTAAATTGGCGTTGCTCCTTTTCTTTGGCCTTCTTTCCGATATTTGACCTTTTCCGAATTCATCGTGCGGCGGCAACGGGCGTGCCCTCTTTGTTAGTCCTGCACTGCTCCCACCGTAATTAGGTTTTGGTGGGAGTCAAAACTGAAAACCACCGTGGAAAAGGAATTAATCATCAATTCTACGCCCACCGAAGTCGAAATTGCGCTCTTGGAGGATGGTAGGCTCGTCGAGCTTCACCACCAAAAAACGAACAACAACTTCTCGGTAGGCGACATCTTTCTGGGCAAGATCATCAAGACTATGCCCAACCTCAACGCTGCCTTCGTGGACATCGGCCACAAGAAGGAGGCGTTTCTCCATTATACCGACCTTGGCCCCAAACTCAAGTCGCTGCTCAAGTACACCAACAGCGTAATGTCGGGCAGCCAAACGACTCCTACACTCGACAATTTCAAGATCGAGCCAGAAATTATCAAGACGGGCAAGATGGATCAGGTCGTCGTCAAGCGCCAACCCCTGCTCGTACAAATTCTAAAGGAGCCTATTTCAACGAAAGGCCCTCGCCTTAGCTGCGAGTTGACCATACCGGGGCGGTTCTTGGTGCTCACCCCGTTCTCCGATGTGGTGGCGGTTTCCAAGAAAATCGCCAATGCAGAGGAGCGCAAACGCCTGAAGACCCTGATTGAAAGCATCAAGCCCAAGAACTTCGGCGTCATCGTGCGCACCGCTGCCGAAGGCAAGCGGATACAAGACCTGCACGAGGAACTGGCCATGATGCAAAGCAAGTGGGAAGACGTGTTCAACCAATTGCAAGGCGCAAAACCCCCTGCAAAATTGTTGAGCGAACTCGATAAAACGAGCAGCATCCTGCGAGACATCCTCAGCGATTCGTTCAACCGCATCGTTGTCAACGACAAGCAACTCTACCAGAACATCCGCCATTTCCTCGGCAACATCGCCCCGGAAAAAGTGGAAATTGCCCAGTTGCACAACAAGAACAAGCCGATATTCGAGACCTTCGGCGTTACCCGGCAGATAAAGTCTTCCTTCGGAAAAACGGCCACCATGCCAAGTGGGGCCTACATCGTCATAGAATCAACGGAGGCCATGCACGTCATTGACGTGAACAGCGGCCACAAGATGACGGGCACCAACCAAGAAGAGGCTGTGCTGAACGTCAACATCGAAGCGGCAGAGGAAATTGCCAGGCAGTTGCGCCTGCGAGACATTGGTGGGCTTATCACCATTGACTTCATTGATATGCGCAACAACGAGCACAAGAAGGAACTGTTCAAGGTGATGCGGGATGCGATGAAGAAAGACCGTGCACAGCACACCATACTGCCCTTGAGCAAGTTCGGCCTCATGCAGATCACCCGCCAACGGGTTCGCCCAGAAGTTAAAATCAACACCGCCGAGCAATGTCCAGCTTGCCAAGGCACTGGCAAAGTGACGCCACAGGTACTCGTTACCGACCTTATCGAGCGTGACCTGAAATTTATCCTTGAATCAGGGGCAAAGGGCAAGTTGACGCTGAAAGCGCACCCATTCGTTCATGCTTTTTTGAAGAAGGGGCTTCCCAGTACCCAGATGCGTTGGTACGGCAAGTATTACAGGTGGATTGGCCTAAAGGCGGACAACAGCTACCAGGTTTCGGAATACAAGTTCTTCAACGATTCCGATGATGAGATAAGGTTGAATTGAACCAGTGCTAATTTCAAAGATGATATCGGAGGGGCTTGTGTTCACAGGCCCTTTCGTCGTTTCAGGGACAGGTGCAATCGCTGGCACGGCATGCAGCGAGTAGCACACAGGTAATAAGAATCATGACCAAGCTCAACTGCCAATTGGGTAATTTCATGGCTTAATTAATTGTTCTACAAGCACAAACTTACCGAATTCTTTGACCCGACCGAAAAAAATACTCGTTGCGCCGCTCGGCTGGGGGCTTGGCCATGCGACCCGTTGCATGCCCATCATCCATGAGCTAAAGCGGCAAGGGGCCGAGGCCGTGCTTGCCTCCGATGGCCGGGCATTGGCGCTGTTGCAGCAGGAGTTCCCTGGATTGACCTGTTTGGAGTTGCCGGGGTATGATGTTCACTATAGCAGCCACAGTATGGTTCTCAGCATCGCTGCGCAATTGCCGAAAATCCTTTGGTCGGTGTGGAAGGAGCATTTGGTGCTGCGCAAAATAGTGGAACAGCATGGCATTGATGCCGTCATCTCCGACAACCGTTATGGCTGCTTTTCTTCGAAAATACCATGCGTGTTCGTCACCCACCAGTTGCACATCCCCGTCCCAAAATGGCTAAAATGGTGCATCAATTTTTGCAACCACCTCATTATCAATCGTTTCGATGTATGCTGGGTGCCCGATGTGGCCAATGAACCGAGCCTTTCCGGGGTGCTCTCCCATCCTGTGCCCCATTTGCTCCGCAACAAAACCCGATTCATCGGCGCACTGACGAGGATGCAACCAGCCTTTGCTGTGCAACCAAAATATGATGCGATTGTTGTCCTATCCGGCCCTGAGCCGCAGCGGACGGAGTTGGAGAAGCTGATTATCGGTCAATCGGCCCAGTTGCCGTTGAACTTGTTGTTGGTGCAAGGCAAACCTGAGGAAGCAGCGGCTGCTGTCAATTTTTACCCAAAAAACGTTCAGATAGTGCCTTCCATGACAGCCGAAGCGCTAAACCAAGCCATTCTTGATAGCGAGATATTCATCGGTCGGTCGGGGTACAGCACCGTAATGGACTTGGCCCGACTCGGTAGGCCCGCCTTGCTCATCCCGACGCCTGGGCAATCGGAACAGGAGTATTTGGCGCAAAAATTGGCTTCGCAAAATGCCGTTGTTGCGCAGCAACAACATGAACTGGACTTGGCGGCGGGCATTGCAGCAGCGAAAGAACGGAAGGGGCTTCGAGATGTTTTTTTTGATGAAAAAGGGTTGACAACTGCCGTAGCTGAACTGCTGCAAAGTATCCGGGCCTAACCTTCCCCGTCTAACCTGTCGCACTCATGGGTTGGAAGAACGCTTTGCAAAACCTTTGCACCACCCAAGCGTTTTCAACTAAATTTGCCTCAGCAAACAGCAACAATTCGGTAAACAGTAGTTTCGTTACCTCGCCTACTTTTTACTTTATCTTTTTTACTTTTTACTTGACTCAAAATGACTGACGTACTTGAACTTGCCCCACAACAATTAGACAAACTCGGCTACCTCGACATGGAAGTTGACCCAACGCTCGACCTCGTGGCCGAAATCAACAAACTGAAGAAGGAGAAGAACGCCATCATCTTGGCGCACTATTACCAAGAGCCTGATATTCAGGATATTGCGGACTATATCGGCGACAGCCTCGGCCTCTCGCAGGAAGCTGCCCGCACCGAGGCCGACATCATCGTCTTCGCTGGCGTACACTTCATGGCAGAGACCGCAAAGATGCTCAGCCCCCAGAAAAAGGTCATCCTGCCCGACCTGAAGGCTGGCTGTTCCCTTGCCGATGCTTGCCCGGCGCCGCTTTTCAGGGAGTTCAAAAAGAAATACCCCGACCACATCGTGGTGAGCTACGTTAACACGACGGCGGAAATGAAGACCCTGACCGACATCTGCTGTACCAGTACCAACGCCGTTCAAATCATCGAGAGCATCCCGAAAGACCAGCCCATCATCTTTGCGCCGGACATCAACCTTGGCCGCTATCTGGTGAAAAAAACGGGGCGTGACATGGTGCTTTGGAACGGGGCCTGCATGGTACACGAGATTTTTTCGGCAGAAAAAATAACAAAGCTGCGGATTCGCCACCCGAATGCCAAATTCATCGCTCATCCAGAGTGTGAACCGCACATCCTGGAAACGGCAGATTATATCGGCTCGACTACTGGTTTGTTAAAATATACGATGAAAAATGACGCCACGGAGTTCATCGTGGCCACGGAAGCGGGCATTATCCACCAGATGGAAAAGGCCAGCCCGCACAAAACCTTCATCCCGGCCCCGCCGGACAATACCTGCGCCTGCAACGAGTGCCCGCACATGAAACGCAACACTTTGGAGAAGCTCTATGTCTGCATGAAATACGAAATGCCCGAAATTATCCTACCCGATTGGGTCATCAGGGAAGGGGTGAAGAGCATTGACCGGATGTTGGAGATTTCGGCAGCGGCAGGTTTGTAAGGTATGGAGCTTTGAGCAACATTTGTTTAGCGTTCTCCATGAATCGCCGGAAGGCGTGACTCTTAAAGGGGCGGCAAGTTGGTTTTTTGCCCTCAGCAAAAAACCAACTTGCCGCCCCTAAAAAATCTAATTGGCGGCTGGTGGCTCCGCCACCAGCCGCCAATTAGATTTTTTAGGGGAAACGAAAATTTTGCAAGGCAAAATTTTCGTTTCCCCTTTTCCAATGGCAGCAGCATGCCAAGCATGCCTTCATTTCTTATTTCTTCTTCTTCCCCTTAGGCTCTACGATGGCGAGCGCCAGCACTTCTTCCATCCTGTCCACGTAGTGGAAGATGAGGCCGGAGATGAAATCCTGGTTGATTTCCTCCACGTTTTTCTGGTTCTCCTTGCAAAGGATGATTTCCTTGATGCCCGCCCGCTTTGCCGCCAAGATTTTCTCCTTGATACCACCAACGGGAAGCACCTTGCCACGCAAGGTGATTTCGCCCGTCATGGCAACGAAAGGTTTAATTGGCTTCTTTGTGAAGGCGGAAGTCAATGCCGTGAGCATGGTGATACCTGCCGATGGGCCATCTTTTGGGATGGCGCCCTCGGGTATGTGGATGTGCACATCGTGCTCTTCCAATTCCTTTGGATCAATGCCAAGCTGTTGAGTATGTGCCTTGATATAGCTGATGGCGGTCGTGGCCGACTCTTTCATGACGGAGCCGAGGTTGCCCGTCATGGTGACGCCGCCCTTGCCCTTGTGAAGGCTGGTCTCGATGAAAAGGATTTCGCCGCCGACGCTCGTCCAGGCGAGGCCGATGGCCACGCCGTGGGGCTGTGCTTCTTTGTAGAGGTCGTTGGAGAAACGGGGAGGCCCCAACATTTCCTTCAAATCCTCTGGCTTCACATTCACTTCGTAAGGCTCATCCATTGCCACCTTCTTGGCCACGAAGCGCATCACACCAGCTATTTGGCGGGCCAGGTTGCGCACACCCGATTCACGGGTGTACTCCTGAATCAGCTTGGTTAGCAGCTGCTTGTTAAGGCTGATTTGGTTGGGCTTCAGGCCATGTTCTTTACACTGTTCCGGTATCAGGTGACGCTTGGAGATTTCAATCTTCTCCTCGATGGAATAGCCATTGATGTAAATCATTTCCATCCTGTCCAACAAGGCGGGTTGGATGGTACTCGTCGAGTTGGCAGTGGCGATGAACATGACCTTGGAGAGGTCATACTCCAGTTCGAGGTAGTTGTCGTAAAAAGTGGAGTTCTGCTCCGGGTCGAGGACTTCAAGCAGTGCAGAAGAAGGGTCGCCCCGAAAACTCTGACCTACCTTGTCTATCTCATCAAGAATGAAGACGGGATTGCCGCTGCCCGCCTTTTTCAAGGACTGGATGATGCGGCCCGGCATGGCCCCGATATAGGTCTTCCGGTGGCCACGGATTTCGGCCTCATCGTGCAGGCCGCCGAGCGACATGCGGATGAACTTGCGTTTTATTGCTGTCGCAATGCTCTTGCCCAAAGAGGTCTTGCCCACGCCCGGAGGGCCTACGAGGCAAAGGATGGGCGCTTTCATATCGCCTTTCAATTTCAAAACAGCCAAGTGCTGCAAGATGCGGTCTTTGACTTTTTCGAGGCCGTAGTGGTCTTTGTCGAGCACTTTTTGCACCCTTTTCAGGTCGAAATTATCCTTCGTGAAATCCTCCCAAGGCAGTTCCAGCAGTACCTCCAGGTAGTTCATCTGGATGGCGTACTCCGCTACCTGCGGGTTCATTCGGCGCAACTTGTTGATTTCCTTGTCGAAGGTGTCGGAAGCCGCCTTTGGCCATTTCTTGGCCTTGGCCCGCTCCAAGAGTTGGCGAAGTTCCTCTTCCTGTGGGTTGCCACCCAACTCTTCCTGAATGGTTTTGAGTTGCTGGCTGAGGTAATAGTCCCGCTGCTGCTTCTCGATGTCCACCCTCACCTTGCTTTCGATACGGTCCTTCAGCTCCAGCAATTGAAGCTCGGTGTCCATCTGTTCGAGCAGGTTCTCGGCCTTTTTGGCGAGGTTGTTCTCTTCGAGGATGGCCTGTTTGGTGGCCAATTTCACCCCAAGGTTGGAGGCGATGAAGTTGATGAGGAAGCTGGGATTGTTGATGTTCCGTATCATCACCACGGCCTCAGAAGGAATATGCGGCGAAAGCTGGATAATCTGACGGGCTTTATCGGTGATGGAGGCCATCAGTGCCTCGAACTCCAGCTTGTTCTTCGGTGCGGTGTAGTTCAGTTCTTCCACCGTTCCCTGCATATAGGGCGTTTCGGAGACCATCTTCGTCAAGCGGAACCGTCGGCGGCCCTGCAAGATGGCCGTCGTGGTGCCGTCCGGCATCCGAATCAGCTTGATGATGCGGGCCAGGGTGCCAACCTCGTAAAGGTCGTCCATGCCAGGGTTTTCTACCTTGCTGTCACGTTGCGACAGCACCGCCACGATGCGGTGATGGTCGTAGGCTTTTTGCACCGCACGGATGCTCTTGTCGCGGCCAACGGTGATAGGAATGACCACACCAGGGAACAACACGGTGTTCTTCAGCGCCAACACGGGCAGCACTTCGGGGTAGGGGTCTTTTATGCTAAGCTCGTCTTCTTCTTCGATGGTAATCAGGGGCATAAATTCGCCTTCTTCATCGAAGCCTTCGGGCGAGTATAATTCATCAATCAATGGCATAGTCTGGATTGGGAAATTGGAAATTGGAAATTAAGAAATTGGGGGCCGGTTAAATGTCTTGGCTTTTCCAATGGCCAACTTGTAATGTTGTGATTCAAGTCTGCAAAAATACGACGTTCCAGTTGTCAAACTGTCAGGTGTTGGGAACTTTTGCAGTTTTTACACAGGATGCCAAGATTTGTGCCACGGCAGGAATCTGCATTTTTCATGCAATTATTGGCAGGGAAAAGTACAAAGTGGGCTGAAAGGATGGCAGGGGGAAAGCAAATGCCCATGCCCGTTCTATTCGGGACATGGGCTTCAATAGCGGTTTGCTTCTGTTTTACTGCTTCAATAACTGCACAGCCTTGCCCCCACCAGTCCTAACGAAGTATAGACCAGGGGGAAGCGTGGAAACATCCAACTCTTGATGCTTTAATCCGGCTGGTATATAGGCCTGTATGATGGTCATGCCGAGGGTGTTTTCAACACTTAGCTTGTGGCCATGAGAGGCCAATGAGGGGAACGTTATCGTCAACTTGTCATTTGTTGGATTAGGGAAGATATGAACAGCTTCTTCAGCCTTTTTGAACTGCACGGAAACCGTTTTGGAAAAATCATAGCTGCCATCCAAGTCCACCATGTGTAGGCGGTAGTAGCTGGTGCCGGGCAACGGGGCCTGGTCGGTGTGGGCATAGCTGCCGCCAGTGGGCCGGTTGGCGGTCTTCACCTCACCGATGCGCTGCCACGCTTGGCCATCGGGGCTTCGCTCGATTTCATAATGCGAGAGGTTAGACTCGGAGGCGGTGCGCCATGCGAGGGCGACACCTTCCCCTTGGGGGCGGGCGGTGAAGGCGAGGAGTTCGGCGGGGAGGAGGAGCAGGCATTCCGCCTCAATTTCGGCCCTTGTGTTGCAGCCTGCCGCATTTGCCCCAATATAGGTTGCACTGCCTGGGTCTTCGAGGAAGGTACAGATGCCTTCGACAGCGCAGGATGAAAGGTTGTCTGAAGAGTTGATGCTAATGGAAATCAGGCTTGTTGCACTAATGTTATCCAAGCCTACCAAGGATGTCAATCCATCACAGTTATATATACCCAAAAAACTGACTGTAGTCAAGTTGGACAACGCCGCAAGGCTGGTCAAGGCGTTGCAAGCACCGATGTAAAGCTCTCCACCGGCGGTGGTCAAGGATTCCAACCCGTTCAAACTTGCCAAAGCAGTATTGTTAGTGATTTCAACCCCGTCATTTACGGTTGCCAGGCTGTTCAAGCCATTTAGACTTGTCAAAGCTCCATTGCCGGAAAGGTTAAGCCTTCCACTAATGTTTGTCAAATTGCTTAAGCCAGATAGGCTGGATAGCTGGCCATTGTTAAAAATACTCAAATCACCTGCAATGTTAGTCAATATGGAAAGACCATCGAGGTTGGTAATGCCTGGCCCTGAGATACCCAAATCGCTTAGTGCCTGGGTGCAACCTGGAAAGTTTATTGGGTAGTTGTCAATCTGGGATTGGGTACTGAAAAATAGACTGCCTGCTGGACAATTGCCACAGTCAGCCTCTACTTCCGTGCGATTATCACAGCCCACTTCATTGTTGAAAATATTGGTTGAGCTGCTGGGGTCTGACAAGTAGTCGCATATACTTTGCACAGAACAATCTGAAAGGTTGCTACAATTTTGGATGAAGACATTGGTCAGGGTTGCTGGATTGATATTGTCCAAACCAGCCAAGCTCGTCAGTGCTGCATTATTGCCTACTGCTATGGAGTTGGCAGATATCAGGTTGCTTAAGGGCGAAAGTGATGTCAAGAGGGGGCATCCTCCTATGCCCAATTCATCTCCGACAGAAGAAAGGTTGCTGAGTCCTGAAATATTGCTCAAAACCGCTCCGCTAAAAGAAAGGTTGCCCCCAACGGTCGTGAGTGACTCAAGACCGTTTAGGTTCGCAAGGTTTTGCCCGCCTATTCTGAAATCCCCCCCAACGCTCCCCAATAAAGACAGGGCTGAGATGCTGGTCAATGCTGCATTGTCGTCTATCGTAAAATTACCGCCCACGCTGGTTACCGCACCAAGCCCATTGAGGTTGGCAAGATTGAAATTATAAAAAATACGAAGGTTATTAGAAACGGAAGTCAGGGAAGAAAGCGTACTGATTGAGGTTAATGCGGTGTTGTATTGTACGGTTAGACTTCCAACACTGCTGAGGCTACTGAAATCAGATATCGAGATTAATGCATCATTGTTATCAATGTCCAGATAGTTCAGGTTTGTGATTCCAGAGAAATCTGCCAAAGTAGTTAGAGAATTATTATTGTAAATCGAAATAGCAGAAGCACTGGTCAACGCATCCAACCCTGACAGGGATACCATGCCGTAATTGTCGTCAATGCTCACAATCCCATCAACTGTCGTAAGTGATTCCAAGCCAGTCAAATCGGGTAAAGTATTGGTAGCTTGGATGATTAGGTTTCCATGTATTGCAGTGATATTAGGAAGCGGGTCTAAACTAAAGATGCAGTTGTTGCAACCTGGTATAAACAGGTCTCCCCCGATTTCCGTGCAAAACGGATAATTCGTCCCAAATGCATCCACGTCAGCTTGGTCTTCTAGTATCACACTTCCCGAAGGACAATTTGAACAGTTGCCTTCCACCTCTGTCCTGGAGCTACATCCGCTGGCATTGCCTGATATGGTGGCGGGGTTGCCGGGCACGTTCAAATAGGAACATATATTGGTGGCGTTGCAAACCGAAAGGTTGGCATTGCCTTGAATAATGAGGTTGTCGGCACCGCTCAAGTCCAAGTCATCCATGGCCGTCAAGCTGGGGAGTGAAGCATTGTTTGAGATAGTCAGCGTTCCTCCAAGCGTCACACTGGGCGAATAAAAGCTGGTCATGGCCGCATTGTTGGAAATGGTGAGGTTGCCCGGTATGTTGGTGAGGCTGAAGGTGAGGCCAGCACCGGGTAACGAGCTGTTGCCGCTTATTTCCACGTTCTGCACCGAAGCGAGGTTTTCGACCCCAGCAAATTGGTTCATGGCCGAGTTGTTGCTCACCGTAAGGGTTCCACCAATGCTGGTCAGCCCGTCAAGCCCCCCCAAGTTAAAAATACTGTTGTTGTCCACAATGAGGTTGCCCCCTACGGTATTTAGCATACTAATGCCCACAAGATTCACCATCGAAGCATTGTCAAACAATTCAAAATCGCCACCGATACTGGCAAGTGCCCCAACCCCATTGAAATTGGTCAGTCCGTTGCCCTCTACGTGAAAATTGCCGCCGATGGTGGCCAAGGCCGTCATCCCCGTCATGTTCGTCAAGCTGCCATTGCCCACGAGTTCAAAATTGCCAGGTACGTTGGTCAGCGACCCAAGCCCCATCATATTAGCCAGCCCCGTGTTCTCGATGTGCAGGTTCCCGCCGAGGTTCGCAAGGTCGTTCAGCCCGGCGAGGCTCGTCAGGGTATTGCAGTTAGAGATGGTCAGATTGCCTGTGATGGTGGCAATATTGGCCAACGGCGAGAGGTCGGCAATGCCAGCGCCGTTAATCAAAAGCGAGCCGGAGATGATGTTGCAGACTGGGTAAGTTGAGCCAAAGGCGTCCACCTCGGCCTGCGTGGTGAGGGTCACGTCGCCAATAGGACAGCCGCCGGGGCAGGCGTTCTGCACCTGCACCACCGAGGCGCAGCCCGTGGCGTTGCCGCTGATAGTGGCCGGGTTGCCCGGCACGGCCAAGTAGTCGCAGATACTGGTCGCTTCGCAAACGGATAGCAGCGGGGAGTTGGTGATGGTCAGGCTGGAAATGGAACTATGGTCGAGCCCGTTCAGTGCCAAGAGGCTGGTGAGGGAGGCGTTGTTGCTGATGAAAATGGCGTTGCCGCCGATGGTGGTCAGGCCGCTTAGTGCCGAGAGGTCGGTTAGCCCAGCGCAGTCCGATATGCTCAACGAGCCGCCGAGACTGGTCAGCCCGCCCAAGCCATTGAGGCTGGAAAAGCTGCCGCCGGAGATTTGTAGGCCGCCGCCAAGGCTGGTCAGGCTGCCAAGGGCGGAAATGGAGGCAAGCGAGCCATTGGAGGTAATGTTCAAATCGCCGCCAGAGGTAGTCAGCCCGTCAAGCCCCGTCAGGCTGGTAAGTGCGTCGTTGTCGTGGATGTTGATGCCGTTGAAGTTGACAGCCGTGAGGTTGTCCAAGCCCGATAGGTTTACCAAGGCATTGTTGAAGCTGATGTCGATGCCGTCAATATTGGTGAGGCCCGACAGCCCGGCAAGGCTCGTCAGGCCGTCGTTGTCGTAAACATAGAGGCTGGGCAGGGAGCTGATGGCTGATAGGGCGGAAAGGTCGTTCAGCACCGGATTAAGATAAAGACCGAGGCCGGAGTAGATATTGAGCAGGGAAGGCATTCCGTCAAGGCTTGCCAGGGCGTCATTGTTTCCTATGACGAAAGACCCTCCCACGTCCTCCAATAAGCCAAAGCCCGTCAGGTCGGTGAGGCCGGGGCAGTTCTGTATGAGGAGGTCGCCCCCGACAGCATATACATCCGCCAAGCCGCCAAGGTTGGTGATGTCGCCCGTGCCGCCGTCGTCAATGGTGACGTTGCCTTCGATGAGGGTACAGCCTGAGTAAGTGGTGGGGAAATCATCAATCTCCTGCTGGGTGGAGAAGGTGATGCCGCCAGAAGGACATGTGGGGCCGGGGCAAGCCGCAACCACTGCGTTATAATCTTCACAGTCGGAGCCGGGTGCATTGTTGGTAATCGTGGCAATGAATGTTGGCAAGTTAAGATAGTTACAAACGCTCTGCACATGACAGTTACTGAGCATTTCCGAGTCGGTGATGCTGATGCTAGTGATGGTGTTAGGATTGACGTTGTCGATTCCCGATAGACTGGTTAATGCGTCGTTGTCGTTCAGTACGATAGCGCCCCCAACACTTGTTAGGTTGTTCAGGGCGCCAAGGCTTGCAAGCGAGGGGTTGGTGGTGATGTTAAGGTAGTCCACGTCCTCCAATGCGCCGAGGCCGTCGAGGCTCGAAAGTGCAGTATTGTTGGTGACTGCAAGGCCTCCCCCCACACTATTAAGTGCATCCAGCCCCGAAAGGTCGGTCAACAGTGGGTTGTTTCGGATTTCCATGTACCCATTGACAGACTCAATGCTGCCAAGCCCTGCAAGGTTGGTGATATCGTTCATCCCGTCCCCGCTGTCGTCAATGATGACAAAGCCTATGACGGCAGTGCAGCCAGCTAACCCGTCCACGTCGGCTTGTGAGTAGATAAAAACGTCGTCGAAAGGTCCGCATTGGGCGTTCAGGCCAGCTGCCAATAAAAGACAAAGCAATAGGGAGTAGAAAGACTTCATAAATTCATCGAGTTTTAATTTGTAAAAATCAAGGCCTTCGGGCTTGTTCCAGGCAGCCTCACTCGATGGCCCCCGTCCGCAGCGCCTTGGCCACCGCCTCGGCGCTGTTTTTTGCGTCCAGCTTGCGGTAGGCATTCTGGAGGTGTTTGCGCACAGTGTCAATTGCAATGCCCATCTCCTCGCTGATTTCCTTGTAGCCAAGGCCGCTGGCGAGGTGGGTCAGCACTGCTTTTTCACGGGCCGAGAGTGGTTTTTCTTTCATTTGTGGCATGACAATTCCAGTGGCCGCAAGGCCAGCTTGGGTAATGCATCATTGATTGCGCAAGCAATGAAAGCACCGACAAGCGCCGTTCAAACTGTTTTCAATTGAATAAGGAGTAATAAGTAGTTATTGGGAACTAGATATTCGGTATTGTATTGACAATCAATTATTTGCGCAATATGTAACCTAAGCTAATTTCACAGAGGTTCTTATCCTTTGGAATCGCAATGTTACGGCGGCTGCTCATGCCCCACAATAACATGATTGTGTAACTTGAAGTCTCAGGCAATCAGTCCATTTCGCAGGGCATAGGCCACTGCCGCAGCATTGTTCGGCACACCCATCTTTCGGTAGATGTTCTTGAGGTGCCTGGCCACGGTGTCCATCGTGATGCCACACGTCGCAGCTACGGACTTGTAGGGTTCACCGTAGGAGATGAGCGAGAGGATTTGAAGCTCTCTGCGGGAGATGGGGCTTGGCTGCAGATTGTGGATGCTTGGCTTGGTATTTTGGGCTATTTTTTTTGGATCACCTGGTTGAGCAACATAAAGGCTCGCCTGCCTCACAACAGGGTTGGTGACATGTTGGGTAATTTGCAGTTCACGCACAAGGGTATTCATTTGGATTTAATTTTTTTTGATGCCGAATAAAATTCAAGCTAACATCCTCGGCCAACCAGAGGCTGGCCAAAACCGTTAACTTCTCTCTCTATTCGGCGACACGTATCTATTTAGCGTGACAGGGGCTTGGGGGCACGCTTGTCCAACCCAGTTCGAATTCCCCTTAGTCCCCGGCTGCGGCGGCGGAGCCTCCGTAGCCGGGGAGAAGTTTTAGGTTGTTTTTGAAAAATTGCAAAGCAATTTTTCAAAAACAGCCCTTGCGCAAAAGAGGTACGGCGACTCAGCCGCCGAATAAAGAGAGCGGTTGTTTATTGGTCATTTATTTTTGAAAAACTGGTGAATAGGGTTATCCAAGGTTGCTTTTCAGGGGTGTTTCCAACCTTAACAAGATTGGCTATGATATTATCGGGGCTTATTTTTTCAGCAATTTTTGAGAAGCGACACCTTCACTGTTGCTCAAACTGATGGTATATTGGCCAGGTGGCAGCCCAGCCAAGTTCAATTCAACGTTCGCACCCATAGGTTGCCGAACTTCCATGCGTCTAACCAGCCTACCCTTTTCATCATTCACCAAAACCAAATAGCTTTCGGCGTTGGTGGCTGGCAATGAAAACTGGACAATGCCAGAAGTGGGGTTTGGATAAACCAACAACTCGGTCTTGAGGGCAATTGGGTCAAATAAGCTGGAAAGTGGGTCGCCTGCGTAGCTGTAGGCCACCGAAGGGTCTGAACTGTTCTTGTACTCACTGCCCCAACCCGCTGTGGCGTTCACGAAGTCGAGCTTGAAAATATGGGCGCCTTCGTCAATGGTCGTCCAGGTGCTGCCGTCGTCGTAGCTGATGCGGGTCTGGAAGGGGCCGTTGGCGTTGTTCTGCCGGAAAGTACCGATGAGTGTGCCAGTGCCGGGAATGTATTGGAGGCCAGCCACGGCGAAGTTGTTGTCGGTGGGAGTAATGTCCGTCCAAGTGCCGCTCCCGTCCGTACGGAACAGGTGGCACTTATGGTTGAAAGTGATGGTGTCCGAATAGTCGCCGAAGGACACTACCGTATGGCCAGAAACGCCCAATGCAACAGCATCTGGAAAACCATTTAACGGGGCAGGCCACGCATCCCAATTGTAGCCCTTGTTGGCAGAGTGGTAAACCCTGCCAAAATTGGTAACAAAAACAACGTTGCTCCCGCTGACGGCATATATGTCCGAGGCACCGAATTCCCCAGCCTCAAAAGCAGGGATGTTTGCGGTGGCGATGCGCTCCCAATCGGCACCACCATTTCCGGTAACAAAAATCTCAAAGCTGGTGTCGTCGGGGTCACCCATGGCGAGGCCGGAGGTGCCGTCCCAGAAATGGACGAAGTTAATCCAAGTGTTTAAGGCGATGTTCTGGGGTGACCAATTCTGGCCGCCATCTATGGTCTTGAAAAGCTTGTTGCCTTCGCCAAAATCCACGTAGGATACCCAGGCCACATTGGCATCCAGGCCGAAAATGTTGCTGGGGTAGCCTGCCCCTGAACTGGGGTATTCGCCAGCCGTCCAGGTCTGCCCTCCGTCGGTGGTGCGGGCAAAGTTGTGCCCTGCAAAATCGAAGTTCCAGGGCGAGGCGGAATAGTCACCGGAATTGCCGAGCAGCCAAGCGACGTCGGCACTGGCAGCACTTATGTCCCATCCCATGGTAGGGTCGCTGAATGACACTGGTTTTGCTTCCCAAACCTGAGCCTGTAGCGCGCCAGCAACTGTAATTGCCAGCATCGTGAGTGTAAGATTTTTTTTCATAGTTTAAAATCATGAGAATGGTTAAACATGCGCACGAACAAACGTGCAAGAAAGTCAAGTACTCAATCTGTGCTCAGGAGTGGGTTTATAAAGCCGGCGGGGTACACCCCATGTTTTATACAATCACTGTATCCATATTTGCAACACAAGTGTAGCTATTGTTGTATTTTGCTGACTTACCAAGATTTTGTTTTCCTGTATTTGGGAATGAAGAAAAAAAAATCCAGCTTTGTGCTAAATAGTTCATTTTCAAACTATTGTGTTTGAAATTTAATTGTTGTAAACTTTGCTGGAAATCGTCGTCCCAAACGCTTAAAAGAATTAGTTTTATTCGTCAAGACCTAAAATGAAACTCCCAACCCTGCTGAAATCTCTACATGAGGACGAACGCAAGGAGTTCGAGAAATTCCTGCAGTCGCCTTTTTTCAAGGCAAGTGAGCAGTACCTTGCCTTTTTCAGGTACCTGTGCAAGCACCACAAAGGGCTTGAGGTGGGCAAGGCTGAACTGGAGGCGGCATACCGCCGCTGTTTTGGCAAAGGGACTTACACCGAATCCAAGTTGTATAGCCTCATGTCGGGCATGGCGAAGCAGGTAGAGGAGTTCATGGCCGTCAAACAAATGCTCTCCCCCCACAAAGACAGCCCAATCTCCCTCAGCGACCTAACGCTGATGCAAGCCCTTGGTGAGCGCAATATAAGCCCCTATTTCAGGCAGGAAACGGAACGACTGATTGAAACATTAGAGGCCTATCCGGTCAAATCCCAAGACGACTACCACTCCATGGAGCAATTGAATTTCTGGCTCTATTTCAATCCCGATACCCCAAAACACAAGGCAGAACAACCATCCCTGCCGTTGGCCGCCCAGAACTTGGATTTGTACTACTGCGTGGCAAAACTTAGGTACGCTGCCGAAATGAAGACCAGGGAACAAATCCTCAATGTGAGCTACGATATACCCATGCTGGGTGCCGTGATGGATTATGCAACCGTGTTGACTGCTGATGGCAAACATCCCCTCATTGCGCTTTACAATAGCTTGGTGAAACTATACTTGGAGGGCATATCGGAGGACAGGTTCAAGGGAATCAGGCAGTTGTTTTCCAAAAACTTTGACCAACTGCCCAGCATAGACCAGCGCACATTGTTGGTACACCTTATCAATTGCGGCATTGTACTGAATGCAAGGGAAAACAACGTGAACGAAGAAATGCTCATGCTCTACAAATTGGCAATAGCCAAGGACATGCTGCTCGAAAACCAGCGGATTACCCCCGTCACGTTTTCCAATATCGTCGCAGTGGCAGCTTTTTGCGATGAGTTTGACTGGGCTGAAAAGTTCATTGCGGATTATGCCCCCCAACTCGAACCTGCCAAAAGGAAGGCCACAGAAGCAATTTCCTTTGCCACCGTACACTTCAGCCGGGGCAATTTGGACAAAGCACAAGAATGCTTGATTGCGGAAGTTTTTCAGTCCGAGTTCCTGAACATTGCGGGTAGGCTGCTCCTGTTGAAAATAGCCTTTGAACGCTACTTGATGGACGCAAGCAATTATGAGTTCCTGAACAGTACCATCACTGCCTTTGAAAAATACGTCATTGGCAAGGAGTCATTGCCCACTGAACGTAAAACAGCTTTGCTGAACCATATCAAGTTTGTACGGAAACTGGCAAAGGAAAAAGACAAGAATGGAAGATTGCCCAAGGATGCCAAACAGGCATTGAAAACAAAACTCGACAAAACAAGCCCCATCATCGCAAGGAAATGGCTTGAGGATAAAATCACCTGCCTGTAAAGCAACGGGAAGCGCCCAAGGCTTGGGCACTTCCCGAAGCAACTTATGTAATGGGACGTTAGATTTTAGGCGATAGGCTTTAGATAATTTATTGTTTATCAATCGTTTACCTAAAACCTAATCTCTGTCTTCTAATGCCCTTTTACTTAGTTCAGCACGATGTCGTCAATCCCGATATTGGTGCTCCCCTCGCCACCACATACCTTCTGGAAGTAAAACGTGTACTGCCCAGCCGCCAGGCCACTATAGGTATGGTTGCTTGGCGTGATGAAAACGGGGGTACTGGTGTACCCGTCGCTCTGCCGTACGTACCAGAGCTTGTACTGCGTGGCCTCTGAGCTGCTGAACCAAGCAAAGCTGATGGAGCCGCTGCCCTGCCCCGTCCGCTGGACGTTGGCGACAGCGGAACAGGCACAGGTAGTGGTTTCGGGTGTTGGCTCGTTGCCGAACACGGATGGCAGGAAGGCTGCCAAGAATGCAATCATTTTGAACATAGCACAAATAGTTTAATAGGTGAAGAAAATAGGTTGTTACCACCCCCGCCAAGCCCTCGCAGGCGGACAAGGGCTGGTTAGGTGTGGTTGGCTGTATTTGGGGGAACTGAAACGATTTAGGTGCTTGTGGTTGTTTGCCTGTTGCTACACATCATTGTAGCAACAATCGCAGATACTGCACGACCTTGGGTTGCCCGTTCTATCGCAATCACCACAAGCTTTGTAACACAAATGAGGGGGATATCGAGGACAGCGGGGCCTACTAAAGTTATTGGCACCCCGACCAACCACTGGTGCCGACTCTGGCTCCACCACTGCCGGACGGCTTGCAAGCCCCATGAACACCTTCGCCAACGGGTTGTCGTCCTTGGGTCGCTTGAAGCTAATCTCCACATAAGGGTGGTGGTGGTCCTTGCAGGTGATGGTGTCCAAATGCTCGATTTCCTCGATGCAGTCCAACGGGATGCGCACCCAATGGCCGCACTGGGTGCCCTCGTTGAACATGAGGGCATCCGGCTTCTCGGCTGGCTTTACCATGCCTTGTTTCACAAGGGGTTTTTCCAATAGCTCGCCTTTGTTCAGGACGGCGAGAAAATCTTTTGCTGAAAATCGCTGGTTCATAACTGAATGTTTGTGATGAAAGTTGATAATTGTTTTTCGTCGTTTGACAATGCAAAGTTGAACCGACGCTAAGTGCCATCAATCACCAGAAACAATAAAAGCTTGGTACTGAAAACGGGTATTCGGTCAAGGGGTTGGAACCTTCGGGCTCACCCTGGGTTGCCTTATACCTAGTATAGGAGCATTTATCGGCGGGTATTCAGCTGCCTCCAAACTTGCCGCGAACCTGGCCTTTCATGGACGATTCCGAGGTGAAGACGTTCCAATGCTCCTGGCCCATAGGTACTTGCAGTGATGCCCGTGCAGCGCCCGCCGCTGTACGGGCTTTTTGTTTGAAAAATACCCATTTTCTGGTATAGACTTGGATGGGAAATGGGGATGTTGTAGGTTTGCGGGAGTGGGGAGATTTGCGGGGTGAATTAAACTTGAACTAAATTTCAAAATAAAAAATGAATACTAAATTCCGTTCATTCTACATTTTTCCAATACTAATTCTTGCATTTTCTTGCATTTTTGAAGACTTGAGTGCTCAACCAGGTAAATCAAATTCAGATAATATAGAAATTGATTTACAGACATGCGATAGTCTATTGTACGCAATATTGGCATATGATGTTTTATTGCAAAACTACAAAAAGAAAGACAATATTAAAACTCAGTTTGAACCTATTGACTCTATAGAGGACAGCCTATTAAAAGTGTGGAAAGAATTTAGTCGCACTTACAAGAAAAAGCCTCAAAAGCATAATAACTCAATACCAAAAGCCTCATGGGAATACACCCTTAAAGCCGCTGATTCATGGCAGAACGCTTTCGAAGATGAGTTTAGTAACGCATCAATTTCGGAAATCATTGGTTTGTTGCCTTTGGTTGTGAATAGAATTCAAAAATATCAAATCCCGACTAACGAATTCCAAGCATGTCTTAAAAATAGACCTATAATCTCAAAAGATGTAGAAGCTGAAGAATGGATTTCTGGACTATTGAGTGTTTATATTTACAGAGATGAAAACGAACCAACTTGGCTAATAGACGACCGTGCTGATTTGAAACATTCTGAAGAAATATTGCTTCGTCATTTCAAGAACCAAATTGATACGGCGTATAATATAAATAAAATAAAACAGAATTGGGGGGCAATCGTGATTATCGCCTCCATGGATTCCCTTGAATTTGATAGCGTTAAAGGATTGGTAAAACTTACTGGAAAGCCATTATGCGAGAAAAAATTGAAGGATAGTCACGGAAATACTATGCAGTACCCTATTTGCAAAAGCATAAGGTTTTCCAAGAGCATTTCCGCAAACATTCAAGGTACAGGTTTTTTCATTCAACCAGGCACTATCGCAACTGCATACCATCTCTTTGAAAAAAAGCTAGGTTCGCCTCCATATTCCTCTTGGCGTTTTATTTTGAGCTATGAAGCGCCTATAAATTATGAGGATGGATGTGTTTATTTTCCTAAAGAAAATGTATTTATGCCTATTGAAGACAAGTTGATAGATTACGGCTCAGGTAGTGAGGATTGGGCATTAGTAAATGTGAAGAGCGAATATGGCCGACAAAAGCCTTTGCCGTTCGTGTCTGGGTGTAATACAATTGAAGTTGTCAATAATATGCAATTATATGCAATGGGGCACGGTCAAGGCTTGAGCAAGAAGTATATTTTTGACGGAAGTATCAAAGGGGAAGATGAGGATGGTTTTTATCTTTGCAATCTGGACATGTTTGGTGGGAATTCTGGATCTCCGATTTTTGATACAGATTCCCACAAAGTTATTGGAATATTGAGCGGAGGAGAATGGGATTATCACCTTAGCGATAATGAGTATTGTTACGAAATTTCCACGTATAATTCTGGAGATGGTGAAAAAAAGGAAAAAGTCCAAAGCATTGCACCAATTATTCAAGCACTTAATGTTGAAGATGTTATTTTAAGCCCTAAAACCAAAAAGGAACAAACACAAACCATTACTACAGTTAACCGATCCCGTAATGATAACTTTACGCCAAGTTGTGACAGAACCAAAAAGAAGATTCACGCCCCTTATGTTTATTTGAGCAAGAACATCACAGGAAATGATACTATTTTTACCTCTTTTGTTGTAGTGCCTTTGTATAAAAAAGAGTCTTTATTATTCCATGGAATAACTAACGAAGGGAAAGGTGAAGTAAAAATTGAATACACTATAGGAAAAGGGGGTACGCTTGACTATGGGAGGGACTCAGTATTATTTATGTCAAAAGGAACAAAAGATTGGGATTTAACAATTCTTGTTTATGATACTATTGGCATAGATACAGTATTCAAGACTGTCCTCAAGAAAAGCAATGCTGATACAATATCTTACGGTTTTATTGAAAGCGAACTTGCCATAAATTGCCCCTATCTTTATTTAACTAAACCTACTGGATGCGATTATCACTACCCCTTTGTCTTAATTCCAATAAATGATTTCGAAATAGAAAGTGAACAATTATCTCTCCAAGATAAAAGTCATCTTTCAATAGTCAAATTGCATAACCCAGTCGGGTCAAATTCTAACATATTCTTTCCAGATGTAATTAATGAATATAGATACATTGGATTTGACGGAAAACAATTTGCATTTGAAGTAGATGAGCCTGTTCAAACGTCTGGATTAAAAAAAAGGAAGACAATAATTCGCAACCAAGATGCTGACACTAAGCCTATTAATATTGATTCAAAATGAACATGCGTTTTGTAGTACTGTTAATAATAGCGTTTTTTTTTGTTAATTGTTTATCTTTTACAGTTTCATTTAGCCAATGCAATCCACAAGATTCAAGGGTTCTTGATAGTCTTTTGGACATTGCATGGAAAAAAAAAGAATTTAACAAAGATGAAGCGTTGCGGCAAGCTTTTTTTGCACTCAATTTAGCAAAGGCAAAAAATTGTAAAGAATATATTGGCTCCGCCAATAATTATATAGGAGTAACTTTTCGCTATAACGGAGAGTTTGATACTGCAATGCATTATTTTAAATCGGGATTGGCTATTCGTTGGCAACTTCATGATACTGCTGGTGCGGCGGGAATATTAAACAATATTGGCGCATGTAAAAAAGGTCAGGGCAAATATGAAGAAGCACTTGAATACCTTTTTCAGTCTGCTAATATTTTACGTTTACAAAAAAATAACATCTCACTAGCCAACACTTTGACGAACATTGCAAATACCTATGAGCAAGAAGGTGACTTGCAAAAAGCTGTTTCTTATCTACTTGAAAGCGCACAATTGTTTGAAATGGAAGGTGATTCTTTGAGTATTGCTGACTCAAAATACAACCTTTCTACCAAATATTTACAAATGGGAAGGTTTAATGAAGCTAATTTTTACAACAAAGCCGCATTAACTATATATGAATCAATGAACGAATGGCAAGGTATGGCGTGGTCACTAGATGTATCGGCTCAACTTGAGAAAGAAAAGAAAAATTATGAAGATTCTCAGAGACACTACTTTGATGCAATCAGCTTGTACAGTGCAAATGGAGACACCACGTTAGACTATTTCAGATTAATGGTTAATTATGCCTCTCTTTTGACTTTGATGAAGAAGCCAAGGCAAGCGCTTAAAATACTAAGCAGGGCCAGTTCCTTGCCAGGAGGTCATGGTGGTCTGAGTGATTCTTCATCTTTTCTTGAAATACGGGCAGAAGCATATTCTCAATTAGGCATTTCGGATAGTGCGCTGATTGATATGAAGAGCTACTCAGTATTGCAAGATTCAATTTATAATCAAGACAAGGCTTCCGCCATCGCCGAAATGCAAACCAAATACGAAACTGCCGAAAAAGAGCGGCTTGCATCAGAGGCAGAGCTAAAAGCCACCCAAGCCACCACCCGCTCCCGCACCTTCCTCGCCCTCTTCCTTGCCGCCCTTGCCGTAGCCGCTGCCACCTTTTTCTATTTCAGGCACCGGCAGCGCACGGCGGCGCTCATTGCAGAGCAGCAGGAGCAACTGCACATCAAGGAAGTGGAAGAACTGCTGAAAGACCAGGAAATCAAGTCCATCAACGCTGTGCTGGAGGGGCAGGAGGGCGAGCGGGTGCGCATCGCCAAGGACCTGCACGACCGCCTCGGCTCCATGCTCACCACCGTGAAGTGGAGCTTCGATGGTTACTTAGAGGGTAGCACGGACAGGCAGGACCTCGCCCCGTTGCAAAAGGCCAACCGGATGCTCGACGATGCCTACCAAGAGGTGCGCCGCATCTCACATGATATGGTATCGGGTGTGCTCACCAAGTTCGGGCTGGTGCCTGCGGTAGAGGAGCTTTGCAACGCCATCAACGCCTCCCGCAGGCTGGAGGCCAAACTCGTGGTTTTTGGCATGGAGGAGCGGCCCGACAACCAAGTGGAAATCACCCTGTACCGGGTCATTCAGGAGCTGATGAGCAATATCCTCAAGCACGCCAAGGCCAGCACGGTCACCATACAAATCAGCCGAATTGAAGATGAACTGAACGTGACCGTCGAGGACGATGGCCAGGGCTTCGACCCTGCAGCCGTGAAATCGGGCATGGGCCTGAAAAACATAGAAGCCAGGGTGCGGGGCATTAATGGAAGCGTTTTCTTTGACACCGGAAAGGGAAATGGGACGTCTGTCTTGATAGAGGTACCGGTTTGATTGCTGGATTGTTAAATTGTTGGGATTGTTGGGTGCCTACCCATGTCCAAACAGCAATTCAACAATCTCAGCAATCCAACAATCGAACAATCCCAACAATAAAACAATGGACAACAAGGTCAAAATCGTAATCGCCGACGACCACGAGGTGGTCATTGATGGGCTGGTGGCGCTATTAGCTCCTGAGTCCGACATACAAGTGGTGGGCCGGGCACTTGATGGTGAAAAGCTAATAGAGGTGCTGCGCAACAAGCCCGTTGACCTCGTCATCATGGACATAGAAATGCCGAAGATGAACGGGGCAGAGGCTACGGCAGAACTCAAGGCCAGCCGTCCCGACCTCAAAATCCTCGTGCTGACCATGTACAATACCGCCGAATTCATCGGCAGCCTCGCCAAGCTGGGGGCAGACGGCTATATCCTCAAGAATTCCCCCCGCCGGGTGCTACTGGAGGCCATCCGGGAGGTGGCCAAGGGCGGCAAGTATTTCCCAATCGAAATCAAGGAAAAACTCTTCGACGGCATATTGGCCAAGCCCGGCAGTGCTGCCACCAAGCCCGTGGAACTCACTGACCGGGAACTGGAAATCGTCCGCATGATTTGCAACGAAATGACCTCGCAGGAAATCGCCGACCAGCTCTACCTTTCCTTCCATACCGTTGAGAAGCACCGGAAGAACATCATTGCGAAGCTGGAAGTAAAGAACACGGCCGGTTTGGTGCGGTATGCTTTTCGGAACAAGCTCGTGGAGTGAGCGGGGCGAGTTTCGAGCCATGAGTTACGAGTTTCGAGCAGCCAGTGCCTTAACTCACACACCAACTCGAAACTCGCAGCTCGCCACTCAAAACCCAACCCCCACCCCATACACCAAATTCACCCCCACCACAAACGCTGGCGCAAACAGCACCCATGCCCGCTCGGCAGGTGTTGGAGCGAGGTTTCCCTTTGCTGTGATTTTTGGCAGGTGTGGCACGGCATCATAGACCAGGTTGAAGGAGGGTTTGTAGCGGTCGTAGAGGATGCTCTCCGACTCCTCGTCCTCCACCAGCGCTGGATGGTGGGTGCGGCAGGTGGCATGGTAGGCCGTTCCGTTGTGCTCGAAGCGGAACTCGATGCGGAAGACGGGCATCACCATTGCGCCGAGGCGCACCACTTGTCCCGTCGGGTTTTTGGAAATGAGGCGGCCACGGGTGAAGTCGCCGATTTTCAGCAGTCGCAGCACTTTCAGGTTGCGGCGCAAGGGGTAAGCAATCAGCAGCAGGCCGAACAGCGGGAGGAGGAGCAGTAAGTTAGCCTGCCAGTGGTGCTCGCTGCGGCGCAGGCCCACGGCGAAGTTGTTGCGAGGGTCGGCGGCATCGTAACGGATGTAGGCCAATTGCCCGGCATCGAACTTTTTGCCTACGGAATAGCTCACGCCCTTGTAGCGGAAGCCGTCCCCCGGCGCCACCGAATGCACGTACCGCCAGATGCGCTGCCCCTCCTCCATCGTACCGGTCGAGTCGGCTTCGAGGATAACGCCCTCCTTGTCATGCCAGTTGGCGGTGCTGCCCCGAAACCACTCCGCAGCCTCCGAGCGAACGGCCACTGTCCAGAAAAAAACCGAGCCGATGGCCAACAAGGCCCAGCCTACTTGGCTCACAAAGCCCCCTACCAACATCACGGCCTGGGTGTACCAGTCGAGGCGGCGAGGCGGCAGTTGGCGGAGTGTTCGTTGCGGAGCGGCAGGTAAATTCATCAAAGCTGATGGTTATTTTTGCCCAAAATTAGTAGTCGCCAAATTTATTTGGTGACAAAAGCGAATTTCCCCATTTTCAAATGCAAACGGCAGCGTGGTTTCTCGTCGGCTCCATAGCGGTGGGTTTCAAACCCGCGCCACGGAGCCGACGAGGAACCACGATTGAATGCTCATCCAACGTTGAATTACCATGAAATACTTCCTCCTCCTTATCATGTTTGTCTGCTCCGCAACGATCGCCTCGGCCCAGACCATCACGGGCAGTATCCAACACGATGGCTTGGAAAGGAGCTATCGCCTTTATGTCCCTCCAAACCTGCCTCAAAATAGCCACCCACCGCTCGTGTTCAACCTGCATGGCTTCACCTCCAATGCCCAGCAGCAGGAGCTTTATTCGGGAATGAATGCTGTGGCGGACACGGCAGGCTTCATCGTCTGCTACCCCGACGGCATCGGCAATGCCTGGAACATCGGCGTTGCCGGAGGCAGCACAGCAGATGATATTGGCTTCATCGCTGCATTGATTGATAAATTCCACTTGGAGAACAACATAGACTTGGAGCGGGTCTATAGCTGCGGCCTGTCCAATGGTGGTTTCTTCAGTTATCGGCTGGCCTGTGAGATGGGCGACCGAATCGCAGCCATTGCATCGGTGGCGGGAAGCATGACCACAGCCATGCTCGACGAATGCTCCCCCCAACGGCCCATGCCGGTCATGGAAATCCACGGCGATGCCGACCCTGTGGTGGATTACAATGGCGCTATTGGCAATTCCGCTGTACGGGATGTCTTTGATTTTTGGACAAGCAACAACCACTGCCTATGGCCCGCCAACATCGGCGATATTCCAGATGTCGCCCCAAACGACCAATGCACAGCCAGTTTCGAATTCTATTATGTCTGCACTGACCTTGCTGGGGTGATACTCGTCACCATCCACGGTGGTGGTCATACTTGGCCGGGCGCTTTCCCAACTGTTGTTTTTGGCCCCACTTGCCAAGACTTCAATGCAAGTCGGGAAATATGGGTCTTTTTCAGGCAGTTTCATTTGGAGTTGCCTTCGGCAACAAGTGGGACAATTGTGCCATCGGTTGATTTTCAGGCATATCCAAACCCATTTTTCGATAGGCTGAACTTAGTGGCCGAGGATAATGATGTAACAACAGTACACATTTTTGACGCAACGGGCCGTGTGATATGGGAAGGAAAAGCAGGCAAAACCATTGATACCAGCCATTGGCCTTATGGGCTTTATTTTATGGTTTTTGAAACGGAAGCCGAAGTGATAACGAGGAAGGCAGTGAAAGGGTAGAACTGATTTCGCCATTTTGTCATGCTTGATATTGATTTTTAGACAAAATGTCAGCCACTTTATTCGCTTTCCCGTCATTTTTGCATAAAAAATCGGTTGGAACGCAGTTTGAAAAGCGAGGAATGTCAACGGGTTTTGAGGAAATGAACAAGCCCATTTGCTCAGCCCCAGTTCATTTTAAACTTTTCAAATCTAAAGAATATGAACCTTATCAGTTTCGTTCCGACCAATGGCAAGAAAGCCGCCAACGTTCCAACCATTGAAAGCATGTTCAATGAGTTTTTCAACAACGACTTCCCCGTTTCTTTCCGCAATGGCCATGTCCAAAAAAGCCCTGCCGTGAACGTCGTGGAGAGCAAGGACGCCTACCGCCTCGAAGTGGCCGCCCCCGGCCTCGCAAAAGAGGATTTCGAAGTGAAGGTGGACAAAGAACTGCTCACTATCTCCGCATCCAAGAAAGTGGAGAACAACGAGGAGAACAAAGAAGAGCGCTATTCCCGCCGGGAGTTCAGCTACCTTGAGTTCAAGCGCAGCTTCCATCTGCCTGACACAGTTGACGCCAACACCATCAAGGCTGCCTACGAGAATGGCGTGCTGAACGTCACCATCGAGAAGAAGCCGGAGGCCAAACCACATCCTGCAAGGGTGATTGAAATTGGCTAATCCAGAGATTCAGTTTCATCCAAAAAACAACGGGCCGGGGAGTCAATCCCCGGCCCGTTTTTGTAGCCGGGAAATTCGTTTCCCGCCCCCTCAAATTGTTATGACCATCGGGAAATGAATTTCCAACTTGAGTTACTTTATTCAGGCTCAAAGCCGAGCACAATATTGAACGTGCCAAGGCCCGAAATTTTCCCAGTTGTGTTTACCTTATCGAAACCGATACCGTAGTCGAAACCGAGTACGCCGAACATGGGCAGGAAGACCCTGAGGCCAGCCCCCACGGAGCGTTTCATGTCGAAGGGGTTGTAGTCCTTGGCCCTGCGCCATGAGTTGCTGCCCTGGGCGAACACATGGGCGTAAATGGTGGAACTTGGGTTCAGCGACAGCGGATAGCGCAATTCCAGCGTGATTTTTTGGTACAATGGTGTTGCGTTCAACTCGGTAGTGCTGCCCTTGAAGCGGTTGTTCTCGTAATCACTCTGCTTATACCCCCTTGAACTGATGATTTCCGTGCCGGTGAAAAAGCCGAACTGCTGGTTGTTGAGGCCATCGCCGCCCAACTGGAACCGCTCGAACGGTGATACCCCGATGTCCTTGTTGTAAGTGCCAAGGAAGCCGAACTTGGCATCTGCCTTGATGACCAATTTGCCCACCAGGGTCTGATACCATTCGGCGTTCACCTTCCATTTATGGTACTCCAAGAACTTGAACCGCTCCTCGGTTGACAATTCGCCATAGTTCTTATTGTTGAACAGCGAGTAAGGTGGCGTGAACTGCAAGGACACCTGCACCCTGGAGCCTTCCTGTGGGAAAATAGGGTTGTTGATAGTGGTGCGGGCAATGGTTTGCGTGACGCTGAAGTTGCGGAAGGTGCCCTCCGATACCCCCTCCCCTTCGTCGGTGCGGAAGAGGCCCCTTGTGCTGACGATGTAGTTCTGCAGCTTGATGACCTGTAGGTTCAGCGAGGTTGAAGATACGAAGTTGTCGTCCGGCTTCTTCAAGCGGGTGCCAAGGCTGACGGTCACACCGCCGTTGGTCAGCTTGCCGTAGTACTCGCTGTTGCGGTTCTGGCCATTGGAAAGGATGGACATGAAGCCTGCCACCGTGAGCGAATTGGGCTTTTTGCCACCCAGCCAAGGCTCGGTGAAGGAGATATTGTACGACTGGAAGTAGCGCCCGTTGGTCTGCGCACGGAGCGAGAGGCGTTGTCCATCGCCTTGCGGCAACGGGCTCCAGGTTTCTTTCTTGAAAATATTGCGGGCCGAGAAGTTGTTGAAAGCCACGCCAAGGGTGCCAATGACCCCGTTGCGGCGACCGCCCCAGCCAGCCGATAGCTCCAATTGGTCGGAGGGCTTTTCCTCCAAGGTGTAAACGATGTCCACCGTGCCCCGCTGCGGGTTCACGGGCGTTTCGATGCCAAGGTTCTCAGGATTGAAATAGCCGAGGTTGATGATTTGGCGCTGCGAGCGGATGATGTCCGAGCGGCTGAATTTTTCGCCTGGCACGGTGAAAAGTTCCCGCCTTACCACATGCTCGTGCGTACGGTCGTTGCCCTTGATGACGACCTTGTCAATGGTGGCCTGTGGGCCTTCGAAAATGCGCAGTTCCAGGTCAATGGAGTCGCTGGCCACGGCCACTTCGATGGGGTCAACGTTGAAGAACAAGTAGCCGTTGTCCATGTAGAGCGAGCTGACGTCCCGTCCATCCTGGCTAAAGCGGAGGCGGGTCTCAAGCAGTTCAGCGTTATAGACATCGCCTTTTTTGATGCCCAGCACATTGTCGAGGTCCTTGGCGGCGTAAACGGAATTGCCCTTCCAGATGATATTGCGGAAATAGTAGCGGCTGCCTTCCTCCACATCAATATGGATGAGAAGGTTGCCCTTGGTGCCGTCCTTTTCGGTGGCCCGCCAGATACTGTCGCCAACGATGCGGGCATCCCTGAAGCCTACCTTGTTGTAGTGGGCGATGATTTTATTCTTATCGGCCTCGTAGTCGGGGCGGATGAGCTTGGAACCAGCAAAGATGCGGCGCTTGCGGCGAGTCTCCTTCATCAGTCCCCGCAGTTTGCGGGCCTTCACGTTTTCGTTGCCTGAGAAGGTGATATCGTCAATCTTGACCTTCGTGCCTCGGTCAATATCGAAAACGAGCTTTACCGAGTTGATGCGGGTAGTGTCCGGCAGTTCGTTCACCTTGACTTTTACATCGTAAAACCCCTTGTCAATAAAATATTTCTGGATGCCAAAAGCCGCACTGGCCTTGATGGCGTCGGTGACGATACCGCCTTTGATGAGGTATTTATTGACTTCTTCGTTCAGGTCGTCGTGGGAGCCTTTCTTGACGCCTTTATAGGAGTGGGTGGTGAGGCGGGGGCGCTCCACCACGGCTATTTCGAGGAAAATCACATCGCCTACGGTCTTTTCCTTGTAAATCTGCACATCGGTGAAGAGGCTGAGCTTGTAAAGTGCCCTGACGGCCCGTGGTATCTCGCCGCCCGGCACCCTGATGCGGTCGCCCACCCGGAAGCCAGCGATGGAGATGATGGCCCCAGGGTCGCTGAACGTGGCCCCGGTTACCCGGATGCCGCCGATTTCGTAGTCCTTTGGCTTGGAGTAGTCAAGCACGGGAGGCAGGGTGTCGGTCTGTGCAGCAGCATTGCCCGCCAGGGCGAAAGCAAATAGAAGTGGTAAAAATCCTGATAAAAAATATTTCATGCAAAGGGTCTGTCTTTTCAAAAAGGATTGCAAAGAAACGCAGCTTTGGCCAAACTGGTGTAGGCATGGCCGAAAATAGTCGGTTGAGCTAAGTAAAGGTGTGCTTTGGAGGGGCGGGGGTTGTATGGGTGCGGTTTTCAGATTGTCATAGCATTTGACGATTATGCACTATTTGGCAACTTGCTCGCTCGTCTTCCCAAACCGTCGTTCCCTGTTCTGGAAGTCAATAATGGCCTGGTAAAGGTGCTCCCTGCGGAAATCGGGCCATAGGGTAGGGGTGAAGTACAGTTCAGCGTAGGCGATCTGCCAGAGGAGGAAGTTGCTGATGCGGTTCTCGCCACTGGTGCGGATGAGCAGTTCCGGGTCGGGGATTCCGGCAGTGGAAAGGGCATTGGAGAAGGCTACGTCGTCTATGTCGGCGGGTTCGATTTCCCCCTGTTTGGCAGCTTGCGCCAATTTGCGAGCAGCCTGCACGATTTCCCATTTGGCGCTGTAGTTCAACGCCAAAACGAGCGTCATGCGGGGGTTCTGCTTGGTATCCTCGATGGCTTGGAGGAGGGTTTTCCGGCTCTTTTCCGGGAGGCGGCTCAGGTCGCCGATGGCTTGCAGGCGCACGCCGTTCTCGTTCAGCGTCTTGATTTCGTTCTTGATGGTCTCCACGAGCAGCGTCATCAGGGCGCTGACCTCGGCCTCGGGGCGGTTCCAGTTTTCGGTGGAAAAAGCGTAGAGCGTCAGGTATTTCACGCCCAGTTCGGTACAGGCCTCGGTGGTCTCCCGCACGGCCTTCACGCCATTGCGGTGACCAAAGACACGGGGCATCCCGTGCTCCTTTGCCCAGCGGCCGTTGCCATCCATGATGACGGCGATGTGCCGGGGCAACTTATCCAAGTTTATCTTCGATTTTAAATCCATTGTTGGAACTGCCTGTGTCGCTTTCAAGCCCGCAAAAATAACAATTGCCCACAGTTCGCCCGACTGATTTTTGAACGATTCATCCTCGCAATTCCACGATTCGCCGGAAGGCCTGCCAGAGGCAGATAAATGGGACTCTTCGAAGGGGCGGCAAATTGTTTTTTTGCTGATGCAAAATTTCCGATACACCCTTTATGGGAAGCAGTGGCATGCCAACTATATCCTACGCATATTTACCGACATTACATTTGTCAGGTCTCCTTCTTAACTCGGTTATCATATATTAGTCCCACAAACTATCTTTGCCACCGATTGCTCACTTCACTTATTGCCGGAACGAATGTACGATTACGATGTCATCATCAGCTTTATCACAGCCTTCACGCTGACGTATTTCGTCATTCCGCCCATTATCCGGGTCGCCATTGCGAAGCACCTCTATGATGAACCCAGCGAGCGCCGCAGCCACTTTGTGCCGACGCCAAGGCTGGGCGGTGTGGCCATCTTTGCTGGGGCCATCTTCAGCATCATGCTCTGGACCCCGTTCACGCAGTATGGCGGCGACATACAATACGTGCTATGCGCCTTCATCCTCATTTTCCTTATTGGGGTAAAGGACGACATCACGGAGATTTCACCTTCCAAAAAACTTTTGGTGGAAATATTGGCGGCGGGCATCCTCTTCTTCAAGGCCGATGTGCGCATCACGGGCCTGCACGGCATCATGGGCATCGAGGAGATTGCACCTGTCTGGAGTGCTTTGCTCACCATATTCACCATCATCGTCATTATCAATGCCATCAACCTGATGGACGGCATCAATGGGCTTTCGGGCAGCCTCACCATCCTCATCACAGGCACCATCGGCATCTGGTTTTTGCTGATAAAACGCTACGATTTTGCCATCATGGCGCTGTCCGCTGCGGGCGCAACGGCAGCTTTTTTGAAATATAATTATTCCCCGGCCCTCATCTTCATGGGCGACACGGGGGCGCTGCTATTGGGGCTTATCTGTTCCATCTTGACCATCAATTTCATCGAGTACAACAGCCAATTAGAAGACCTTCACCCGTTCAAAATCAATGCGGCCCCGGGCGTGGCCATTGGCATTCTCATCCTGCCGCTGTTCGATACGTTGAGGGTATTCACTACCCGCATCATGAAAGGCAAGCACCCGCTGCACCCCGACCGCACCCATATCCACCACCTGCTACTCGACACCGGCCTTAGCCACATGCAGGCCACTGCCGTGCTCGTGGGGGTCAACGTGTTCTTCATCGCCCTCGGCTTTTTGTTGCAGCTTTACACGAACAATGCCCTGCTCATCATCCTGCTGCTCGTGGGCATCGCCTCGCTCATGGTCAGCGGGCTTATTTATTCGCTTTACAAAAAAAGCATAAAGGAGAAACTTACAGGTACGAGTAGTGGTGCGTAAGGAGTGGTGGGTTGGTTGGTGAGGGCAAGCTGAAATTGCAACGTCAATAGCAATTCAATCATCCGAAAATATCCCGCTCCTCCAGCCTGTGCCGCCGCCACGACACCAGCCACTCCACGGCCAGCAGCGCCAACCCAATGAACACAAACCACTGAAAATAGCTGTTGTATGAGGAAAACGCCCGCACTTCCAGCTCTTTTTTTTCCAGTTGGTCAATACGGGTTTGCAGCGCCTCGGCCACGGCAGCATCGCCTTGGCTGATATGGAAATAGGTGCCGCCGCCTTTCTGGGCAAGGTCGGCCAGCATGGGTTCGTTCAGTTTCGTGCGCACGGGCTGGCCGCTCTCGTCCCGCTTATAGTCTTCCCGCCCGCCAATGTTCATCGGGATGAAACTGCCCTCGGCAGTGCCCACGCCCACCGTGAACTGTATGATGCCCTCTTCCTTTGCGCTTTCTGCTTCCGCAATGGCCTCGCCGTCATGGTCTTCGCCGTCGGTGATGACCACGAGGGCCTTGTGCGACTTGCTCTCGTCCGTTTGGAAGGCCCTTCGGGCAACGCCGATGGCCTCGCCAATGGCCGTACCTTGCGAAGCAGCCAACTCAGGGCTTGCGCTCCGCAAAAAGATTTCAGCGGCGGCGTAGTCGGTCGTCACGGGCATTTGGAGGTAGGCGCTACCCGCAAAAAACACCAGCCCGACCCGGTTGCCCTTGAGCTTTTCCACGAGGTTCTCGGCAAACTTCTTCGCCCGCTCCAAGCGGCTGGGGGCGATGTCCTGGGCGTACATGCTATTGGAAATGTCGAGGGCGATGAGCACATCCACGCTTTGGCGCTTCACTTTTTCCCGCTTGCTGCCCCATTGTGGGTTGGCTGCACCAATGATGAGGAAGGCCGTTGCGAGCAGCAGCAGCCCGAACTTCAGTTGGTGCTTCCAGCGGCTCGCCTCCGGCATCAGCAGTGGGGCAAGGTGGCTTTCCGCAAATCGGCCAATCGCCTGTTTGCGCCAGCGCCAAAAAAACCAGAACACCACCGCCAGCAGCGGCAGCAGCGCAAAAGCATATAGGTAGGTGGGATGCTCGAATCTAAACATACTTACGGTTGACGGTTAACGGTTGACGGCCTACGGTGGACGGATTACGGCTGACGGCCAACGGCCTACGGCTTACGGCTTACGGCTTACGGTTGACGGCAAATTTGTTCCCGTCCACCATAGGCCGTAATCCGTCAGCCGTTATCCGTCAGCCGTTATCCGGCAAATGTCAGATTTTTCTCCGTAACAAATCCTTCAAGGCAGGCAGCAAATCGGGGAATTGGAATTTGAAACCAGCAGCTTCGAGTTTTTTCGAGGAAACACGGGTGCTGTCGAAGACCACGTCGGCCATTTCGCCCATAGCGGCACGCAGTGCGAACTCAGGGGCGGGGAGCATGATGGCAGGCTTGCCAATTGCTTTTTTCAACTCGCACACAAGGTCTTTATTTCGGAACGGGTGCGGTGCAACGCCGTTGTAAACCCCGCTAAATTGCTCATTTTCAATCGCTTGGATGAACATCCGGCAGATGTCATCAATATGCACCCACGACATCCACTGCTGGCCGTGGCCGAAATAGGTGGCGTTGAAAAACTTGAACGGGATGAGCATTTTTTCCAAGGCCCCGCCCTGCGTCGAGAGCACCACGCCGATGCGGATAACCACGGTGCGCAAGCCCGTTTTTTTGATTTCATCAATGGCCTGCTCCCATTTCGACACGGATTCTGCAAGGAAACTTTTCGTGCCTGTGGGGTCGGCTTCGGTCAGCAATTGCTCGCCCCGGCTGCCATAAAAACCAATGGCGGAGGCAGAGATGAACGCCTTCAGTGGCGTCGGGCGACGCTCGATAGCGGCCTTTAGGAGCAGCGTGCTGTCCACCCGACTGCTGATGATGAGGCGCTTGCGCTCCGGCGTCCAGCGCTCATCGGCGATGCCCGCCCCGGCCAGGTTGATGATAAAGTCGGCCCGGTCAATGGCGGCTTGGTCAATGGTTTTTTTCGTCAAATCCCAAGCGTAGGCGGGGTACTTGGCCTTCAAATCCTGCTTTCGGCTGAGGTGCAGCACGGTATGGCCAGCAGATTGGAGCATCTGGCTGAGGTGCTTCCCAACGAGGCCGGTGCCTCCGGCTATTAAAATTGTGGACATGATTCTTTGCGTTTGAATTTGGGGTACAACAACCCAAGTTGAAAATGGATGTGAAAATCATACCCCCAGCCCCCATTCCACACCTTCCGCAATCGCCCGTTTGGCATCCACCTCCGCCGCCAGTTTCGCTCCACCGATAAGCGTGACAGCCATGCCTTTTGCCAAGAGCTCATCATACAAATCTCGTACGGAGTTTTGCCCGGCGCAAATCACCACATTGTCCACGGCCAACAGCTTGGGCTTGCCTTCGTGCAGGATGTGCAGCCCGGCATCGTCCACTTTCACGTATTCGACCTTGGCGAGCATCTTCACGTTTTTCATCTTCAAACTGGCCCGGTGAATCCAGCCCGTCGTCTTGCCGAGGCCAGCGCCGTGCTTGCCCTCGGAGCGTTTAAGTAGCCAGATTTCACGGGTAGATGGTTCGGGGTGCGGCTTGGTAATGGCGCCCCGATGCTGGTAGTTTTCGTCCACGCCCCACTCCGTCAAGAAATTGCGGATTACGGATTGCGGATTGCGGATTGGGGCCTCGGAATCCGCAATCCGCAATCCGCAATCCGCAATCGAAAGGAATTCCGCCACATCGAAGCCGATACCGCCCGCCCCGATGATGGCGACGGACTTGCCGACAGGTAGCACAGACTGCCAGTCCGTGTTACTGAGCAGTTCCGAATAACTCAGCACTTTCGGGTGGTCTTCACCTGGGATTCCCGCCTTTCTACCCACCACACCTGTGGCGATGACAACCTCCGCAAATCCTTGATTTTCAAGCGATTCCAAGGTGGCAGGGGTATTCAAATGGAGATTAACACCCGTCACATCCAGTTGCTTCGCAAAATAGCGGAGCGTCTCGTAAAACTCCTCCTTGCCGGGTATCTGCTTGGCGAGGTTGAACTGTCCGCCTATTTCACCACTTGCTTCAAAAAGATGCACTTCATGCCCCCGACCAGCGGCAGTCGTGGCGGCGGCAAGACCAGCGGGGCCAGCGCCCACCACGGCGATTTTCTTTTTAGTTGCGCTTCGCAAAACGGGCATCAGCGTCTCGTGGCAGGCCCTTGGGTTCACGAGGCAGGAGGCCGTTTTCCGGCTGAAAGTATGGTCGAGGCAGGCTTGGTTGCAGGCGATGCAGGTATTGATTTCATCACGACGCCCTTCCTGGGCCTTCCTCACAAAATCGGGGTCGGCGAGGAAGGGGCGGGCCATGCTCACCATGTCTGCACAGCCCTCGGCCAGCACCTGCTCGGCCACTTCGGGCATGTTGATGCGGTTGGTGGTGATGAGTGGGATGCCCACCTTGCCCATCAGCCGCTTCGTCACCCAGGCAAAGCCCGCCCGTGGCACCATCGTGGCAATGGTCGGCACACGGGCCTCGTGCCAGCCGATGCCCGTGTTGATGATGGTCGCCCCGGCCTTTTCGATTTGTTGCGCAAGGGTTTCCACCTCCTCCCACGTGCTGCCGTCCTCCACGAGGTCGAGCATGGAGAGGCGATAGACGATGATGAAATTCGGGCCGACGGCCTGCCGCACCTGCCGCACGATTTCGATGGGGAAACGGATGCGGTTTTCAAATGGGCCGCCCCATTCGTCGGTGCGCTTGTTGGTCTTCGAGACGATGAACTCGTTGATGAGGTAGCCCTCGCTGCCCATGATTTCGACGCCGTCGTAGCCAGCGTCCTGCGCCAGTTTTGCGCAGCGGACAAAATCGGAGATGGTGCTGCGGACGCCCCGCCCCGTGAGCGCCCACGGCTTGAATGGGCTGATGGGCGACTGTATCGCCGAAGGCGCCACCGCCAGTGGGTGGTAGCCGTAGCGGCCAGCGTGCAGTATCTGCATACAGATTTTGCCGCCCTCGCCTTGCACGGCTTGCGTTATTTTTCGGTGCTCCGCAACATGGGAGCCATTGGCCATGCGTGCCGCAAAGGGGCTGACCCAGCCCTGCCGGTTCGGTGCGATGCCCCCGGTTACGATGAGGCCGACACCGCCCTTGGCCCTATCTGCGTAGAAAGCGGCCAGCCGCTCGAAGCCGTGCTTGGTCTCCTCCAGGCCCGTGTGCATGCTGCCCATGAGTACCCGGTTAGGCAGGGTGGTAAAGCCGAGGTCGAGGGGGGCGAAAAGGTGCGGGTAGGGCATGAAATTGGGAAATTAAGGAAATTAAAGAAATTGGGAAATTGAGGAAATTGAATTGGCCAAAAATACGGAGAAGTGCTGCAAATCCTTTTGCCTTTGTACTTTTTCCTTTTGCCTTGGATTAGTTTGCCCAACTTTGCGGGGATTTTTAACCAATCGAGTATTGAGTTCAAATTAAAAATAAGCCATTTGGTGAGCATGAAAAGCCGCCCTGCGGCCCACCCTTTTTACTTTGTCCTTTTTACTTTTTACTTTTAAAAATGAAGAATTCAATCAAGCTGTTCGTTGCAGTGGCTGTGCTTGCAGCGGGCTGCGCCCCCAAAAAAGACAAGTACGAGGCGTTTGCCGATGACCTCTGCAAGTGCATGCGCCCAATGGCCGATTTTCAAAAAGAGCTGACTGCCCTGTTCGAAAGTGGCAATCAGGACTCCGTGATGGCAATGATGTCGAAGGGGCAAAAAATTGACGAAGATGGCCAGGCCTGCATTGCTGCGCTGGAGAAAAAGCACGGGGTCATCGAGGGCGAAGAGGAAGAAAAAAAGGCGATGGATGCGCTCGGCAAGGTCTGCCCTGATATTGTAGCGATGATGGAGGAGGCCGCCAGCGCCGCACCCAGCATGGCTCCTGAGGATATGATGGAGGAGGGTGAAATGTTGGAGGAAGGCGGCTTGGAGGCTGCTCCTGCCGAGGAGGCAATGCCAGCTACCCAGCCGGGAAAGGAGGAAGGGAAAGGTAATTAACGCAAGTTGCGGATAAGCCCCAACCTAAATCTCTTTTTCGGCGGCTTCGCCGCCGAAAAAGAGATTTAAACGGTGTTTTTGCGGGCCGGAGGCCCGCAAAAACACCGTTTTGAACTGAGGGCTATGGTGCTCCGCAACTTGAGTTAATTAAACCTTCGCCACTTGGTAAAGCGCCAAGTGCCTTGCCACGTACTTGCCTATCACATCAAATTCGAGGTTGACGGAATCGCCTAGTTTCAGTTGACCGAAGTTGGTGTGCTCAAATGTATAAGGGATAATGGCCACTGAAAAGTGGCCTTTTCCATTTTCAATACCCGGCTTTACCACCGTCAAGCTCACGCCGTTCACGCTGATGGAGCCTTTGTCCACGAGCAGGTACTCAGGCTGAAACGGGTATTCGAAGCTGAAAACCCAGCTGCCCTCCAAGGTTTGTACCTCGGTGCAAACGCCCTTCACGTCCACATGCCCCTGAACAAAGTGGCCGTCCAAGCGGGCATTGGACAGCATGGCCCGCTCCAAGTTGGCAAGGTCGCCCACCTGCAACTGACCAAGGTTGCTCCGTTGCAAGGTCTCGTCAATGGCCGTGACCGTATGCGCCCCTTCCGGCAATGCCACGACGGTCAGACAGACGCCGTTGTGCGACACGCTCTGGTCAATCTTCAGTTCCGATGAAATAACTGATTCTATGGTGAAATGGACGTTGCTCCCTTCTTTTTCGATGGACTGGACCCGCCCGAAGGCTTCGATGATTCCGGTAAACATGTTTTACGGTGGACGGCTGACGGTGGACGGCTGACGGTAACCCGTGCGCAATGCACCTGATGAGGCTGCAAAACTATGAAATGGCGGGCTGGTAGATAGGTTCAAAAAAAAATGGAGGACACTGCTTTCAGCGTCCTCCATTTACATTCATTCGCTAAGAAATACAGAAAAATTAATTTACAGGTACGAATATCAACCACTACATCCAATTCTGAAAATCACATATACCAGCCGTATAAAAGTGTAGATGATTTGCAAAAGGGAATAGAAGAGGAGCAGTGGAGATTTGGCCCACGATTACTTCGCAATGTCTTTTTCAAGGCTCTCCCACCAAAAAGGTGCAATGTGCCAACACCCGCTCCGTGCGCTCCGACTCCAAGGTGGCGATGTAAAAACCTTGGTGCAGCGACAAGTGGGCGGGCAGTACCATTTCAGGCTGGGCGTTCGGCACGGAAGCGAGCAGTTTGCCATTGGCAGCGTAAACCTTCAGGCTGCAACGCTCCGGTAGTTGCGCCTGGTTTGTCACAAAACGGACACTGACTGGCCCTGCGGGGTTGGGCTGTGCAGTGAGCTTCAGGGGTTCGAGGGCGATGGGGGCCGGTGCAGCGTTCGTTTGGCCGCAGGCCGCAGTCAGTTCAGGCAGTCGGCAATCTTCGGTTGGGTGTTCGTTGTGGTACTCGGTCCCATATTGGAAGCAGTGTAGTTCGCCGCCATAATCGGGGAACGGCTCAACGCCCCTGCCCAAAGGCCCAAAGCTGCTGCCGATGCCCGCTATCCAACGTTCTACTGGCGCCCATGCATCATTCGGCTTAAAATAAATGACCTTGCGGTCTTGCCCAGCGAGGTCTTCCACCTTTACGCTGTCCACTTGGCGGTCAACATATTCGTCAATGGCGGAGGAATAGAGGCTGATGACGCTGCCCGCCTGTAGGTTAAAATCGTAGAGCAAGTATTCGGGGTCGTTGCCGAAGGGCTTGAAATAGACGGCATCGCCATCATTGCGAAGCGCCCCCTGAAAATAACTACTGATGATGTTCAATTGGCTGTCCACTTGCAGGCTGCGGATTTGGGAGTAGGCCGTGCCATCGAGCACGGTGTCGCCGCAGAGGGCTACGTAGGAAAAGATTGGACCGGCTATTGTCGTTTGTGACACTTTCCATACGGCATTGCTTTCGGGGAATGGCACATTCTGAGCGAGCATGTCGCCGGTCCAAACGAAAAGGAAAACTATGGATGAAAAAATTGCGAGTTTGATGTTTTTCATTGGTCGGTTGTTAAATGGTAAATGTTTCCTGCCCCCAGGAAAGGGCGAAACGAAAATTTTGCAAAGCAAAGCAGCTATTTGGCGGGCTATCGCTCCCCGGAAAGGGCGGGACGGAAATTTTGCGGAGCAAAAAATCAATTTGCCGAACCTTCATGGAGTTCCGCCTTTCAACTATGTGTCTTTATTCAAAAAGCCAATTGCTTTATAACTACAAAGACGTAAAGCCTTCACCGAGCGTTGGGGCGATACGGTTAAAGAAAGGTTAAGCAAAGCCTACGGAAAGGCTAAAGGCCGAAAACCCCAATTTTTCTCATCTTCGCAGCTTCAAAAAACGACCTTGCCTTGACTTTTGAACTGCAACATACCGACCCGCACTCCGCCGCCCGTGCGGGCCGCATCGAGACGGCGCATGGGGCCATCGAGACGCCCATCTTCATGCCAGTGGGCACGGCTGGCGCCGTAAAGGCCGTCCACATCCACGAACTGGAACGGGAGGTGCGGGCGCAAATTATCCTCGGTAACACCTACCACCTCTACCTGCGGCCCGGCACCGACGTGCTGCGGGAAGCTGGCGGTCTGCACAAATTCAACGGCTGGAACCGCCCGATTTTGACCGATAGCGGCGGCTATCAGGTCTATTCCCTTGCTGCGCAACGAAAGATAAAGGAGGAGGGTGTCACCTTCAAATCGCATATTGACGGCTCCAGCCACATATTCACGCCAGAGCGGGCGATGGACATACAACGTGAAATCGGGGCGGACATCATCATGGCCTTCGACGAATGCACGCCCTACCCCTGCGAATACAAATACGCCAAAAATTCGATGGGCCTGACGCACCGCTGGTTGAAGCGCTGCTGCGACCGTTTCGATGAAACGGAGGGGCTTTATGGCTATGCCCAAACGCTCTTCCCCATCGTGCAGGGCAGCACCTACCCCGATTTGCGGAAGGAGTCGGCGGAGGTCATCGCATCATTTAATAGAGAAGGCAATGCCATCGGCGGCCTCAGCGTCGGTGAGCCGGACGAGGACATGTACGCCATGACGGAACTGGTCTGTGGCATTTTGCCGAAGGACAAACCCCGCTACCTGATGGGTGTCGGCACCCCGATGAACATCCTGGAGTGCATCGCCCTCGGCATTGATATGTTCGACTGCGTGCTACCGACCCGCAATGCCCGTCACGGCCATCTTTACACCGCCAAAGGCATCATCAATATCCGCAACGAAAAGTGGAAGAACGAGCACTCGCCTATTGACCCCGAAAGCACCAGCCACACGAGCCGGGTGCATTCGCTGGCCTACCTGCGCCACCTATTCGTGGCCGGGGAGCAGCTCGGCGGCATGATTGCCTCTCTGCACAACCTCTGCTTTTTCCTTTGGCTGGTGGGCGAGGCGAGGAAGCACATCATTGCTGGGGATTTTGCAAGTTGGAAGGATGGGATGGTGAGGAGCATGGGGCAGCGGCTGTGACGATTGCGGAAATCGGATTGCGGATTGCGGATTGGAGGCACTGCGTAGAATGACTTGACTACCTTTGCTCCGTAAAAAGCTCAACCATTTTGTTAAGAAAAAACCAGTTTTAGTCTTGGAACATCGCTATTTCGTTTTGGCTCGGCTCCCAATCCGAATTTGTCATTCTCGAAGAGAACCTAATCCGCAATGCTAAAAATCCTCGACCGCTACATCATCATAAAGTTCCTTGCCACGTTCTTCTTCGTGGTGCTCATCTTTTCGATGATAGCCGTCATCATTGATTTTAGTCAAAACGTCGAGGAGTTCATTGACGAAAAACTGGGGGCTTGGCAGGTCTCCAAAGAGTATTATTTCAATTTCATCGTGTTCATCAATGGCCTGTTGTGGCCGCTGTTCGCCATGATTTCGGTGATATTCTTCACCAGCCGCATGGCCTATAACTCCGAAATCATCTCCATCCTGAACGCCGGGGTGAGCTTCCGGCGGCTGGTGCGGCCCTACCTGATTGCGGGTGGATTGCTGGCAACGATGCACCTCATCCTGAATCATTTCATCATTCCGGTGAGCAACAAGACCCGTCTCGATTTCTTCCATGCCTACATCCACAAGGAAAGCGACAAGGGCAATACCCGTGATGTCCATATGTTCATTGATTCCACCACGAAGGTCTATGTGCGGGACTATTTCAAGCAGGACAGCTTTGCCCGCAATTTCCGCTTGGAGCGTTTGAGTGGCAATAAATTGGAGAGTTTTATTGAGGCGGATGAGGCCCGTTGGAACGGCAAGGCCAAGAAATGGAAGTTGAGCAATTACGAAATCCACACCTTCGATGGCATCAAAGAAGGCATCGTCGTGGGCGGAAAATCCAAGCTGGATACGGCTTTTCAACTCACCCCAGATGATTTTGTGCGCTACGACGATACCCGTGAGCGCATCCCGTCCACCCGTTTGGCGAAGTTCATCGCCGAGGAAAAACGGCGGGGCGTGGGCAATACCAAGGGATACGAAATCGAACTGTACCGCCGCACTGCCGACCCTGTCACCATCATCATCGTGACGTTGATTGGCGTTGCAGTGGCGAGCCGGAAAATAAGGGGCGGCATGGGCTTGCACTTGGCCTTAGGCATCGTATTAGGGGCTGTTTTCGTGTTCGTGGCGAAATTCAGTATCACCTTTGCCACGAACGAAGCGCTGTCCGCTTGGCTGGGTGTTTGGATTCCAAATATGTTTTTTGGCTGCGTGGCGCTGTGGCTGATGAAAAGGGCGCAGATGTAAGGGAGGTTCACTTCTTCACCGCCCCCTCCACAATATAATCGTACTTATACCCCGCCCCAAAGTCCTTATTGGTGGTGAGAACGCCCTCCAAGGTGATAGTTTCTCCTACGTTCGTCATTTCCGTGGTGGTCACGGTGAGGTCGAGGTTCTTGCCAGAGCCGTCCTGTAGGTGTACCCAGTTGCGCCCCATAATCATATTGTTCACCTTCATCACCTTGCCCGTCACCTTTACGGTCTTGCCATTGTACTTGGAGAGGTTGGCCACGAGGTCGGCGATTTTGATGGCACCTGTAGCCGAGGCGACGCTGGTCGGTGGGGCTACTGCGGAGCCGCTTTGCACATTGGCGTAGGCCTGCTCGGCGCTCATGCCACTGGCTGCATCCGCTGCCCTGAAATCGGAGACGAGGTACAGCGTCTCAAAATTGCGGTTGAACTCCTTGCTCTCGAAATTATGCTTCAACAAGCCGCCTTTGAACACGTAAGTATTGCCCAGTTTGACTTCCTGTTTCGAGGTGGCCACCCATATTTCCTGGCCGTTTTCCTTGGCCCGCACATAGGTGTATTTGTCGGTATTCATCACCTCCTCGGCCACGATTTTGTGCTCCGCAACGTCGAGGTTGGGCTGGCCGGGCGCTGTGTTTACGCCGCCTTGAAGGTTGCCAGCGCCGGGGTCTTGGAACATGGGAGCGCCCTCCTGCGTTGCGGGAGCATCGGCCTCTACGACTTCTGGGCCGGAGTTGCAGGAGAAAAGGGCTATTGCAAGCAACAAAATCGCCGATATTTTAAAATATTGCATGGAAGTGTTTTGAAATTTGAATTTAGCAAAGGTAAGAATTCTTCAACTATGTGGCTCTCTGCGTCTCTGTGCCTCCGTGTTCAAAATTACACTCAAAACCGCTGTATCAACTTCATGTTCACCCGATGGAAGGCATCCCGCTCCTTTTCGAAAGAGCCTTCGTAATAGATGAAGTAGGCCAGTTTTTTGGTCAAATTCACGGATAGGCTGAGGCCAGCGATGTTTTGTTTCACCTTGAGTTCCGAATTGGCATATACATAATCCACCATCCTGAAATAAGCCTCACTGCTCAATTTGCCAGTAAGGAGGTCCCTCGTCAGGCGCAGGCCGTACATTTTGCTGTCGAGGTAAGTGGTCTGAAGAAAATTGGCGGTGAGCGATGCCTGTGCGCCGATCCACGGGATGCGGGTGAAATTCAGGTAAGTGTTCAGGTTCTTCGAGAGGTTCAGGTCGCTTTTCTGGAAGCGCCAGTTGACGTTTGCCCCCCAAGTCACCCATTTGAACGGGCGATAATTGAGGTTGAAACGCAGGCCCTGCCTCGTTTCCACATCCACCAACTGGTCAATATAGTTCTTGTAGCTTTCGTAAAAAAGGGTGTTTTTGCGGTTGTCATAGGAGAGCGAAAGGCTGGTTTTCTTCGATAATTTATACCGCAGCGTGAGGAGCATATTGGTCAGGTCCAGCTTGTTCTTGGCCTCGCCGTTCAGGTTTTCGTACAAGTCCACCTCCATTGACCCAAAGAAATTGAGGTCTTTCAAGAGGTTGTTGGAATGCTGCAAATACACGAAGCGGCGGTCGGTCGCCCCACCGTTGCGCTGCTCCAAGATGGCGAGGGTGCTCTGCTGCTGCTTGCCGTCCTTTTGCGTAGCATGGCCTAGGTATGCGCCTGCCTGCAACAGGTTCAGGTCGAAGCCATAGTCCTGGAAATTCGGCCTCGACCCCACGATGCCGCCTACCATGAAATTGCCCAAGCCCTTCTCCACTTGCAGCCCGTCAATGGCCCCCATGCTCGAAATCCGCTGGTTGATTTTGCGGCCAAGGCTTATGCTGGAGGTCTTGTCCAAGTCATATTTCACCGAAAGGGAATAGATTTTAAGGGCATCGAAAAAATTGTCCTGCACCGCCTGCCACTCGCCCACGGTATGCCGGAAGGTGATGTAGTTGTCCGTCGAAAAGCGGCTGTTGCCGAGGTTGTTGCCCTGCAAGGTGAAAGCATAGCGCATCCGGTGCGTCACCTCTTCACCGATAAAATTACTGTACGAGGCCGCCGATACCCGTCCCTTTATCTTTTGCTTGAAATCCGTCACAACGGGTTTCTCCTCCGTCTCAGGCGTCTGGATGACGTTCGGACTGGTTGGTGGCAAACTGTCCTGTGTGGCTTTTGGCGTCTCGTTTTTGGTTTCCTTTTTTGCCTTCAGCAACTCCGCTTGCTTCGCAACCCGTGCGTAAAAAAACGCCCCCACCTGCACTTTTTCTGCCAGCAGGGAAGTACAAACGCACGATGTCGAAGACTTGTCCTTCACCACGAGGCACGGCGTCAACAAACTATCTTTTTTTGAAAAAAGCGTGTCGCCCTTGGCAATGCCTTCCGTGGAAGCATATTTGACATAGACGTTTTGGGAAGAGACGTAGGAGGCCGTGCCCTGTAGGACAGTGGTTTGTTGCTGCGCAAAAACCGTAATGCAGCAAGCAACGAAAAAGGATATGAAAACTGCTTTTTTCACAAAAAAAACTATGCGACGAAGAGTCAGGAAATCCGCAATCCCGGAATCCAAAATCAATTAATCGTTCCCATCCGGATGGCAGTTATAACAAGCTGCACTGTTGTACTGGTACCCGTTCACTCCTTGGTGGTCTTGGTTAACTTCATTCTGGTTGTCGTGTTCGTGGCAATCAATGCAACTGAACTGAGAGAAGTTATTGGGAGTCGTATGGCACTCTACGCACTCGTCCCACTCGCCATTATGATTCCCACTGTAAATCGGGAAATACATATCGTCGTGGTCAAAAGTAGAAGGTGACCAAGCGCTCTCTGTATGGCAATTCTGGCAGGTGGTCGGGAAACCCGCCTGCTGGTGGTTCGGGTTGTTGGCGCTGTTGTAGTCCGCTTGGTGGCAGCCGTAGCAAGTGGTCGGCGTACTGATATAGTTGCCGTTGTGGCATTCGGCGCACTGGTTCGCAATCGTTGCGTGAGCGCCGTTCAACGGCCAATACTGACCGTGGATGGGGAAGGTCGCTGGGTCCCAGTCGGGGTCAGTCGTATGGCACATATCGCAATCCGTTGGGATAGCAAGGGCTACGTGGTTGGGATTGGTCGAACCGTTGTAGTCCGGCTGGTGACAGCCCACGCAGGTGTTCGGGGTGTTGTTGTAGTTGCCGCCGATATGGCATTCAGCGCATTGGTTGGCAATTGGTACGTGCGCCCCGGTTATTGGCCAGATGGTATTATGGTCAAAAGTTGCAGGTACCCAAGCCGTCTGCGTGTGGCAATCCTGGCAAGTCGTCGGGAAGCCCGCTGATTCGTGGTCGGGGTTCGTTGTGGCGTTGTAATCCGTCAAATGGCAGCCCACGCAGGTATTCGGCGTATTGTTGTAATTGCCGTTGTGGCACTCGGCGCACTGGTTCGAAATTGAAGCGTGAGCGCCAGCCAGCACATAATATTGGTCGTGGATGGGGAAGGTCGCTGGCTGCCAATCCGGGGCTGTCGTGTGGCAAAGTTCGCAGTTCGTCGGGATGACCAAAGTACCGTGGTTCGGGTTCGTGCTGGTATTGTAGTCGGGCTGGTGGCAGCCTTGACAGGTCGTTGGCGTGTTGTTGTAATTGCCTCCGACGTGACACTCCGCGCATTGGTTCGCAATAGGTATGTGCGCCCCCGTCAAAGGCCAAATGGTGTTGTGGTTAAAAGTGGCAGGGGTCCAAGCCGTCTGCGTATGGCAATCCTGGCAAGTCGTGGGGAAGCCCGCTGATTCGTGGTCGGGGTTCGTCGTGCCGTTGTAATCCGGCAAGTGACAGCCCACGCAGGTATTCGGCGTGTTGTTGTAATTGCCGTTGTGGCACTCCGCACATTGGTTCGCTATTGAAGCGTGAGCGCCAGCCAATACATAAAACTGGTCGTGGATGGGAAAGGTCGCTGGCTGCCAATCCGGGGCCGTCGTGTGGCAAAGCTCGCAATTTGTCGGGATGGCCAATGTCCCGTGGTTCGGGTTCGTCGAGCCGTTGTAGTCCGGCTGGTGGCAGCCTTGGCAGGTCGTTGGCGTGTTGTTGTAATTGCCTCCGACGTGGCATTCCGCACATTGGTTCGCTATCGGGATATGCGCCCCGGTCAGTGGCCAAACCGTGTTGTGGTCAAAAGTGGCAGGCACCCAAGCCGTCTCCGTGTGGCAGTCGTTGCAGGTGGTCGGGAAGCCCGCCGCCTCGTGGTCGGGGTTCGTCGAAGCATTGTAATCTGGCAAGTGGCAGCCCACACAGGTAGCTGGCGTATTGTTATAATTCCCGTTGTGACAAGCTGCGCAATCGTTCGCAATCGTTGCGTGAGCGCCATTCAGTTGGTAAAACTGGTTGTGTATCGGGAAGCTCGCAGGTTGCCAATCTGGCGCTGTCGTGTGGCACATCGCACAGTCGTTGGATAGGCCGAGCGTCACGTGGTTCGGGTTCGTGCTGGCGTTGAAATCCGGTTGGTGACAGCCAGCGCAAGTGTTCGGCGTATTGTTGTAATTGCCGCCGATATGGCAGGCTGCGCAGTCGTTCGCAATTGGTGCATGTGCCCCCGTCAGCGGGTAGTACTGGTTGTGGATGGCAAAGGTCGCAGGTGCCCAGCCCGGCGCCGTCGTGTGGCAGCTTGCGCAATCGGTGGGGAAGTTCAGCAGCTCGTGGTCGGGGTTCGCCGAGCCTTCGAAGTCGGGCGTATGGCAAGCGTCACAATTCGTAGGTGTGCCAGCGTAGCCGTTGGCGTGGCAGTCCACGCAATCGGCGGTTTGGTGACCTCCGGTCAATGGCCAAATCGTGTTGTGGTCAAAGCCATTGCCCTCGCCCGTCGGGTGGCAAGCCAAACAAGCCGGGCTATTGTACGAATACCCGTTCACGCCATTGTGCTCGTTGTTCGTCTCCGGGTTCGAATGGCAGGTCGTGCAGGTGAACTCCGCAAAATTGTTCGGGTTGTTGTGGCAGTCCGTGCAGTTGTCCCACTCGCCGTCGTGCGAGCCGCTGTAAATCGGGAAATACTGCGCATCGTGGTCAAAGTTTGCAGGCACCCAAGCCGTCTCCGTGTGGCAGGTCGCACAATCATGCGAGAAGCCCGCCTGCTGATGGTTCGGGTTCGTCGTTCCGTTGAAGTCTGCTGTGTGGCAGGCGTAGCAAGTGTTCGGGGTGTTGTTGTAATTGCCGTTGTGGCACTCGACACACTGGTTCGCAATCGTTGCGTGAGCACCGTTCAGTGGATAAAACTGGTTGTGAATCGGGAAGCTCGCTGGCTGCCAATCCGGGGCCGTCGTGTGGCATAGCGCACAGTCGTTCGGCAGGGCCAAGGCCACGTGGTTCGGGTTTTGGCTTTGGTTGAAATTGGGCGTGTGACAGCCCGCACAGGTGTTCGGCGTGTTGTTGTAGTTGCCGCCTACGTGGCATTCCGCACAATCATTCGCTATCGGCAAATGCGCCCCCGTTATCGGCCAGACCGAGTTGTGGTTGAAGGTAGAAGGCACCCAAGCCGTCTCCGTGTGGCAGGTCGTGCAGTCCGTCGGGAACTGGTTCGCCACGTGGTTCGGGTCAGCCGCCGAGTTGAAGTCGGGCTGGTGACAGCCGATGCAAGTGTTCGGCGTGTTGTTATAGTTGCCGTTGTGGCACTCGGCGCATTGGTTCGCAATCGTTGCGTGAGCACCATTCAGCGGGTAAAACTGGTTGTGAATCGCAAAGGTCGCAGGTGCCCAGCCCGGTGCGGTTGTGTGGCAGCTTGCGCAATCATTGGATAGGCCGAGCGTCCCGTGGTTCGGGTTCGTTGAGCCGTTGTAATCGGCCTGGTGGCAAGCTGCGCAATCCGTTGGCGTCCCTTGGAAATTGCCTCCAACGTGGCAGTCCATGCACTCCGCCGTCTGGTGCGCCCCGGTCAGCGGCCACACGGTTGCGTGGTCGAAAACATTGTCCCCGTCGCCCGTTGGGTGGCAGGCGAGGCAAGCCTGGTTGTTGTAGGTATAACCCGGCACGCCATTGTGCTGGTTGTTCGTCTCGGGGTTCACGTGGCAGCCCGTACAGCTCACCTCCGCATAGTTCGCCGGGTTTGTGTGGCAATCCATGCAAGCGTTCCACTCGCCGTTGTGTGCCCCTGAGTAAATCGGGAAATACTGCGCATCGTGGTCAAAATTCGCTGGCACCCAAGCCGATTCGCTGTGGCAGCTTGCGCAATCCGTTGGGAACTGCGCCGAGGCATGGTTCGGGTTCATCGAGCTGTTGTAGTCGGTGGTATGGCAAGCAAAGCAGGTGCTTGGCGTATTGTTATAGTCTCCGTTGTGGCACTCGGCGCACTGGTTCGCAATCGTTGCATGAGCACCGTTCAAAGGATAAAAATCATTGTGGATGGGGAAGCTCGCTGGCTGCCAGTCAGGTGCGGTTGTGTGGCATATCGCACAGTCCGTCGGCAGGCCGAGCGCCGTGTGGTTGGGGTTTGCACTCTGCGCAAAATCGGGTTGGTGGCAGCCCGCACAGTCCGTGGGCGTGGTCGTATAATTACCACCGACATGGCATTGGGCACATTCGTTTGCTACCGCAATATGCCCGCCCGTAAATGGCCACACATTATTATGGTTAAAAGTCGAAGGAACCCATGCGCTCTCGCTGTGGCAAGTGGCGCAGTCCTGCGGGAACTGGTTTGCCACGTGGTTGGGGTCAGCCGCCCCATTGAAATCGGGCGTGTGGCAGCCGATGCAGGTGTTCGGCGTGTTGTTGTAATTGCCGTTGTGACAAGTGGCGCAGTCGTTCGCCACCGTTGCGTGAGCGCCGTTCAATGGATAAAACTGGTTGTGGATGCCGAAGCTCGCAGGTGCCCAATCCGGCTGCGTGGTATGGCATTGGGCGCAGTCCATCGGCAGGTTGAGCATCACGTGGTTGGGGTTCATCGAGCCGTTGAAATCGGTGGCGTGGCAACTTGCGCAATCCGTCGGTGTGTTCTCGAAGCCCGCAGCGTGGCATTCCAAGCAGTCGGCTGAAAGGTGCGCCCCGGTCAGCGGGAAGGCCGTGGTATTGTGGTCGAAGATATTGTCCGCATCGCCCGTCGGGTGGCAGGCGAGGCAAGCGTTGCTTTCATAAGCATAGCCGCCGACGCCGTTGTGCTGGTTGTTCGTTTCGGGGTTGGCGTGGCAGGTCGTGCAGGTGAACTCCGCCCAGTTCGACGGGTTGATGTGGCAGTCCACACAAGCATTCCATTCGCCATTGTGCGCCCCGCTATAAATCGGGAAATACTGCGCATCGTGGTCGAAAGTGGCCGGCGACCAAGTTGTTTCCGAGTGGCAGGTCGCACAGTCCTGCGAGAACTGGAGCGCTACGTGGTTCGGGCTGGTCGTTGCATTGAAGTCGGCTTGGTGGCAAGCGAAGCAGGTGTTCGGCGTGTTGTTGTAGTCTCCGTTGTGGCAAGTGGCGCACTGGTTCGCAATCGTTGCGTGAGCACCATTTAAAGGATAAAAATCATTGTGCAACGGGAAGGCCGCAGGCTCCCAATCGGGGGCGGTCGTGTGGCACATCGCACAGTCGTTGGGCAGCGCCAAGGCAACGTGGTTCGGGTTCGTGGAGCCAGTGAAATCAGGCGTGTGGCAGCCCGCACAGTCCGTCGGCGTGGTTGTGTAGTTACCGTTGACGTGGCATTGCGCACATTCATTTGCTACCGCAATATGTTCGCCCGTGAACGGCCAAACCGTGTTGTGGTCAAAGGTCGAGGGCACCCAAGCCGACTCGGAGTGGCAGGTCGTGCAGTCCGTTGGGAATTGGTTCGTTGCGTGGTTCGGGTCGGTCGTTGCATTGAAATCGGGGGTGTGGCAGCCGATGCAGGTGTTCGGCGTGTTCACGTAGTTCCCGTTGTGGCAAGCGGCGCAGTCGTTGGCAATTGTTGCGTGAGCGCCATTCAGCACATAAAAATCATTGTGGTTGGCAAATGTGGCAGGTGCCCAACCCGGTGCTGTCGTGTGGCAGCTTGCGCAATCGTTCGAGAGGCCCAAAGCCCCGTGCGGCGGGTTGGCCGTCTGGTTAAAATCGGTGGTGTGGCAGGCAGAGCATTCCGTCGGGGTACCGGTGTAAACATTGCCGATATGGCAAAGTGCGCAATCCGTCGTCAAGTGCGCCCCGGTCAGCGGGAAGTCCGTTGAATTATGGTCAAAAGCCCCATCCGCCTCGCCCGTCGGGTGGCAGGCCAAGCAGGCCGAATTTTCATAGACATAGCCCGTAACGGTTGTATGCCCATTGTCCGTTTCGGGGTTGATATGGCAGATGGTGCAACTGTTGGTGGCGTAGTTGTTCGGGTCGGTATGGCACTCCGTGCAACTGTTCCAAACGCCTTGGTGCTTGCCGCTGTAAATGGGGAAATGCTCCGAATCATGCGATAGGTACTGGGCTGGCTGCCAGTCCGGGTCGGTGGTGTGGCACTGTGCGCAGTCGTTGGTGAAATTTGCTTGGACGTGGTTCGGGCTTTGCGCAGCATCGAAATCGGGCTGGTGGCAAGCGACGCAATTGTTCGGTGTGTTCGCAAAATCGCCGCCCGTGTGGCAAGCCGCACAGTCATTTACTTCGTGTCCCTTCGTGAGCGGGAAAAAAGAGTGGTCCACCTTGTCCGTGTTCCAATCTGGCGTAGTGAGGTCGTGGCATTCGAGGCAGTCAGTTGAGAAGCCTGCCTGAGGGTGGTTGGGGTTGGTCGTTGCGTTGAAATCCGCAAGGTGGCAGTCCACGCAAAGGTTGCCGTTTCGCCCAAACTGCATGGCCGATTCGGAGACGTGGCACTCGGCGCAGCTTACCATCCGGTGTACGCCCGTGAGCGGAAAGCCGTTGTCGAAGTGGATTTCCTGTACATTGTCAACGAGCCAGTTATTGGAATTGTGGCAGCGGGCGCAGTCGTTCCCAGCGGTTTGCTGGTGGATATCGAGGTGGCAAGCGTTGCAGTCGGTCTTGGTGTTTTCAAAAACTAATTTGTCGTGGCAGTCACGGCAGTCCACGTTGGCGTGGCGGCCTGTGAGCGGGAACTTCGTCTTGTTGTGGTGGAATTTGCTGGTATCAATGGGCAGGAGCAGCCCCGTGGTCTTCGATTTGGTGGGCTTTTGCAGTTCGATGCCCGCCCAGTGGTCCTTTGCAATCTCCCAGCCCGCCGGGGAGTGGCAGGAGGCACAGTCCAATTTGAGGGCTGTGCCGTGTGGGTTTTGCGAGAACAAGCTCAATGCAAGCCCCAGCAGGAAGATAGTGGATGTAAGTTTGTACACTTGTTTCAGCGTTACTAAATCAGATTATGACAAAACTTTGACCAAAAATGGGGCTTTGGCCAGAGCTTGTTCGCTAATTGGGGGCAGAAGTTGCTGAACGGGAAGATGGGAGGGGTGAGTGGGTAAAACAAGAAGCCCCTGCTCACCAAGACAAGCAGGGGCTTCCAATCTTAAAACCAAATGCGGTGGCTATTAAGGCACCTTAACTTTGAATTCACCATCTGTAACCGCTGCACTTTCCAATATTTCAGGGGTAGTGTCATCGCAATCACCAGTGTACATATTGCCACTGAAGGTGCCTTCCACGATATTATCTTCCCATTTGGTCACTGTTAGGTTGAAGTCCCAATCCATGCCACAGAGAATGGGGTCAAGCGGGCCATAAGCTCCGGCACTAAGGGAGACACCGCCGTTTACAAAGTCACCGAATGGGTTGAGAATATCTCCAGTGAAAGTCTTCGGCAAAGTCCAACTATCAGGGTGTTCGGTTGCTTGGAATTGAAAAGTCCATGAATCAGAAGTGCCTTCATCCACCATAGAAATTTGGAGGATGTAGATGCCAAAAAAGCCATTAATGGAGGCTGTTACATCTTTTTCACAATTGACAAGTTGGCTATCCACCTTGCCCTTGATGTAAAAATCGCTGGCCGATTTCTCGTCGTCCTTTTTGCAGCTTGAAAAGAAAGCGGAGGCGGCCAAAATGCCGCATAAGAGTAGTGGAAGCGTTTTCCCAAATTTCATCTATAAAAGTTTTAAGGATAAAAAGATGCGTTGATTTCCCCGCCTTGTAGCCAAGAAAAAGGGATTTCGCTGACAAAAGTATGAATTGTGGGATTACCAATCCACACACGTTGGGGCCTCTCCAACACCCTGATTTTTTCAGATGCCGTTTGGGCTGACAGTGGCCTAGTTACTTGAACCGCTACGATTATTGATGGCAGTCCACGCACTCAAAGCTCGACAACTTGTACTGCACCACCATTTCGCCATTCATTTCCTTCGGCAAATGGCATTTCTCACATGCCACCTCAGCATGCTTGCCCTCAAGGGGGAATCTCGTCTTATCGTGCTTGAACTTCAGTATGGGCCAGCCGTCGTTGCCGTGACAGCGGGCACAGTCGGTGATGCCGCCCACCACGAATTGCCCTGCATGGGAGTCATCGTGGCAGTCGGCGCAGGCGGAAGGCAAACCAACGAAGCTGCGCTTGGTCGGCTCGTCGTCGCTCAGGTGGCAAGCGCCGCAGTCCGCAGCCTGGTGTTTCCCTTTTAGTTGAAACTTCGTCTTCGAATGGTCGAAGCGCCCGCTGCTGGCGGACCAAGACTCGGTGAGGTGGCAAGTCTGACAGTCTTGGTTCGGATACCAAGTAGCGGCGAGTTCCGCCCCTTTTTGGTGAATGTCGTCGTGGCAGTCCACGCAGCGCTCCCCGATGTTGCGGAAGCGCCATTTTTCTTCTTTCAAATGGCAGGCAAAACAAGGCGTCGCCACATGTGCCCCATCCAACGGGAACTTGGTCTGCGCATGCTGTTCGAGGCTGAAAGTGCTGCCCGCAAAGCCGTCTGTGGTATGGCAAGTAGCGCAGTCGGGCGCTGCTCCCCCTTTAGGGGGCAGGGGAGTGAACTGCCCTTCGTGGTAATCTGAGTGGCAAGCGGCACAGGTATTGTGCGGCAGCGGGTCCGTTAGGTTGTCGGAAGTATGGCATTTCTTGCAGTCCACGGCAGCGTGTTTACCCGCCAGTTCAAAGCCTGTCAAGGCGTGGTTGAAGTCGTCGAGATTGCCGACGGCCACTTTTGTGAACGAGCTTTCCGAATGGCAGCCCGCACAATCCGCCCCGAACTTGCCCTCGTGGGGGTCTTTGTGGCAAGTGGCGCATTGGTTGGTTTTCACCCCCAACCTATCTTGAAAAACCCTCAACGGACCGATGGTAGCCATCTGATGGCATTTGGCGCAGTCCACGTTTTTGTGGCTTCCCTTCAGGGGAAAATTGGTCTTGCCGTGGTTGAACTTGCCGAGGCTGCTGGTATTGGCAAACGACTGCTCGTTGTGGCATTGCTTGCAATCGTTGCCGAGGTGCGAGCGGTGTGGGTCGTCGTGGCAAGCGTTGCAGTTTTTGAAGGCGATGCCCGTGAAATGCTGGAATTCCTTGCCGTTTTTCAACTCCACCTTGTGGCATTCCTTGCAGTCCACGTCCTTGTGTTTGCCCACAAGGGCAAAATCGGCTTTGTCATGGTTGAACTTCTTGGCAGGCTTGAAATCGTCCATGCCGTGGCACTTCGTGCAGTCGTTGTCGAGGGTTTTCTGGTGCTTGTCTTCGTGGCAGTCAAGGCATTTTTGGCCGAGGCCGAGGTAGGTCTCTTTGCGTTTCTTCAGGTTTACATCATCCACGTAGTCGGGCTTGTGGCACTCCCGGCAATCCACTTTTGCGTGAGCGCCTTCCAGCTTGTAGCCAGCGAGGTTATGGTCAAATTTTTTCTCATCAAAACGCACCATGTCGAACTTGCGCCCGTGGTGGTCGCTGTGGCAGGTGGCGCAGTCCTTTGCTTTTACATCCTTAGAAACGTGGTAGCCCCTTTTTTTATCAACAAGGCTTTTGATTTCCTTGTGACAGGCAAGGCATTTGGTGTTGGACACCTTGTCGCCGAGGTCGTGGCATTGGGTGCAGTTGCTCATGCCCTCCAGTTTGGCGTGCGGGGTGGCGAGGTCGCCTGGGGACAATTGGGCAGTAGCCCTACTTGCGTAGAGTATAAAAAAAAGGGAATATATAAACCAGTGTTTCAAATCAAAACTTATCTATGCTTCTTCATCGTAAATCCAAACCGCTTCGTAATTTGAATGCCCACTTTCTCCAGAAACTGCGTGGGCAGTTCACCACCCGCAAAAATATAAACCAGGTCGTTCTCCACGGCTTGCTTGCCACCGTTCTCTTCCATTGCCAGTTCCACCAGTTTGTTGTCTATCTTCAGCAGGTTCGATTTCAATTTTAGGTCCAACTTACCATCTTGCATGGCTGTCTCCAAGCGCTCCCGGTTCTTTGGCTTTACCCTTGCGAAGGCATCGCCCCGGTAGCTCAGTATAACGGAGTTCTGTTGCGACAATGAAACAGCCGCTTCGATGGCCGAGTCGCCGCCGCCGACCACGACCACTTTCTTGCCGCTGATGTTCTCGGGTTCGAGCAGGCGGTAAGCCACTTTTTCGAGGCCCTCGCCCGGCACACCGAGCTTACGGGGGCTGCCCCGTCGGCCAATGGCCAACAACACGGTCTTGGTTACAAACTCTTCGCCCCGGTTGGTATGCACATAGAAAACATCCCCGTCAATCTGGATGCCCTGCACCCTTGTATTTTGCTGGATGGCTTGTGCTTCCCGCATTTGCTGGCTGCTCCGTATGCCCTCCACCTTGGTGTGCTCACGGATGCTGATGCCGTTTTTCGACAGTGCATCGTTCCAAATCTTGAGCAGTTCCGCTTTGCTGGTATCAAACAGTTTTATCTTGCCGTAGAGTGGCAATTCCACGGGCGAGGTCATTACAATTTTGGAACGTGGGAAATTGGCGACCGTGCCACCGAGCGAGTCCTGCTCCAGCGTCAGGAAATTCAGGCCGTGCTTTTTGGCCGTTAGCGAAGCGGAAATGCCCGCCGGGCCGGCACCGATAATGATGAGGTCGTAGGTATTGCCGCCCCGTTTGGTGAGCGTTTTGGCGATGGCGTTCGCAGCAGCTTCGCCCTGCTCTATGCTGTTCTTGATGAGGCCCATACCCCCCAGTTCACCAGCGATATAGATGCCTTGAATATTGGTTTCATAGTTCTCGCTCACGTGCGGCAGGTCAACGCCCCGCTTCTCCGTACCGATGACCAACGAAATGGCCTCCACCGGGCAGGCATGGAAGCAGGCTCCGTGCCCCACGCACTCTGCGGCATTCACGAGCGTGGCCCGGCCGTTCACGATACCGATAATGTCCTTTTCGGGGCATGCCCCCAAGCACGCACCGCTCTTGATGCAGGTGTTAAGGTCAATGACCGGGTGCAGCGACACTGGCTCAAAAACCCCTTCTTGCTTCGCCTTTTCAATTTTGGCGACAGTGGCCTGCGTGGTCTTCTTCTGTTTTCTTAGATAAAACCAGATGACCACAAAGCACAGCAGGAAGATGCTCCCGTAAATAATGATTTGTTCAATCAACATGGCTTGAAACGGTTTCGAGTTATGAGTTGCCAGTTGCGAGCTTGGGCTGCCGTGCAACTCGAAGCTCGAAACTCAGCACTCAGAACACCCACCTCGCCCCCATCATTAATGTGACGACGACATGGATGACCATTATTACCAGCATGATAAGGGCAAATGGCAGATGCGCCACATGCCAGTATTTGAACAGTTTGCGCATGATTTGCAGGCGCTCGATGCGGCGGTTCAGGGTGATTTCATCCTTCACCAGCCGGGCCAGGCGCCTTGCATCGCCGCCAGGCACTTGGTTTGCCCGAAGGGCTGACAGTACCTTGCTCACCGTTTTTTTATCTTCAAAAAATTGGTTCACCAACTTCCCCAGCAAACCACCGCCGAAGCCCCCTTCATGTACCTGCACCCCTTTGAGTATGGCCTGCTTGCTGGCTTCGTTCAGTTCGTAGGCACTATTCAGCACCTCGCTCAAGTTTGCCTTGCTGTCCTGAATCTCCTGCAAGCTAAGCTCCCGCCCTTCAATGGTGCGAGGTATTTGCACATAAATGAAGCGGCCAATGATGCCGCTCGCTACCACTGCCACCATGCTCCAAAAACTGACCGACACGATGCCGCCGAACTTGAACGCTGTGTGGAACAGTATCATCACCGGGCCGAGGCTGCACAGGAAAATATGGAACTCCAGCCAGTATTTCAACCTGCCAAAACGGGTGTTAAGCCACCGAAAACGCTTTTTGGCCTGGTATCCAAACACGCCAATCAGTATCAGCAGTGTGCCTACTATGCCCAACCCATGACCAAAAACCCCGCTGGGTTTGAAAAGTGCATGATCAGGGTGGTAAAATCGTTCTTCAATGGAGGTGCTATAGTAGGGGATGCCCTTTATCAGCAATACCATAAATGTTAGCACAACAATGCTCGCCATTGTGCCAATGTAAATGCGATGAGCCAGTTGGGACATTTGGTGCGAATTGTTAACATGGGTAAATATATCCCATATTTTAATAGAATTAAAAATGGCATCAAGCTGAACAGGGATAAAGCATCTCCGAAGTGGAAGCAGATGCGCGCTTAAATAAAAATCCCCGGTTCAGCAAGCCAAACCGGGGATTATCATTTATGGAAACCGCAATCGTACGATTATTCTTTATCGTCGCCAAGTTGCTCCTTCAATTGGCTGAAGACATCCAGATCGCCGAGCGTTGAGCGCTCAACGGTGGCCTGTTGCTTCTTCACCGCCTGACGGGTCTCGTCCACTTCTTTGTCCTTCTCCTTCTTCACCGTCTCGTCGGCCTCACGGCGTACGTCGTCGAGGTAGCGAGTGTGGGAAACGAGGAGGCGCTTGTCGTCACGGTTGAACTCGATGACCTTGAAAATCAGGACTTCCTCCAACCCAGCGGTAGAGTTGTCCTCCTTCTTCAGGTGCTTGATAGGGGCGAATGCCTCCAAGCCGTGCGGCAGTTGTACGATGGCACCACGGTCGTCCCTGCGGACGATGGTTCCCTCGTGGTAGGAGCCTACCGGGAACACGTTCTCGAAAGTGTCCCATGGGTTCTCTTCCGTCTGCTTGTGGCCGAGGGACAGCTTGCGGTTCTCCCTGTCCACTTCAAGTACAATGGCATCAATCTCAGCGCCCACCTTCGTGAATTCGGACGGGTGCGAGTAGCGCTTCGTCCAGGAAAGGTCGGAGATGTGTATCATGCCGCCGATTCCGTCTTCCAGTTCCACGAAAACACCGTACTGCGTAAGGTTTTTCACCTTCACCTTGTGGCGGCTGCCAACTGGGAATCGCTCGCTGAGGGCCTCCCATGGGTCGTTGGTCAACTGTTTGATGGAGAGAGACATCTTGCGCTCATCGCGGTCAATGGTGACAACTTTGGCCTCCAGTTCAGCGCCCATCTTGAAGAAGTCTTTGGCGTTGATCTGTTGGTTGCCCCAAGATACCTCCGATACGTGGATAAGACCTTCCACGCCCGGCATCACTTCGAGGAATGCACCGTAGTCTTCTACGTTCACGACCTTGCCCTTGATGGTATCGCCCTCCTTGATATTGGCAGAGAGAACTTCCCATGGGTGCGGTTGCAATTGCTTGAGACCGAGGGAGATACGCTTCTTGTTCTCGTCGAAGTCGAGCACCACCACGTTGATTTTCTGGTTGAGGTGGAGCACCTCGCCAGGATGGTTGATGCGGCCCCAAGAGATGTCGGTGATGTAGAGCAGACCGTCCACGCCACCGAGGTCGAGGAACGCACCGAAGTCGGTGATGTTCTTGACCAAGCCTTCGAGTACCTGACCTTTTTCGAGGCGGCCAATGATGGCATCGCGCTGCTCGGCGAGGTCGCTTTCGATGAGGGCTTTGTGCGAAACGACGGCGTTTTTGATGGTCTCGTTGATTTTCACCACCTTGAACTCCATCTGCTTGCCCACGAACTGATCGTAGTCAACGATGGGTTTGATGTCAATCTGAGAACCCGGCAAGAAGGTCTCCAAACCGTTGCAGTCAACGATAAGGCCGCCCTTGGTCTTGCTGATGACCGTACCACGGATGATGGTGCCATTCTCGAAGGAATCCTTCAGGGACTCCCATGCCTTCAACAACTTGGCCTTGCGGCGTGAGAGCACGAGTTGGCCTTTTTCATCCTCTTGGCGCTCCACATAGACCGCCACTTTGTCGCCAGGCTTGAGGTCGGGTATGTCCTTGAAATCGCCCACGGACACAAGGCCGTCGGATTTGAAATTGAGGTCGAGCACCACATCGCCGCTGGTGATGGAGGTGACGGTTGCCTCTACGATTTCGTTTTCAAGGAGGGAGTTGAGGGTTTGGTCGTACTTGTCGGTGTAGCGCTCACGCTCCTCTTTGGTGTAAGCAACGCCGTGCTTGTTGGCGGCGTCCCAGTTGAAGTCGTCGAATGCGCCTGTATTGCCGAGCAGTTCCTCCATGGGAACTACTTCCGGTTCGAGTTCTTCGTCTTCTAATTCTTTGTGTGCCGCATCAGCAGCAGCAGAGAGCAGGTTGTCTGTCTCTTCGATTTCATCATTCGTCTTTTTTGCGTCTGGCATTTTGACAAATGTTTTTTTAATGGTTAACAAATAAATGGGTTGCGTTCAAAATGCGGTTTTCGGCGCAATGCCGGGTTTGCCGCGTCGTTGGCGCAAGCCACCAGTGAACACTCGTTTTGATGAAGTCTTGTTGCTTGATGGAAAATCGAAAGCCAGTGAAGGAGAGAAATAAATTGACAATCAATGAGTTGTAAACAAATTCCCAAAATTCGACCAATTTCAAAATACCCAAAGAACTACCCTTCGTCAAAAGCGGCGCAAAGGTATGACATGAGCGGCGAGAAACCAAGTCAGGAGCGGGTTTTCTTCGGTTTTCAACAAATTTTGCAGGAGGTTTGGCGCAGTTCCTATTTTTACGAAGCAAACAGTAACCTCAAGGTTTTTTTTGGGGCAACTGAAAGCCGCATTTTATTAACCTAATCCTTTTCATGAAAAACGCCAATGTTGAAGCAGTGCCGAAGGAGTTCAAGTTCCTTGATGCCATGTCCGACTTGTTGGACAGCAGGTTCCGTATCCCTGGCACTAATATCCGCTTTGGTTTGGACTTCCTCGTGGGCCTCGTGCCGTATGCTGGCGATCTCGTCACTTTCGCTTTTTCGGGGGTGCTTGTGATGGCAATGGTGAAAAATGGTGCAAGCGGCATGGTCGCGTTGAAGATGCTCGGCAATGTGCTGCTCGACACACTCGTGGGCAGTATCCCGTTCCTTGGCGACCTATTCGACCTCAGCTACAAAGCCAACCGCCGCAATTATAAATTGTTGCAGGAGCACTACCGGGAGGGCAAACACGGCGGAAGCGCATGGCCCGTTGTCTTGGGCGTACTTTTTGTGTTACTTTTATTGAGCGTTCTCGTTATTTTCATCGTCGTGAAAAGCTTTGGTTGGATGATGGATTTTATTGGCCAACATTAAAATTTGGCAGATAGAAACTGCAACAGCACCAAGGGCGTTTTTAAGTCACAACACCAATAATGGCTTGGCGTTTGACCAACATGAAACTTAATTTTATCCTGCTGGTACTCCTTTTAGGTTGTCAATGGCTCACCGCCCAAACGGCGGCCACCGAGCAGGAGAACATCATTCCCAATCCCAGCTTCGAACTGTACGCTGCGCCGCCTATCGGCTGGTTCTACAAGGGCGAGCACTTCACCAATGTGATGAAATATTGGTCGTCGGCCAGCAATGCCAGCCCCGACGTTTTCGGCCCAAAAGTTCGGGTGCCATCACATTGGGAGGAAAAGGGCTTCGGCAAGCAAGTGCCCCGCACGGGCCTCTCGATGGTGGGCATCACCACCTACGGCTGCGCACAAGGGAAACCACACTGCCGGGAGTATATTCAAATACAATTGAGCGAACCGCTCGTGCTCGGCCAGAGTTACACAGCGGAAATGTGGGTAGGCCACCTGCCCAAGTCTTTGCGCACCAACAACCTTGGCTTTTATTTTTCAAAGGAAAAAGTAGAGGAAATCACCGATGGGGTACTGAACCGCACCCCACAAGTTTTCGGAGAAGACATCCTGGAGGGCAACAACCGCTGGATGAAGGTTTCCGGCAAGTTCATCGCCGATACCGAGGCGGAATACCTCGTCATCGGAAATTTTTTCCCTGACAGCCTAACGCTCAGCAAACCCAGTCCAAGTGGTAGCCTTCCGTTCGGCTATTACTACATTGACGATGTTTTGTTAAAAAAAATACCGCCCATACTGCCCATCCCGGTACCTGACGACGACCTCTCCAATATCCCGCTCGTGCCAGGCAAGGCAGTGCCACTGCGGGACATCTATTTTGAACACGACCGCTCTGAACTAATGCCCCGTTCCTTTGTGGAACTGAAGAAGCTGTTGAAAATCATGCGGGGAAACCCGCAATTGGCCATCGAAATCTGCGGCCATACCGACAGCGTCGGAGGCGATGACTATAACCAAAGCCTTTCCGAGAAAAGGGCCAAGGCCGTCGCCGAATACCTCACCAATAATGGCATCCCTGCGGCCCGCACCCGCTTCAAAGGCTGTGGCAGCGCCCAACCCGTCGCCGACAACACCACCGTCCAAGGCCGACAAATGAACAGGCGGGTGGAGTTCGTGGTGCTACAGACAGAGTAATTCACCCCTTTGGGGCCAACTGAATCCCCTACCTTTGCCGCAGACCCCGTTAGCCGTTCACCGTTCACCGTCAACCATTGTAAAAATGGCTTTCACCGAATCCAATATGCTGCCGCTCGGCACGGCGGCGCCCGACTTCCAGCTGCCTGATACCGTTTCCGGTAAAGTGCTTTCCCTGCATGACATCGCTGGCGCAAATGCGACGGTCATCATCTTCAGTTGCAACCATTGCCCCTATGTCATCCATGTGAACCCTGAAATCGTGCGGTTGGCAAACGATTATTTGTCAAAAAGGGTGGGTTTCGTGGCCATCAGTTCCAATGACGTGGAGAACTACCCAGCCGATTCACCCGATAAGATGAAGGAACTGGCCGCTGAGGTCGGCTACCCGTTCCCCTACCTCTACGACGAGACGCAGGAAGTGGCCAAGGCTTATGACGCCGCCTGTACGCCCGACTTCTATGTTTTCGATGAAAAACTGCGGCTGGCCTACCGGGGCCGCCTCGATGACTCCCGCCCAAAGAACGACCTTCCGCCATCGGGCCGTGACCTTCGTGCCGCAATTGATGCCGTGCTCAGGGGCGAGGCACCCGTTGCGAAGCAATACCCAAGTGGAGGGTGTAATATCAAGTGGAAGTAGGCTGGAACTGGGGAGTTGGTTGAATTGGGTTGAATTGGGTTAAACTGGTTGAATTGGTTAAACTGGTTGAATTGGTTGAATTGGTTGCGCCCCCACCAATTCAACCAATTTAACCAATTCAACGAGTTTCCGCACCGCTCAGTCCCTTCGGTTCAATCCCCAAACCTCACCGAAGCCCCTATCCTCGCCGAGTAGTTCTTGGCATCGCCGGGATTTACCAAAGAAAAAAGGTTGTCCGTGACGCCGAAAACCTGTACTGGTCCGAGCGAGAGCGATAGATTCAGGCCAAGGTTGTTGTAGCTGTCGGGCTGCTTGAAGGCGTATGTGATGCCAGCGTTTATGTGTTCAGAGAGCTGGAGGTTGGCGCCTGCGGCGAAGGAAGAGAATGGCTCGTCACGGAAGTTCTCATTGTAATAAAGACCGTGAAGCGCTAACTGCTCGGCGAGCTGATAGCTGGCACTGGCGTAGATGCGGCGGGTCAGTTTGGTTTCATAGCTGCCGCTTGATTCCTGTACTTGGAAGATGGCTTTCAGTGTATCCAACGCATTGCCGAACTCGACATCGTCGCCCGTAAGGGCGCCAGAGAAGTCGAGGCCAACGTAGGTGTAGGTCTGGGCGGCAGCATAGTCGGTAACGCCATTGTCCCAGGTGATTTTTCCAAGGTCGAGCACACTGGCGGCCAGGTCGAGCTTGCCAAGTTCGGCCCGTATTCCAAGGTCTATGGCCATGCCCGTGTTCTTGCCGAACAGTTTTTCCGCCGTGAGCTTGGCATAGTCGAAATTCACCTGCACATCTTCGAACTGCGTGTAGTCCACCGTGCCTGCCGAGTGCAGGATATAGTCGCCGTTCAGAGTGATTTGATAAATATCGGGGTCGGTGTAGAGACTGGCCGAGTGGTGCTCCCGGTCGGTCGCAACGCCAGCGATGCCGCTCAGGTACTTGGCATTTGCGCCGAGCGTCACCTTGCCCAATTTGTAGGCCAAGCCCGCCATAAGTTCGTGATAACCAGCGAAATCCACTTTATTCCCAATGTCCACGGTCTGCCCGATGAATTGGGCATTGCCTTGCCAAACGACCTGTGGCAGCGTTTTGGGATATTTCAAAAAAGCACTGTAGCGCACTGCATGGCCAACCGTCAAGTGCAGGTTTTTCAGTTTGAAACTTAGGCTTAGTGATGGGATGCCGACCTCGTTTCGGATGGTGTTTTCCGACTGGAGGTAGCCAATGAGCTTGTCAATATCAACGACCTTCTTGCCGCCTTGCTCCACAACTATCTGGTTGTAGCTCGGCCCATCGAAGGCGATGGTGCTGTACACACCAGGAAGCCCAATAGTCAATTTTTTGTCCTGCACAAAGGCGGGGTTGGTGCTGTTCGACTGCCAGACGTGGCGCATGAAATGGAGTCCAAGCTCTTGTTGCGCCAGCATTTGCGAAGCGAAGAAAAACAAGAAAAAAGCGGTTTTTAGGGAATTTTCAACGATTGGACGCATGGTGTCGAAGTGGTTTTAACCCAAAAAAAAGGGCTTCGGCAAGAAAAACCCCGAAGCCCTTTTATGGAGTATCTGCTGCGCAAAGTTTCACATTTGCGATGAAACCTGAGAGCACAATGGGGCGGAATTCTCAATGCGCCTCCAAGCCCAAAAGATTTTCCAATCGGACAGGACGCTTTGCGTCGGCCCATGCTTTGTAATCGCCATCATAGCCCACGGCTGCTTGCAATGACCATACTCGCTCTGTAATCAGGGCGTGCTCCTCATCCGAGGGGGGGCTCATGTGGCTGATGCGCTCGGCGAGGGCCATCACACTGTTTGAAACCACGTCTTCCCGCTCCCTGAACTGCTGGTTCACCGTGCCCGATGGGTTGGACAGGTAGCCTTCGGCAATGGACAGTGAAACGTTTTTGCCATGCTCGACGCTCTCTTTGATATTCCCACGCCCGGTCACCGCATTGCCTACGGCAAAAACATTGTCGAAGCCCTTTAAACGGCAGCATTGGCCGCCCTCCACCTCGTAGATGCCGCCTTTCATCGGCACACCGGGCAACGGCTCTGGCATACTGCCAATGGACGAGACGACGAGCGGGGCAAGTACGGTCTTGTCGGAGCCTGGCACTTCCGACACCTTGCCGTCCTCCACCACTGTTTCACGCAGCACCAGCCCTGCCAAGCGGCCGTTCTCAACGACCTTGTCAACCGGCACATGGCACGGCATGACATTGAACAGGAACTTGGACTGTGCGTTGAGCAACACTTTTTCACGGACGGCCTCGGCCTTGGCCAACTTTTCGGGCGTGTCCGTTTCGCCGGGGAACAGGGGCATGTCCTTCACCCGGCGGCGATAGACGAGGGTGCAGCCCTTGACGCCGAGGTCGGCGAGCGTGAGGCCGTGCGTTTCCAACACCTTGCCGATGCCCCGCTCCAGGTCAAACATATTGGTCTGGATGCCCCGCTGGGCAAGGGCAGCTTGTACGGTCTCCATCATCAATGCCTTACAGATGTCGATGCTGGCGAGGCCGCCACCAATGACAAGGGTCCCATCGGCAAGTTCCAACTGCTTTCCATCGTAGTTTGGTTCATGGAAGTGGTTGTACCAGTTCATAAAGGGGTTTTGGTAATAAAGCCCCTTGCCCACGTACTCGTCAATTCCCTCGATGCCCAAGGGGCGGTCACGCCAAGCCCCTGTGGCGAGGAACACCGCCGAGAAGCCCCAGTTCGTGGCAACATCCTGAAAATCAATGGTTTTTCCCAATTTTGCCAAGGGCACAAAGGCCACGTGCGGGTCGGAAAGCTTTTCATCAATATTGGCTTCTTCCTTGTCCCGGAGCTTGGCGTGCCACTTGGGCAGCCCGTCCTCTATCTTGCCGTAAGGCAAGGCGTTTTGGTCAAAAACCACGGAGCGGATGCCCCGCTGCGAAAGCTGGTGGGAAGCCTCTGCACCTGAAACGGCTCCCCCGAAGATGGCGACGATATGAGGGTTCATTTTTGAGTTTGCAGTTATACAGTGGGCAGTCAGTGCCAGCACAAATGGACAGGGCTGCGAACTGCGAAAAGTCAGGCACAAGGTATAAAAGGAGGGAAAACCAAGAAATGATTTTTGAAAAATTTGGAGGAATAGCTGAATTAAAGTTGGCAGTTCGACAGGTGGCGGTGGGCAGTCAGGCGGCAGTTGTTTAGTCTTTTGGCCTATTACTGGCTTCAGACTAAAAGACTAATTGACTTTACGACTGACTGCCAACTGCCGAACTGCCCACATTTCAAGCAGGGTATTCTACAAAGTTCCGAGGCGTTTCATAGAGGCGTACCATGAGGTCGAGGCGGACGTCAAGGCGGGCACGCAGGCGCTGCCAAATGACGAAGCATATATGCTCTGCGGTGGGGTTCAGGTGTTGGAACTCCGGCACGTCAAGGTTGAGGTTTTTGTGGTCGAAAGGGAGCTCTACTTCTTCATAAATGAGGTCTTTCAGCAGTTTCAAGTCAATGAGGTAGCCTGTTTCGGGGTCCACCTCGCCAGCGACCTTTACTTCCAATTCGTAGTTATGGCCGTGGTAGTTGGCATTGTTGCAAAGGCCAAAGACGGCTTGGTTCTTTTCGGGTGACCAAGCGGGGTTGTGCAAGCGGTGGGCAGCGTTGAAGTGGGCTTTTCGGAAGACGGCAACTCGCATTGATTATGTTTTATTTATGCAACTGGCGCTTAATGGATTAACGTATTTATGCCAAACACAAAGCGAAACAAGCAATTGCTTGGAAAGTTGAGGTGTGCTAAAAGCTTTCCTGCCGCACATTGCCATAATATGCGTTGGAAAGGTCGCCGCAAAGACAAAATGAATATTGCATGTAGGGGCAATCATTAGGTAGTTATTTTATTACCTTTGCCACCTCCATTTGGAAGATTTTCCATAACGTCCATCTCTCTACTTCCAGATTCACCTCACGCCCATTTCAAATCAAAGTTGAAAATCACTATTACTTTCACCTAAAATAAATTTTTTCATGAAGAAAATTCTATCACTTATTGTCGCTGCCTTCGCTGTTTTGGCAGTGAATGCACAGACCGAACTCCTGTCTGCCGACTTTGAGGGTGGCATGCCCGCTGGTTGGACACAGGTCACCGGTGCTACGGATGGCGGCTTTAAGGTCGGCACCAACGCACAACTGTCGAGCTCGTCCTTCCCAATCCCCAGCAATGGTTCAAAGATCGCGGCCACCAATGATGACGGGTGCAACTGCAACAAGATGAACGAACTGCTGATACTGCCTGCACAGGATTTCTCGACTAATGCTGCTGTTGCAATTAAGTTCGATATGTTCTATATACAGGGAACCTATCAAGGCAAGACTGAGCATGCCTACATCGCAGTTTCAACCAACAATGGCACATCATGGACAGATGTTGCTGAGCTGCCTAGCGGTGGCGGTGCATGGCAGAATGGCTACACGGTGAACCTCAGCGATTATGCTGGTCAGGCCAACGTTATGGTAGCTTTCCGTTACACCGACTCTGGCGGCTGGCTCTTTGGCTTCGCCATTGACAATGTCTCCTTGTTCGTACCTACTTTGCTGGATGCAAAAATGGTCAATGTAGTAGCACCTAAGTACATACTGAAGGGAGGTGACTTGCAAATTCAGGGTACCATTATAAACAATGGTGCAGAGCCACTTACTTCATTTGACATCAAGTGGACGGATGGCACCAACACCTATACTGACAATATTACGGGCGTGAACGTACCTTTCTATGGTACGTACGACTTCACCCATTCAGCCACTTTGCCGCTGACCGAAGCTAAGTCATACAGCTTTCAGGTTTGGGTTGAAAACCCCAATGTCGGTACTGACAATGACCTCACGAACGACCAGGCTTCTGGTTCTATGTACGCGCTTGAATATGCTCCTGTGCGCAAGATGGTCGTAGAGGAGGCAACAGGTACATGGTGCCCTTGGTGCCCAAGGGGTACTGAGTGGATGGATTACATGGCTGAGAATTATCCAGACGACTTCATAGGTATCGCCGTCCACAATGCCGACCCAATGACGGTTGCTGAGTACGATAGTGGTCTGGGTGACTTCCCCGGCTTCTCTGGCTATCCATCTGTCATTATTGACCGCGTGTTGGTGACCGACCCAGCTGAGACTGAAAATGAAATGGCCGGTTCCTTGGAGCGTCTGGTGCCTTCAGATGTTCCAACCGTGACTGCCTCGCTTGATGTAGCTACCAGGAAAATAAGCATTGATGCAAGTACGCAGTTCGCAACTGCAATTGCTGACCATGATTTCCGCTTCAACGTAGTCCTTGTTGAAGATGGTGTAACAGGTACTGGTTCTGGCTACAACCAAGCCAACAACTATGCAGGTGCAGCCGCTCCTACAGACCCAATCCCTGGCTTCGGTTACGATTGGGATGCATTGCCCAACCCTGCACCCGCAGCCCAAATGGTTTACAACCACGTTGCTCGTGCCATCCTCGGTGGCTGGGCGGGTACCGCAAGTAGTGTTCCTGCCACAGCCGCAGTTGGCGAGAGTGTGTCAAAGAGCTACACTGGTGTTGACTTCAATGCCGGCTGGAATCCAAAAAAGACACATGCAGTTGTAATGATTCTGGACAACACAACTGGAGAAGTCGTCAATGCTGGCAAGTCTGAGGAGATTGATATCATTTGCCCCCCATCCTTGGGTGCAACGGCTACTGTCACTCAGCCCACCAACTTTGTAAACGGTGCGATTGACCTCACTCCGCCCGCCAACACTCTCGGTTTTGGTGGTTATACGTTCGAGTGGAGCAACGGTGCTACCACTGCCGATATTGAAGGCCTGTCTCCTGGCACATACACAGTGACCATCACTGACAAATTCGGGGCCTGCTCACAAGCGCTCGAAGTTGAAGTTACCAGCGCCTCCAGTGTTGAGGACATTGCTTCGCTGACTTCTTTTTCGCTGTCGCCAAACCCAGCTGCCACGGTTTCCGTGTTGAGCGCTACTTTCAGCCAGCCAGTTGAACTCAATGTCAATGTCATCTCAATGGATGGCAAAGTCGTGAAGTCCTTCAATTTCGATAATGCCACGGTCATCAACCACAGCATGGAACTCAGCAGCTTTGCCGAAGGCATGTACATGGTGAAAATGAGCGTAGGCTCACAAGTGCACACGGAGCGCCTTGTTGTCGTGAAGTAATTTCAGCTTTACGGCACAAGCCTTTAAATGCATATAAGCAACATGCCCCTGCCGAGTTTTCTCGCAGGGGCATGCTGTTTTAGCAGCCTTTGCTTCCTGGAACCTTGGGATTTGTCAAGGAGCCAGCACAAAAAGCGATGGGCATTGGGCTTCGCAATGGAATTTTTCAATAATTTTGGCATTGCACTTGGTCCCCAAGCGGTCATTCCACTAAAATGGCAGGTTTTGTGCACTTGCCGTTTCTAATTTTCCATCATATCAAACCTCTATTTCACATGAAAAAATTGTTACTCGCTGTTTTCAATTTATGCCTTGTTGCAGGAATTGCCAAGGCGCAGGTATCCATTGAGATACACCAACATGAAACGCAATACGTCCTACAAGGCGATTTGACCGATGAATACACCGATTTGGTCGCTCATGCCTCCATCAAGAACACATCTTCGCAAACCATCAATGTCAGGTGGCAGGTGGAAGTGCCTACTACCAACTGTGTCAGTGAGTGGACCTACGCTGTATGTGACAAGTACCAGTGCTATGGCTTCGGGACAGTTTCCAACGTCAATCCGGGCGGTACTCCAAACAAAATTGTGGATATTGCACCTGGTGATACTTCTATCATTGACCTGCACATCCGCCCCAACTTGGTGGCCGGTTGCTGCATCCCTAATATCAAGTTCACTGAGGTGTCTTCACTCAGCAGCCCGATTGATTTGGGCGCTGCCAGTTTCGACGTTTGCATTTCACAACTTTCCGCAACCAATGAACCTGCCAATGGGCTTGATATAGAGGTGTACCCCAACCCAACCACAGGTTCGTTCAACATCACCGACAACCCGTTGGTGAAGGAAGTTGCCACATACAATATGATGGGCCAAAAGGTTTGCCACTACCCACACATGAACGGGAAATCCCACGAACTGGGCCATGTGGCCAATGGTCTCTATTTCGTCAACCTGCTCGACGAAAACGGCCAGTTGCTGAAGACCGTCCAATTAGTGAAAGAAAGCAGCCGCTAATCTTGTTTTCACAGCGTTTAATAAAAAGCCGTGCGCCCGCCATAGGTTGCACGGCTTTTTTTTCTGCCTTTCCGTTAACAAAAAGATAAAGCATTGAACCAAGATGAAAAAAAGGGCAATTTGCTGGTCTATTCATTGGTCGTGCTTCCCAAAAATTTCAGCGACCTTTGCCCTTCTTCCCTTTGGGAACGAAAAAACGAGACAACCATGAAGCAGGCTTTACTTGCATTGTTTACCGTTTTACTTGCTATTTTCAATTCGGAGGCCCAAACTGGCCTTGACGTAGCACCTGCCCCATGGGAAAACACCATTGAATTCGACCTTAGCGACACCTACGACTATGCCACCTGCCACGTCCGACTCAAGAACAACGAACGCAAGGCCATGAACCTGCGCTGGGAACTCATCGTGGACGAGGCCCCGCAGGGCTGGCGGTTTTCCGTCTGCGACCAAAACACCTGCTATTTCACCACCAACACCACCAACGTTGACTATTATGACCGCATACCCTACGCCCCCGTCATCATGATGCCGGGCGACACGGCAAAGCTTCAACTCAACGTTTTTCCCATCGGTCAGGCTGGCTCCGCCAACGTGCGCATTAATCTATATGACCTCGCCAACCCCAAGCAACTGGTTAGCACGGCCTATTATTTCGTCACGATAGAAGGGCTGACTCCCGTCACAGAATCCGACAAATCCAAGCTCAGAATCTATCCCAATCCCGTTTCCGATTACCTGACCATTACCCGCAACACTTTCGTCAAGCAGCTTTGGGTCTCCAATGTGCTCGGCAAGCGGGTGCGCACCTTCGACACCAGCTTTGGCAACAAATACGACATCGCCGACCTGCCCGACGGCATCTATCTCGTCAGCATGGTGGACGCCAGCCTAAAAGTGGTGAAGACCGTCCGCATCAGCAAGCGGGGCATTAGGCCGTAGAACGGTAAACGATAGACGGAAAACGGTGGACGGACGGCCAGCATCAAGCATCCAGCAACCAATTATGACTTCCCTCCGAGACGACATTCTTCAAGAGCACTCCAAGGCGCAGACTATGCGCATCGTGCATCGCATCGGCGACGACCGGGAGGCGTTCGACGAGCTGATGCAGCTGTTTTTCCATGATGAATACCGGGTGGTGCAAAGGGCCGCTTGGGCGGTCAGTTATTGCTTAGAAGCACATCCAGAATGGACGGCACTCTACCTGCCCCAACTGCTCAAGAACCTGCACGGACCAGTGCCACATGATGCGGTTAAACGCAACACTGTGCGGGCATTACAGCATATAGAGATACCGACCGAACTGGCAGGAGAGGCCGCTGACATCCTTTTCCGTTTTGCCGCCGACCCGAAGGAACCTGTGGCCGTTCGCTGTTTTTCCATCAATACACTTTTCAACCTCTGCAAGCACGAACCCGACCTGCTCGAAGAACTCCGCCTGACCATAGAGGATATACAAGACAACGACACCACTCCCGGCCTCCGCTCCCGCTGCAACCGCACCTTGAAGGATATGGAGAAACTGAAGAAGTCGGGAATTTAGCTTCCCAACAATGCCCTTATCGGGAAATGAATTTCCCGACTACTTTGCGCCATTGGCGCCAGCCATAGACCGCCATGACCGTGTAAACCACCATGACCACCGCCACCAGCACGGCATCTTTTGCCCAGAAGAGCAACACGGCCAAAGCGTCGAACACAATCCAGTAGAGCCAGCTTTCGAGCACTTTTTTGATGGTCAGGAAGGTAGCAATGACCGAAAATGCCGTGATGAAGGCATCGGCATAAGGGAAGGAAGTAGGCGTGTATTTTTTGAACAAAAAGCCCAGTGCCGCTGTAAGCGCCAGACCCATTACAATCAGATAGCCATGCTGCCGCAATGGTAGCCGTTGGATGGTGGCCTTCTCGCCCGTTTTTTGCGCAGCAAACAACCAAGCATACAGCCCTGCAAAGCCCATGAACACATAGAATACCTGCAGCAGCCCATCCACCCAGAGGTTGTAGCGGTAGAAGTCGGCCCAAGCCCAAAGCCCGCTGCTCACGATGCCAAAAATCCAACAAACGGGCCGCTCCTTGGCTGCCAAGAACACGTAGGCAAGTGCCGTGACCGTGATGACCCAATCGAGGAGCGTTTGGGACTGGAACTGTTGGAGTAAGGAGGACAATAGTTGTTGAAAATCCATCGCTTATTTTTTATCGGTACTAATCAACCACCTGACTACCCACATGCAGGTAGATTTTGACCGTTTCTTTGCAAAGCTGAAGTCTTAGTACTTATTTTGTGCAACAAATCTGGTCATGGCCAGATTCCTGCATGGTTTTCTTTCCAAAAATCGGTCATTTAGGACATCACAAACTGCACACATAACTGGATTCCCCTTGAAACAAAATGCCCTCAACAGGGTATAATCATAAGCATTTGCTGTATTTGTCAAACCCATTTACGTACTCAGAAATCGAATTAACATGAGGGTATTCCTACTCGCCACATTTTTTATTGGGGCTTACATAGGCTTCGCCAGCGCACAGTGCGACCTTGCCCCATTCCAACCGCTCGACACACCTGGGCAAGTCATTCAGGCTGATGAAGAATGCACCGATGCCGCCACTGGCTGGACGCACTATTACAACTCCACCTCGAACCACATCCTACTATCCATCAAAAAAAATGGGCAGGACATCGGCTCGCTCGACCTCAATTTGGACGTAAAGGTAGGCACCTTGCCAACTTATGGCACCGAAGGCTTCAACCTCTCCGGGGCTGATTATATCGCCAACGAAATATGGATAGTGGCCAACCGCTACTGGCAAATCACGGGTGCAAACAATATTTCAGACTCCGTGAAAGTGAGGTTTTACCTGACCCCAACCGATTTGAGCGACATCACGGCCCTCGTGGACGATTTCGGCTTCACGGCCAACCTTACCAACACCAACATGTTCACTTTATGGGGAGCGAACGGCCTGTACCCCTTGGCCACCTCTACCCAGCCGTTCAATGCTCACTATAACTTATATGATATACCTGTTGGGAACCAGCCAGATTGGACAGCAGGCATGCTGAACGGCTTCCCTTATGGCGAGTTCTCCGTGCCGTCGCTCGATATTGGGGGTGGCTTCGGCTTTCTCATCTTCTTGCCAAACGCTCCGCTGACCATCTCCGGCAACATCGCCAGGCCCAATGGCAACCCCGTACCCGACGTGGAGGTTCAAGCCGCCTCCATCAGCACCGGTTGGACGAATGCCACAGGTGACTATACCTGCCCCGACCTGCTCTCCGGCTCCACTTACGAGGTAGTCCCACACAAAGATGTCAACCACTTGGAAGGCATAACGGTAGCCGATATGTTGTCCATTATCCAACACGTCAACGGCAGCCAACTGCTGACCAACCCTTACCGACTCATCGCCGCCAACACCAACGCCGATACGATAATAAACTTCCCCGATGCAATTGCCGTTCGGGACCTCCTGCTTGGCAATACCCTGAACTTTCCCAGTAGCACCTCCTGGCGCTTTGTGCCTGAAAACTATGCATTCCCTGTACTGACGCACCCGTTCACGCCCCAGTTCCCAGAAAGCATCACCGCCCCGAATTTGCAGGATACACTGGTCAACCAAGATTTCATCGGCATAAAAATCGGCGATGTGGCCGACCCGTCCACGGTCACCCCGCCAGCCCTGAATACAGCCTTCGAACTGCCCTCGCTCAATGCCTGCAATGCTGGCGATACGGTTGCTTTCGACCTGTCTGTGCAGGACTTCCAAGCCATCAGGGCCTTCCAGTTCACGCTGGAATGGAACCCAGCGGTAATGCAATACATCGCTGCCTCCAATTTCAACCTGACCAATTTCAACGCAAACAATATCGGAACATCCTATGCCGCCAATGGCAAACTGGCCTTCGTTTGGACGAACAACCAAGCTGCCCCCAATAATACCAGCAGTTTGGCTAACGGGGCTGCTTTCGTGCGGTTGACATTCGTTGCCACAGGCAATATCGGCGCAAGCACACCCCTCAGCTTCACCAACGGCATTGCGACGAGGATGGTCATCCATCAGAACTACGGGGAAGCAGTGCCGGGCGGCGTTGGCGGCAACCTTGTCATTGACAACAACACGACCATCAGTGCCTCGGCAATTTTGCAGACCACCAGTTGCGTTGGCCCCAATACGGGTGCAATAGACCTGACCACTACGGGAGGCACAGGCAGCTTGACCTATCATTGGAGCAATGGGGCCAGCACGCAGGACATATTCGGGCTGGGAGCGGGCACCTACGCCGTCACCATCAACGACGCCTCTGGCAACTGTCCGCTGGTGAGGGTCTATGAAATAACGCCCCCAGTTCCCATCGGCCTGACCGCCAATGTGACGGACATGGCCTGCCCCTATTCCGCCAACGGTGCCATCGAACTATTGGTCAGCGGCGGCGAGGCGCCATTCAGCTACCAATGGAGCAACGGCAGAACCCAGCGCGACATCCATAACCTGAACCAGGGCAGCTATACCGTCACCGTCACGGATGGCGCAGGCTGCACCAGTACGGCCATTTTTGAAGTGGAAAACAACAATTTCATTGAACCCATCGTGATGGTCACCAATGCCTCCAACGCCAATAAAAACGATGGTTCGCTGATGATAACGGAAATAATCGGCGGCACCGGGCCATTTGGCTACCAATGGAACAACGGTGCTACCAGCATGGACCTGATGAACCTGCTCCCCGGCGACTACGTCGTCACTATCACAGATGGCATAGGCTGCCAGCATGTGTTCGGCTACGAGGTGTTCGGGCTGTTCACGGGTACGGTGGAGGCTGACAGCGACCTCGCAGCCGTTCAGGCCTTTCCTAATCCGGTCAGGTTAGGAGAGGAGTTCGACCTTGGTTTTACGATGAAAAAAGCAGGGAACATCACGGCAACCATCCTTGCCGCCGATGGCAAAATCATGGGTCGGGAACGATTGCAGCTTCCTGCTGGACAATCCTACCGCCAAATGGATTCGCCTGCGGCAAACGGCTTTTACATCGTCCTTTTTGAAATGGAAGGCCGGTCAGTGGGGCATTTGAAGTTGCTGGTGCTATGAACTGATACCGACTGATTTTTCATAAAAATGGCATCCTGAGCGTTCAGGATGCCATTTTTAATTTCAGGTTTAGGGTACTGAACTTTCAGGGGGGCATTTGTAACTTTACAAAGGCATGTCTGAACGTTCAGGGTGGCATTTGGTGTAAGCGAAGGCAAAAACGCAGACAAGTAGCGTGATTTTTTTCATGTAAAAGGATTGGTGAAGGTGTTTGGCGAAGGCAGTTTGAATCGTGTGAAAATGAAATCAGCGGCAACAATTCGTGGAAGTTAGCTATCTTTGAAAGCTAAAAAACTCAACAAATGGGCGTAAGTCAAAAAGTGGTTCCACAAATCAGAAAGCACCTCTTATGGGAGTTCGACCTCGATTCTTTCGATTACCTGCGCTCAAAAAAAATAGTCATAGAACGAGTCATCGAAAGGGGCAACCTGAAAGAATGGAAGGAAATGCTGTTGTTTTACGGGAAAGCGACGGTGCTTGAAGTAGCTCGTTCAAGCAAACAACTTGACAGAAAAGAAAAAAACTTCACAGAGATATTCGTTGATTCTGAATTCAATGCTGCATAAATCTCCCAATATAATCCTTCCGCAAACGCTGGAACTGCTCCAAACCCTACAGGCTGACGCACAACTTAGCCATTATTTCCTTGTGGGCGGTACTTCTTTAGCCTTGCAGATAGGGCATCGCCTCTCCATCGACCTCGACTTGTTTTCAACAACGCCCTTCGAGGTAGAACCACTCCAGCAATACTTGATTTCTACCTATAATTTTGAAATTGACAAACTCGGAATCAATACACTAATTGGTTCAATATCAGGCATTAAAACTGACTTTATCACTCATGCCTACCCACTCGTCAAACCTCTGTTCATTGAAGAAAATCTCCGCATGGCATCTATGACCGATATTGCTGCCATGAAATTAAATGCCATATCCCAAAATGGCCAGCGATTAAAGGATTTTGTGGATGTTTACTTCTTGCTCGAAATCATGCCTTTGAGCTTGATGCTCGACGCTTATGAAGTAAAATACCTAAACTCCAATCCTGCCATCCCATTGAAAGCCATCGTTTATTTTGATGACATAGATTTTGAGGCGGACGCCCCTATCATGGTCAAAAAAATGACCATACCTGCCATGAAAAAACGCCTAACTATGGCAGTTCAAAAGCCTTATTCCGTTTTCTAATGCCCCTCCACCTCCTCGGCATCCGACACCACGGCCCCGGCTCCGCAAAGGCCGTCCTCTCGGCCCTCGAAGCCAACCCGCCCGACTGCCTGCTGGTGGAAGCTCCCGCCGACAGTGAGCAACTCCTAAATATTGCGGATTTCGGATTTCGGATTGCGGATTCAGCAGACCCCCAATCCGCAATCCGCAATCCGCAATCCGCAATCCCCCCCGTCGCCATGCTCATCTACGACCCCAAAGACCTCGCACGGGCCAGCTACCTGCCCTTTGCCGAGTTCTCGCCGGAGTGGCAGGCCATTGAGTTTGCGAAGCAACGGAACATCCCCGTCCGCTTCATGGACCTGCCGATGGAGCTGCACTTCGCCCTTGATGAGGCCGAAAAACAAAACCCGCAGGCTGCATTGGAGTTTTTGGAAAAAATGACGCCCGAGGAGCGCCAATTCCGGGCCGACCCGATGGGGCACCTCGCCCGATTGGCGGGCTACACGGACAGCGAGCGCTGGTGGGAGGCCATGTTCGAGAGCGCCGGGAACGGGGCGGAGATTTTCCAAGCCATTGCAAAGATGATGGCCGTCCTGCGGGAAGGCACGGAGGAAAGCCCCCGTACCCTGCAACGGGAAGCCTATATGCGCCAAACCATCCGGCAGGCACAGAAGGACGGCTTCCAGCACCTCGCCGTGGTCTGTGGCGCATGGCACGTACCTGCCCTCGAAGGCATCGAAAAGCAAAAGGCCAGCGCCGACGCCGCATTGCTGAAAGGTATCAAAAAAATCAAGACCACCGCCACCTGGATTCCGTGGAGCTACGACCGCCTCACGTTCAGCAGCGGCTACGGGGCGGGCATCATCAGTCCGGCATGGTACGAGCTGATTTTTACCGAAGGAAAACACGCCGCCACGCACTGGATGGTCAAAGTGGCGATTTTGCTCCGCAACGAAGACCTCGACGCCTCCTCCGCCCATGTCATCGAAGCGATAAGGCTGGCCGAGGCGCTAGCGGCCATGCGGGGACTGTCGCTGCCGGGCATTGACGAGCTGCGGGAAGCGGCGGTCACCACCATTTGCGAAGGCGATGCGGAAAAATTGCAACTGATTGAAAATAAGTTGGTTACGGGACAAAAAGTGGGCAGCGTGCCCGACAACATCCCCGTCGTGCCGCTCCAGCGGGACATCGAGCAGTGGGTGAAAACGACCCGCCTGACCAAATACTGGGAAAGCCCCGACGAGGAATGGCTCGGCGCCACTGCCGCTGCACCACAGGGCGGCCTCGACCTGCGGGAAGAATCGGGGCGGATGAAGAGCCACCTGCTGCACCGTCTCCACCTGCTCGACATCCCGTGGGGCCGCCTGATGGAACTGAACCGCCACCAATCGGCGGGCGGTTTCAAGGAGTTTTGGAAAATGAAATGGACGCCGGACTTCGCCATCCGCATCATCGAGAAGGGGGCTTGGGGCAATACCGTGGAGGAGGCCTGCACCCGTTTTTTGAAGAAAAAAACCGAGGAGACGACCACCTTGCCCGCCCTCACGACGCTCGTGAAGCAGGTCTTGAACGCCGATTTGCCAGCGGCCTTTGACCTGTTGCTCCGCAAATTGGAGAACCTGGCCGCACTTGCCACCGACGTTTACCACCTGATGGAGGCGCTGCCGCCGCTGGCGCAAATCGTGCGATATGGCAATACCCGTGGCACTGACGTGCAGGCCGTGGAGCAAGTAGTACAGCACCTCGTGCCCCGCATCTGCATCGGCCTGCCCGCCGCCGTGCCCAACCTCGATGAGGACGCCAGCCGGGAGGCCCACGAGCGACTGATGGGCGTTCACCGAGCGCTCGGCCTGCTCAACGACCCCGGTTTCTTCGCCCCGTGGTACGACTGCCTCGCCGCCATCGCCGACAATCAGCGGGTGAATGGCATCCTGACCGGGGCCTGTTCCCGCATCTTGTTCGATAAGAAAATCCGCTCGGAAGCCGACACCGCCGACCGCATGAGCTTTGCCCTAAGCCCTGCCACCCCGCCGCTCGAAGCCGCCCAATGGCTCGAAGGGTTCCTGCAAGGCAGCGGCCTGCTGTTGCTGCACAATCCCGCCCTCTGGAACCTCCTCGACGCTTGGGTGGAGGGCCTCGCCTACGAGCCTACCTTCCGGGAAACACTGCCTATGCTGCGGCGCACTTTCTCCCGCTTCCCTGCGCCTGAGCGGGAGCGGATGCTGGGGCTTGCGAAGCAGGGGCAGGTGATGGAACGGGTGGCGGAAGTGGTTGATTATGAGGAGGGGAGGGCCAAAAAGATTGTACCATTAACACTAAAACTTTTAGCTTTACCCAACTGACACTATTCTTTGTAATAGTCAACTATTAGCTTCCATCATGGGTTGGTTTTTATCAATTTTTTTGTCCTAATTTCCCCATTATCATCTGAGATTCGCAGATAATATTCTCCTGCTGGCAATTGGCGCTGCGCAAGGCTAAACTGAAAGGTTTGAAGTCCGGCTTCCAATGCCCTTGCTTCCGCAAAGACAAGTTGGCCTGATTCGTTGTAGAGATGGAAGAGGTACGTCTGGGCCTTTGGTGGTTCCAACTCAATATTCAAATAGGAAACAAAAGGATTAGGAAAAGTGGTGATTTTCATGCCTTTGTCCACCGTTATCTGAATACCATCGCTATGGTTAGATTCAAAAATTATCCTTGCGTTACCCCCACCTCCAGTATAATCACGTTCTATACGAGACCTCCTATGTACAACGACCACTGGCTCCATTGTCAAACCAAATTTCAGTACAACTTCAATAGGATTATTATTGGTGTTTTCTGGGTGAATAATGACCGATTTAGGCTCATATCCCATGCTTGAAACCTTTATTTCAGTGCCTATTAATCGTATTGGGGTTTCAATCTTAAAATAACCGTCAAAATCAGTTGCAGTGCCATTGCCATTCGCCAATAAAATTGAAGCAAAGGGAATTGGCTCATCATTATCCCCAAATACCCAGCCATCAATTGTCACCATATTTTCTAAAATATCAGGATTCTGATGCTCAGATTCTTTTGATTGGTTGGCTATAAAGGATGCTTTATTATCTGTGACTGTTTGCCCGTTAGCAGGGTTGCTCAACAATAAAGTGGAAGATAATGCTGCCAAGGCTACCCATTTTTTACTTTCTTGCCTGGGTTGCGGCAGGGCTAAAGGGCGGGAAAGCTGGTGCCCCTTGAAAATTCCACAAACACGGCCTTCACGTTGTGTATATATCCGCACAATTTCTTGGTCGCTCATCTCCCTAAAATCTACGACAGTACGCTCGCACTGGCCACAGTATCGTCCACCAGGTAGTTGATGCATTTTAGAGAAGTCTTGCGAACATGGTTCAGGGATTTGGATGATAATGGCTTTAGTCTTCTTTTTCATAACTTTTTATTGTGTGAAAGAATAAAGCCAAATTATGTCTTAAATAGTTACTGTGCTTGACAGTAATTTCCAAAAATCAGGTTTCAAAAAATGGAGCAATCATTAATATCGTCATTGTTTTAAGCCTTAAGGCTGACCGCAATACTTCTCGTTATTCCTCCTTTCACCAATTCGTCATTTGAAAACCATTCCTTAAGGTTTCACCTATCCTACCAATCAGCAGCCTTTTCAATATTCATTTGTTTAGGCAAGTTTGCAAATTGCCTGGGCAGTTATTCGCAAATTGCTGCCACTTCTTATGCAAGTAAAAGGTACTCAATGTTTTCAAAGGCATTGACCAATCTTGGAACCTTTTCCCCAGCCCCTCCCTTTCCCCATCCTTGTACAAAAATCCAACGTCATGAACCCATTGCTTTCCCATATTTCCGTTAATCCAAAAACCTGTTTTGGAAAGCCCTGTATCAAAGGAACCCGCATTTGGGTGTCACTGATACTGGACAATCTTGCCGCCGGAACCGAGGTGGATGAGATATTGGAAAGCTATCCTCATTTGAAAAGGGAAGATGTTTTTGCTTGCATCGCTTACGGGGCCGCCATGTCGCACGAGCATTTTATGGAACTAAAGCTGGTTGTCTGATTCCTGCGCTGAAATTGGGCGATGGAGTGAAACAACTCGTTTTAGAAGGCTTCTAAACCCCAGCCGCAAACAAAGCCGTTTCCTTAGCCAACTGCTCAATGGCATCCGAATGGCTGATGCCCGTGCTTTTCAAGGTCTTGAAGGAGTGGTCGCCACCCTCCATCTTCATCAAAGTGGCCAGTTTCAACCCTTTGCAGACTTCTTCGATGAGGTCGAACTCGGCTAAGGTATCACGGGTGCCTTGCAGGAAAAGCTGCGGCACCTTTATGTCAGATAAGTGGTTGGCCCGCTCCGTGCCGGGCTTGCCGGGGGTGTGCAGCGGGAAGCCATAGTACACAATGCCAGTCGCTTCGCCCAGTCCCCCTTCTGCCGCCACTTGCGAGGTCATCCTGCCGCCAAACGATTTGCCGCCCGCCAGCAGCTTCCTGCCGTTGGCAAGGCTCGCCGCTTTTCTCACCGCCGCCGCCACGGTTGGGTGGGCGACTTTGGGGCGGTCGGGAGGCCCGCCGCCCTTTTCCATATACGGGAAATTGTAGCGTAAACTGCCCACGCCATTCGCTGCCAACCGCTGCGCCAGTTCCTCCATGAAAGCATGCTCCATGTTAGCGCCCGCTCCGTGGCCCAGCACCAGCAAGGCCGTGGCAGCCTCTGGCAGCAGCAATAGTGCTGATACCTCGCCTATTTCTTCCGATACCTGAATTTTTAAACGTTGTGGGTTTGCCATGATTTGTAATTGTTGGTTGTGGAGCAAAGGTAGGGAGATTATGAGGTCAGGAAATGCACCAGTAAAAAACTGTTTTAATATTTCTATCATTTGTGAATGTATGTTAACAACTCCCCAATCATGTTCGGTGAAATAATCGGGTAATTAGTTTTGTGGCAAGTGGGCTTAATCTTTTATAGGTATTAAACTCCTTTATTAAATAATTCAACATGATTAACGGAATTACCACCAAGTCCATTTTAAACTCCACTTGGCTGCTATTTTGCCTATTGATTGCCTTGGCCGGACATTCACAGAGCAGTAGCTTTGTGCTTTTACCGCAAATAAAACTCCCGCACGACAGCCTCACAAAGGCCCAGCTCCTGAACAGTATCGAATTGTTCCTAAAAACCAAGGATGGCGGGCTGGAAGTGTCACCGGTGGTGGAGAGCCATCATTACAGGAGGTACTTGGATTTTTTCAATGAATTCAAGGGGATTGAGCAAAGTAAACGCTACAATGACCCTGGTTTTTTCAAATGCTACCTGACGAATATTGTCCAGCAGCCTGACCTGCGTTACCTCATCCAGCTTTCATATTATGGCATCAATCCTGACAACCAAGTTGTTCATTTGATGAGTGCCTCGATGTTGGCCGCCAAAGGTGGCGATGCTGGATTCCAGTTCTATTGCCCGTTTGAGGATAATATTAAGCATTGGAAGTGGCAGCAAATTGGAAATATCCGGTTTTTCTATAAGTCGGATTTCGATGCAAGCATTGCAACGGATTTCGAACTTTACAACACTTGGTTGGCCACCAAACTTGGCATGCAGCCTTTGCAATTCGATTATTATAAGTGCCAAGACATACAAGAGGTGTATGCCCTTATGGGAATAAATTATGACCTTCGAATCAATGGTGACAAAAGGTCGGGCTTTTTTAACACCACCAACGATGTCTTCTTGTCTGGAACGAACAGCGAACAGTACAAGCACGACCTCACGCATGCCTATTTCTCCTTGCTGGCCCCTGACAGCCTGCGAAACTGGACAGCCGAGGAAGCCTACAATATTTGCACGACGGACTATTGGGGAGAGAGCAACCAACAGATTTTCCAGTATCTGAAGGATTTCCTCAAGGCCGCCCCAAACCTGTCGGTCAGTGACGCCTTCGACGACAATCCCATGCTAAAGCATCCAATCCCCATCAAATACCCCATCGCAGCCGTCCTCGTGCGCAAGGTCGAGCGGGAATATGGCTTTGAGGCGGTTCGCAGGCTCATCCTAACGGGTGAGAGCGATGACGCCTTTTTGGCTGAATTGGCTGCCATGACCGGTATTCGGAAAACGGATTTCAATGCTGTTGTAAGAAAAGAATTAGGGTTATAGTTGGCCTTGGGTTAAAAGGCTACCTAACTATGGTAGGGGACATTTAGATAGCGGGCATACCCTGCCCCAGCGGTGGGCCTTGATTTCCCATCTTGAAAAATTTTGATGCATAAGAAATCGGTTGCCGGGCAAGCAGAACACCTGCCCGGCGGTCTAAATGTCTAATTCTGGTTGATCAATTGGTCGAGGCTGGTGGCCATAGCAGTTTTGCTTTGAAGCCCGACCTGTTTGCCCGCAAGTTCGCCCTTTTTGAAATACAGCAAGGCTGGAATGCTGCGGATGCCGAAGTCCGAAGAAATTTCAGATTCATGGTCCACGTTCACTTTTGCGATGACGGCTTTGCCTTCAAAATCGGCGGCGAGGCTCTCCAATGAAGGGTGCAATGCCTTACAAGGCCCACACCAATCGGCGTAAAAATCCACCAGTACCACATCGTTTTCTTTCAGGGTGGATTCAAAATCAGTTTTGCTCAAATTCTTTAACATGGCTTGAAAATTTTATGGGTGAAAAAATTGGCCATTGGTCATTGAGGGCCATGATTCCCGACAAAATGACGGGTGACCTCAATGGCCAATGACTGATACTTAGGCAGCCACAGCTTCCAGTTCCGGCACCAAGGGGAAATCAATCGCAAACTGGCCCACGCCATGCAGGTAGTTGCTGATGATTTTGTCGCCAATGACGATGAGGATGTCCACCACATTGGCCTTGGTGTAGCCTGCGGCAAACAGGTTCTGGACAGTTTCCGGAGAAGGTTTGCCCCTGTTGATGGTGGTCTCCTGAACGAACTTCGCCAATGCATCCAGTTTTGGGTCGAAGCTGGCTTCCCCGCTGCGGATTTCCAGGATTTGCTCGTCGCTGAAGCCGTTCATTTTGCCCAAAACCGTATGGGCGCTTTGGCAGTAGCGGCAGTCGTTCACCTGGCTCACGACGAGGTTGATGACCTCCCGCTCTTTGGCCCTGAGACTGCTTTTGCGGTTTTGGAGGGCGAGGTAGTCGCCAAGGGCAGTTTCGCTGTGTGCAAAGCTGGCATAGAGGTTTGGCACGAAGCCGAGGCCCTTTTGAAGGTTGTCGAAGAGGGCTTGGTTGTTGGCGCTCACTTCGTCACGGGTTGGAACATTAAACTGTGTCATCTTTCTGAATTTTTTTTAGTTAGAAAATCATTGATAAAATTGATGACACAAAGATGGTGGCGGGTAGGGGGGCGAGGTTAGGCAGGGATTCCCGAAGGCTTGGCAATTTTTCCCGAAATCAAATTTGTTCCCGAAAAGCGCTCGGCGACATGCCTTCCTGCATCTTGAAAAAGCGGGAAAAAGTCTGCACGTCTTCGTAACCAATGGCGTATGCTATCTCGCTGATGGCTTGGTCGGTGTAGCGCAGCAGCCTTCGTGCTTCGAGCATTTTCCGTTCGTTGATGATTTGCAGCGGCGTTTTCGGGCTGACCTGAGCGAACAGGTTGGACAGGGTTTTGGGCGAGCGGTGCAGCAGTTCGGCGTAGTCGGCGACCGTGTGCTTGGTCTTGAAATGTGCCTCCACCAAAAAGTTGAACTCCCTCACCAGCTCAAGGTTGTTCTTCGCCAAAGGCGCAAGCTGGCGCTGCTCTTTGTAGAGCCGGGTACAAAGTATCAGCAACCGCTTGAGCATCATTTGCAGCATCTCGATTTGGAGGTCGTCCCTCGATTGCATTTCTATCAAAAACATCTTCCAAAGCGTGTCAAACTTCTCCAGGTCGGCGGCTGGGATGCTGAAAACGGGCAATTGCGAAGCACCGAAGAACAGGATGCCCCGGCAACCCACTTCCGAGTCGTGGTCGATGATGCAGAAAAATGGCCGGTTGAACCGCACCAGGCGCATGGACGTGACCTGCTGCACTTCCGTGTGGTGAAATTCAGTCAGGCAGACGACTTCGTTGTTTTGAAAAACATAGTCCTTGCCGTCAACCTTGAGCCGATTGCCATCGGCGGTCATCCAGAGCAGGGTCAAGCCACTTTCGATGCTTTCATTTGCGATGTAGCAATTGTCGGGGGTGATTTGCTCCAGCCGAAGGTATTCGTTTGTATTGCCCTTAAATTCCATGATAAAAACTGGGTTGGTGAGTTGGTGCGTTGGGAGGTTAGAGAACGTGATGGGACTTCAAAAGTTCTTTGGTTGGGGCAAGCTGTGCAACAGAGGGCAATGGGCATTCAAGTTTGCTTGCTTGATGAAATAGATTTCACATAATTGTTAAAAACCCTGGGGTCTAACGAACGAGGGCGCAGCCCAAGCCACGCCCTCGTTCCTTTCAACCATTTTAACCAATTCAACCAATTGCCTCAATTCCCTCCCCACACCGGCAACCTCCCCGGCGTCCAAGGCGCCTTCGCCGCCTCCAGCTTCCTATCCAGTGCGGGCAAGTCCACCTCCACCATCTGCTTCAACTTCGCCAGTTCAGCTTGGAAGAGCTTGCTGGCAATGGCCATTTGCTCCTTCTGCGTCGTGGTTGGTGCGGAGGACGAACTCCAGATGTCGTAGGCCATGCCATAGATGCGGTCGGCGATGGAGGGTGCATGTGGCTTGTCTATTTTCGAGGCCACGCCATCGCCGTAGAATGCCTTGTTTAAGTCCTTGATTTTCTGCTCCAACGCTTTCACATCGGCCAGCAAATCGGTGGCGGGCTGGGCGATGGAATAGGTGGCTTGGCGGGCGTGTTTCACCACGTTGTTCACCTCGCCGAGGAGGCCCGTAGCGCCGTTCCAACTGCGCTCCAAGTCTGCGGCCTTGCCGACGTAGGCTTCCCATGCGGCCTTGTCAGTGGCGGGCAGGGTGCTGCCGCCGAGGGTGTTCAGTTTGAAGCGTTGCGGAGCAACGAGTTCCGTCGCCATGCCGTTGATGACCTTCGAGAGGCTGACGGTATAATCGCCGGGGAGCGCCATGCGGCCACCGTCGGGATTTTCCCACGGGGCACGCTCGCCGGGGTTCAGGCTCACGGGGGCGGGCGAGGGCAGGCGGCCATCCCACACGAGGCGGTTGACGCCTTTCTTCCAGCCGGACTTGATTTGTTTTACAATCGTTCCAGTACTGTTTTTAATGGTAAAAAGCAGGTACGGCGCTTCCTCATTGCGCTCGGCTTCGAGTTCCTCGTAGGTCGGGTAGCGGATTTCCTTGTTGTCCTTCACCTGCTTTTTCTCCCAATCCTGCCGCTTCTGTTTGAGGGTTTTCATGTCGTCTTTTACGAAGTAAGTAAACACTGCGCCCATCGGCGGATTGTCGGACGTGAAGAAGGATGCGCCCTGAAAGCCCTTGCCCGTGGCGTAGCCAATCGGTGTGCTCACATTGAACACGAGGGCGTCTTTTATCGGCAAAATGGCGGCCTCCTTCGAGGGCAGGTCGGCCAAATTGCGCAGCGGCGAATAATCATCCAACACATAAAAGCCCCTCCCGAAAGTGCCCAGTACGAGGTCGTTTTCCCGGCGCTGGATGGCGATGTCCCGCACCGCCACGGTTGGCAATCCGCTGGCGAGTTTCGTCCAACGCTTGCCGCCGTCGTTGCTGAAATGGCAAGTGAATTCCGTGCCGATGAAGAGCAAGTTGCGGTCAACATGGTCCTCGGCGAGGGAATAGGCACTGCCCCGCTCTGGCAGATTATTGGCGACGCTTACCCAAGTGCGGCCCTTGTCCGTACTCTTGAAAACATAAGGCTTGAAATCGCCCCGCTTGTGGTTGTTGAAGGCGGCGTAAACGACATTTTCATCGTGTTGCGAAGCAAGCAAAGCGTTCACATAAGTGAGTTCGGGAACGCCGGGGAAACTGCTGATTTTCGTCCAAGTCTTGCCGCCGTCCTCGGTGATTTGCACGAGGCCGTCGTCGGTGCCGACGTAGAGCAGGTTGGCGTTTTTCGGGCTTTCCGAGAAGGCGACGATATTGCCGTACTCGCTCGTGCTGGCGTTTTTGTTGATGGCGTCCATGCTCTGTACCCGGCCCATCACTTGCAGGGTGTTGCGGTCTATTTGGCGGGTCAAATCGGGGCTGATGGCCGTCCAGGTATCGCCCCGGTCTTCGGTTTTATAGACCCGGTTGGCGCAGTAGTACAGGCGGGTTCCTTTGTGGCGGCTCACCGCCAATGGACTGTCCCAGTTCCAGCGCAGGGTGTTTTCGCCTTCGAGCGGCTTGGGTTGCAGGCTCGTCATTTCGCCGCTGATGCGGTCGTAGCGCACGAGGCCGCCGTTCTGCGATTGTGCATAAATGATGTTCGGGTTCTCCGGGTCAATCTGGCTCTCGAAGCCGTCGCCGAGGCTGGTCACGTACCAGTCTGAGTTGGTGATTCCGTGGCCGTTGCGGGTGCGACTGGGGCCGCCTAAGGAGAAATTGTCCTGCGTGCCGCCGTGGATATGGTAGAACGGCAGCGTGTTGTCCACCTCCACTTTGTAGAACTGCGTGACGGGCAGGTTGCCGTGGTATTTCCAGGTTTTTGCCCCATCGAAACTCTCGTAAACGCCGCCGTCGCAGCCAGACAGTATGTAGTTCGGGTCTTTCGGGTCAATCCAGATGACGTGGTTGTCCACGTGCTTGAAGTCCTCGCCGAGGCCGCTCCACGACTTGCCGCCGTCCCTTGTTATCTGGTTGAAAACATCCATCGCAATGACCGTGTTCGGCTCGGTCGGGTGCGCAAAGATTTCGCTGAAATAATTGCCGCTGGTCACGAAGCCGCCCTGTTTGTCCCAACTGGCGCCCCGGTCGGTGCTTTTGAAAAAGCCGCCCTTGCCGTCTTGAGCTTCCGCCATCGCATAGATGATTTCGGGGTTGGAGGAATAGGCGAGGCTGATGCGGCCAAGGTCGCCGCCGGGCAGGCCGCTGGCCGATTTCGCCCAAGTTTTGCCGCCGTCGGTGCTTTTGTAAATCGTGCTGCCGGGGCCGCCGCCCACGTAGGTGAACACATGCCTGCGGCGCTGGTGCGCTGCCGCAATGAGCACGTCCGGGTTGCGGGGGTCCATGATGAGGTCGGCGACGCCCGTGTGCTCGTCAATCAGCGACTTGCCGTCTGCGCCGTTCAGCACCATCGCCCAGGTCTTGCCGCCGTCGGTGGTTTTATAGACGCCACGGTCGCCGCCCTCTTTCCATAGCGGGCCTTGTGCAGCAACAAAGACCACGTCGCTGTTGCGGGGGTCAACGATGATTTTGGCGATATGCTCCGAGTCTTTCAGGCCCATGTTCGACCAGGATTTGCCGCCGTCGTTCGAGCGGTAGATGCCGTCGCCATACCCCACCGAGCGCTGGTTGTTGTTCTCGCCCGTGCCCACCCAGACCGTGCTGGGATTGCTGGGGTCGAGCACCACGCAGCCAATGGAATAGCTGCCCTCGCCGTCGAAAATGGCTTCGTAAGTGGTGCCTGCGTTCACGGTCTTCCAGACGCCGCCGCTGGCCGAGGCCACGTAATACACCGCTCGGTTTTGCGGATGCACCGCAAAATCGCTGATGCGCCCGCTGGTGATGGCTGGGCCTACGCTGCGCCACGAGAGGCCGAGGCCGAGCGTGTCGAGGTAGTGTTTTGGCTCTTCTTTTTTGGGTTCGTCTTTCTTGTTTTTCTGTGAAAACGCTTGTGCGGAAAGGAGCAGCAGGGCTGCCAAAAGGATGGAGGAAAGTTTGTTCATTTCAGTCGTTTTAATTGAGGGGGGAAAGGTAGGGAATTTTGTAACACGGACTGCCAGCCCCGTGCTTCCCATTATAATCCTTGCACGATTCTTGCCACCTTACCTACATGGAAAACTCGACTCAATATCTTTTAGACCGCAAACAAAGCGGAATGCGTATGCCTGTTCTGTTAGCGGTATCTATTCTTTTTTGTTCCCTATTTTTTATGTCAATTCTTTTTGGCATTTTAGGGTTTTTTACTTATGGTTATGAGTGGAAATGGTTGGCTAAATGGGCCCCCAATCCTGGGCGCTATCCTGCTTGTGACCAAATTGACCAGTTCAAGATGCCAGTTAACACTGGACAAAGAAGGGTTTTATCTTCAAAATTTAGGCAAGTTTAATTTATTTAAACAATCAAATACGAGACATGCGTGGTCTGAGTTTTCTCATCAATCATCTTGGGTAGGAAAACACTCAATTCATGTCATGGAAATCCATTTATTGAATGGAAAATACTATACTTTTCTTTTTGGAAACAAGCCTGATAGTTTAAAAGAAAAGGAAATGCTAATAGCCGATATAAAACGCTTAGCGGGTAAATAAACTCGATAAATGCCGCTAATTCTACCCGTTGTTTACTCTGCTCACCCCTCCTTCCGCATCCAAAAGCGATACGATTGCTATGAGCAATCGTATCGCTGCCAACCCATGGAGGATGGTTTGTTCATTTCAGTCGTTTTATTTGAAGAGGGAAAGGTAGGGAATTTTGAAAAACGGGTAGGCAATCCGTTGACTTAGGCCGTGCAAGTTTTCAATTTCTCTGCCTTTCATATTCTATTGCAAATTCCCAGACAAATCTACCGCTTGAAAAACCGAAGAGCTATCAGATTGATTGTTATATTTACATTTCAACAAATCCTGACCGCAATGAAGATCAAACCGCAAGCCGTAATAGCATTTCTCCTCTTTCTCGCTTCGGTGATTCATGCTCAGCAAGGGCAATTGGATAGCGCTTTTGGAGTGAATGGGATTGTGAAACAATCGCATGTACCGCCCTTCCCAAGTGGCAACAACCCAAATGTTTTGACTTTATTGGATGATGGTAAATTCATGGTTGCTGCCGACCTCAATTTATCTATGGCGTTTTACCGATTTGAAAAAGATGGTAGTCTGGACACCAGCTTTGGAGACTCTGGGGTTGTACAAATGGAAATGGGATGGCTCACCTATGATATAGTAAAAAGCCTAATTGTTCAACCAGACGGGTCGGCCTTGGCTTTGATGCAATCCAATCGGCATAATCCTGATTTACAGGAAGATTGGAGCATTGCCTATGTGATGCGGTTTAATCCTGATTGGGAGTTGGACAGTACTTTTGGCCATTTTACAACTTATGCGCAGATGGGTTTAACGGAGGTGAAAACAGGTTTTGACGTCACTGAAGTCAGCTCGTTTCAACTTTTACAAGATGGCAAAATGCTGATAAGTGGTAAAGTCAGGGGTTCATTCAATAGTAATGTCCACACCTTCGTTGCAAAATTGAATGCCGATGGCACCCCTGACAATAGTTTCGGCTCAAGCGGGCTTGTTTTCCCGAGTTGGAACAATTTTACAAATGGCTTCAGTAGTTTGACCTTACAGCCGGATGATAAATTGATATTATCGGGATGGTCAAAAATTTCTTATGATACTACTGTTTATGCGATTGCCCGATTAAATAATGATGGTACGATAGATTCCAGTTTTGGGGTTGACGGATTAGTTGCTGGCACATTGCCCTCTGCCAATAATTATGTGCAGCAGCTTTTTTTGCAGGAGGATGAAAAAATATTGGCCTGGATTAATGGCGATTTGTTCCCTCCATTATCACTTGATGTTATTCGCCTGAACCCCGATGGGAGCTTTGATAACTCTTTTGGAACTGATGGCACCATACATATTCCGAATGATAAAGTTGAACGAATATCTAAGATATTGGTGGATGACGAAGGCAGTTTTTTTCTTGCAGGATACAGGGATGATTCAACATATATAAGAGGGGAAGATTTTGCTTTAGCTAAATTGTCCGCTGATTTTAATTGGGTGGAAGCGTTTGGAGATTCAGGTGTCACAATCATTAAAGATACCTCCAATATTGACATTCTAAGAACTGCTAGGATTCTTCCAGATGGTAAAGTCCTGCTCGCTGGTTACGCATCCCCCATTTATTATATAACCAATATGAAACTGGTCAAAATCTTTGGTAGGGACACGGTAGTCGTTTATTCCCCACAAGACTCCTTCCTCCTCAACGAAAACGGCCTCACCATCCTTCCCAACCCCGTGGGCAATGATTTTCAAATCTGTTACCCATTGGCTGAAAAATCCATCATTACCATTGATTTATTCAACAGCGTCGGTGAGCTATTGTATTCGTTCCTTACAAAAGAAGTAAGGGAGAAAGGCCAGCACTGCGAGCAATTCACCTGGCCAAAAGACATCATTGACAAGGGCGTGTATTTCGTGGAGGTTTATGGAAGAAATTTCGCTTATAGCGGCAAGATTCTTAAACTTTGAAAAGCCTGCCAGCCCCTGCTTCCCCCGCCCGAAAATCGCCGCAATTCAGGAAGCACGAAAGCACGGACTGGCAGTCCGTATTACCCCCTCAGCTGGGCAACCCCTCCACCGTGAACAGCAGCGTGTTAAAAGCATCAATCATCGCCCATTTATCCTCCACCTTCAGCTGCACGATGAAAAAAGCATTGCCCGCCCGTCTTCGATGCGCCCGGCACCGATACCGCTGAGCTTTCCTTATCTTATCACCATCACGGGCAGTGCCACTGTCCCACCTTCTGCCACCTTCATGACCAGCCAATAATGGCCCGATGCCACCGTGCCGTCGAGTTGGAACTGTGTTTCATGGACACCGGCCGCCAGCCGTTCCACGGGCTGCAATGACTGTACGCTGTGGCCCGAAGCATCCACGAGGTGCAGCGAAACGCTGGCGGGAACAGCCAATTGGTAGCGCAAGGCGAAGGCATCGGAAACGGGGTTCGGGGAAACGCTGGCCGAGGAAATCGGGCCGGATTGCTCGTGCGCCGCCAACTCCAAACCGGACTCCAAGCCTATCAGCACCAGGTTGCCGATGGGGAACGGCTTGAGGCTTTCGCCGAATGCCACGATTTTGCCGTTGGGCCGCACCACCACATCGCTGGCCTGTTGGGTATAGTCCGGCTCAATGCTCACTTCGGTTTTGCCAGCCGTGCCAAAACCTGTGTCCAAGCTGCCATCGGTGTTCAGCCGCACCACGAGGAGGCGTGAACCATTGCCCTCCGGCCCCAGTTTGCCAGCGACCAGCAGTTTCCCATCAGCGTCGAATGTAGAGCCGAAGCCCTCCGACCGCTCGCCGAGCAGGATGCGGCTAAGCCCGTTGGTTCCGTAGCTGGCATCAGGTACGCCAGTGGAACTTAATTTCACCACCGAGAGGTCGTTGCCAACCCTGCCCACGCCGTAAACGTTGCCGCTGCCGTCCAGTTCCACGCTGTGGATTTCATTGAAAAAGGACAGGTTGTTCGGCAGGTTGTTCAGCACCACTTGGCCATTGGTGCCAAAATTGGGGTCGGGCGTACCGTTGGAAGTGAACGCCGCCAAAGTGAGGAACCCCGAAGAACCAGACCGCCCGCCAATGATGACACCGCCGTCTTGGCGCACCTTCAGGTCTTGCACCCAGCCGGTGGACGTGTATTCCAAGGATGAAATGCCGTTCGTCCCGAAGCTATTGTCGAAACTGCCATCGGCGTTGAGGCGCATGGCCGTGATGCGCCACATGATGTTGTTGTCGCTTTGGGTGGCCGCTATGTAGAGTTTGTCGCCGGGGCCGGGTGCGATGGCTTGGCATTTGGTCGGCGTTGGGAAACTCGTAGTAATGACACCCCCGGTGCCGAAACCGCTGTCCAAGGTGCCGTCGCTGTTGAGGCGGGCAAAGAAAGTGTCGAAATCGCCATTCAGGTTGCCCGTGGCCACGAACTTGCCGTTGGGCAGCAGTGCGATGTTGACGGCATCGTACACAATGAAATCGCTGATGAAGGTGCCGCCGTTACCGAAGCTGGTGTCCATGCTGCCGTCCGTGTTGTAGCGGATGAGGAGCAGTTTGCGTGGCGTGACCTGGTACCATCCAGCCACCACCACCTTGCCATCGGGCTGCAGCACCATCGAGCGGCTTTCGAGCGCCTTGTCGAGCGTGGTGACCACGATGCCGCCGCCGCCGAAACTGTTGTCCAACGTGCCGACTTGCGCCCAGCCTTTAGCGGTCAGCAGCAATAAAAAGAGAGTAATCAGTTGTTTCATAAAATGGAGTTTTTTTGAATGACCGCCCAAGCCTTGATATGCTGAAGCGTTCGAAAAAAAGTTAATGGATTGGCGAAAATAGCAGTTATCGGGAAATCGGAGGGATTTCCAACCAGCACATCAGCTCGCCCGCACCACCAGCTGCACTTCCGGGCTTACGTCCGTGCCCTTCTTGCCATAGACGAGTATCGTGGATTCGCCGCTCGGCAGCCCTTCTATCGTGAACAGCAGCGTATTAAATGCATCAATCATCACCCATTTATCCTCCACCTTCAGCTTCACGATGAAAAACGTGCAGCCTGCCCGCTCCTCGATGCGCACCACCGCCGTGCCAGGGTTCGGCCCCGGCTGCATGAACTTCGCCTTGAACTCGCCGGGCTTGTGGTTCGTCGTCTCTTCCTTGTTCAGTTCAAAACCGCTGAGGCCGGCCTTGAAGCGGTCGTTATTCGCTACATATAGCACATAGGAAGCCAGCGTTTCCAGCACCCTCCGCAGGTCGCCGATGAGCCTTTCCAGCGCCTTGTCCGTGTTATCGCTGCGGTCAGCCTCCGGCACGACGGCCCCTTCTGCGGCATCAATGGCCTTCTTGAAGTCCTCCATCGTGATGGGCGGTGCCGGGAAGGTGCTGGCGTTGGTGCTCATGCCGCTGTGGACGGCTTTGGCGTAGGTGATGACGGTGGCGGGAGCGGCAGTCTCCTTTGGAAGCCTGATGACAAGTTTTTTAATTTTTGCCATGATGAAATGATTTATAGGTTAATAGATAAAATGTACGCTCCAATGCTCCGCTGAACGAGAAATCACGTTTCCCGCCGGGGAATTTTTTTTCTCGACGAGTTTTGAAATTTCTCGTCGGGAAATAATTTTTCTCGACGAGAAAAGCCGTTTCTCAACGAGCAACGATTTTTCCCGATGAGCGGAGAATTTTCTCGACGAGAAAATTTATTTCTCGTTGTGCGGAGATTTTTCTCGTCGAGCAATTGATTTTCTCAATTAGAAAGCGTTTACCCTTGTATGTCTGTGTGGTTGGGTTGATGTTTGGGGGTGGGGCTTAACGTCGGGGAGGTTTTGAACCTCGCCGATGTTTGGGGAAATTCATACTTAAATAGTTCTTGCAAGTTTGCAACTTGCAAGCGCAGGCTCTTGCCAAAAGCAGACGCTGCAAAATCGTTCTGTCGTAGCCTTGCAAGTTGCAAACTTGCAAGAACTAAGTGATTTGAATTCTGCTAAATATACTTGCAAGAACTGGTTTGCGGGCTGGCTGTTCGGCGGCATGGGCAGCAAGCCGTTGGTCTCAACTTTTATATGCTATCAATTGCACGAGCATATGCTTCAATATCCATTGCAGGAACAGTACCTAATTTTTGAAGTTCAATGAGTAGTTTTAAAAAAAAATAAATCAATGCTTCTTCTTGTGTACTTGTTTCAAAAGATTGGTCTGCATAATTAATCTTGAATGCTCCTTTCTGAATTACGCAACCTAAATCTACTTGCCCAAATTCCTCGAAACATCTAAAACAATTTTGAAATGGTTCTCCGAAAACATCAGTCCATGTTGTATCCAAAGTCAGCATACCTCCTAATATCCTAAATGGTGGCTTTGGCTTCATTATTACCCCATCAGCATGTACGATTGGGGCTGATGTTCGGTTAAGTAATCTTACGCTTTTTATCTTATCAGAAGCATACTCAAAGGTTTCTTTGTTTAGTTCTTGCTTCACTTCAAAGACGGCATAGACACTTTCGGCTGGAATATAAATTGCACCATCTTGTTTAAAAACAAAAGGTGAATATTGTTGGTCGTAAATTACTAAATCCAATTGGTCGCTAAATCGATTATTACTATCAATAATAAAAGCCTTATCTACTTGATACCGTTTGGGTAGATAGGTTTTCAGCCAATCAATCCAGTTGATTTCAGAGGCATCACCTTTCGTTGGTGCATGAAATAAAACTTCTCTACCAGATGACAATTTCTGCACCATCTGCTTTTGAAGGTTGTAAAATATAGATTTTAATGTTACTTCTTGCATTGTTTACCAAATTATATCTTCCCATTTCTGGGCTTTAAGTGTTGCTATTGCTTTTTTTTGAATTGTTTCCTTTTCAGATTTTGTCAACATGTCTGAAATTACATTATTAGTATTTGCTGGGTCAATAACTTTGTTATTTACAAAATCCTTCGAAAGGAACTGCAAGACACTCCAAAAATTAGTAGAAAGTTGACTTTTATTCTTAAATTTTAAGGCTTGCAGCGTAGTTAGTTCTATATAAATTGATGGAAAAGAAATAGAATGCAATTCTCTCCATATCTTAGTTGCAACAATCTCTTCTTGTCGACCTGAATTTGTTACAGTATTTATATGCAAATCAATATTGGTCTGCAACCAAGTATCTTTTTTACTGGAATAGAGGCTATGATAGTTTTTGTAACCAGAATGAATTTTGCCAGGTACTAAGTCAACATCTAAATCATCAATTTTTATCCCGATTGAAACATTTTGCCTTCGAGTTTTATAGCCATTTGACTTTACAGTTGCTTCCAATGAATTGTAAATTTCTGCAAGTGACTGGGTTGTAGATGATGTCAAAGAGATAAACAAATCGCAATCTGCCACTCCTTTGATTGCGGTATCCTTAGCACAAGAACCTGAAAGTTTAATGTCGCTAAGGCATTCACCCGCCCAAGTTCTAATTATCTTTTTTATGTTAGTGAGCCTTGGGTCGAGAAAACTAACAGGTTTCCCTTTTTTCTTTTTTATCACACTTGCTACATACTGGTCTGCTGTCATTTTTTTATTTTTTTGATTGTTGAGAACAACGGCACTCCCGAAAACGACTAAGTAAACCCGCATTTCGTCTTTACTTACTCGTTTTCGGGAAAATCGCCAATCTTGGCTATTTCATACTGACTAAGTAAACATGAATTTCATGTTTACTTAGTTATCTGACGTCCCGCATCCCATTCAGATGACTGAACGCAACGTCAAAGACAACCTTCATTAAGCGTATCCCATCCCCACCTTAATAGTATATCTGCAAAAAACAAACGGCAAGAAAAATCCTTGTCATCTGATTGGGTCTGTGTGTTGGTCAATCGGAGCTGGGAGGCTCTTTAGTTGGGCGCAATTTAACAGCAAACAGATTACGAAAAAGCGCCATTTACGGAACGGTTTTGAACTGTTAGGCAGCGGTGGGTTTGGTTTAGTGAACGGCGGGTGAGGTATAATGCCTGACTACGCCGCTTAGAACAAATCCCCTACCTTAAACTTAAAATCAACACCGATGCTGATGGCTGTATCTGTGGTATGGGCGATGGATTTCTCTTGGTATTCGCCATTTTTCGGTGAGCGGTATATTTCCACCGTTTTCTCAGGAATATTGACAATCCAACACTCCGCAATGCCAGCTTCTGCATAAAGCGGCAATTTGATTTCCCTATCGTATTGCAGTGAAGTGTCCGCCACTTCTATCAACAGCAGCACATCTTCTGGTCTGGGGTGACGGGTTCGGTATCGGTCTTTTCTGTGTTTCACCACGGCGATGTCTGGCTCTGGCTCTGAATACTGTCCAATACGGATTGGGTTTTGCACCCGCACATTAGCGATTCGATGCAGCAGCAGCACAAGGTTTTCATTTAAAATATCAACGATACTGGCGTGGAGGCTTCGGATAGGGCTCATCTTCAATATTTGACCCCGAATCAACTCAATCCTATCATTGGGTTTAATGATGCCAACGTCCACCATTTTATGGTAGTCGGAGGCTGTGAACAATTGTCTTTCTACTTGAGCTGTCATCAGGTATTTTTTTTACAAAGCTACATTTTTTAGATTATCAATCAAGTCCTTACCGCAGCGTCCGCCAAAACAGCTCCCAAATCCGCCGGTACTCGTCCGCCCAACTGCTCGGCTCCACGAAGCTGTGGTCTTCCATCGGGAACACGGCCAGTTCCCAGTTCTCCTTTTTCAGTTCGATGAGGCGCTGCGAGAGCCGCACCACGTCCTGGAACTGCACGTTCACGTCCACCATGCCGTGCAGCATCAGCAGGTCGCCCTGCGTGAAGCCCTCCGCATGGAAGATGGGCGAGCTGCGGCGGAAGGCGATGCTGTCCTCGGCGGGGGTGTTCAGGATGTTGGCGGTGTAGCCGTGGTTGTAGTGCGCCCAATCGGTGACGGAGCGCAGGGCGGCGCCGCTGCGGAAGGTGCCGGGCGAGGTGAACATCGCCATCAGCGTGATGAAGCCGCCGTAGCTGCCGCCATAGATGCCGATGCGCCCGGGGTCTATGCCGTGCTGCTCGGAGAGGTAGCGGGTGCCGTCCACTTGGTCGCTGAGGTCCTTGCCGCCCATGTGCCGATAGATGGCCGTGCGCCAGTCCCGCCCGTAGCCTTGGCTGGCCCGGAAGTCAATGTCTAAGACCGTGAAGCCGTTGTCTGTCAGGAAGTTATGGAACATGAACTCCCGGTAGTAGCTGCTCCACCAGCTATGCACATTCTGCAAATAGCCCGCCCCGTGCACGAAGATGACCGCTGCCCCGTTGCGCCGACTGCCAAGCGGTCGGTACAGGCGGGCGGGCACTTCCGCCCCGTCCGTGGCCTTGAACCAGACCATCTCCGGCTCCCGCCAAGCGTAGCTGTCGAACTCGGCGGTGGTGCTTTTGGTGACTTGCAGGGGCTTTGCGCCCGCTTTGTTTTCTTGGATGAAAAGCTCCCACGGCTTGTTGGAGTACGAGTAGCGGATGGCTAACCAGCGCTCGTCGGGCGAGAGCGTGACTTCGTGGTTGCCGGGCAGGAAAGTCAGGCGCTCCATCGCCCCTCCCGTCACCGACATTTTATAAAAATGCCGCTCGAAGGGCGTTTCCTTGTTGGAGCTGAGGTAGAAATGCCGTTTGTCCCTCGATAGGTCGGCCTCTATGATTTCAAATTTGCCAGCGGTCAGCGCCCGTTTCTCGCCCGTCGCCACGTTCACGGCATAGAGGTGGGAGTAGCCCGTCGCCTCCGATTGGAAGAAGGCCGTCGTTTCGTCTATCCAGCCCAAGTTGCCCATCGAGCCGCCCCAGCCGCCGATGCCGGGGCCGCCAATCCATGCCTCGTCGTGCTGGTGGTCGAGGGTTTTGAGCGTCCCTTTTTCCGGGTCGAGCAGGCAAATCCAGCGGTCTTTGTTGTCTAATGAAAGCACGACGACAAGCGCCTTCCCGCCTTCCGAGAACACAGGTTCGAGCACGTTCACGGCTTTTGGTTTATCAAAAAGCGGGTTCCAGGCCGTGGTGTCTTTATGGTATTCTTGCAGGAAAAGCGGCTTCTGCTTGATGCCGGGCAGTTCCTTCGTCTCCACCCAATACACGGTGTCACGCTGGCGGTCCCAGATGCCGAGCGCCGTCTCGCTCTGCGCCCCGCCCACCTTCGCCCTCGATTTCAGCAGGTCCACCTTGCCGGATTCGGTCACGAAGTTCGGCACGTCGGTCTGCTCGGAAGTCACGTCCGTTTCCACGTTGAAGCAGATGAAGCGCAGGTCGGGGCTTTCGGTCATGCCGTTCAGGCTTTTTTCACCGTAATAAACCGCCTTGGGCCGCTTGGGCTTCAGGGCGTCCTGTTGGCGCTTTTGGGCGTCCCGCTCGGCCTTTCGCTCGGCGAGGATGTCGAAGAGTTCGAGCTGCTCCAGTTCGAGGTCGGTCTTTTTGCGCTCCTTGCGCTCGCTGCCTTTTTTCAGGTCGGTAAGCTGGGTGGTGGTGCCTTCGGCAATGTCCCAGGCATAGAGGTTGTCGAACCGCTCGTAGATGACCAGCTTGCCGTCGCCGCTGAACCGGGGCGAGGATTCGGATTCTAAAGTATTTGTCAACTGCGTCACTGTTGCCGCCTGCCGTTTACCGTCCACCGTCCACCGTAAAAGGAACAAGTCGCCATTTTTTGAGAAGACTTTCTTTGTGAAATCCCGGTTGTAGCTGCCCCGGCCGGGCATGGCCTTTAGCTCGTCGAGGCTGAGTTTTTCGGACTTGGCCGTTGGGTTGGCTGCGCCAATGCGGTAGGTGCTCCGCAAGGTGTCCTTGTCGGGGTTCCAGGTGAAAAACACGGTGCGGCTGTCGTCGCTCCACGAGATGTTTTCGGGCAGTGCCCCCACGAAGCCCTCGCCCTGCATGATTTGCTCGATGGTGAGGGGGGAACTGTTCGGAATGGTAGTTTGGGCGGCAATTTTGCCGAAGAAAAACAAGAGAAGGAATAAGGGTAAATGGCGCATGGTCAATTAGTCATTAGTCATTGGTCATTGAAGTCATTGGAGGCAAGGATAATGACAAATGACCAAAATGACAAATGACCGTCCACTACCGCTCCAGCACCGCCCGTGCCAGCGTGCCTTCCACGCCCACCACTTTCAGCGGTAGGCAGATGAGGCGATAGCTGCCCGGCTCCACGAATCGCAGGTCAAGCCCCTCTACAATGACTGTCTCCGCCGAGAGCAGGATGACGTGCGTATCGAAGGGGTCGTGATAGAGCTGGATGCTCAGGTAGTCAATGCCGACGAGGTGGATGCCGTGGTCAACGACCCATTGCGCAGCATCGGCGGTGAGGGCGCAGAAGTCCTCGAAGAAGGGGTGCGTCGGGTCGGCCCAGCGGCGGCTGTTGTCCGTTTTGAAGAGGAGCTTGTTGGTGCCTTCCGGCAAATGGAGGGCTGCGAGGTCGGCGGCGGTGATGCTCGTTTTGCCTTGAAAATCAACCACTTGGCAGGAGCCGATGAGCTTTTCGAGCGGGATTTCGAGGGTCGTTTTGCCGCCGTCCACGAAGTGCAGTGGTGCGTCAATATGCGTGCCTGTATGGCTGCCCACGGCTAAGTGCGTCACGTTGGCGTCCTCGCCATAGCTCATGCGGTATTTGTGCTTGATGATGGGCTGCGGCTCGCCCGGCCAGACGGGGAGGTTGGGGTTTATAGGGACGGAGATGTCTGTTATTGTGGGCATTTCATGCGTTTTGATTTCAAGGAAAATGAATAACTTTGGCAAAAATAATCGAAGTACAATGGGAGCAGCCGCTCATTTGCAACAATCTTTTCCTTTCGACGAAATCCTGAAGCACGGGGGCGAACTCGTCGTGCGTGGCCTCACCAAAGCCAAGTTCATAAACCTGTCGCAGCATTACCCAGAGCTTCGGATGGAACGGGAACCAAACGGCGATATCACGATCATGGCACCAGTACACGGCGGAACGGGCATCCGTGAAAACAGACTAAACCGCAGGGTTGGAAATTGGGCGGAGGCGCTCAACAATGGCGAAACTTTTAGCCCCAATGCTGGCTTCGACCTCCCGAATGGAGCTACCAAAAGCCCTGATACATCATGGGTGAACGCCGAGAAAATGGCCAAACTGACGCCTGCTCAAATCGAAAAAGCGTTCCTGCCCGTTGTGCCGGATTTCGTGGCCGAGGTGCGCTCCGGCAGCGACAAGCTCCAGAAATTGAAGGAAAAAATGCTCGATACTTGGATGGCTAATGGCGTCCGTCTCGGCTGGTTGATTGACCCTTACGATGAGAAGGTCTATGTCTATAAAAATGGCGTTGAAGCGGAAGTGGTAAGCGGCTTCGACCAAAAAATAGCAGACCCGGATGTGCTGCCGGGCTTTGAATTGGACTTGTCGGAGTTTAAGTTGTATGGCAAGTAAAAAAGGGCTGCTGGAAATTCCAGCAGCCCTTTTTTATGCGTTAAATTATTGGCTATCAATCGTTTTTCAAATCTTTTAAAACCAATTCAAACCCTGGCATCAAATCGCCTACGGTAATCACTGCATCAAAATTGGCATATTCTTCCGTAACTCCGCCTTTGCGATAAACCCACGCTTTTTCACGAATAGGGTCGAGTAAAAAGGCAACTTCCACCCCATTTTCCATCCAAACCTCCGTCATTTTGCGGCGCAATTTGGCGGGGCTGTCAGTCTGCGAGCGGACTTCCATCACAAAATCTGGTACAAGAGCGGGGATGTGTTTTCGTTCATCAGCCGAAAGCAAGTTATGCTTTTCGATGGACACCCACGCCCCATCGGCTTTGTGTGTCGAGCCGTCGGGGAGGTCAAAAGATGCGGATGGACTCAGCACTTTGCCAAGTTCCGGATTTTGTTTTGCCCAAAGTTTTAGGGCAAAAAAGGCTTCGCCCTCGTTGATGCTGCTATCGTATGTAATTGGAGGGTAAATTGTCACATAGCCATGTTTGTCCCGCTCTATTCTGAAGTCCTCGTTGCGGGCAAGGAAGCGATGGAACCGCTCATGGCTCATATTTGACTTGAACCTCACCGGGCCATCTTGCACCATCTGGAGTAGTGGGTGCTCCTTTGCCAATGCTGCTGCTGAAATCATGTGTTGAATTGGATTTGAACGCAAGTTAGGTGGAATCCTTAAACCCGCAAAATCAAGGTTTGGTTGGCTCGCCTAGGTTTGGCTGGTGTATCTTGGCGTAATCAATCCGCCTTCTTTCCTCCTCCGCACTTTCCTTTTTCGATACAAAACCCTTGGGGTAATAGAACCGCTCCCGCACCTGGTTGTCCATCAGGTAGGACTGCTTGTAGCCCCGGTAAGTGCCCCAAAACTGGTTGTAGCGGAAAAGTAAAACGCTGAAAAATTCCCGAAGGAAAACCCCATCGTGCAGCGCCTGCTGCCAGTCGTGGCGGGCATTTTTCCAGAATAAAGTCAAGAAAGTAAGGAAGTTGAACGTCTCGTTTTTTTGAATCAAACGCAGGGCGATAGCCTCCCGGCGGTAGCGGTTGAAGACGTTCTTCCAGGTCTCCTCGTGTACGTGGATGATGGTCGCCTCTGATTGGTAGGCGATGCGGTGGCCCTTTGCCTGCATCTTTTTCGCCCAGTCGAGGTCTTCGAGGCCGGTCAGTTTTTCGTCGTAGGGCTGCTCCTGCCACAGGCTGCGGCGGATGGCGCAGTTGGCGTTGTTGCAGAACGGGTGCGGCTGGTTCATGGTGCTTTCTTCGGGGAACCACTTCGCAAAAATCTGGTGCTCGCTGTACTTGTTCAGCTCGCAGCCCCGCTGTTTGCCGTACACGAGGCCGATTTTTTCATCTTCGTAAAACGGGCGCATCATCAGCTCCAGCCAGTCGTTGTAAACCGGATAGACGTGGGCGCTGGCAAAGAGCAGGATGTCGCCCGTTGCGGCAGCACAGCCCACGTTCAGCGCATAGCCAAACGAGAAATCCTGCGGACGGATGGGGACGATTTTTACGGGGAAATTCGAGGCGATGCTCACCGTGGCATCCGTCGAGCCAGAGTCCACGACGATGATTTCAACCTCTTTTACAGACTGCTCCATCACCCCAGCGAGCAGGCGCCCGATGTGCTTTTCTTCGTTGAAGCAGCGGATGATGAGGGATAGCTTCATGTTCGCATGGCTTTGTTAAATGGCTTCATGGTCGGTTCCATATCAATGGAGCAAAGTTACGTCACCTTCAAGGGTTAATACCCTGCCGTCGGTGAGCACGATTTCCAGATAGTAGGCAAACACTGCCGGATCCATCGGCTTGCCCCTGAAACTGCCATTCCAGCCATACAACGGGTCGTTGGGAGGGGTGTTGCTCGTCTCGAACAGTTTTTCGCCCCACCTGTCAAAGATGCGGAATAAGCGCACCTCGGTCGCACAGTGGCTAAAAACATGGAAAAAGTCATTGATGTTGTCCCCATTGGGAGAGAAGGCATTTGGCAGGTAAACTCCGCTATCATCCTCCACCTTCACCCGGATGCTGTCCTTTGCAGCGCAACCGTTGGAGTCCAATGCGGTCAGGGTGTACACGATTTCATCAAAAGGGTTGGCGTATGGGTTTAAACAATCGTTGCAACTAAGCCGGTCGGAGGGCGTCCACAGCAGGGTTGCCTCAGCGGGTGAAACAGTCGCTACCAACTGCACCGAATCGCAAAGCGTTTTCCCTATGCTCGCAGGCAGCGATACTTTTACTTTTTCCGGGGTATCAATGGTGAAAAATTGTATCCATGAACAGCCAAAAGTGTCCAAGACGAAGTACTGGTACCCCCCTGAACCGAGGCTGTCGAACACGGATTGCGTGGTCGGAATGGTATCCAGCAATAAGAACTTCAAGCTATTATCGTCGTGTACGAAAGTCACTTTTCCATCCTTCCATCCGAAGCAGGTAACAGGCGCTGTCAAACTGCTCACGGTTGGCCTGCTGACCGCAGTCAGCGTCGTGGAGTCAACTACCACACAGCCGAGTGAATCTGTAACGGTAACAGCGTAGGTGCCAACGTCCAAGTTGGTGAGCGAGTTGGATGAAACCGGGCCAATGCCCCAATTAAAACTATAAGGCACCGCCCCGCCAGAAGGCACCGCCGTGACCACCCCATCAAAGGCGAAAGGGCAAGCGGGTTCCGTGATGAAACCAATGGAGAAGGCATCGAAAAAAGAAAGCGTGAGCGTGGTGACATCAACGCAGTTTCCGTTGGGGTTGATGTTCTGGTAAATGCCCGGTTGCGTGAGCGTGTCCCCAAAAAACACATATTTGCCGCCCGTGCAAACCTGCCTGCTTTGGTAAATAAAGGCGGTATCGGACACCACTCCAATGCAAATGCTATCGGCGCTGATGCAGCCATCGGGCGTGACCGCTTGTACCGTGAAACAGGTGTCGCTGGGCACGGTCACGGTCACGTTGGGGCAAGTGGGGCAATTAACGAGGCTGGGAGGCGACCACTGGTAGCTGGCAAATTCCCCTTCAAGCGAAAAACTGAAGTTTTGGCCAATGCAAACCTGCACGGAATCGTAGCCGATGTCCACCGTTTGGAAGGCCGGAATGCTGATGACGACCTCGTCGGTCTGTGCATTGCCGCATTGGTCGGTCGCAGTCACGGCGTAGGTGCCTGGTTGGGTCGGGGAAATGGATTGGCTTGTAGCGCCGGTTGACCA
>WBZM01000178.1_pt1 | contig 104394 bp, 69 predicted proteins | sample 5204271 | NCBI WGS metagenome assembly WBZM01 (sample SAMN12344346, study PRJNA552823) | activated sludge metagenome | biome: Activated sludge suspended growth; feature: Nitrification reactor; material: Wastewater; isolation source: activated sludge from nitrification reactor of wastewater...
GCAGTGTAATAATGCTATCTGCATGTTTGAAAATTTATTTTTGGGGGTGAATAATCTATTCCCCCCCCCCTATTGCGACAGTGTAAACCTTATCGTTATACCAAATGCTGTGTTGGCATTGGGGTACGATGTAGAAACTACTGGTGTGTTGATTGTTTTCTCGAAGAACAATCTTAAATTAAGTCGTTCACTCACTGTATAATCAGAAGCCAGTTTAATAGAGATGATGGTTAAACCTGCTGTAGGCTGATTGGTGCCTTCAACCAATTTTCTGAGGATAGTAGTGTTCTTGCGAACTGAGAAATCTAATGTTGTATTCAGATCGTTTGATCTGCGTGAGTTAACACTCTTAAACAATCCAAATGGGAACTTAAAGTTTGGAATACGATAGCCTGCACCAAAAGTAAACTCCCGTCCTTTAACTTCTGTTACCTGAATGCCTGCCAGTGTGAGAGAAATATTACGATCGCGTTTGTACTCAAATCGTGTGGTGAAATTTCCACCGGAAGAACGTCCGCCACGCTCTGTTGCAGATTTGCTTCCTGATGACTTATCGTTTCTGTTTTTCCAGGTAATGTCTATTCCAATTAATGGACTAAATTGTTCGCTCAAACTCACCTGCCCTATCTGTCGCTTTGGAATAAAATCCATATTGATATCGCGAGCATTACCACCGGGAACATAAGAAACATCGGTAGTAAAACTGTTCACATTATAAGTTGAACGGTAACCGTGGTTGAGGTTTACACTCTGGAAAAGATTTTTTACAAATGCAATTTTGGTAAGTCCGTCATATCGCACTGTCCAGTTAGGAAGTGGTACTGATGGAAACAAATCGAGCGACATGCGTGATGCACTCTTTTTAGAATATGCTGAAAGGAAAGAAAGAATCACTACCTCTTGTGATGTTCCACTGTAACCATCTCTGTAGCCATCTGCACCAACACCTGAAGAGTTTGGATTTTCATTTCCCAATCTTTCAGAAAGTATTCTTCTGTTTTCTGCAAATCGTTCAAAAATTGTAGATGAATAATCTTTTCTGTCTTTCGTGAATGATGTTCCCCACATCAGATTGCTGATACTGAAATTGCCGGTTTCTACTCTTGCTAATGTTTCATAATAACGACCATTAGCACGAGGACTGTTGAAGGCTCTGTAATTTTCTGTTGTGCTTAAAGAGTAATTACGGTTAAAGTTTACATCAATATTAAATCCTGTAAAAGGTTCAAGCGATGCTCTTCCTGTAATGTTTTGTGTATAGGTAGAAGTAAACTGACTGTTAAAAGTTGAGTCAGTTGTAAGCCAGCCATTCCTGGCCGCTCGTTCTCTGATGTCCTGATTCTGACTACCAAAAGTAAATGCAAACCCGGGTGCACTGTTGCCATCCCAATTCTGACCCAACCATTCACTCTGTTTGTTGAAGCCGGGCAACAATAATCCATTGGTTTCATTCCAGTTAAACGAAACATTTTTTAAACTGAAAATAATTTTTGCCAATGCTTTTATTGCCGGATTTATTTCCTGTTCCTTTTTCTTCTCCGGTGGCTTAACACTCTTTGTCTTTAAACTGTCTTTTGCAGCATCCGGAGCTTTAGCATCAACCTTTGGCTCTTTCTTAGCAGGTGTTTTTGGCTTTGGAGGTGCAGTCAACTTCTTATACAGTTTCCACTTATTATATAAAGAAGTCATGTTTAAGCTATTGTTAACCTGAATAGAATTTGAATTTTGAATCGTGTTACCCAAGGCAGGGTTTGTATAATACCTTCCATTATCAGGGTTCACTATTAAGGGTGATGCTGTCCAGTGATAAGTAGTGCTGTAGCGTGTGTTTATACTTATCCAGTCTGTAATCGGCAACTTATTTAATGGAAGATTATACGATAGAGATGCATTGTGCATGTAATCTGTATTTCGACCTAAGTTGAAAAAGTTCTTCCGCACAGAATCGCGTTTCTCTTCAGAGTTTAAAGCACCATCGGGTTCATCAACTTTACTCTGATTGTTAGCATTAAATTCAAACTTCAATGCGCGTGTAATATCCCAGCTTGTACCATACTGACGATTCATAGTAAAACGTTTATCATACAATACAGGAATAGAGTTATCAGAAACACCCTGATTTAATACTGCATTTACATCGCGTACTTTAAGTTCGCCATAATGCCTGTTTACATCCCATCGGAAATTAAAGGTTGACGGCATGTAATTAAAATTAAAATCTTTTATAGGACGCAGGTACTTCGACTTACCTTTCATTTTACTGAAAGGGGTAATCGGCTTGGGGTTGGTATTAAAATTATACCCTATTGCACCAAGATAGTCTTTCTGAATGTCATATTCTGTATTGATATTTCTCCGATAGACTTCAGTGTAGCCATAAGTAAAATTAAAGTTCTCTATATCATAAATTCTGGACTTGGATGCATTCTTACCTGTCTTGTTTTTCTTGACATTGGTAAAGTTCAAACTCTTTCTCCTTGTATAATCCTGAGAAAAACGTTTTCTGTTTTGCTTGCGCTTTGAATCATCAATGTTGCTGATTGAACGGCTGAATTCAATATCCGGATCAAGAGGATCGTACTGCGGGTTGCTGAATACTTCACCATAACCAAAATACATTGGCACTGTCAGACCTGTACTTGAAGGGAAAAACTTACCTAACTCAAGTGAAGTGGCTATATCATAGTTTGTAATATCTTCCTTGCTGCGTTCACCAACCTTACTTTCTAAACTTCCGAAACCATGAGTTGAATAGCCTCCCGAAACAGAAACATTACCCAAATCTGCAAGTTTTACCTGTGCACGACCAATGGTGGCCCAGCCGCCTTTATCATTAAAGTCAGACATACGGAATTCATTGAACCATACCTCTGCACACTTCGCCAATCCGTCATCCGGTGGTCGTGGTGGGAATGCAGGATTCTCGCCACTTGGATTCCACAATCCCAGCATCATAACTTTTACTTCGCTCAATGTGGGGTTTCCTTTTATAAAAATTACATTGTTGCCATCCAGCTTCGAGTACTCATCTGTAAAAGCAACACCGGCATTATTACGTTCCAGCTTGGCATCGGTCAGTTTATCCAAATCAATATCAAAATCATTTTCTTTAGGCCAGATAACTGTTGGATCTGTGCTTCCAAATGGTGTCATTTTCAATGGAATACGGTAGTCGTAATAGTTATCTGTAAAGTCAGAGCCTAAACGGACAACTGCGTAAAGCTCACCATCGTTGGTTGGATTTGCCGGTGGCAAAAACGACTCGGCATGGATAACCATTTTTACGTGCTTGTAATTACGCATGTCGAGTGATGTGTTTTTATAACAAACCTTCATGTCACCATCAGCAAGTTCGCAAACTTTAAATGAAAGCGATTGCTCGTTAAGCTGACGCTGATTGGTTGAGGTAACATCTATTTCACGTTCAAAATCAGGTGGCAGAACATAGTTAATAGGCTCGCGGTTACTGTTCTCTTCCAGCGAAACAGCACCTACATCAAACACAGCAGGCTGACTGAGAATACCTGTAAGTTTATAATCATACTTTCTCCACTCACCTCTCAGGAATTCAAATTTTGCAAGACGCAGCACCTTGGGTCCACTAAATCCTTTTGCAAAAACACGGATAAACTTTACCGACTTTAAATCGGAAATCTGTCCGATACGTTCGCGTGTTGGATCGTTAACCGGAATTTTAATCAGATACCATGTGATGGTCTTGCCTGATGCATCAGGCAGATTTAATGCAGCTACATTTTCCAACACATCGCTGACATAGTTTTGACCAACAACCAATTTTGAAGGATCAATGTCAACTTTATATTGAAAATAATTTTCGTCAACTTCCATACCGTTGATGCGGTTGGCATCTTCTGCATCCGGAGTTTGCGTGCTTGACGGCACAAAAGTTCCGCTTCCTGCTACCGGTGAATTATTTTCTGTTCCGTTAAAGTTTTTATAACGTTGTAAAATTCCATCAGCATTGGTATAAGCATCACCTCTGAAATATCTGAAATCATCTGACGAAGGGTCGTCATGAATGGCATCTTTTGCAGTTTGATTTGTTACGTTGGCATCTATGTAATCAAGGAAGTTGGTGAGGAAATGTACTTTCTCGTCATCATTACCTAAACCATCTAAACCAACATCTTGCTGTTTACGTGTACTTTCATCTCTGTCGAATGCATAAAGAACGTTTTGTGCAACAGGCGTGCGGCCCCAAGCATTCTGACGGTACGCTGCCGGTGTTGCCGTAGTTGGAAGACCATTCTCATAGCTCTCATATCCATCGCGCAACACATCTTCAGAGATATCACCCAAATTAAAATAAAGTGTTCCTGTGTTTGACATACTGGAATCAGGCGCATCACCATTAAATGGGTCCATCAGCCAAAACTGAATGTACTGAATGTTTGACTCTTCAAAGTTGCTGGTTTCTACCTTTCGCATAAAACCACCCCAACGTGATGTTGGATCAATCAATTTACCATTTGCATCAATACCGGCAGATAAGCCTGCACGGGCAGATGTTTCATAATTGTAAGGTCCACGCTCATCAGGATAAAAAGAAATGTCGAAAGTGTTCATGTAAGGCACAATACCATTGCTGTATTGCCTCTTGGGGAACAATTCCTTTTCACTGATTTGTCTTACGTTATGATTACTTCTTTCTGCTGCCGATAATGACACCGTACTGTTACTTCTGTAAAAAGCTGTCGGGTCAATATTGTACCATGCCATTTTTGCACGATTGTAACCATATCCTAACGTATCGTTTGTGGCACTCACATAATCAAATTCCGGAAACAATGCAGGCTGAAAACGTGGCACCGATGCTAACGTCCACTGTCCTGCAATATTCAAAGGGATGGTACTCTGTGTTCCTTCAAAAGCATCAATATAGGCATTCCCTTTTTTACCGATTGCCTTACTATGTCCGGGAAGCAAATAAGCAAATTCACCGTTCAATGAAACTGATGATTCTTCCTTCGTATTAATCAATGGAATCTTATCAACCAACTTGGTGATGAATCGTGAGCGTGTGCGATAAGTTCCATCCAAACCGAAAATTGAATTTGAGATAGGCTCATCACCAATGTTAACTTTTCGGGTGATAGGTCTTTCGTTGAGGTGCATAAAGGTACCGCCAACAGCAAAATCTTTACTGAACTTGTAGTCAAACCGTGCGCCCATCAATGTTTTTGACTGAACAGAAAACAAGGAATTACTCTCTAAAGAAACTTTTATGGGTGTTGCAGAATTAAGCACCGAAGTGTTGATGATTTTTACCCGACCTAAATTATAATCAACAGTATAATCCTGATTTTCTACTAACTCTGTTCCACCAGCAGTTACTTTAACAGAGCCTTGCGGTATGTTGATGGCATTAAGTGAAATTTCAGAACCTGAAGAACTCTGATATGAGCCTTTAAGCTTAAACTTGTTTTTACCCTGTGCTAAAGCAATTGTTTTGGTTGAATCATAAAGCTCTTTAAACACATACTTCGCTGCCGTTGTAGCATTTGAAAATTTCGATTCAAGATAACGCCCGAATGGTTCAACAGAGGGCAGAATAATTCTTCCGTTAGCACTATTTACTGTTATACCTTCTACATAATCAAAAATACCGTCACCGGATTGTGTAGCATCACCGGTAGAATTTAGATTATCGGCATTGAGTACTCTGATAAGACTTTTATTGGCAATTTTGGGCTCGTTAGGCTCAGGCAACTGACGCACATAACTTCCGGCAGCATTGTCGAAATAAAGAACATCTAATCTGAATTTTTCGCTTGAAATCTGAAAAGCATTCAGGTTATAAACGTTTTTCATCATCAGTTTCCATGATGGAAGTGTTGTGTTAAAATTTCTTCCTCTGATAAGTTTTACAATCAATGGTTGCGATGGGTCAATACCTGAAGTCGTAAGCTCACCCACTCTGTAAACTTTGCCGTTAACGGTATATTCAAATGCAACAGCCAATGCCTGGTCGTTACGCAACTCTGAGTTGAGCGAAATAAAACCTAACTTTTCATTGTATGTAAAATCTGTGCTGCTGAGTTTCTTTGCATTGGTAATTAACTCATAATCCTGCTGTGGCGAAAAATTATAAACTGAAGACAATGGATCGAGTATAGAGGATGCTGTTTGAAAATTTCGAATACCGCTGTATGTTGTTGTGAGTTTCTGATAAAGGTTGTTTGATAACTGATCTGATGGATAAACAGATGTGCCTTGCCCAACAAAAGAGGAAGCATAAGCATTATACTCACCTAAATCCTGCATGGCTACGAGGTTTCTTGTCTGATCTTGTGAGTTGAAGTTTACCTGAGTAATCCAGACTTCTATTTTGGTGATGCTGATGGGTGAAACAATAGTAGGCAGCTTGCTTACTGCTTCATCATAATGCTCTCTGAAATATTGCGAAATATAAAAGTGTCTGTTGGCTTCATACTGATCACCATCAATATCAAAATTAGTGACCTGGCCACCTCCCGGAGGTACATTGATAGTGCTTGCCTGCCCTTTTTGCTGTGAGAAAATTGTTGTAACACCAAGTCTTCCAAACTGCAACTGTGTTTTTATCCCGAACAAACTCTGGCTACCTTTGATTAAAGTTCCCGTTAGTGGTAAGGTAACATTACCTGCTTCTATTTTTCTGATAATCTCATCTTCATAGCCTGTATATTCAAGCTTCATTTGATTTTCGAAATCGAAACTCGCTTCTGTGTTGTAGTTGACACTGAGTTTCATCTTCTCTCCTATGTTTCCAATCACATTCATTTGAATTTTCTCGTTAAAATCAAAAGATGTAAGGCGTCTTTGTTTTTCGGGAATCTGCGGATTATCGGTGCGGTTGATGTTAACTCCAAAAGTCAATTCTGCAGAGCCCTGCGGGCGAATGTCTATGGTGTTGCCACCAAATATCCTGTCAAATGTTTCACCTGCAACATAAATTTTAGGAATTAGCGGTTTTCGGGTTATGGCATCTTCACCTTCTGCTCTTTCTTTCCAATATTGCTGTGTTGATTTACGAAACTGATCTTCTTTAAACTCTTCGAACGTCATGTAGGAAGGGTTGCGGAAAAAATCTTTGCCTATTTTTTCATTAATGTCGTACTCTCTTGTTTCGGGGTTGTATTCAACTGAGGTATTAACATTGGAAGGTGTGGTTCCGTAAAGCGGGCTATGATCGTAAGGGTTGGAATATGGGTCGGTTAACCTGTCGTTAAAAGGATAAGGAAGGTTAACAGGAGTATCAACAGGAAATGGAATGGTGCGTGTTCCTGTAAGGTCTGAATAGTCTGAAAAAGAAGACGGGCTGCCTCCGCCATTGACATACATCAACGGAAATGCAAACAAACTTAATACTGAATAACGAAGCAATTTTAGTCCTTGCAAAATATCTGATATTTGGGGTTCCTACAAATGAGTAATAAAAAAATTTCCGGCTAAAAATAAAACAAAAAATCAAACGGTTTAAAGGTAAAAATCAACAGTTACGGACACTTTTTTAATGCTATATTTTGGTTAAAATGAAGTATTTTTAAGAGGTTCGTATTTATAAATTTTTTAAAGCTTCTCTCAGCAAAACCTCAACAGACTGAAGCTCGCCACCACCGGCCATCACTTTATTTAGCTCTTTTTCAGCCACATTTCTGTTAAAGCCGAGAGTAAGCAAAGCACTTAACGCCTCTTCTTTAATAGTATTGCCTTGTGTTAATAAAACCGGTGCAGTGGTGCCTGCCTTTCCTAACTTGTCTTTAAGGTCTATGACTATGCGCTGTGCGGTTTTGTCGCCTATGCCTTTAATTTTTTTAATTACAGCCACATTGCCTGTAGTAATGGCTCTTTGTAATTCTGTAGTGCTGAGCGATGAAAGCATGACTCTGGCAGTGCCCGGACCTACACCTGATACTGAAATAAGATGACGGAAAAGCTGTCTTTCATCTTCATCGGCAAAACCAAAAAGCAGGTGTGCATCTTCTTTGATAGATAGATGCGTATAAACTTTAGCACTTTGTGCATCTTTAAGTTTTGAATAGGTTTGCAGTGAGACCTGAAGCTGATACCCTACACCATTGGCTTCTACAACAAGGTAGGTGGCTGTTGCATGGGTTATTTTTCCTGAAATATAATCGTACATTTTTTTATAAATTTTTCTGCTGCTTTAAAATCGCGACCTCAAACGTACGGAAAGTTGGCGAGTTGATAAATTACTGAACTAATGAATTGCAGCGGGCACTTTCATGCCTGTTTCCTTTTGCCGTTTGCGTTTTTTCACGCCATGCTGGTTTTCTTCCCTGATATTCCAACACCCAATCGCAAATGTTGCGAAATGGAATACCATACTTTTATCCAAGTTCCCCCTTAGCTGTAGTTGCCTGTTAAATACTCGGCAACAATTTGCTCTTTTGTTCTTCTTTTCTTGACACATTTTGTGCGAAATAAAGTTAATAATTCTGTCAACCTATTTCAGAAAAAGTCATTTCGCTTTTTTCGCCATTCTTCGGTCTTAATATGTAAAGTTTTTATAGTCTGCTAAGTTAAGTTTTATATCGTCATTGTCGTTATTGATGTGTATGCAGAAAGCAAAGTACTTAACGTACAATGTAAAAATAAAAATGATATGGTGAGAATATAAAAGGTCAAAGAAAATACAGCATGAAAATGTTCTATGCCCATGCTATTAGCCCTGATGTATTTCTGCAAAGTTTTTGTGTATGAGCATTGCCATGCAGCGGGGCGGCAGCAAGAGGTAATGCATGATGAGGTTACAGTAGTTAGTACTTCAAAAAAAATTAATTGCTCAATGACAAAGATAAACCACTACTGTTGTTTTCTGCTCTGTGCGTCAATGACGGCAATGGTTACCATGTTTACGATGTCGCGGACACTGCTGCCGAGTTGCAGAATGTGTACAGGTTTTTTCATACCAAGAAGTACGGGACCGATAGCCTCTGCTGCCTCCATTGACTGCAGTAGTTTGTATGCAATGTTTCCGGCATCGAGGTTTGGAAAGATGAGTGTGTTGACACCACCGTTGATGAGTTCGCAGAAAGGATAACTGTCATGCAGCATCTGCATGTTGAGTGCAAAGTTTGCCTGCATTTCGCCATCTACTATCATGCCGGGAAATTTGTCGTGAAGTATTTCTACAGCTTTTCTGATACGTACGGCAGAGGGGTCATTTGATGTACCGAAGTTTGAGAATGACAGGAGTGCAATTCGCGGCTTGATGTTGAATTGCTGAACAGCTTTGGCAGTGAGCAGGGTTATTTCAACTAAATCTTCTGATGTGGGGTTTACATTAATGGTGGTGTCGGCAAAGAACAAGGGGCCTTTTTTTGTCATCATGATATACATACCTGCAACGCGTGTTCCATGTTCCTGCACACCAATGATTCGTAGTGCAGGGCGAATGGTGTCGGCATAATTACGTGTGAGACCGGAAATAAGTGCATCGGCCTGTCCGGTTTCTACCATCATGGCACCATAGTAGTTTCTTTCGCGCATTACTTTTTTAGCTTCGTAAACGGAGAAACCTCTGCGTTTTGCTTTTTCGAAAAACAGTTCGCCAAAGGTATTGAGATGCTCTGTGTCAATACGCGGGTCAACAATAGGTATGTCGGTTATGTCAATGTGATTTTCTGTGACGATTTGTTTTATGCGTTCGCGGTTGCCCAACAGGATAGGCCGTGCAATGCCTTCTTCTTTGACTTGTTGTGCAGCTTTCAGAATTTTGTAGTTGTCGGCTTCTGCAAAGACTATGCGCTGCGGATTTTGCTTGGCTCTTGTTACGATGGCACGAATGAGTTTATTGTCGAGGTTGAGGCGCTTTTTGAGGTCTTCTACATAGTGTTCCCAGTTGGTAATGCTAACCTGTGCCACACCCGTTTCCATAGCCGCACGTGCAACGGCAGGTGCAACGGTATAAATCAATCTTGGGTCGAGTGGTTTGGGGATGATATATTCGGGACCGTATTGCAGATTTTTTGCGTTGTAGGCAAGGTTTACCATTTCTGGAACGGGCTGTCGTGCCAACTGCGCAATGGCATGCACCGCTGCCAGTTTCATCTCTTCGTTGATTTTTGTTGCACGAACATCTAATGCTCCTCTGAATATAAATGGGAAACCGATTACGTTGTTTACCTGATTAGGAAAATCGCTGCGACCTGTTGCCATAATTACATCTTCGCGTGCACTCTTGGCATCGGGATAAGTAATTTCCGGATTTGGATTGGCCATAGCAAAAACTACAGGTTTGTCAGCCATTGATTTGAGCATGTCTGCACTCAGGATATTTCCTTTGCTGAGACCGATAAATACATCGGCACCATGCATAGCTTCTTCAAGTGTGTTAATGTTTCTGTCGGTTGCAAATTCGCTTTTGTTTACGTCTAATCCTTCACGGTCTTTTCTGATGACACCGGTGCTGTCGAGCATGGTGATGTTTTTTTTCTGTGCACCAAGCGAAACAAAAAGTTTGGTACATGAGATTGCTGAAGCACCTGCACCATTGACAACAATTTTTACATGATTAATTTTTTTGTTTACAATATCCAACGCATTAATGAGTGCTGCACCTGAGATGATGGCAGTGCCATGCTGATCGTCATGCATAACAGGAATATTCAACTCATTTTTTAAGCGACTTTCAATTTCAAAACATTCAGGAGCTTTAATGTCTTCGAGGTTTATACCACCGAATGTTGGTGAAATGGCTTTTACTGTTTTTATAAAATCGTCAACGTTAGTTTGATTGATTTCTATATCGAACACATCAATGTCTGCAAATATTTTAAACAAAAGCCCCTTACCTTCCATGACAGGCTTTGATGCTTCGGGGCCAATGTTGCCAAGGCCAAGAACGGCAGTGCCGTTAGAAATTACGGCAACAAGATTTCCTTTGGCTGTGTATTTATAAACGTTGTCAATGTCTTTTTCAATTTCAAGGCAAGGCTCTGCAACACCAGGCGAATAGGCTAAGGATAAATCGCGTTGTGAGCTGTATGGTTTACTGGGTATCACTTCAATTTTACCGGGACGACCGGATGCATGATAATCGAGTGCTTCTTTATTAACTGACATAGTTATTTTTTTTCAATGTGCTAAAGTAATGAATACAGTATCACGTTATGGCAGTAAATAAACAGATGAGATACTGAATTAAATCAGCTTAAATTCTATATTAAATCTAAAAACCGATTTTGGCAGCAGGTGTTTTGAGGAGTGCCATACTCAATGCAGTGAATGCTGCTTCGCGTCCTTTATGTCCATGTGTGCCTCCACAACGCTCAAGTGCTTGTTGTTCGTTGTCCGTAGTTAAAACACCAAAAATTACAGGCTTGCCAAATTTTAATGATACATGATTCAGACCATTGGCAACTGCATGACAGATAAAATCAAAATGACGTGTCTCGCCCTGAATGACACAACCCAAGGCAATAACAACATCCGGTGAATGATGTTGAAAAAGCCATTGCGCACCGGCAGTGAGTTCGTAGCTGCCCGGAACCTGAATGGAGATGAGATTGTTTTCTTTTACAGATGACTTTTTTAAAACCTCAACTGCACCATCAAAAAGTTTTGAAGTGATTTTGTTGTTCCAGCTTGCTGTAACAATTCCTACTTTTACTGAAAAGGCATCAGGATATTCAGCGGGGTTATAAAGAGAATTGTTTTCCTGATATAATGCCATGAAATATTAGTTCATGTGTGCTTCTGCACGCGCCATGTAGGTTGCAATCTGACGTGCTTCGGTAGAATTCGGGAAGTCTCTTTTTATTCTGTTATAAATATCATAGGCAGATTTATAGTCGTTGTTCAACTCAAAAATCATTGCCTGTTTCATCAGATAAATAGGTGCTGTGAATTGATTCTGATCATAATCAGACGCTTTTTTATAAAAGCTCATAGCTTCTTCTTTATTGCCTTTTTCCATGTAGGCATCACCAATACATCCTAATGCAATGGCTCCTGTTATATCATCTTCCGCATCGTATTTAGATAAAGCAGCAATAGCATCATCATACTGTCCTTTGCGCAACAAACTTACACCAAGGTAGTAGTGTGCCAGATTAGCAGACTTTGATGAACCATAGCTTGAAATAATTTCTTCAAAGCCGGGAAAATTTCCATCACCTTTGATCGCTTTATCCAATGAATCGTTTTTGAAATAATATTCTGCCATGAACATTTGTTTCTCGGCATTAGCCTGCTGTGGCTTTACGATAAATTGATTGTATGCAAAATATCCGCCAACCAATAATACTGCAACAACAAGAATTATAGTTAAACTTTTTTTGTTTTCGTGTATATAGGATTCTGCCCTATCAAAGGATTCTTCTACATCAAAACCGGTTGATTTTTTATCAGTCATTGTTTCTGCAAAAATTTGAGCGGGCAAAGATAGTTTTTTTTCTGAAATAACAGGCATACAAATATAACGCCTAATTTACTCAATTTCAATTATTTAATTGGCCTGCAGTAAATATCAAAATGTTGTTCGGCAAAGTTATAATCTTCAGTAATGTTTTCCTGAGTGTCAACTCTTATACATTGGTAATTTAATTCATTTAATATATGAATGAGCTCTTTAGCAGAGGAGCCTGCTCTTTTAAGCAATGACTCGCTGACTTCAATAAACATTTCAGGCTTTAAATTTCGAAAGGTATTTACACCACCTTTCAGGACAAAAACTTCAAATCCTTCTGTATCGATTTTCAGAAAATCAAGTTTTGACAGATTATGTTCAGCAACAAACTTATCAATCGTTGTGACAGCAACTTTTATAGCATTGTTTGCATCTTTACTGATAAAGGCTCCACCGGAATGATTGTTTCCATGAGAGATTAAATTTAATACGCCAACCTCATCACCCATTCCTTCATTAAAAAGAGTAATGTTTCTAAAGCTATTGAGACTTACATTTGTTTTCATTCTTTCAAAAACAGCAGGTGATGGTTCAAATGAAAATATTTGGCCACGCCCATTTAACTTTTTGGCCATTTGCAATGTGGTATCTCCTATGTTGGCACCTATGTCCAGAATGTACGAGTCCGGTTTAATAAAACCGAGAAGACTTTCTCTGTCAAAATCAATGTGATCTTGCATTCCAAAATAGATACCATGATCAAGATAATCGTTAATGTGTAATTGATAGTTAATTCCATTTCTGGTACAATTACGTATGGTGCCGGGTTTGTATAAATACTGACTACCAACTAATTTTCGTGCAATGCTATGTTTGTTTTGTGATTGTTGAACTAACCATTTTTCCACCATTGGTATTTTATTTACCGCACGTAATGTATCTAACAATCGAGTCTTAATTGATATTGCCATTCTATAATGTCACTTTAAAAAACAAAAATATAGAAATGGCAGCAGATAGGTATCAATTTAAATACTACTAATTCTCTGAAAGTATATTACTCAATTGAATAACCCTATTAAGATTTTTTTATGTTGAAGGTAGTTTGCTAAAAATCGCAAATAATAACAGGCTATTGCAGATTTGCATTTTCAGCTTCACGCATACGAGTGATTTGTTTTGTTTCGGCAGCGTTAATATCTACCTGATAATACTTAGCCCAACCATTGTTGAGTGAAAAAACTATTTGCTTACTCAGAACTTTTTCAAGCCAAAGTGGAACAAAAAAACCTCTGTCGGGGCGTAGATAGTTATAATAATGATGATCGTTACAAGCAGCATCATCATAAGCATGTCGTGCAGCAAAGTCACCACAAAAAGTTGCCCAGGGAAGTCCTACACAACCTAATACAAAATGCAACCATTTTTTATTTTCGTCACGTGCAATAGTTGGCAATAAATCACGCGTACAATCTATGCGTCCAGGCCAGTACTGAACAAATTCGAGATCTTTTAATTTCGGAAATTTTTGTTTGAATTTTCTGATAACACGGTCAATAACTATTGAGGAGTTAACATCTTGTTTTGAAAAGGTTGTCAGCATATCTCCTCCACCTAACAATAAACGGTTGCTTCCCAAAAGTCTGAAGTAGGAATAAACAACATCAGTATCCCAACACTGAAACTTGCCTGCTGGAAACATGTCGGTAATCATGGCATCACTCATGGGCTCACTAACAGAAAGGAATGTTTGTGCATGATATACCTTGTCTGCATAGTGTGTCAATTCATGTTGTAATTTATCCGCACAAAAAATAACCTGTTCAGCTTTAACAGAGCCTAAGTGTGTTTTGACACAATGATCTTCTATTTTAACCACTTCTGACGACTCATAAATTTCAACACCATTTTCAAGCAACAGCTTTTTCATCCCCTGACAATACAAAAGTGCATCAATACCAAAAGTGCCTGTATAACGAACGGCACCCGAATATGCATCAGAGCCAATAATACTTCTAATATTCTCTTTGCTATAAAGTTGTTGATCAAACTTCAATAATTTTCTGGACTCCATTTCTTCAATAATATCTTGCCACCCACCTTTGCCAATACCTAAAAATAAACTATCCTGAACCTGAAAATCGCATACTATTTTATTAGTCTCAATGATATGATGCATCATTATTACTCCGGTAGTTGCAATTTTCCAAAGGTCTGAAGCACCTGTAATTCCGAATCTGCGAATCAGCTGTGACAACTCCAGTTCACTGTCGGGAGTCAAGAATCCGGCACTTTTACCTGATGTATCGCCACCACAAATATTCTTTTCGAGAATAACAACTTTCAGCTGTTTATCCATGAGCCTGTGTGCAGCAGCCAGGCCTGCAGCACCTGCACCGACAATAACAACATCAGCCTTAATGTCACCTTTAAGTGGTGGCAGAATTGATTCTTCTGTTCCAAGTAAGGTAGTGAACCACCAGTTTTGTAATTTCATATAGATACAATTTAAAAAATGGGTAATCTGTAGTTTTTGAGGTTAATTGTATTCAGCAAACTTAAATTTGTTTTCTGAAAAATATATTAATGTAAAATAAATTAACAAATAGCAGAGCAAAAGGTAGCTATATATAAAGCTTCAACCTTTTTATTCAATTTTAAAGTTGTATTTCTATTTTTACGGCAATAATTTACAAAAGTAAAATGGTGTTAAATTTTAAAATAGAAAGAACTACCTCTCAGGATTTTAACTTCCTAAAATTAGTAGCAGAATTGGATAAAGATTTAAAAATTAAAAATGGCACTAAGAATGATTTCTTTGCACAATACAATAAATCAGATACCATTAATCATGTTATAGTGGCTTACATCAAAGAAAAACCTGTAGGCTGTGGCGCATTTAAAGAGTTTGATTCAGATACTGTTGAGCTAAAAAGAATGTATGTGGTGCCTGATTTTCGTTGTCAGGGAATTGCGTCTGAAATATTAAATGAGTTGGAAAAATGGGCATCAGAGCTTCAATATAAAAAATGTATTCTTGAAACCGGTGACAAAATGAAAGAAGCTATTGGACTTTATCAAAAACATCAATTTGTAAAAACCAAAAACTACGGCCAATATGAAAACATAACAAGTAGTTTATGTTTCAAAAAGTCCATAGGTAATAAAAATTAATAATACATTTTAAAATAATAATTTTCTAATAAACATTTACACTCATAACACAAATGAATAAAACAAGACTTGAAGCATTCAGCGATGGTGTTCTTGCAATCATCATTACCATCATGGTTTTAGAATTAAAAGTACCACATGAAACAAGTATTAAAGCACTGCTCATTTTATGGCCGGTATTTTTCAGTTACCTCATCAGTTTCATCTATGTTGGTATCTATTGGGGAAATCATCATCATTTACTACATACAGTACATCATGTAAACGGTAAAATAATCTGGGCAAATATGGGTTTGCTCTTTTGTCTATCGTTACTACCCTTTACAAGTGCCTGGATGGGGGAAAATATTCCTGAAAAAATTCCATTGATGTTATATTCAATAAATCTTGCAGTTTGTGCTGTTGCTTTTTATTTTCTTCAAATGTGTGTTTTACCGCAATATAAAACCACAAGTAAACTGATTGATGCCGTAAAGAAGCAAAAAACAAAAGGAATGATTTCGTTAGGTATATATATAGCAGCAGCAGTGGTATCATTTATAATGCCATGGTTAAGTATAATACTAATTATTATTCCGGCAATACTTTGGGTTATTCCGGATAAAAATATTGAAGAGGCATTTGTTGAAGAACACAAAGAATAAGTTTCATCAGAGATAACGCATTAAACTAAACCCATTGCGTTAGTTTTTCTTTTTCATCCAAATAAATGAGTAAGAATTAATTCAACTTACTTATTCTAATTACCCAACAGCATTTATTATGTTCTTGTGGCTGTAATCATCAATAATTGACAACTTACTGACAAAAATCAGTAAATATTAAAAGTATTTGTTTACTTTTATTAAATTCTTTAATTACTTTTGTGCCATTATTTAAACAAACACACAATATTATGCAAACAGAAGTTGACAACGTTTTAAACGTAACACTACTAGAACCAAGAATGAAGCACCCTACCATTTTTGCCCGCTTTGATGAACTGAATCCCGGAGAGAGTTTAACTATTCATAACGATCACGACCCCAAGCCTCTTTACTATCAGCTTTTAGGTGAACGTGGCAACATATTTACATGGGAATATCTGGAGCAGGGTCCGCAATGGTGGAAAGTAAAAATCTCAAAACGCATAAGTGGTGAAAGCGATGAGACACTTGGAGAAATTGTAGCGAAAGACATGCATAAAGCACAGATTTTCAAGAAATATGGAATTGATTTTTGCTGTGGTGGTAAGAAAACAGTTAAAGAAGCTTGTGAAGAAAAAGGAATTGATGTTACATTAGTTGAACAAGAATTACAGAAAGCAGGAAAAGTAGTTTCTAACAGACCGTTACCTTATAATGATTGGAATCTTGATTTTCTGGCGGATTACATTGTGAACACGCATCACACTTATGTAAAAAACAATCTTCCGGAAATCAGCGGATATGCAGCTAAAGTTGCAAGAGTACATGGCAGTAATCATCCTGAGTTATTAAGAATAAATCAATTGGTTGAAGCAATCAGCTCAGAGTTTTCATCACATTTAGTAAAAGAAGAGCAGGTGTTGTTTCCCTATATTAAACGTATGGTAGAAGCAAAAAACAACAAAGAATCTGTTCAACAATCATCATTTGGTTCAGTAAAAGGGCCAATAAATATGATGGAGATTGAACATGAATCAGCAGGTAAAAATATGAGCGAAATAAGAACACTCAGCAATGATTTTACTTTACCGGAAGATGCCTGTGCAAGTTACAGTTTACTATTTAGATTACTTGAAGAATTTGAAGAAGATTTACATACCCATGTGCACCTGGAAAACAACATTCTTTTTCCAAAAGCACTTGCTCTTGAAAAAGAATTAGTAACAAAGTAAAAAAAATAGTTGATTAATATTATTTTATAGTTCATTTAATTCCGGTAGTGTTTCATTAAATCTGACATAGACGAAAAGTCAATAAATACAGAGCAGCAGAAAGGTATGGTTTGTTATGTTTGTGATACCAGATGCAGTTTTCGCTCTGTATTTATGTCAGATTAATTCTTACTGAAAATTATTCTGACTTTTTAATACAAACTTTATAAAGTCTATTTTTCCAAAATCAAAGTATGCTGAACACTAAATTTTAAAAATCACACAATGGAAAATACTATCAAGCCGGCACTTCAAGCATGGACATCAGGAAGAGTGAGCGGATTTTACTGCAAAGAGTTACTAAATCTCAACAATGGCACCGTCAAGTTAGTAAAAGTAGATCCCCATGCTAAGTATCCGGAACATATACATCCCGACAAAACCGAATACGCATTTGTTTTAGAAGGTAATCCGGAGCTTTTTATTGAAGGCAGTCATTATTCAGGTCAGCCGGGTGAATTTTTTATTTTTCCATCAGCAAAAAAACATGCCATACAAAATAATACACCTTCGGAATGTACATTACTGATTGGTGCTATTACGGTTTGAAATATTGAATCTAATTATTACCTTAGTAAAATAATGCACGGTTAAAAAATGTTTTCCGATGACTATAAATGCCAATACTAAAATCGCAACAATATTAAAACAGCATCCCGATGCACTTGATGTGATAGTAAGTATCAGTCCTAAGTTTGAGAAACTACGCAATCCGCTATTAAGAAAAATTATGGCAGGACGAACAAGTCTGGCTATGGCATCAAAAATAGGTGGATGTAGTGTAAATGATTTTTTTGTAAAACTGCAACCATTAGGTTTTGAGATTGACAGCACAACTCAAGTAATAGAGAAAGCAGCAACCGGTAAAATGCCTGAGATTTTCACTTCACTAAAAAAGGAACAGATAGTTTCACTTGATGTAAGGCCTGTGTTAGCTGCCGGTAGTGATCCTTTAAACCTTATTCTTGAAAATGTCAACAGCTTAGAAACCGGAAAATGTTTAAAAATAATAAACACATTTGAGCCCACTCCACTCATCATCATGTTAGAGAAAAAAGGTTTTGTAACTTATACGGATACCATTAATGATGAACTCATAGAAACCTATTTCTACAAAAAATCCGACAGCAAAAAAGAAATAATTCCTGTAATCAATACTTCGGGTGGATGGGATGAAATCATACAACAGTACAACAATAAACTTCAGACTATTGATGTACGTGCTCTGGAGATGCCGCTTCCCATGCTAACAATTTTAGAAGCATTAGAGAAATTGCCATCTGATCATGCATTATATGTTTATCATAAACGTATTCCTGTATTTTTGCTACCCGAATTAGCTGAGAAGAAATTCGATTATCGAATAAAAGAAATTTCTGATGGTGAAGTACATCTGCTTATTTTCAAGTCGTAATGAATTAAAATATGATCATTACTGATTCTATAAAAACAACATCTTATAAAGTGGTGTTGCCATTTTATATTTATGCTGCATTTGCTTTTTTACTCTCTGCAATACTACTATTAACATCTTCTTCTGCTTTTACAGATCATTATTTTCAGCCTCACATCTTAGCCATCACTCATTTGATGGCATTGGGTTGGGGTACCATGATAATATTAGGTGCCAGTCATCAGCTTGTACCTGTATTGATTGAAGGAAAACTTTACAGCAATGCATTGGCATATACTTCATTTATTCTTGCCGGAATTGGTATTCCATTATTGGTTTATGGATTTTATGTATTCAACATGCACAACCCTGCCAAATGGGGTGGCAGGTTTATTTTATTATCAATCATTGCATACTTGATAAATCTTGGTGTAAGCATGTCGAGAAGCAAAAAAGAAAATATTCACGCTTTATTTGTTTTCACCTCGGTATTGTGGTTATTTCTGACCGGTGCTTTGGGGCTTGCATTAGTATATAACTTTACCTACAACATGTTTCCGCATGACTCTTTACATTACTTACCGCTGCATGTTCATGCAGGTGTAATTGGCTGGTTTCTGATGCTGATAATAGGTGTAGGCTCAAGGTTGATACCCATGTTTTTGATTTCTAAATATACAAACACCAAACTACTGAAGTGGATTTTTGTATTGATAAACGGTGCATTAATATCCTATATCATGATTTTCTACTTTATTAAAATCACAGAAGTTATCCTATTACCATGGCTAATGCTTTTTACAGGAATTGCACTCTTTATGTACTATTGCTATTCTGCCTTCAAACATCGTATCAGAAAACAGGTTGATGAGCCTATGAAAGTTTCACTCTTGGCTGTAATGCTCATCATGATACCATTGGTGTTGTTATTGATTGCTATAGTTTCTGCTGCAATTTTTTCGCAAGAAGACATTGCCTTATCCTTGAGTTATGGTTTTCTGATATTTTTTGGATGGATAACTGCAATTATTCTGGGAATGACATTTAAAACACTTCCATTTATTGTGTGGAACAAAGTTTATCATAAACGTTCCGGTATTGGAAAAACACCAAACCCAAAAGATTTATTTAGTAACACAGTATTTAAATTAATGAGCGTGGCCTATATAGCCGGTTTACTTTTGTTTGTCATCGGCAGCTTAATGATTCACCTTTTATTGATACAATGTGGTGCTGTACTTATACTTGCGGCAGCTTCGTTATATGTGTTTAATGTTTTAAAAGTAGTTACACATAAACCTCAGCAATGATGAATGTAAAAACAAATAACAACTTAAAGTGTACAGTTGCCTTGGCAGCACTTGAACATGTTGATGACCCGGAAATAGGACTCAACGTTGTTGACTTAGGATTGATTTACGAAGTTAATTTCGATGAAACCGAAAAAAAGATTACGTGTATTATGACACTTACTACTGAGTTTTGCCCCATGGGTGAATCTATTTCTGAAAATGCACGAAATGCAGTTCAGCAGGTGTTTCCGGAATATTTAATAGATTTGAACCTGACTTTTGATCCCTCATGGAATCCTGAAATGATTTCAGAAGAAGGTCGAAAATTTTTAGGACGATAATTATGCTGAGTTTAAGTTGTAAAGCAGGAATTAAGGCTGTTATTTTTCTCGGCTCAAAGTTTGAATCGGGCGATAAAACCGGCATTAAAGAAATTTCAAAACACATTAATGAAAACGAGCATACCGTTGGAAAAATATTACAGAAGTTGGTTAAGAACAACATCATTAAAAGTGTAAAAGGGCCGAATGGTGGCTTTTACATAACACCAAAACAAAAAAACCAACCCATCATAAATATTGTTGAAGCTATTGATGGCAAAGACGTATTTAAACAATGTGGATTGGGATTAACAAAATGTTCAGAGTCGCGCCCCTGCCCTTTTCACAATGATTTTAAACCTGTGCGAGAGTTGTTTAAAAATATGTGTATCGAAAAAAAAGTAAGTGACCTTTATCAGAATGTCAATAACGGACTTTCTTACCTGGTAGGTTGAAAAATAATAATAATAACGTAAGAAGAATTTACGCAGTCTTTGAACTAATGGCTTCTTTCAAATTAATAAAAAAGTTACCTTTGATATGATAGTGATAGGTTGATTTACGAAAAGTAACTTCTGTTCGTAATGAATCAATTCATTTTTCAGCGTTTACAAATTCCAGTATATCACCCGGCTGACAGTCCAACGCCTTACAAATTGCTTCTAAAGTGCTAAAACGAACAGCTTTGGCTTTGCCGGTTTTTAAGATTGACAGGTTTGATAATGTTAAGTCAACACGTTCAGAAAGCTCGTTAAGCGAAACTTTTCGCTTGGCCATCATAACATCTAAATTTACAACTATTGGCATAGCTTAAACAGTTAAATCGTTTTCTTTCTGAAGTTCAACACCTTTCTTAAAAATAGTAGAAATTACATACACAACAGCAGACATCAGAATAAATGCCTTCCCATCATTCCAAAATTGATATAATCGTTCAACATCATAGCCATGATGGTCTAAATTTTTAGTTGTCTGTGCTGCTATCAAACACATTATCCCAATTGAAAGTGTATAATAACTGATTTGTGAAATTTGAGATGATACAAAACTGCTGAACGGTTTGGACAAATCAAGTTTAAGTAATAACATGATTACAGTATAAAATAAAAGCACTTTCAACAATGCAATAACAATGATGAAACTATACATACTGAAAAAAATCCATTTACTGCGATTATATAATTCACTAAGGTCTAGCTTTTGATATAGTTTACTTACAAATTCAGGATTGTAAATACTGAAAACAAAATTTACAATAATTCCGCCTGCTTCAATACAAAGTCCTACAAAAAAGATCCATGCTATGACGTGTAAAACCTGAAAGATAAATCTTGTGTTAGCCATAATAAATTGTGTTTTATTTTAGGCAAAGATAATATATATTTATTGTTTTTCGATAAATATATTACTTATTTCGATAATATTGTCTTAAGCTATTGAAAACCATAATCATAAAATTCAATAACTTCTTTAACAACCATAGATTGATGTAGTTAAAGTCAATCCTTAAAGTAATTAGGAATACTTCTTGAGGTATTTAAAAAATCTTTTTTAAGAAAGTAAGGCTACTAACTAAAAACTTTTCTGGCTATTGTAAAAATAATAGCTGCAAGCACACCGGAAACTGGTATGGTAAGAATCCATGCCCAGATTAGTTGAAGTGTTACTCCCCAACGAACGGCCGAAATTCTTTTTGTGAGACCAACACCAATAATAGAACCTGTAATGGTATGTGTTGTACTTACCGGTATTTTAAAATGTTGTGTAAAAAATAATGTAAATGCACCTGCAGCCTCTGCACTGAATCCTTCAAAAGGAGTTAGCTTGGTTACACGTTGCCCCATTGTTTTTACAATTCGCCAGCCACCAAACATGGTTCCTAAAGCAATTGCTGTATAACAAGAAAGTGGAACCCATTCCGGTATATGGTCAATATCAGCTATCATACCATGTGAGAGCATGGCAGCGCCAACAATTCCAATTACTTTTTGTGCATCGTTGCCACCATGTCCAAGACTATAAGCTGCAGATGATAGCAATTGTAATTTTCTGAAAACTCGATCCACTTGTGATACATTTGATTTGCGGCATAAATGAAGTGTGATTACAGAAATAATCCATGACATAACCATTCCAATAATAGGCGCCAGGATTATAAAATAAACCGTTGGCATAACTTTATCAACTTGTAAAGCACTAAAACTACCTGCATTGGTAATACCTGCACCTGCAAAGCCACCAATGAGAGTATGTGATGAGCTGCTTGGAATTCCCCACCACCATGTCAGTAAATTCCAGATGATAGCTGCAACAAGACCTGATGCAACAACCATCAAGGTAACACTATCAGGAGTAACCGTTTTTGCAACCGTATCTGCTACCTTTAGTTTAAAAATCCAATATGCAAGAAAATTGAATGAAGCCGCCCAAATAACTGCAGACAGAGGACTCAATACTTTTGTTGATACAACCGTTGCTATAGAGTTTGCTGCATCATGAAAACCATTAATAAAATCAAAGAGTAAGGCCAGAATGATTATAGCAATAAGTGCATGGGTCATATCATCAGGCCATTTTAACTATAATAGAATCTATGACATTGGCAGCATCTTCACACATATCGGTTGCGGTTTCTAATGCTGACAATATTTCTTTTGTTTTTATAATCTCAACAGCATTTGTTTCTGTTTCAAAAAGTCTTGCTACTGCATTATCAAAAATATCGTCTGCATGATTTTCTATTGAGTTAATCAGCACAAGCGACTCTGAGATATTGCGCATATTTTTTTTATTCTTCAGCTCATAAATTACTCGTCTCAGCTCTTCTGTTTGTGTCTGCAGCAACTCAGAAAGTTTCACCATATCTGAAGAAAACTCTTTTACCTTATACAAATCTATTCTTTTTGATGAACCATGAATATAATCAAGTATATCATCTATAGAACTTACAAGTCTGTGAATGTCTTCTCTGTCGAAAGGGGTAATAAAATTACGGCTCAACTCTTTAAATATCTCATGTGTGATTTCATCACCACGGTGTTCAAGCCGTTCAATTTCACGAATATGTTGTTTGCGTTGATCAGCATCGGTAGAGGTAACTAACTGACACATGGTTTTACCGGCTTCCTGCAGGTTTAATGCTGCCTGGTCAAATAGCGGAAAAAATTTTTTATCCTGTGGGATAAAATATTGAATTAATGACATAAACCGATGTTTATTTAAATGAATTATGCCGCAAAACTAAAAACACTGAGCTAAAACTGAAGTAATGTTGATAAAAAGTATTGAAAAAAATATATTATTTTTGAATTCTTATGAATATAACTTTTTATGGTGCTGCCCGAAATGTTACCGGCAGCAAACACCTGATAGAGACTTCATCAGGTAAAAAAATACTGCTTGACTGCGGTTTTTTTCAGAACAGAGGAAAAGACAATGACCGGCTGAATCGCAGCTTTAGCTTTGATCCTCAGCAAATTGACCTAATGATATTGTCACATGCCCATATTGATCATTCAGGAAACATTCCAAATTTAGTCAAGCAAGGATTTAACAAAACCATCTTTACAACACAAGCTACTATTGACCTTTGCGAGGTGATGCTTGCCGATAGCGCCTATATTCAAAGTGGTGATATTGAGTATATCAACAGAAGACGAAGAAGGGACGGGCAAAAAGCACTTGAGCCCATTTATGAAATAGAAGATGTAGAAAAAGCAATGAAACTCTTTGCGCCTGTGGCTGTCAACAAACGTTTTCAATATGACGATGAGATATCATTTGAGTTTACAGATACAGGACATATTTTAGGGAGTGTGAGTGTACATGTGTTTATTACTGAAAATGGCAATACAAAACAAATCACTTTCAGTGGTGATGTAGGTCGTTTTAACGATTTAATTCTAAAAGCACCTGCCCCATTCCCACAAGCTGATTATATTTTATGTGAATCTACTTATGGAAACAGACTTCATGACCAATCAACAGATGCACGTCAAAAATTGCTGCAAATTGTCAATCAAACATGTGTTGAACAAAAAGGCAAACTGATAATCCCTGCATTCAGTCTGGGTAGAACTCAGGAAATCATATACACATTAGACCGTTTTAAGACAGAAAACAAACTGCCTTCAATACCTGTTTTTGTTGACAGCCCGTTAGCCATTGATGCTACCAACATAATGCGCAAACACAGTGAGTTTTTTAATGCTGATTTAGTAAACTACCTGCATGTTGATGATGATCCCTTTGGGTTTAGTAATCTGAAATATGTCCGTAAAGTTGAAGAGTCGAAAAAAATAAATGATCTGAAAGGACCTTGCATCATCATCTCTGCTTCCGGAATGATTGAAGCCGGAAGAATCAAACATCATATTAAGAACAACATCAATGATAGTCGAAACACCATTCTTATTGTCGGCTACTGCACACAGGAATCAATTGGCGGACATTTGATGCGTGGCGATAAGATAATTAAAATTTTTGGCAATGAATACCCTGTAAAAGCAAATGTTGAAGTAATTTCATCCTTCAGTGCACATGCCGATTATCTTGAGTTGATAAAATACCTTTCTTGTCAAGATACAGCAGCAGTTAAAAAACTTTTTCTGGTGCATGGCGAATACGAAGTTCAACAAGAGTTTAAAGAGAAATTAAAAGAGGTTGGTTTTAAAAATGTTGAAATTCCCGAAGAACTGCAATCCTTTAAACTTTAAGATTACGCAAGAAAGTAATCATTTTGCCAACAGCAATTTGCCTGTGACTGATTTTATTTTTTTCGTCCTCAGTCATTTCTGCAAAGGTTACCTCATATCCATTGGGTATAAAAACCGGATCATAGCCAAATCCTGATTTCCCATGTTCAACATTAGTAATATTGCCATCTATTCTGCCTTCAAAATAATAGGCTTTACCTTCCCAAATCAAGCAAATAACTGCAATAAAATATGCATTTCTTTGTTTTATACCTTCAAGGTCTGCCAACAATTTATTTCTGTTATCAGCATCAGTAGCTTCATGTCCGGCATATCGTGCCGAATACACACCCGGTGCATCACCCAAAGCATCAACACATAGACCGCTATCATCAGCAAAACAATTCTTCTTAGTATGCAAATAAACGGCATCAGCCTTCAGAAAGGCATTTTCATAAAAAGTTACACCGGTCTCATCAGCAGATGACTTAATTCCTGCCTCTGAAAGTGACTGCAAAATGTAACCGGAAGGCAGCATTTTACGTATCTCGTGTAATTTATGCTTATTGTTAGAACAAAATATTAACTCAGTCATTTTTTAAGTCAAAAATATATACATTTACTTTGTTTTAAAAACCACCTTAAAATGCAGAAAATATTTTTTGCTTTATCGCTGTTATTCAGTCTAAGCAGAAATGCACAAGCTCAATGCCCTAATGCTTCATTTTCATTGCCCGATACTGTTTGCAGCGGCACTATGCTTCCATTGATTAATACATCAACAGGAAACGGATTAACCTATCAATGGGACTTCTGCCCTCGTGAAATTCATGGTTTAACATCCTATAGATATTTCAGATATAACAATTATGTCTTAAATACAATGACTGATATGGATTTACTGAAAGTTGGAAATGGTTATTATCTGATAACAATGGATAGCATAAGTAATAATTTTGTAGTAGGCAATATTGGTAACCACCTTTCAAATCAAACATTCGATGCAATAATTAATAGTGGTTTTACGAAATTAAACTGCTTTGACTTTATAGTTGAAGGTGACACCAATGTGTACGGATTGGCTGCCTATGCTCCAACCAGCACACTATACTTAATGGCTTTTCCCGGTGGCATTCAGGTAGCACCTGTTTTAACTCCACTGCCAACATTCAGTACAGTTGCAAACCCTGCAGATATTAAGATAGTTCATGCTGATAATATTTATTATGCCTTTGTAGCAAGTAAAGGAAATGGAAATGTTACCTGTCTCACATTTGGTAACTCACTGATAAATAGTCCTACAGAATTATATAGCCTTAATATTCCCGGAAGCATTAAATTATCAGACATTGATATTGTAACAACTTGTTCGCCACCTGTTGGTTTTGTTAGCGATTCAAAAAATGGTGATCTTACTAAGCTATCATTCACCAATGGATTTAGTAATGCACCCACCTTGTCTGTCTATTCAGGTACAGGTTCCATTGGTAACAACTCAGTTGTGATTACACAGGAATTTGAAAGCTATTTTGTCTGTTATACAGATACGGCAAATAAACAATTGAAATGGCTTCAGTTTGATGATAATAACTTCGCTAATACACCAACCGTCTATACATCACCTGCTTTTTATTTTGGTCCTAACCAAGCAGAATCACTTACTGATTCATCAATTACAAGATTTATTGTAAATGACGCTCCTACCCTCAACTTTGTTGAAATGCTTTACTTTGATAGTTGCTATACAAAATACAGTGAAGATCAAAATCCTTCTTTCAGCTATTTAAATACCGGATGGAATAAATTATCATTGACCGTTTCTGATTCAAACGGATATCAATCCATTGCTTACGATAGTGTGTTTGTTATTACCGGACCTAAATCGCAGTTTAGCTATTCAGGCAACACTTGCTTTAATCCTAATGATAGTATAACATTTAATGATCAATCAACTTCACCCTCCGGAGCAATTACAGATTGGTTGTGGGATTTTGGTGATGGGGCCACCTCCACACAACAAAATCCACAACATGCATTTACATCACCCGGTACCTATCAGGTTAAACTTACCATCACTGCCGGATGTGAAAAAGATACGATAATACCAATAACAATTCATGCATTACCCATTGTCAACTTTACATACAGTTTATCGTGTGCCAATTCTGCAACAACATTAACAGATCAATCATTCTCTGCAGCAGGCTTACAGTCGTGGTCGTGGAATTTTGGTGACGGCAGCAGTAACAATCAACTTCAAAATCCCGATCATATATTTCAGTCAGGTGGTAATTATAATGTGCAACTCACTGTAACCGATAGTTCGGGATGCATTGATTCCATAGTCAACATTGTACAGGTAAAAGCAACACCATCTACTGCATTTATGGCATTGCAAACATGCCTTGGTGACACAGTACAACTCAGTAACACCTCAACAATAAGTGATAGTACTGCACTCACCTACTTTTGGGATTTTGGCAGTGGCATTACTTCAACACAAACAGATACTGTAATTTATTTTACTTCAGCAGGTAGCTATCCGGCAACATTAATTGCATATTCATCACAAGGATGTTCAGACACACTCAATCAGAATATAGTTGTTTCAACACCACCTTCGGTAAACTTTGGTTTTCCATCAAGCAACTGTCAATACAATGCCATTACTTTCAGTGACAGCACCGTTGGTTTTAACCTGTCTTCATGGCAATGGGATTTCGGTGACGGTGATACTTCTTCGCTTCAATCGCCTACACATGTTTACAACCTGTCAGGTAATTATACTGTGCAACTTACTGTTTCGTCAGGTAACGACTGTGCGGCATCCTATTCACAAACAATCAATATACTTGAAGGGCCATCTGCAGCATTCCTGACAGGCAATGGATGTCAGGGAGTTTCAACCAACTTTACAGATCAATCAACTGTAAGCAGTGGTTCCAGTATTGTGGCATGGCAGTGGCATTATGGTGATGGTGATTCTTCACAAATACAAAACCCTTCACACATTTACGCTGCTGCCGGAAGTTATAATGTCTTGTTGCGTGTAACATCAGACAACGGTTGCCAAGACACAACATCACAACCTGTTCAAGTCTTTGAAAATCCAATTGCAGGTTTCTATGTACAACCATTACGTTGTGCTAACACAGAAATTTACTTTCTTGACACGAGCTCTATAGGTAATGGTAATATTTCTCAATGGCAATGGCAATTCAGCAATGGTACAACAAGCAATCTTCCCAATCCGTTTGCTATTTTCAACAATGCAGGAAGTGCTTCAGCAACATTGACAGTGATTACATCAGATGGTTGCAGCAATAGCAATTCATTTAATTTTACTGTAAGGCCACAGCCAGATTTTACCATAGCGCATAATGGTGTTTGTAAAGGAAAACAAACTTCTTTTAATTACTTTCCGAATGGAAATATATCTGCCTATGCCTGGACATGGTATTTTGGCGACAACACTTATGCTTTTACACCAAATGCCACACACTTATATGCAACCTCAGGAACATATCCGTTTTCAATGGCAGTAACAGATTCATTCGGTTGTCAAAAAACCATATTCGACACATTGACAATTTATCCTACTCCCGATGCTGCATTTATCACGAATGGTATTTGTCAGAATGCTCCGGTTGATTTTATAAACCAAACAGACAGTACTAATACACAGATCAACGGATGGCAATGGAGTTTTGGTGATGGCAACAGCTCTTCACAGCATTCATCTCAACACATTTATAACGGTACAGGCAACTATACAGTATCATTAATAGCCTATGCAGCCGGAGGTTGTAACGACACCGTTTTTTCAGTAGTGAACATCAAACCAGTACCCGAAATTGCATTTAGTATGCTGCCACCAACAGGTGCTCCAGGCAATAATGTTCAGGTATTTAATAATACAACCGGTGCAACATCATATTCCTGGGATTTTGGTGATGGCTCACCATTGAATCTTAATGAGAATCCAACACATGTTTATAATGATACAGGCAGCTATGTTATTACACTAACAGCTTCAAGTATTTTTAATTGTATGGCGCAATTGCAAAAACCTTATGATGTTATTGTTCCCTATGTTGACCTTTGGCTAAAATCATTGTCCTATACCATTAACAATAATTATCTGTCATTATCGGCATTGCTGTCAAATATTGGAAACACAACTATCAATAATTTTGATTTATTGATACAGCCTGAAGGGAAAGGTTCTTTCATAGAAAATGGCAATGAAACAATTCCTTTTGCAACAGAAAAAAATTATGCCTTACATACAAGTATTTCTATTAATCCATCCGACCTGCCTGAATTTATTTGTGTTCGCATAAAAAATGTAAATAATGGCAATGATCTGAATCCTGATAACAACGAAAAATGCATTTCATTAATGCCGGAGAATGGAAGTATGTCTGTAAGTCCAAATCCAATTGAAGATGTATTATCCATTCATCTGAATTTACCTGCAAGTTCAGAAATAACCTTAGTGCTTTATGATGCCACAGGTAAAAAACTGACCACACTTTATCAGGGCACTACTGATGCCGGTTTCAAAAACTTTAGCTTTAAGCTTCCTTATCTGAGCAAAGGCGTTTACATAATAGGAGCTACATCAGAATCATTAAATAAAATATTAAAATTTATCAGACAGTAAAATTATGATTCCATTCAATAAACCCCATCTTACTGGCAAGGAGACAGACTACATAAAAGAAGTATTTGCATCAGGAAAAATTTCAGGAGATGGAAACTTTACCAAACGATGCCATCAGTTTCTACAACAGAAATATAACTTTAAAAAAGTATTGCTTACAACATCATGCACCGATGCATTAGAAGCATGCGCTATATTGCTTGATATAAAAGAAGGCGATGAAGTTATAGTGCCATCCTATACATTTGTTTCAACAGTAAATGCTTTTGTACTGCGTGGTGCTAAAATTATTTTTGCAGATAGCAATCCTGATACAGCAAATATTGATGTAAGTAAAATTGAATCACTGATTACTTCGCGCACAAAAGCAATTGTACCTGTACACTATGCCGGTGTTGCCTGCGACATGGACAGTATTAATGCCATTGCAGCAAAACATAACTTATATGTTGTTGAAGATTCTGCACAGGCGATTGATTCTTTTTACAAAGGAAAACCACTGGGAAGTTTAGGTCATTTGTCGGCATTTTCTTTTCATGACACTAAAAATATTATAAGTGGTGAAGGTGGAATGCTGGTCATCAATGATGAACACTTTGAGAAACGTGCTGAAATAATCCGCGAGAAGGGCACTAACCGTTCTGCATTCTTCAGAGGTGAAGTGGATAAATATGGTTGGGTTGATGTAGGTTCATCTTTTTTGCCAAGCGAAGTTACAGCAGCCATGTTGTTGGCACAATTAGAATCAATTGATAAAATTCAAACCAGAAGAAAAGAAATTTGGAATCGTTATTATAGTTTACTTAAATCATTAGAAGAAAAAGAATTTTTAAAACTTCCTGTCATTCCGGATTATGCTACCAACAATGCACACATGTTTTTTATCGTCTTAAACAATCTGGAAACCAGAAGCAAGTTGATTGATCATCTTAAAAGGAATAATATCAGTGCTGTATTTCATTACATCTCCTTACATGCATCTGCATACTATGTCAGTAAGCATGATGGACGTGCATTGCCGGTTTCAGATATGCTGACCAATCAGCTATTGCGTTTACCTATGTTTTATGATTTAAAAAATGACGAAGTGGATTTCATTTGTCAGAAAATAACAGATTTTTTTACAACACTTTGAAAAGAATTGCGCTGCTATCAGACACACATGGGTTCATTGATCAGACCATTGTAAAATATTTACAGGATGCAGACGAAATATGGCATGCCGGTGATTTTGGCACTTTAGCTGTAAGTGATTTTTTAGCTTCTTTAAAACCATTAAAGGGAGTTTACGGTAATGTTGATGGCCAGGATGTAAGAAAAGTTCATCCAGCTCATCAGAAATTTCAATTAGAAGGGATTAAAGTCTGGATGACACATATTGGTGGCTACCCCGGAAATTATTCTCCTGATATAAAGAAAACCATTTATACAGAAAAGCCAATGCTATTTATTTGCGGACATTCACATATTCTTAAAGTAATGCCTGATCCTAAAATTCCGGGAATGTTACACATCAATCCGGGTGCAGCCGGTGTTCATGGATTTCATCATATACGCACAATGGTAAAATTCACTATTGATAAAACCAAAATAAGCGAGCTTGATGTAATTGAACTCGGACAAAGAGCCTCTATAGAAAATAAAAATATTTTACCTTAAACGGTCAGCGGAACGCACTAAATCTTCGTCTTTTTTAATAGCCTTTGAAGCCAAGAAGACCCAAACTATTGAGATTACTGTAATATATGTCCCAACATGATATACTACATGAGTAACATCTGTTGCCCTTGTTTCTGACTGTTGAAAAATCAAAACAACAAGTACCACAATCAACAGCATAATCAACTGACAAAGTCTGATTTGCTTTAGGCGGTGTTTATATAAAAACAAATTCAATAAGCTTAAAACAATTACTACCACGGTCAGAATCAGAATAGGGTAAAATGGTGCATTTTGGATCTGAACATTATCCTGAAAAGTTTTATGTCCCATAACTTCAAAGACATGCATAGAAGTTATACTGTTTTCTGTGGTTTCTACCGAGCTAAAAGGAAGAAAAAACAAGCTGGCCATACTGGCAACTACCAAAAAAAGATAAACTGATTGAATCCGTTGAATCATGTTTCTGAAATTTTTATGTGTCAAAAATAGGTTAAGTGGTGAAATTATGCTTTTTGAAGAATCTTTTTTGCAAAAGAAAAATAATTGTTTTACGTTTGCGCAGAATTTGAACGAAAGCCAAAGCATTTTTCCCCGTTCAAAAGTCCGATTCCAACAATATTTTATCATCCACAAGAACATAATTTCTTTTACTTTATACATACAAATTCATGTACGATATTCTCGAACTTAGTGACAAGCTTGTAGCCGAGCTACGCGACATTGCCAAAGAACTTAACGTTGAAAACTACGAAGGCTTAAAAAAGCAGGATCTTATTTACAAGATTCTCGATCATCAGGCCATTCATCCGGAATTAGCAAAATCTAAAAAAGGCGATAAGCCCAAAGAAGAAAAACCACGACATGAGAAGCCACGACATGAGAAAAAAGAACATAAACCTGCTGCTGCACCTGCCGTTACAGAAAAACCTGTTGAAGAATCTGCAACTACAAATGCTACCACAGAAGTAATATCTGAAGCTAAAGCTCAGGATGATACAGATAAACCTAGAAGAAAAAGAATTATTCCTCAGGGTGCACCACAAAAAAGTGAATCACATCAGCAGGTTGCCGTAAAAACTCCTGAAGTTACTCCTGCTCCACAAGAAACTGCAACTGCTCCTGCAACAGCAAAAACAAATGTTGAAGAAAGGCCACAACAAAATCAACAGCCACAACAAAATCAACAGCCACAGCAAAACCAACAAAACGATTTTCAGCAAAGAAACAGAGAGCGCAGGTTTCCGGACAATCAACAACAAAATAATTTCCGTCAGCAAAACGATTACTTTGAATTTGACAATGCCATTACAGCAGAAGGTGTTTTAGAAATTATGCCTGAAGGGTATGGCTTTTTGCGCTCATCGGATTATGACTATTTAAGTTCACCGGATGATGTGTATGTTGGACAGTCGCAGATTAAAGCTTTTGCATTAAAAACTGGTGATACTGTAAAATGTAAAGTTCGTCCGCCACGTGAAGGAGAAAAGTTTTTCCCTCTTACTAAGGTTGAATTGATAAACGGTCTTGAGCCTACAATTGTTCGTGACCGTATTCCATTTGATTATCTGACACCACTTTTTCCATTCGAGAAACTTAACCTTTCAGGAGAGAACAGCACCATGAGCACAAGAATTATGGATATGTTTTCACCTATCGGAAAAGGACAGCGCGGGTTAATTGTTGCGCAACCAAAAACAGGTAAGACGGTACTCTTAAAAGAAGTTGCCAATGCCATTGCTGCCAACCATCCGGAAGTTTATCTTATAGTATTGCTTATTGATGAAAGACCTGAAGAGGTTACCGATATGGCACGCAGTGTAAAAGCCGAAGTTATTTCTTCAACCTTTGATGAGCCTGCTGACAAGCACGTTAAAATTGCCAACCTTGTTTTGGAAAAAGCCAAGCGTTTGGTTGAATGTGGACACGATGTTGTAATTGTATTGGATTCTATAACCCGATTGGCGCGTGCCTACAATACCACTGCTCCGGCATCAGGAAAAATATTATCCGGTGGTGTTGACTCAAATGCGCTGCATAAACCAAAAAGATTTTTTGGTGCAGCACGTAAAATAGAAAAAGGTGGTTCGTTAACTATCATTGCAACTGCTTTAATTGACACCGGCTCGCGGATGGACGAAGTTATTTTTGAAGAATTTAAAGGAACAGGTAACATGGAGTTGCAGCTTGACCGTAAGCTTAGCAACAAACGAGTTTATCCTGCAATTGACTTAGTTGCTTCAAGTACAAGACGCGAAGATCTTTTGTTAGACCGTAAAATGTTGGAGCGTATGTGGATTTTGCGAAATCACTTAGCCGATATGAACCCAATGGAAGCAATGGAATTCTTACTCGACCGATTGAGAGGAACAAAATCAAACGAAGAGTTCCTTATTTCTATGAACAGCTAGAAAGTTTAGAGAAATCGGAAATTACTGCGATGGAGAATTAGTGATTTGCAGAGCGTGAAATGTGGAAGTTATAAATGTTTCTATAATAAAGACTATTCGAACTTCGCAGCCTGACTAATATAACCAATTTACCATTTATTAATCTGCATTTTTCAATTTCCAAACTGATCCGTTTTTGGTTGTCAGTTTTTCTAACTTACCATTTGCCACCAAATCATTAAGTACTTGTTCACCTTGCGACTTTGCTGTTTCTGTCAGTACAGAATATTCTTTTGCTGTCAATGACTGATAGTGTGAAAAGACTGCAGTCGTACTTTTGTCATAATTGATTTTTTGTACCTTAGGTAGAAGTTTAATGATTGCATTTTCAAAGGCCTCATAAGGTTTTGATCCATACACAGTTTCTGTCTTTCCCGATGTATCTGTAAAAAACATAGTCGGGAAACCTCTTACACCTAATTGTTTTCCTAAGGTTAAATCTTCATTAAAAAGTTCTTTTGCTCTTCCATTGTAATCTTCTCTAAACTTATTTAAATCTAATCCCACAGACTTTGCTGCCGCTTCTAAATGTTCCCACTTTGTTATATTCCGTTTTTTTAGAAAAACCATTTCTCGTATCTCTCTTAAAAAGAGAATAGCCTTTTCATGATCTTGCATTTGGGCCGCCTTTACTGCAATAGAAGGCGGATATGAAGATTGTAAAGGGTCTTCTAACCAAACGTCACCGTCAATTGGCATATCATAATAAACACTAACCTCATCCCAATGGTGAGCAACATCTGATGGCTTACTTATTCCTCCACTATTGTAACTCCAGTCGGGTAACAAACCACCCATTCTGTATTCAATTTCAATAATGTTACCGTACTCCAATTTCAATTTGCGTAGCTGAGGTTCAATACCCCAGCAAGATGAACAAATCGGGTCAGTGTAGTAAATTACTTTTATTGGTTTCTTTTCTGATTTTATTTTGTTGCCTTCTGTTACTGTCTGTCCTTTTGCCGGGATTTCGCAAATGCCGCTATCCGGATTGCATAACAAAGGATTGTTGTTCTCCATATTCTTTTTTGTTTGAGCCTGGCAATTGATACTACCGAATGCTAATATTATTACAATTGTTAAATAAGTCCAATTCATTCTTTTATTGTCTTATTTCATTTTTAATGCCTGAATATAAATAAGGCACTAAGCATGATGATACCGATCAATAGTACTATCAGCAACCGTTTATCAAAAGGAGGTGTTTCATTTACAATTTGCTTTTTAAGCTGTGTGATGATATCACTTAGTTTGTTGAAACTTTCCGGTGATTTTACAATGTAATCAAATGCGCCCATCTTAATTGCCGAAGCAGCAACATCAGGGTCTTCCTGTCCGGTAAACATTACAACACGGACAGTTTTGTTAGCTTGCCTGATGTGCGAGAGCACTGTTAATCCATCCATAGCATCTTTATCGTAAAGACTAAGGAAGTAATCAAGAATAATTAAATCGGGACCTATTTTCAAATCAATGAGTGCATCTTCGCCAGTCTTATAAAGGTTGATTTCAATATCAGGAAAATGTTCTGTAAGATAATCTACAATCATTTTTTGCAGATGACGGTCATCCTCAACAACAAATACTAAAAACTTTTTCTGCGTCATGTGCTTTAAATATGCTTGTCTGCTATTAATCGTAAGAATTCACTTCTTGTCCTGTCGTTTTCAAATTCACCAGTAAATGCAGATGTTGTTGTTATGGAATTTTGTTTTTGAATGCCACGCATTTGCATGCAAAGGTGTCTTGCTTCAATAACTACTGCCACTCCCAGAGGTGATAAGGTCTCCTGAATGGCATCGCGAATCTCAACCGTAAGTCTTTCTTGCACCTGCAATCTTCGGGCAAAAACATCAACAACACGAGGTATCTTACTAAGTCCTACAATGTAATTGTTGGGAATGTAGGCAACATGTGCTTTGCCAAAAAAAGGCAGCATGTGATGCTCGCACAAAGAATATACTTCAATGTCTTTTACAATAACCATTTGCTTATAGTCTTCGCGAAAACGTGCTGACTCTAAAATTTCTTTTGCATTAAGGTGATAACCTTGGGTGAGGAACTGCATTGCTTTTGCAACACGTTCCGGTGTTTTGAGAATGCCTTCACGGGAAGTATTCTCTCCCAGATTTTGCAATACCTCTAAATAACTTTGTGACAATTTATTTAACGAATCATGATTGTAATGATCTATCTTACGATAGCCATCCGGGTCATCATCATCATCCATTATAGTGTGTGGGTCCTTATTCATTTTTCGTTTCCAAAATATTCAACAAAATTATTCTCTGTTTCGTAGAGTTTAACAGCATGAAGCATGGCTCCCTGACTCCTGATGGCATCATGCAACTGATTCCATATCTGCATAGCAAGCATTTCTGTAGAGGCCATTATGCCTTGCATAAATTTCACATCAAGATTGATGTTTTTATGATCGAGCGGATCAATCACATTTTCTTTAACAATCTGACTCAATACCTTTAAATCAATCACAAAACCAGTTTCTGGATTAGGCATGCCTTTGACAGTTATAAATAACTCATAATTATGTCCATGCCAGTTTGGGTTGGAACATTTGCCAAACACTTCTCTGTTTTTTTCCTCGCTCCACTCCGGCTTATACAATTTATGAGCTGCATTAAACCGTTCTTTTCTGGTAATATAAATCATTCAGTTTTTGAATTTCTGCAAAGGTAAAAAACTCAATCAATGCCAATATAAAAACATTAAATTTACACCCTGTGAATATACTGATAATTGCAGCAACAAAACAAGAAATAAGTCTTTTTCAGACAGAAAAATCTGAAGAAATTCACTTTTATAACAGTCAAGAGGTAGAAACGCTGATATCGGGGCCCGGAATTCTGGCTACTGCCTTTAGTCTGACTAAGAAACTAAAAGAAAAAAATTATGACCTGATAATTAACGTAGGTATTGCCGGAAGTTTAGATGAAAATATTATTCCCGGTGATGTTGTTCAGGTCATTTCTGAGCAAATTGCAGATAGCGGCTCTGAAGATCATGATAATTTTCTAGACCTTTTTGATTTAGGCCTGCTTAATGCTGATGAATTCCCTTTCAAAGAAAAATGGCTTTCTCCGAAATCTTTTACGACACCTTCATTAGAAAAAATTAAAAAAGTAAAAGCTATTACCGTAAACAAAGCACATGGCAATGAAAACAGTATTAAGCAACTGAAATTAAGAAACACAGGACAGATAGAATCACTGGAAGGTGCTGCATGTTTTTATGTTTGTATGCTGTTGAAGACAAATATTATTCAGCTTAGAGCCATCAGCAATATTGTTGAGCCTCGTAATCGAAGCAACTGGAATATTGAATTAGCAATTACTAATTTAAATGCTTCTTTAAATCAATTACTCAATGAACTACTTCCGCCAGCATAAAGAAATACAGAACCCCATAAGGATTCCGGTCGCAGTAAGAAAAATGCTTGATGCAGGTGAGAGTGAATTTTTAGATTTCAAAAAAGAAATAACCAGCGTGCATAAGATTGCGAAAACAATAAGTTCGTTTGCAAATCGCAATGGCGGAAAATTGTTGATTGGTGTAAATGATGATAGGACTATTTGTGGCATTACCACAGAAGAAGAAAAATTTATGATTGTTACAGCTGCAACAAATTATTGTAATCCCACTGTTGCAGTTAAATTTAAAGAGTGGCAATGCTCTGACAAAATTATTCTGGAAGTTTCTGTTCCGGAGAGTGAACAAAAACCTGTTTTTGCAAAAGACGAAAACGAAAAGTGGTGGGTATATTTGCGAATCAATGATCAAACCTTGTTGACAAGTAAGGTGATGGTAGATGTATTAAGAAAGAAAACCGACAGCAGGTCAACAATGATTGAATATTCTGAGAAAGAAAAAGCTTTGATGGAACATTTAGTTGTCCATAAAAGAATAACACTGAAACAATACTGCAAACTCATCAACATTTCGCGTTGGCGGGCAACAAGAATTATTGTAAACCTGATTAGTGTTGGCGTTTTACAAGCCAATCATTCAGAGAAAGAAGAATTTTATACACTTGCCTGATGGAATTATTTTACAGCACAAATATTGATGACAATACAATTTTGTTGGATGAGATTGAAAGCACACATTGCTTGCGTGTGCTTCGTCATAAAATTGGCGATTCAATTGAAGTTACTGATGGAATAGGCCACCGATATTCCGGAATCATTTCTGCAGCTTCAAAAATCTGCAAGATTGAAATAACAGAAAAACATTTTGAGCAACCTTCGAATAAGCAATTACATATTGCCATTGCACCTCCAAAGTCAATTGACAGGTTTGAATGGTTTTTAGAAAAAGCAACTGAATTGGGTATTGAAACCATTACCCCGTTACAATGCCGCTACAGTGAACGTAAACATATAAATGCTGAACGATGTGGTAAAATATTATTAGCTGCAATGAAACAAAGCAAAAGAGTCTATCTGCCTGTACTTAATGAAATGATATCGTTTGAGAAATTCATAACAATTCCTTCAACTGCAAAAAAACTGATTGCCCATTGTGAAGAAAGCGAAAAGCTTACTTTGGAAAAATCAATTGCAGCAGAACAGGTAATTGTACTTATTGGTCCCGAAGGTGATTTTGCACCACATGAAATTAAACTTGCCATTGACGCAGGATATGAAAACATTTCTCTTGGCCAAAAAAGACTACGCACAGAAACTGCAGCCTTGCTTGTCTGTAGTGCATTTGCACTAAAAAACAGAACAGGACAATCGTAAAAAACGATTGTCCTGATTCAAAATAATTTTTAAGCCAATGTTGCGCTTAAGGTAATGTTGGTATTCAGAAGTTTTGAAATTGGACAATTGGCTTTTGCCTCATTGGCACATTCTTCAAATTTTTCTTTAGTGATACCTGCAACTTTTGCATTCAGAATAAGGTGTGAGTTAGTTATTGCACCATTATCAAGAGTAATTTCGCATTTTGTCTCGATAGCATCCGGAGTAAATCCTGCAGCACCTAAAACAAAACTTAACTTCATGCTAAAACAGCCTGCATGTGCTGCTGCTATCAGTTCTTCCGGATTCGTACCTACTCCATCTTCAAAACGTGTGTTATAAGAGTACTGTGATTGATTTAAAACAGTGCTTTGTGTTGATACTGTTCCCTTACCTTCTTTACCTGAGCCATTCCAAAAGGCTGTTGCGTTTCTTTTAATTGCCATAATAAATTTTAATGTTTGAGTTATATAATTTGATATTTATTCGTATTGATTAACATTTACAGACTGCAAAAAGTTTATTGAAGACTGAATATCGGTATAAAGTATTCTGTCTGTATTCATAAACGAAACCTCTTTCCTGAAAAGACTTAAAAATGACTCCAAAGGAGCAGAAGATTTCAATGGTCTTCTGAATTCAAATGCCTGTGCAGCATTAAGCAACTCAATAGCCAATACTTTCTCTGTATTGCCGAGTACTTTATACAGTTTTGTTGCTGCATTAGCACCCATGCTCACATGGTCTTCCTGACCATTGCTCGACACAATACTATCTACAGATGCAGGCATACACAATTGTTTGTTCTGACTTACTATTGATGCTGCTGTATATTGCGGAATCATCATTCCGGAATTCAGTCCGGGATCTGCAACAAGAAATGAAGGCAAACCACGTTGTCCTGAAATAAGTTGATAGGTTCTGCGTTCGGAAATATTTGCCAACTCACTTAAAGCAATAGCTAAAAAATCAAGAACTAACGCCAAAGGCTGACCATGAAAATTTCCTGCTGAAATAACTAAATCATCGTCAGGGAAAACGGTAGGATTGTCTGTAACAGAATTTATTTCATTAAAGATTACAAAGCTCACATGGTCCAATGCATCTTTACTTGCACCATGTACTTGTGGAATACATCTGAAAGAATAGGGATCCTGTACATGCGCCTTTTTTCTTTTAATCATTTCACTATCCGTCAACAACTGACGATAACGCAATGCCGTTGCTATCTGCCCCTTATGCGGGCGTATCTGATGAATGAGATGATGAAACGGCTCAATTCTGCCATCGTAAGCATCTAATGAAAGTGCTCCGATAATATCTGCAAGCAACATCATTCGCTGCGACTGCATTACTGCATAAGTGCCGTAGGCACTCATAAACTGTGTGCCGTTTAACAATGCAAGACCTTCCTTTGACTGAAGTTTTATTGGCTGCCATCCAAACTGATTAAGCACTTCTGCTGATTTAACTTTCTTTGCTTTAAAATATACTTCACCCATACCGATGAGTGGCAGGCACAGATGTGCCAACGGTGCCAAATCACCTGATGCACCTAAAGAACCTTGCGTATAAACTACTGGAAAAATTTCGTGATTATAAAAATCAATCAAGCGCTGAACTGTCTGTAACTGAACACCTGAATTGCCATAACTAAGACCCTGAATTTTCAAAAACAACATTATCTTAACAATAGCAGCAGGTACTTCTTCGCCACAGCCACAGGCATGTGACATCACCAAATTCTCTTGTAACTTACCTAAATCTGCAGTGTCAATACTCTTATTATACAATGAGCCAAAGCCTGTGTTAATGCCATAAACCGGTTCGGCAAGTGAGTTGACTTTATCATCGAGATAACTGCGGCAATGTGTAATGCGTTTAACTGCATCCTCAGAAAGCTCAATTGCAACTTTGCTATCAATGATTTGTTTTAGTGTATTAAAATCCAGATGCTTTGATGATATCTGATGTTTCATTATTGACTTTTATTACTTTGTATTTAAAAAGCTACTATTTACTTAGCTTAGAAATTATATCGTTTAAAGTTAATTTTTCCTGCTGGCCTGTTGCCATATCTTTTATTGTAAGACTTCCACTTTGCATTTCATCCTTACCGATTAAAACTACGAAAGGAATTTTTTTTGAGTCGGCATAGCTCATTTGCTTTTTCATTTTTGCGGCATGCTCCGGAAAAATCTCTGCATTAATTCCTGCCTGTCTTAGCTCATTCAAAATTTTCAAACTGAACTGCTCTTCTTCCTGACCAAAGTTGACAAGTAAAACCTGCGATGTTGTTTCACTCAACTTAAGTTGATCAAACAAATTCATTTCAAGCATTACATCATAAATTCTGTCAATGCCGAAAGATATTCCAACACCACTGACATTAGGTAGGCCAAAAATTCCGGTCAGGTCGTCATAGCGTCCTCCACCAAGCACACTGCCACTGAATGTTGAACGTGAGTCATTAACTTTCACTTCAAAAATCGAACCTGTGTAATAATTAAGTCCACGTGCAAGTGTAATATCTAATTCAAGATTTTGCAGTTGCTTTCCAAATGCATTAAGATATCTTATTACCGCTTCTGTTTCTTCAATGCCTTTTAATCCTATGGAAACTTCAGCCAAAAATGTTTTCAGAAAGTTGAGCTTTGATTCAAAATCCCCATGTGATTCAAAAAGTGGTTGCATTTTATTAATTGCATCTGCCGAAAGCCCTTTAGTTAAAAGTTCTTCCTTAACTTTCTGTTCGCCTATTTTATCGAGTTTATCAATGGCAACAGTAATATCAATTATCTTATCGGCATGACCAATTACTTCGGCAATGCCTGCCAGAATCTTTCTGTTGTTTATTTTTATGGTAACACCAATCTGCAAACTGTTGAACACTTCCTGAATGATAAGGAGAAATTCTGCTTCGCTGATTAATGAAGTTGAACCAATAACATCGGCATCGCACTGATAAAATTCGCGGTAACGACCTTTTTGAGGACGGTCGGCACGCCAAACCGGCTGCATCTGAAAGCGTTTAAAAGGGAAAGCGATTTCATTCTGGTGCATGACAACATAACGCGCAAACGGCACAGTTAAATCATATCGCAAGCCTTTCTCTGACAAATCAGAAATTTTAAGACTATCGCCTTTTGACTTGGCATCCTGAACAACTTCGCCTGAATTCAAAATCCTGAATAAAAGTTTATCACCTTCTTCACCATACTTGCCTTCAAGTGTTGAGAGATTTTCCATTGCAGGTGTTTCAATCTGCACAAACCCGTAACGCTCATATACCTTTCTGATGGTATTGAAAATAAAGTTTCTACGCACCATTTCTGATGGTGAAAAATCGCGAGTGCCTTTGGGGATGGATGGTTTCATTTGGAGCTGCGAATTACTTCTAGTTGATGTTTAATAGTCCTTTACAAACTACTCCTTGCTGTATATAATTAACTTGAATTGCAAGTTGAAGTTTTGTTGTTTTTAAATGCTGACTCATAACAATCGGTTTCTCATTCGTATTTTAATACCAATTCGTTAATTGCAATCTAGTTTTTAACCAAACTCTTATACCTCACTCTATGAGGAGTGACATCACCCAATCGTTTTTTCTTATTCTCTTCGTAGTCGGAATATCCGCCTTCAAAATAATATACCTGCGAATCGTCTTCGAAAGCAAGAATGTGCGTACACACACGATCTAAAAACCATCGGTCGTGGCTGATGATTACTGCACAACCTGCAAAATTTTCAATTGCTTCTTCTAAAGCACGCAATGTGTTAACGTCAATGTCGTTGGTAGGCTCATCAAGTAACAACACGTTGGCTTCACTACGTAAAGTCAATGCTAAATGCAATCTGTTGCGCTCACCACCGGAAAGCACTCCGCATTTTTTTCCCTGATCAGCACCACTGAAATTAAATCGTGCAACATAGGCACGTGAGTTCAAAAGTTTACCACCAAGCTCAATGGATTCATTGCCTCCGGAAATTACTTCCCATACTGTTTTTTCAGGATTAATTTCTTTATGCGTTTGATCTGCATAACCAATACGAACCGTACTGCCAATTTTAAATTCTCCTGAATCCGGCTTCTCAAGCCCCATTATCATACGGAAAATTGTTGTCTTGCCGGCTCCGTTAGGCCCAATAATGCCTACAATACCGTTTGGTGGTAATTTAAAATTGAGATCGTCATACAACACCTTATTACCATAGGCTTTTGAAACTTTAATGGCTTCAATTACTTCATTACCCAGACGAGGTCCGTTAGGAATAAATATTTCGAGTTTCTCTTCTTTTTGCTTTACATCTTCGCTCAGCAGATTTTCGTAAGCATTCAAACGTGCCTTACCTTTTGACTGCCTTGCCTTGGGCGACATGCGCACCCACTCTAACTCACGTTGCAAAGTTTTCTGACGTTTGCTTTCCTGTTTTTCTTCCTGTGCCAGACGGTTTGATTTCTGCTCTAACCAGCTTGAATAATTTCCTTTCCATGGAATGCCTTCACCACGGTCGAGTTCAAGAATCCATCCTGCAACATTATCTAAGAAATAACGGTCGTGTGTTACGGCAATGACTGTTCCTGCGTATTGCTTTAAATGCTGTTCCAGCCAATCAACAGACTCTGCATCCAAGTGGTTTGTAGGCTCGTCAAGAAGCAATACATCGGGCTGTTGCAATAACAGACGACATAATGCAAGTCTTCTGCGTTCGCCACCGGAAAGAACATTTACCGGAGCATCGGCCTCAGGACAACGAAGCGCATCCATAGCAACTTCAATTTTGTTGTCGAGATTCCAGGCATCGGTAGCGTCAATTTTTTCTTGTAGTGCAGCCTGACGATTGAGAAGTTTATCCATCTTATCGGCATCGGAATAATATTCTTCCTCACCCATTTTGTTGTTTACATCATCGTACTCTTTGAGCAAGTCAACAATGGGTTGCACACCTTCCATGACAATTTCTTTTGCTGTTTTACTCTCATCTAACTTAGGCTCCTGCTCCAGATAACCAACAGTGTAGCCGGGTGAAAACACTACCTCACCGGTAAATGATTTATCAATTCCGGCAATAATTTTCATTAAGGTTGATTTACCTGCACCGTTCAAACCGAGGATGCCGATTTTAGCACCATAGTAGAACGAGAGGTAAATATCTTTTAATATTTGTCGTTGTGGCGGTACAGTTTTGCTAACGCCCACCATCGAGAAAATAATTTTTTTATCGTCACTCATTGCAGCATTTTTTAATTGGTGTGCAAAGGTAGGCAAAATGAAGGTTTGGATTGCCTGAAAGGTTTAATGTTTGAAATATTTCCATATAATCCTCTGATGAAAAATCGTGGAGACACTGCGGGCACAAAAATGAATTACTCAAACTTGAAAAGTTAATGATATAAATTTAAAATATTGCTGAAAAAAATATCATTCTATTGTGACTAAAGTCACATTAAGAATAACAAAGACGTCTTAATTTTACTCAATCAAACAAAAAAAATATGAAACACTTTACAACATTCCTTATTCTATTGCTTACAACCATCGTAAAATTACATGGTCAGGTAATCTACAACTATGCTGGCGACTTAAACGGTCAACCTATGTATGTTGATGCAAACGTCAGTGGAACGCCCCTCTATACTGCCGGTATTTTAGGATACCGATGTGATTCTGGATATACCGTAAGGACAAATGGCAATGATCCGTTTTTTCACTTCCAAAAAGGTCCGGTAGATGAATTTGATTTCGATGCAAATGACCGTATTGATTTTACATTAACACCCCAATCAGGTTATCAAATGAATATAACGGGAATGACAGTTGTAGCCGGAAGACTTACATATGGCCCTGAACATCTAAAGTTTGGTTTAAACATTAACGGTACAGGTTTAATAGAAGGTGTTCAAATGGACACCTTGCCTTTAGAGTGTGATGGCGATCCTTTAAATGGAATTCCCAATGCTGTTCCTTATACTCAAGTATGGGATATTACCGATTTTAATTCTCTTTCACCTGTTACTTTCACAATAGGATGCTTTGGCGGAATGCATAATGTGGCAATAATTTATCAGATTATTATTCATGGCACTGTAACACCTGCACAAACTATTCCTCAAATTTCAAGCTACTCCCATCCCGGTGGATACATGTATTGCGATGATCAATCTATAACACTATCAGTGGTAGCCTCAGGGACTCCTTCTCCGTCTTATCAATGGCAAGACCAATACGGTAATGCGATTTTGGGAGCAACACAGTCAACGCTTACTTTGCCTCAACCTTTACCACAACACAGTTATTATCGTGTAAAAGTTTATAACACTTTTGGAGAAACATATTCTGCCTATTCACATATTTAAGGTTACGTTAATGATATCAACGCTGGAACTGACCAGCAATTATGTGCAGGAGATCAGGCTACACTAAATGGCCAGGGATCTGGCTTTTCAAATTGGAGTACATCAGGTGATGGAAGTTTTCTTGATCCATATATGTTAAGCACAAGTTATAATCCTGGTCCTGGTGATTTATTAACAGGCAATGTACAATTAAATCTTGAAGGATATGTTCTCAATAATTTTGGATATGAAGTATGCTGGAGGCAAGACTATTTAAATCTTACAATAGGTATTCCCCCAACAGCAAATGCCGGAAATGATCAGGTAATTTTGCAATCAAATACTACCTTGACTGCAAATGACCCATCACCCGGAAATGGCTTATGGACAGTGATTTCAGGAACTGCAACTTTTACTGATGCTACCCTATATAATACAAATGTCAGCAATTTAAGCAATGGCAATAATTTATTACGCTGGACAATTACAATGGGTACATGTTCTAGTTATGATGAAATGACCGTTACAGTAGCAACAACACCGGTCTCTGCTTTTCTTTCGGGAGACACAACTATTTGCAATGGAGGACTAACTCAACTTAAAATTGATTTTACAGGAAGTGGGCCTTTTGACTACAGTTATACTGATGGAGTTAATGTTTTTGGACCTTTCACAGCCGTTGCTAACCCTGAAATAATATGGGTTAATCCTGCTTCTACCACCAACTATCAATTGGTATCAGTTAGTTCAGGAGGTACAAGTGGCACAGTTTCAGGATCAGCCAATGTTCAAATTTTAACTGCTCCTCCATCATCTAATGTGACATTACCATTTAACGGAATGCCAACTCATATATGTAATGGAACAACTGCAACCTTATCCATCGCTTCTGTTGCAGGTGCTACCTACTATATATGGGATGCACCGGCCGGTTCATACTTTGATGGAAATCCATTAAATACCTCCCCCTACTCTAGTACCTTACCTTCTGTACAAATAACATTTGCAGCTCCATCAGGTTCTTTCTACACAATAGGTGTTCAAGCAGCAAATCCCTGCGGAACTACTTTACGTAAAATCGAAAAAGTCAGAGGATTAATATCAACGCCTACTGCAATAAATGGTTTAACAATAGCATGCGCTAATACCAATGGAAGCTACAGCATAAATGCCGTAACCGGTGCCACATCATACCAATGGTCAATTTCAGGTGATGCAACAGTAAGCGGTAATGGCACATCTGTATCCGTTTCATTCGGGCCTACTTGGACTAGTGGAACTTTATGTGTTGCAGCTCAAACAGGTTGTTACACTACAGTTTCAAAATGTATAAATATTGAAAATATTGTAACTAAAGTATATACGCCAACAGGAACTTTTACTGCATGTCCTAATTCAGTTTTAACATATAGTATTCCGTCACAACCCGGAGTTACAACATATAATTGGGCATTGCCTAATGGAGTAAACGGTTATTCTACAACAAACAGTATTATAGCTACCTTCGGACCTAGCTTTATTAATAGCGGTAATATTTGTGTGTCAGCAACAACTATTTGTGGAACAACTACACCACCAAAATGTAAAACCATTAAAATAGGATTACCTGAAAGACCTACTTCTATTACAGGATCTACTACAGGATTATGCGATACTTCACAATTATACACATGTCCAATAATAAGCGGTGCAACATATAGTTGGACTGCTCCGGCAGGTACTGTAATAACCGGAAATGGAAACAATGCTGTTACTATTGATTTTGGAACCTTCACTACAGGATCGTTGTGTGTTTCAGCAACAAACAGTTGTGGTACAGGCTCACCACGATGTATAACTATAAAGGGTGCTCCTGCTAAACCTGGTGTAATTTCAAGCCTGCCAAATACATGGTGTGCTCCCGAAGCCGGTGTTCAGTTTAATAGCAACATCAGTAATCTTACAGGTAACTACAACCTAAAATGGCAAATAGCTCCTTCAACAAATGCTACTATACAAGGTCCAAATAATACTAATCAAATGTCAGCTGACTGGCTTGTATCCGGAACAGCATCCGTGCAGCTAATGGCATATAATGCATGCGGTAGTGCTACAATAACTCATGCTTTAAACATTCCTGCATGTAAACTTTCTGCTTCAAATTTTAACGACCTGCAAGAAGGTATTTTAATATACCCTAATCCTGCAAGTGATTTCATTACAATAAAATTACCTGAAGATTTAGGTTCAGATTTGACAGTAGAATTATATACTTCCGAAGGAAGTCTCGTTAGTAGAAGTACCATTAATTCTACTCAATTACTTTCTCTTCCACCATCAGCAGGATTATATTTCATCAGAGTAATATCTGCAAAACAATCAAAAACCATAAAATTGGTTGTTGAATAAATTTTTATTTAACGATGAATTATTTTTATAATTTATTCATCGGCACTGTATGGTTTTTCAAACAAGAGCAGCGAATTAGCATAAGTTAATTCGCTGCTCTTATTTAATACAAACATCCTCTATTCCAATTTCATTATCGCTGTTGATGACGTTGTTTGAATAAAAAATAATCTCTGGCGTTATGTTACGAGCGGAAAGTTTAGTTTTGCCGGTTCAGACAGAATGGGGAATATGACCAATAAGAAAAAGCGCGGGGTTTTCCGCATGTTTGTTTTGCTGATGTGGGTGATGGCATTGTTGCCACTGGCGATAATAGTGATGGTATTGGGTGCTGTGAACATGGGTAAGTTTGGTGAGTTGCCAACATTTGAAGAACTGGAGAACCCAAACAGCAGTCTTGCTTCGGAGGTTATTTCAAGCGACAATGTTTTGTTGGGTAAATATTATATTCAGAACAGATCGAACATTCATTATAAGGAACTTGCTGAAAACACTGTTGAGGCACTGAAAGCTACTGAAGATATTCGCTTTGAGGAACACAGTGGTGTTGACATGCGCGGATTGGGAAGGGTGTTTTTTAAGACGGTGATTTTGCAGCAGCGCTCTTCGGGAGGTGGCAGCACAATTACACAACAGTTAGCCAAGAATTTGTTTCCGCGTGAGAATGAAAGTGGTCTTCGGTTAGCACTTCGCAAGGTTAAGGAGTGGATTATTGCAGTGCGGCTGGAGCGCAACTACACCAAGCAGGAGATTATGGCTATGTATCTGAATACAGTTGAGTTTGGGCATAACAGCTATGGAATAAAATCGGCAGCAAAGACTTTTTTTAATAAAATGCCATCGCAGTTAAATGTAGAAGAATCGGCCATGCTGGTGGGTTTGCTGCAGGCACCTACACGTTACAGTCCGGTGCGCAACCCAAAGAATGCATTGGCCAGACGCAACACCGTGTTGAGTCAGATGGAGAAGTATAAATTTTTGAGTGAGGCAGCATATGACTCAATAGTAAAGTTGCCGATAAAATTAAATTTCAGGGCAGAGGATCATAATGACGGACTGGCACCCTATTTCAGAGAGAGCTTGCGATTGGAACTGGTGAAGTGGTGTAAGGAGCATAAAAAATCTGATGGCAGCAGTTACAACTTGTATCGTGATGGTTTGCGCATTTACACTACGATAGATTCGCGATTGCAGGAGTATGCCGAAGCAGGGATGAAGGAGCATTTGACAGAATTGCAAAAAACTTTTTATCAGCATTGGAAAGGCCGCATACCCTGGGCACAGCATCCGGAGGTGATTGAAGAGGGAATAAAGAAAAGCGACCGCTATATATCACTGAAGGCTGAAGGCATGAGTGAACAGGAGATAAAAGAAAATTTTGCCACTAAAATACCTATGACTGTTTTTTCGTGGAAGGGCGACATAGACACAATGATGAGTCCGCTTGACTCACTGAAATATTACAAAATGTTTTTGCAAGCCGGTGTGATGAGTATTGAGCCGCAAACAGGCTATGTGCGTGCATGGGTTGGCGGAAACAATTATCGTTACTTCAAGTACGACCACGTAAAGGCTGGACGCAGACAGGTGGGATCAACATTTAAACCATTTTTATATACACTTGCCATGCAGGAAGGCTATTCACCTTGTTTTAAAGTTCCGAATGTGCGTGTAACCATTCCAATACCCGGGCAGCCAGACTGGAGCCCTTCCAATAGTGATGGAAAATATGGTGGCATGCTGACACTGAAAGAGGCTCTTGCAGAGTCTGTGAATAGTGTATCAGCCTATCTGATGAAACAGTTTGGCCCGAAACCGATGATAGAGATTGCCAGGAAAATGGGTATTACCTCGCCCATTGACGAAGTGCCTTCTATTTGTTTGGGAACACCTGATGTTTCGCTGTTTGAGATGTGTGGCGCATACGGCACCTTTGCCAATAAAGGTGTGTGGACAGAACCCATTTACATTACCCGTATTGAAGATAAAAACGGAATGGTGCTGCAAGAGTTTGTGCCACGCAAGGTTGAAGCCATTAGTGAAGAGACAGCTTATCTGATGCTGAATCTGATGCAAGGTGTTGTACAGGGAGGAACCGGTGCAAGGCTGCGTTTCCGCTTTGGACTCACCAATCCAATTGCCGGTAAAACAGGTACAACTCAAAATCAGAGTGATGGGTGGTTTATGGGCATTACACCAACATTGGTTACAGGAGTTTGGGTAGGTTGCGAAGACCGCTCAGTGCATTTCAGAACTACCAGTCTTGGTCAGGGTGCAAATACAGCATTGCCTATATGGGCATTGTATATGAAAAAGGCTTATGCCGATAAAGATCTGAATTTGTTTAACGGTGATTTTGAAAAACCGGAACATCCGCTGAGTATCGAAACAGACTGCAGCAAGTATGAGCAAGACAGAAAAGATCATCAGCATAACAGCGGTTTTGGAAACGACCTTTAGCAGAATGAAACGCTAAATATTTTTGTCTGCCCGAATAATTTAATTTTGCATTTTCACTTTCATTAAATATAAGAATGAAAATATCGCTCGACTGGTTGAAGGACTATATTAAGTTGCAACAGACACCTGAAGAAATTGAATATTTACTGACAAGTAGCGGACTTGAAGTGGAGTCGCTGGATGAAACCGACAGTATTAAAGGCGGACTGCGTGGTTTGGTTGTTGGTGAAGTACTTGAAAAAGAAAAACACCCTGATGCCGACAGGCTGAGTGTTACGAAAGTTAATGTAGGCAAAGCTATGCCACTACAGATTGTTTGTGGTGCAGCTAATGTTGCTAAAGGTCAGAAAGTATTGGTGGCTTTGAACGGAGCACGACTGTATCCAACCTTTGGCGAACCATTCGACATAAAAAATTCTAAAATACGCGGTCAGGCATCAGAGGGGATGATTTGTTCAGAGGATGAAATAGGTCTTGGAAATTCGCATGAGGGTATAATGGTTTTAGATGCCAATGCCGTACCCGGTACTCCTGCTGCGGAATGGTTTAAAATTAAACAGGATCATATTTTTGAAATAGGACTGACGCCTAACCGCATTGATGCAGCTTCTCATGGTGGTGTAGCACGCGATCTTGCTGCTGTAATTAATGCAAGAGCAAAGGCAGAAAACAATAATTCAATAACAGCACAATTCAGTATGCCTGATGTGAGTGCTTTTAAACCTGAAAGCAACGCACTGCACATAGACGTAGTTGTGGATAAAAACACAGGTTGCGGAAGATATTGTGGGGTTGCCATAAGCGGTGTAACAGTAGGCGAATCACCTGAGTGGCTGAAAAGCAGACTGCAGTCTATAGGAGTTAAATGCATTAACAACATTGTTGATGTAACCAACTTTGTGATGTTTGAAACCGGACAACCGCTGCATGCCTTTGATGCAGCCAGGGTGAAAGGAAAAATTATTGTTCAGAAGACAGGTAAGGCATCTACATTTACTACACTCGACCACATTAAAAGAAAACTGACAGGTGATGAAGTGATGATATGTAACGCCATAGAGCCTTTGTGTATTGCCGGTGTGATGGGTGGAACCGACTCCGGTGTGTCTGCTTCTACAACACAAATATTTTTAGAGAGCGCGTGGTTTAATGCTGCCGAAGTTCGAAAGGCTGCAAAACATCATGGTTTAAAGACAGAATCATCATTTCGTTTTGAACGTGGTACCGACCCTAATGGAACATTGTACGCATTGAAGCGTGCAGCCTTACTTATTAAAGAAGTTGCCGGAGGTAAAATTGCATCATCTGTTGTTGACCAGTATCCTCAAGTTGTTGAACCGCAAATCATAGATATTAATTTTGAAAAAATAAACAAACTGTCAGGAATTAATTTCAGTAATGACATGTTGCTTTCTGTGTTGGAATATTGTGGTTTTAGCATTAAAGGCAGCAGTGCAAATGGCGCAACTATTTCTATACCGACATATAAAACCGATGTTACACGACAGGCTGATGTTGTTGAAGAAATTTTACGCACTTATGGCTACCATCACATTCCATTGAATGAAAAAACAGGTATGTCATTTTCAAGCCATACCCCTGACAGAAAACCTGCAATGCAATTTAAAATTTCACATCATCTGAGCTCTGTAGGATTTTTTGAAATGATAAACAATTCTTTGGTATCATCTTCACATTCGGCTGCAGTAGATGAAACTATAAAAGTTTTAAACCCGTTAAGCAAAGAATTAGACATATTGCGTCCGGACATGATTGCCTCCACGCTTAACACCATTTGTTACAATATAAACAGAAAAAACCATAATTTAAAATTGTTTGAATTTGGCAAGACCTATCTTCAGCATGATGGAAAACTTACTGAAACTAACAATTTAGTTATTGCCATGACAGGCATGGTGAATGAGCCTAACTGGCATAAATCTGAAAAAGAATCGTCATTATTTTATCTTAAATCAGTTGCAGAAAAAGCTATTGAGTTAGTGATGCCGCGCATAAGTTCTCATTTAAGTTGGGTGCAGGATAGCCATACTATGTTGTCATCTTACACAAACATCATGCAACGGCAGTCAGCATTTGGTTATATTGGATCAGTTAAGAAAAATGTGTTGAAACAATTCGATATTTCGCAACCGGTTTTTATTGCTGTACTGAATATGGATGTTTTACTCGAAAAAAGTTTGTCACATAAAACAGCTATCAAACTTCCACAACCATTTCCGGAGGTAAAACGCGACTTGTCACTAATGCTCGATCAGACAATAAACTTTTCCGACCTGAGAGATTTAGCATTGAAACAAGAAAGGAAGTTGTTGAGGCAGGTAGATATTTTTGATGTGTATGAGGGTGAAAAGATTGAAGCAGGAAAGAAATCGTATGCATTGAGTTTTACTTTGGCTGATGATGAGGCTACCTTAACTGATAAGCAAATTGAATCAGTAATGCAAAAGATTGAAAAGGCATTTGAAAAAAATCTGGGAGCAGTAATCAGAAAATAATGTCGCTTGATTTATTTTATCGTAGCAGTGGCAATGGTCAGCCACTAATTATCTTGCATGGTCTATTTGGATTGAATGATAACTGGCAATCTTTTTCAAAACAAATAACTGAAAATGATATTGCCGTATATGCTGTTGATTTAAGAAATCATGGAAGTTCGCCACATGACCCTGTGTTTGATTACGATTCAATGGCTGATGATATTTTTGCATTTATCCGTACACATGATTTAAAAGATATAAACATCATGGGACATTCTCTTGGTGGCAAAGTAGCTATGAAATTTGCCTTGGAACATCAGGAGATTTTAAAGTCATTAATTGTTGTTGATATTGCGCCACGATATTACGCACCTCATCATCAGCAGATAATAAAAGCACTTCAGGCTGTTGATCTCGATACGGTTAATACCCGAAAAGAAGTAGAGCATATTCTGTCGGGCTACATTGATGATGCCGGAGTAAAAATGTTTTTACTCAAAAATTTATATTGGGAAGGCGACCGTTTGCAATGGCGTTTTAATCTGAAAGTAATTGCAGAAAAAATTGAATCGGTAGGTCAAAGAATTACATCAACAGAAAAATTTGAAGGAAAAACCTTGTTTATCAAAGGTGAAAAATCAAAATATATAACCGATGATGATAAGCAGGAAATTTTAAGTTTATTTCCTCATGCAGAAATAAAAACCTGTGCTCATGCCGGACATTGGGTTCATGCCGATAACCCGGAATGTATGCTTACAACAGTGCGTGATTTTTTAAGTCAATAATCAGTACAAACATCATCAGTATTTCAGTATTTTAGCGCATCATTTCGGAGCGTAAATAATGGACTATCAATTCAGGGAAACAGAAAAAAAATGGCAGCAATATTGGGCTGCAAACAAAACTTTTAAGGTTGAAAATAAATCTGACAAGCCAAAGTTTTATGTCTTGGATATGTTCCCATACCCTTCCGGTGCCGGGTTGCATGTAGGCCATCCTTTAGGTTATATTGCCTCAGATATTTATTCACGCTTTAAAAGACTGAATGGCTTTAATGTTTTGCATCCAATGGGATATGATTCTTTTGGATTACCTGCAGAACAATATGCAATTCAAACTGGTCAGCACCCTGCAATTACCACAGAAGCAAACATCAATCGCTATCGTGAACAGTTAGATAAGATGGGGTTTTCATTTGACTGGGACAGAGAAGTACGCACCTCTGACCCCGCCTACTACAAATGGACACAATGGATTTTTTTAAAACTTTTTAATGCATGGTATAACAATAAAAGAAACTGTGCTGAATCAATTGACACACTGATTTCTGAATTTGAAAAAAACGGCAACAATGATATTCGTGCTGTTCATGATGAGATAGAGAATTTCACTGCAGCACAATGGAAAAGCTTTGATGAAGCTGAAAAAAGCCGTATTCTCATGGCCTATCGCCTTGCCTACTTAGGCGAAGCGTATGTAAACTGGTGTCCTGCTTTAGGCACCGTATTGGCCAATGACGAAGTAAAGGACGGACTTAGTGAACGTGGTGGTCATCCCGTAGAACGCAAACTGATGAAGCAATGGAGCATGCGCATTACAGCCTATGCTGAAAGGTTGTTGCAAGGATTAGAAGATATTGATTGGAGCGATTCTCTGAAAGAAGCACAGCGCAACTGGATAGGAAAATCAGAAGGAACAACCATCAAATTTTCTTTGCAGGATTCTGCTGAATTTATAGAAGTGTTTACAACACGCCCCGATACATTGTTTGGTGTTTCGTTTGTAACCTTAGCACCGGAACATGAGTTGGTTGATAAAATAACATCTTCATCACAACGTGCAGAAGTGCAGGATTATGTTACTAAAACAAAAAACAGAAGTGAGCGGGAACGTCAGGCTGAGGTAACACGAATCAGCGGAGTGTTTACAGGCAGCTATGTTATTCATCCTTTTACCGGGAATAAAATTCCTGTGTGGATTGGTGACTATGTACTTGCCGGTTATGGCACTGGCGCAGTGATGGCTGTTCCAGCACATGATGAACGTGACTTTCGTTTTGCAACACACTTTGGACTTGAAAGGCCACAAGTGATAGAACCCCATATAACGCACAACTTCGCCAATGCCTCATGGGACAATAAAGAAGGAATATTGATTAACTCCGATTTTTTAAATGGCCTGGATGTAAAAACTGCCATTAGCCAATGCATAACAGAAATTGAAAAACAAAATCTGGGTAAAGGAAAAACAAACTATAGACTTCGTGATGCTGTCTTTGGCCGTCAGCGTTATTGGGGCGAACCTATTCCAATTTATTATAAAGAAAATATTCCGGTAGCAATTCCTGAAAACGAGTTGCCTTTAGTACTACCTGAAGTAGATAAATTTTTACCGACAGAAACCGGTGAACCGCCTTTGGCAAGAGCTAAAAACTGGAAATACAAAAATCAGTTTCCTTTAGAAACTACAACCATGCCGGGTTGGGCAGGCAGCAGTTGGTATTTTTTACGTTATATGGATGCAATCAACAGTACTTCCTTTGCATCTAAAGATGCGCTGAACTATTGGACAAATGTTGATCTCTATATTGGCGGCAGCGAACATGCAACAGGTCACTTGCTGTATGTGCGTTTCTGGACTAAGGCATTAAAAGATTTAGGATACATTAACATTGACGAGCCTGCACAAAAATTAATCAATCAGGGAATGATACAAGGCACATCATGTATGGTGCATCGTGATGTTGCAGGTAATAAAATTATCTCTGCCGGATTAAAATCAAATTACAATACTACACTCATTCACATTGATGTTAATTTGGTGGACAATACAGAAGTTGATATTGAAGGCTTAAATAAATGGAGAGATGATTTTGCAACAGCTGAGTATGTTACAGAAAACGGGAAACTGATTTGCGAAACTGCCGTAGAAAAAATGAGTAAACGTTGGTATAACGTTGTAACACCTGACTCGATTTGTGAAAAATACGGTGCAGATTGCTTACGAATGTATGAAATGTTTCTGGGGCCTCTTGAACAAAGCAAACCATGGAATACGAATGGCATTGCAGGTGTTTCTAATTTTATCAGAAAGCTTTGGAAATTGTATCACAACAATGGCAAATTTGAAGTAAGTAATGAAGCAGCAACAAAAGCTGAATTAAAAACACTGCATAAAACAATAAAAAAAGTACAGGAGGATGTTGAGAAGTTTTCGTTCAATACTTCTGTCAGCACATTTATGATTTGTGTGAATGAACTAACGGAACATAAATGCAATAAGAGAGAAGTACTTGAGCCTTTAGCAATAATACTCTCTCCTTATGCTCCACACATTGCAGAAGAACTATGGCATCTTCTTGGCCACAATACATCTGTTTCTTTTGCAACTTTTCCGGAATGGAATGAAACTTACTTAATAGAAAACGAATTTGATTATCCGGTTTCTGTAAATGGCAAAACCAGATTTAAAATTCTATTACCTTTAAATATTGGCAAAGAGGAAATAGAAAGACATGTGATGGCCTCTGATGAGATGCAGAAATGGACCAATGGCAATGCACCTAAGAAAGTTATTGTTGTTCCGGGAAGAATTGTTAATGTGGTGATTTAGCTTCTTGAGCAACAGGTTAATTTTTAATGATAAAGATAACAACTCGTGAACAGCAATTTGACAGGTTTCTTGAAAGTGTCTAGTTAAAGAATAAGAAAATAATTTGTAGATATAAAACCATCGAGAGCTACAATTGAATGGTAATAAAATCATTTGATGGATTGGTGGTTATTAAAGCCTCCTCTAGCTGATTATAAAATTTTGAAGCAAAAGTTTAAATTCAGAAATGTTTAATGCATGAGTTGTTAAAACACTTAGGTAAATATTATCCTACTGTTGGCGATACACATTATCTAAAATTTGTTTAGTTAAATTTGATAGCCTGAAACAGAATAGTTTTTAATGTTATTTTCTTGAATTAGTGTGATTGCAAGAATATGCTCATCCAGCATAAAGAACTATACACTATCGCAATTAACTTGTTTTTCCAAGGTTATTAGATTTTTAGTTCTTTCATTTTTTTAACATTGCCAACAAGCCAGACAAGATCATCAGTTTGAAATATCGTTGTTGAGTCAGGATTTAAAATTCGTTCTCCGTTTCTTTCTATTCCTGCTACAAGACCTAATGCTTTTTCTCTGATGCCTGAACTTCGAATTGACTTTCCGTTGAGCCAATGATGTTCTGTAATTGCCAATTGAAAAACACCAATATCATCTAGTGAGGTAGGTTCTGCGTCTTCTTCAATTGGATTTTCAAAAACCGTTTTGAACACTTGTATCTGTTCATCTGTAGTCAAAACACCTACTTCGTCAAAAGGCAACAACAATTGATTACGACCGGGTATATGATATATTTTATCCCCTCTTCTAATATAAACTATGTTGATTCCATATTTTTCTCTCCAGGCAAGTTGCCATAATTCTTTGCCAATAAATGCTGCATTGGCAGGAACTTCCAGTTGTACAATATGTGCATTATACGGTGATAAAAAACTTTGTACTTCATAGTTTTTCCTGTTTAAGCTTGCAGAAGTAGAATGGTACTCAACACTTTCCCTTTCGCTGATATTAGTAATAAACCTTCCTTCAATTCTTTTATAAAATTTTTGTAGGTGCATAGCAAATACTCTGAAAATAATTAGCGTTATTGGCAGAACCACCACCAAAGCGATAATTGGTTTAAAAAAGTACAATGCCCATCCTGTTATTAATGCAACACCCATTGCAACCCGTGTCAGCTCAATTATTAATAATGGACCTGTGCGAAATTCTTTTTTACTTAACCATAAATTTTTATAGTATGGATGATTTGGCTTTCTGGCCACAATGGCCCAAATAAATGGAGCACCAGCAGCCAATGATATTGCCGGGACAGCGATAGCTTTAACTATTTCGTTTACCTGAATGGTATTGAAATAAGGAATTAAGATACGGTCTAGGAGAAGTCCCAATGCCAAAAGAATAATTCCATTGATTATTACAATCCTACTATAAGCCGCAAGTAAGCTTTGCCATCCGGTTGCAGATTGAATTTTTTGGGTTCCAGATGAAAATCTGTTTAGATACTCTACCCATCTTGATGGCAGCAGTTTTTCAATTTGCATATAAATAGGTTCTGTATATTTTATCAGGTAAGGTGTGGTAAATGTGGTAATTGCTGAAGCTCCAACAGCCACGGGGAAGAGAAAATCAGAAGTAACTTTTAAAGATGCTCCCAAAGCAGCAACAATAAATGCAAACTCTCCAATTTGAGCCATACTAAAACCAACTTGTAGCGATTGCTTTAATGGCTGTCCGGATATTAATGCACCAATAGAAGTACTGATTATCTTTCCGAAAAGGGTAAGTAGTGTCACTGCGACAACAGCCCATTTATGATCTATGATAGCTTGGGGGTCTATCATCATTCCGACTGATACAAAAAAGACTGCGCCAAATAAATCTTTCACCGGTTTGGTTAAGTGTTCTACTTTTTCAGCAGAGGTTGTTTCTGCCAGAATGCTTCCCATAATAAATGCTCCTAACTCAGCAGAAAAGCCTGCTTCTACTGCAAGTACAACCATTCCTAAACAAAGGCCAATAGAAAGAATTAACAAATTCTCATCATCCAGCCATTTTTTGGCATTTTTCAAAAGGGTTGGGATTAGAAAAATTCCCATGATAAACCAAAGCGAAAGAAAGAACAATAGTTTGAGGACAATAAAAACCATTTCTCCTCCTTCAATTTGCTGAGTTACTGCTATGGTTGAAAGTAATACCATCAGTAAGATTACAACAATGTCTTCAACTATCAATACGCCAAAAACAACACGGGCAAATTGTTTAGTTTTTACGCCAAGTTCATCAAATGCTTTGATGATGATAGTTGTGGAGGAACTAGCCAACATTCCTCCAAGAAACAAACTGTCTATCACTGACCACTTCAACCATCTTCCTAAAAGAAAACCTGTAATTGTAATAAATGCTATTTCAACAAATGCAGTTATGGATGCAGAGCCACCGACTCGCATCAACTTTTTAAAACTAAACTCAAGACCTAATCCGAATAACAGGAATATTACACCAAGTTCTGCTACAACATCAATGCTTTCAATATCAATAACCGTTGGAAAAAGTTTGAAATGTGGTCCAACTAGAAATCCAGCAATGATATATCCAAGTACAAGCGGTTGTTTAATTCGTTTAAAAAGTAATATTGTTGCTGACCCTGCTAACAATACTAACGCTAAATCTACAATCAAATGTGGAAGGTGGTTCATTGAAAAAATTTAAAATAATTGTCAATACTATTTAAACTGAATTAACGGATGTGGCAGAATATCAAAATTATTTCTTTCATTCATTCTTACAGGACCCATATGATCAATATAAATGAATGGCCCAACCATGCGCTTTAGCCGGAATGGCAATAAACGGTCAACCATAAATTCTCCAATATCTGCTGCTCTTTCCCCAATTATTAAACTGTTGTTTGACATAATCTAATCAGAATTTATTACATCCTTTTTTATTAATTAAAGATAAATATCCGATGTATTAGTTGTCAAATATATAAAAATACCATTGAATTCTTCTTTAGGTGTAATGAATGATAGCATTCAAATCTTATTATACATAACCTCAATTATTAAAGGAAAAACGCTCTGATAGAAATAGCCTAAAGATTATTGATAGAATAAATTTTGTGTTTAAACAAATGAAACCGATTTTATCATTTCAGACTAAAAAATATACTGCAAGGTGCAATAAAGAACTTTAGAAAAATAAATGTTATTCTATAATGACAGGTATTAAATTTTTCTTTTTTAGTTGCTTAAAGCCCAAGAAAAAAATCAAGACAAATAGTATTCCGATGAGTGCTTCTGCACCTAGCATAAATTTACAACCAATTTATCATGTGTCCATCCATTGAATGTTTTCATGTAAACAACAGGCAGGTTACCAAGTGATGACATTAATGAAAACTTTGTGGCAGTATGTTTTTTTTCCGATAACAAATAAAATTACGGCTGTATATGCAGCATACATGAGTCCGGTACAAAACCATGACTAATACCCATAGGCATCAATACAAAAAAATATATAATGGCTTTGTGTTATTTGTTTGCATTCTAACTATAACTTTAAGTTAGTGTACTTGATAAACTTATTCTGTTTTTATTAATGCAAAGTTGTTTTTTATCATTCCTTTAATCCTTTATTAGATAATGATTACTAATTTAAATTGCAATACTGCAATATAAAAAAAGTAGTTATTTTTTGGTGATGATGATTAAAAAAATCACTTCGATTAAACTACAAATAAATAAAACTGTAAATGCAAATTATTATTTACTAATAATAAAATAATCAGAAATTATTTTGTTGCTTTCGTGTAAGGCACGATCTGCAACGGAAACCTCAACACGAAATGTATCTGCAACACCATTAGTTGTGAAGCTTAAAAAATTTTGTACATCAACCTTAATGTCACCTTTAATATTTTTATTTCGCTGCTTGGGTGTAAGTATTGGAATGCGGTAGTAATAAGGAATATTAAAGTTAACGGGTGTCCAATTGCCGTTGATAAGTTGCTGGTAGTTACAAAAATAATTGTGATAAAAATGACTGTTTTTATCGAATGGTGGAAGTGTGTCGGCATCACTCAGTCCAATATCGCCATCACCATCAGTAAAAGTTGTAATTAAATAAAAGCTGTTTTTTCCATAAAAATCAACAGCCTTGAATGTTAATACAGGTTCTACAGGATATTTTTCTTCTTTGCGGCATGAGGTCAAAAAAACAATCAATATAAATGCAAGAACCGTTTTCATTTCTACTAAATGCTAAAACCAACCCACATGATCAGAAATCATTCCTTTACTTATTAGAATGACAACTACAATAATCATAATCAGAAAGGCTACACCAAAAGTTATTGTTAAAACTTTATACATACCGGCATTACGTTTCAGTTGTGCCAGTTTAAACAAATTGAACACTGTCTTTTCTGCACGATAGAACGCACTCTCCCCCTTCACAATATAGTCGAATGCACCATATTTCATGGTGTCAACAGCAACTTCAATTTTATCCTGACCGGAAAGCATGACAACTTCTGTTGTAGGGTATTTTGCTTTTATTTCTCTTAAAACATCTATTCCATCCATGGCATTAGCGATTTTAGAATCGAGGTTGTAATCAAGAAATACAATATCAGGAACTAATTGACCGGAAGCCAATGCCTCTTCACCTGTGGCAAAAGTGTGGATTGTAAAGTTTGACATTGCCGACAGATGATCTTTAAGCATATTCTGCATCATCGGGTCATCATCAATGATAAATATTGTTGAGGTTTTTGACATATTATGACTTTAGTATTGGCATGACAAGAATACAAATTAATTTTGAGCTATAAACGCCTTTAGTTCATCTTTTGATAAAGTTATCATCTCCTTTAGTTGTGTAATATCATGAGCCATTTCCTCTGTGACACTCTCATTAGAAGCGCTATCTTCAATTTTTTTTAACAGTTGTTGTGCACGTTCCATACCCATATAAGCTGCAATAGATTTTAAGGTATGCGAAGCGGTCTTCAATTTTTTATAATCTTTATCATGAAATGATTTTTCTATTACAGGCATTTCTTCATCGGCACTTTGTATATACATCATGACATACTTTTTAACTCTGCTCATGTCGCCTTTACTGAATTTCTGTATAAAATCGAGGTTGGTAACTTTTTCCATTGTGCAAAAATAGTTATTCAATTAAAAGATTGCATCCCCTCACTTCTGCATTTTCGAACCTACCGAGAATTTCGAAAGTCCCGTCATCATAAACCCTACCAATGTCTTGTGTCGAAATAAAGCAACAACTGTTAATATTTGCCAAATCAATGATATTGATTCCACCCTGTCCAGGAATACTTTCAGACAGTGGGTCGTTGCTATCGCGTACAAAAACTTTCATCCATGGTGGGCAATGAAAAATACCGTTTCCACTACTGTATGCCTGCGAGAGTAGTTCTGTCATTCCATATTCTGAATGAATTACATTCAGAAGAAATGCTTCTTTTAAGATAGCATGCAGTTCCTGCCTGATCATTTCTTTTCTTCTGCCTTTCATACCACCTGTTTCCATGATGACTGTATTCTTAAGTGGCATTGGATATGCATGCGCAAAGTCAAGCAGGGCAAAACTTACACCTATAAGTAATGTCTTAATTCCTCTTTGTTCGTTTACCGTAATGGTATCTGCTAATTTTCTGAAATCATTCAGATAAAATCCACTGTTCTTCTTCCCTGTTTTCTCAACAAGGTGTTGACACATATACACCAACGAAGAGCCTTCGCGCTCCAGATAAGATGGTAGTAAAGCTAATATACACCATTGGTCAGTACTTGTATAAAAATGATTAAAAGCTTGCGTAAAAGCCTTTTCGTATAATGATATATCGCTGACGTAATGTAGTGATGGCTCTGTACCGGTAGTGCGGCTGCTTGAAAAAACTATTGCACTTGAATCAATATTTCCCGTTACCACTTTCTTCGTCTTAAAAAAACTTATTGGCAAAAAGGGTATTTTACTAATGCTGTCAATTTTCAGTGGATTGATGTTTAATAATTTCAGATAGTTGTGATATACTGCGTTATTCTCCGCCTGAAACCTGAAACTTTCAAGTGCAACACTTTCAAAATCAAATGGTGTATCAAAAACTGAAGTCAAGGCAGAATAAATAAAATTAGTTATCTACATTAAAGTGAAGCCCCTTATTTTCAGTCCTTGCCATTGCAGCTTTAATAATCAGGTATGATAAATTAATGAGGTTGCGTAACTCGCAAATACGAGGAGAAATTTCCCATCTGTTATACAATTCTTCAGTCTCTTCATACAAGAGTCGTGTACGTTCAAGCGCCCGTTTCAGTCGCATATCACTTCTGAAAATACCAACATAGCTGCTCATTATTTCCTGCAACTCTTTCCGGCTTTGTGTAATAAGAACCATTTCTGCAACTTCGCGTGGCGACACAGCATTCCACTCCGGGATGTGTTCGTTGTAATGAATAAACTCCAAACGCTCCGAGGCATGTACATAAGCTCGATGAGCAAACACAACAGCTTCGAGCAACGAATTTGATGCCAGACGATTTCCTCCATGCAGACCTGTTGACGAACATTCTCCAATTGCATACAGATGTTGTATAGACGATTGTCCATGTTCGTCAACTTTTATTCCTCCACATAAATAATGTTGTGCAGGTGCCACAGGAATGCAGTCTTTTGCAACATCAATGCCTAAAGACATACAACGGTTGTAAATATTTGGAAAATGCTTTTTAAACTCTATTATATTTAACTTAGTGCAATCGAGCCAGACATAATCGTCACCACTTTTTTTCATTTCGCTATCAATAGCCCGAGCAACAATATCGCGCGGGGCAAGCGATCCACGCTCATCATAGCGTTGCATAAATTCTTTGCCGTCAATAGTGCGCAACACTGCACCAAAACCACGCACAGCCTCTGAAATCAGGAAGGAAGGATAGGTTCCGGGATGATACAATGCTGTTGGATGAAACTGAATAAATTCCATGCCATTTACTTTTCCCATGGCCCGATAAGCCATGGCAATACCATCACCGGTTGCAATAACAGGATTGGTTGTAGTTTTATAAACCTGCCCTGCCCCACCTGTTGCCATCACGGTAACTTTTGCAAGCATGGTTTCTACCTTACCGGTTTTAGTATTCAAAATATAGGCACCATAACAGGTTATGCCGGGCGTATTTCTTTTTACAATGACACCCATGTGATGTTGCGTAATAATGTCAACAGCAAAAAGGTGTGTGTGCAATGTAATGTTTGGATGTTGATGAATTTGCTGAAGTAGTTTTGTTTCAATTTCAAGTCCGGTAATGTCCTTATGATGCAAAACGCGATGAGCGGAATGTCCGCCTTCCATTGCTAAATCAAAACTGCCGCTTTTGTTTTTGTCAAACTCTGTTCCCCAGGCAATAAGTTCGTTAATGCGCTCGCCACTTTCGGCTACAACAATGCGCACTATTTTCTCATCACATAATCCGGCACCACAACTTAATGTATCCTGAACGTGATGTTCTAAAGAGTCATCTTTTGCTTCAGGTAAAACTGCTGCAATACCACCTTGTGCATATTTGGTGTTCGACTCATCTTCATTAGCTTTGGTGATGATGGTCACCTTGCCATGTTTGGCTGCTTTTAACGCAAAACTAAGCCCTGCTATTCCACTGCCTATCACCAAAAAATCTGTCTTTGTCATTATTTTAACTGTAAATTTAAACTAAAGTAAGTCGAATATGTTTACTTTCGTAAATTAATTGCAAAAGTAACTATTCATGTCAACCAGAAATCATCAGGTATATGCCGAGTTAACACCTAATCCAAACAGCGTTAAGTTTGTTGCCGATAGGTTGTTGCTTTTTGAAGGCACTGTTGAATACAAATCAAAGGCCGAAGCAATAGATTGTCCGATAGCTTATCAGTTGTTTGACTTTACCGGTATTAAGTCAGTTTTTATCACTACAAATTTTATTACCATCACGAAGGAAGCCGATATTGATTGGTATGAAATCACCAATATCCTGCGTGAGTTTATAAAAGGTTTTTTGAACAGCGGTGAAAAATTATTTCTAAAAAATCCGGTTCAGGAAATTGAAGAGGTTCAGGTTCCTACTTCGTCAAACATTGTGACGCCACAGGAAAAGCAGCCCCTACAAAACAATACAGAATCTGCAATCATTGAAGATAAAATTAAAAATATGCTCGATGAATTTGTAAGACCTGCTGTTGAAGGTGATGGCGGAGCAATAGATTTTAAGTCGTTTAAAGATGGTGTTGTCACTGTTGTTTTAAAAGGTTCTTGCAGTGGTTGCCCTTCGTCAACATTAACGCTGAAGGCAGGTATTGAAAATTTGCTGAAACGAATGATTCCGGAAGTATCGGAAGTAATGGCCGAAGCAGAATAATTCTAAAAGATATTAAACCATTTGTTTTTGTGTGCCATAGAAATTACCTGTGCTTTTGAATTCACATGCAATTTAGTATAAATATTAGCAATGTGTTTTCTAACGGTTAAAGTGCTGATACCTGTAATCTCTGCAATACGTTTGGCATCATAGCCATTCACCAAATGAGTAAGCACTTCACGTTCACGATCTGACAACAACGTTTCTATTACAGAGCCTTTAGCCGGTTTTGAATTATCCCTTTGTGAGAGAAGTCCTAATGTCTTACGTGCAATTGCCGGGCTCATAGGCGCACCACCAAATTCAAGAACTTCTGTTATTGCTTCTTTTATAGAAAGATAATTTTCATGCTTCAGCAAATATCCTGACGCACCGGATTGTATAGCATTAAATATAGTTTCATCGTCTTCAAAAACAGTTAGTACAATAAAATGTATCGAGCTATATAATGCTTTTGCCAATTGAATTGTTTCAACACCATTTAGTCCCGGCATCTGAATGTCCATAAATACTACCTGTGGCCAATTTTGCATGGGCAATCCTTTCATCTTTGCTAAAAACTCATCACCGCTGTTGGAAACAAACAACAACGCTATATCTCCGAATACTGCAATTTTCTCTCCGAAATACTTTTGATTTATGGAATTATCGTCAACTAATGCTATCTTTATCATTGTTCTTTGGCTTGATAAAAGTCTGTAGTATATTTCTATTTCACAATACTCACTTTTATGTATTGGTAAAAATTATTCTTGTTCCATGAGGTTCTACAGGTATCCATTGTACTGTCCATCCCGATTCTTTCATTCGTTGTTTGACCTGCATAATACCATTGCCATAAACTATATTTTCGCTCATGCCTTTACCATTATCTTCAACAATAATTGAACTGCTGCCGTTATTATTAAATTCTATTTTAATTGCTGTACATCCACTATGCTTTAAGCTGTTATTTACGCATTCTATTAACGAATAAAACAAATTGAGCATCACAGAAGGCGTATATACTCTGTCATTTACAATATTTTCCGAAAATTGATAGGTGACACCTGTATAACTTTTCATTAATCGTTGCATCCATAATTTAAATCGGTCACTCAGACTAATTAAACTTAATTGTTCATTCTTTAAAACCCAAATCGTATTATTCAACTGCGCCACCATGCTTTGAACATTTTCTTCCAGGTTCTCTGTTATTGTTTGCATGGAATTGTCATCACTTTTCAGTGATCTTACATTATGTGTAATGGCAGCTGCATAAACACCAATATTGTCATGTAAATCTGCTGCAATACGTTTACGTTCGTTTTCCTGTGCCTGTTTAACTGCAACTTTAGCCTGAACACGCTGTTCAACCAGATCCATTTCCATTTTCCTGTTCTTGATAAGTTGCCTGTTACGATATACAAGTCCTAAAATCAAAGAAATGAGTGCCAACAACAACAAAGAGCCAATTGTCACATATCTATTTCTGGAAATCCTCATTTCCTGTTGCACAATTATATTCTCCTTCTTCTGCAATTCATATTTTGTTTCAAAGTTTGCAATAGCTTCAGCAGAATTTTTCTCGGATAAAGAATCTTTTAATTTGATGATTTTTTCCAATACTTGCGCATATTCATTATACATTCCTGCTGCTTTATAGTTCTCAGCAAGTGAGTTATAAATAAATATCAAACGCGATAAACTCTTGAGCTTTGTAGCAATAGCTATTGCTTCTTTAGCAACTTCAATACCTTTTTTTGTTTCATTAATGGAAGCATAAAATGATGATAGCTGTGCCATGTCTGCAACTACATAAATTTTATCACCAATTTGCTGTCTTATTTTCAATGCCTCCTCAAGATCAGTAGCAGCTTTCAAAAATGACTTCTGCTTAATATAAATATCAGCACGGATATTCAGGGAGTTGGCAACCTGCGAAAGGTTTTGTGCAAGCCTTGCGTATTTTAATCCAAGTTCTATAAAATGAAATGCAGAATCCTGCATGCCAATATTATTATAACAAGATGCAATATTTGAAAAAAGATAGTTACACCTCACTAAAATTTTTTCATCATTAGTTGAATTAATCCCTGTTGAAAGCCATTTAATGGCATCATCATATTTACCCAACTCCATGTTAGCCCAGCCAATGCCAATATATGATCGTGCAATCCAGTATGCATCATTGGCTTTCTCAGCATTCTTCAGAATAATAAACCCTTCGTTAATTGCTTCCTTTTGTCTGCTTGTGTGGATGTATATATTGCTTCTATTACTTCGTAACCATTGTGAAGCGTCATAATACTTTTCGTTTTGAGGAATAACTTTCAGTAAACTATCAACCAAGAAATCCGCTTCTTTTGTCTTACCCACTTTCGCTAAATAACGCACATAAGCATTTTCTACTAAAAAATATTCCGGTGAACCCGGAAGTGCAATCTGTTGACCTAATCGGATAAAATAATAGAAAGTATCAGCAGAAAGTGAATGACCACGTGCACACAATTTGATTACATTATCTAATTGTTCATTTAACTGCGTGCTGCTATGAATTTTTTGCTTTAAGCTGTCGGTAATAGGTGTTTGTGCATGGGTGTAATATAATTTCTGTACTAAAATAAGCACCAAAACAGAAAAACACCTGATTGCCTTTTTCATAATTAATACTGTAAAACTAAAGAAACAGATTGAAATCAAAATCTTTTTTTTAAGTCAAAAAAGTCAATACTCAATTTGTAGTATGATTCATCTAAAAAAAATCCCAATTACTATAATTTAAGTATTTACAATAAAATTTATTAATTGAAATATTTGTAGCACAGAAAAAGGATTATAACAAATAATTATCAAAATATATGACATGTTTACAATCACTCAACTTTCCAAATTAAAAAATCACCAGAATTGGTGATTGACATAATCAATTTCTAAGAATAAAATTGCAAAAAATAAATACGCATACTAAAACCAAAATTATTATGACTACTAAAATCGCAAAAAGAAATTGGATGTTTAGTTTACCAAGAGTAAACAAACTCCAATTAATTTGGTTGTTTCTATTCCTATCAGGAATAGCAATGGCAGAAACAGAGCCCAATGACAGTAAGGCTCAAGCAAATGTGCTAACTCTAAACTCGGGCATGCCCGGAACGGTTACACTAACTGAATCAGACTGGTTTACTGTAACCATACCTGAAGACGGGAATCTGAATATTCAGGGGATTTTCTCCAGCAACATTTATATTCAGATTTACGACAATGATGGCGTTACCAGTTTATTTAATAATTATCATAGCGGAACTTTAACCCGAACGGTTAATGGGTTGGCTGCAGGAACTTACTATATTCGATTATATAACTACTATTCGTCAGAAACCAACACCTATACGCTAACGGCAACACTCACCACAACTGGATTAGCCAATGACATTGAATACAATGGCACACCGGCCACGGCCAGCGTGTTAGCATTGAATGGCAGCACTACCGGACATGTTAATTACTACTACAACAATCAAAAAGATACTTCAGACTGGTATTCAGTTGCCGTCAATCAGGATGGGAAGTTAAGCTATACTATCACTAGCAACGGACAGAATGTTTACGCCATTCTTTATGATGGCGATGCCACCACGCAACTTGCCGGAAGCTATACAACCGCAACAGCTACCTTTCAACGAGATGGGTTGGCACCGGGAGTTTATTATATCAGAATTTATACTTATTACAGTAGTGAATACGTTGCCTATACGCTATCAAACATCTTAACGCCTCCTGTAAATGCCAACGACCCACTCCCAAATGATGTTTATACACAGGCTACCACATTGCCTTTCAATGGAAGTATTACAGGACATATAGGCTTTCGCTATAATGGAGCTGTTGATACTTATGACTGGTATAAAGTAACTACCAATGCTGACGGTAAGATTCAATTAACCCTAACCGTTGATAATGGCCAACATGTTTATGCAGAATTGTTTGATGGTGATGGTACCACCTTTTTAACGGGAAGTTATACAACCACTTCTGCAACATTTGAAGAAGATGGTCAGGCACCGGGTACTTATTACATCAGAATCAGAACATATTATTCAAATCAATTTGCATCCTATCAACTATCAAACAATTTAGTTGTTCCTGTGCAGGCAAATGATGCATCTCCAAACGATGTTTATACTTCAGCAACAGTTCTGAACTTGAATGATTCTACTACCGGACATATAGGCTATCGTTATAACGGAAACATAGACTCTTATGATTGGTATAGCGTTACTACCAATGCTAATGGGCAATTATTTTGGACCATTACTTCTCATAATGGGCAAAATGTTTATGCCGAATTGTTTGATGGTGATGGTACCACTAATTTAGCGGGAAGTTATACTACTACTACTGCTACTTTTAACAAAAATGGACTGGCACCAGGGACCTACTATATTCGAATCAGAACATTTTATTCTAATGAATTTTCACCTTATACTCTGAGTAACTCACTATCACCGGCAGTTTACACCAATGATATCGAACCAAACGGTTCAAAACCAACAGCCCTGCCTTTAGCAGTAAATACAACCGTGCAAGGTCACATCGGCTTTTATTACAATAACCTTGATGACACGTTGGATTATTATGCGCTGACACTTCCTGTTGATGGCAAACTTTCCTGGACCATTTCATCTGCAAATGGACAAAATGTTTACGCTCAATTGTATGATAATGATGGTACCACCAATCTTGGTGGCAGCTACACAACAACTTCTGCAACATTCACAGAGAATAATCTTGCAGCGGGAACATACTATATAAAGATCAGAACATTCTATATTTCTGAATTTGCTTCATATGAGCTAAGTACCTCACTAGATCCAATGAACTTTACAGTAGAAAACACTACAGATAACGACTTTGCTATCACGCCAACTTTGCTTCCGGCTAATACCCCCACAACCGGTCACCTCAACTTTTATTACAATAATCAGTATGATAATAAGGACTGGTGGGTTATTGGATATGACGGTACAGGAGCCATGACCATTACAGGTGAATTGGAGCAAAATCATTTTGATGGTGATTATCCATACATCAATTATGCTCTATATACCGATACTGCTGCAAGCGCCATTGCTTCAGGAACCTGGCATAACCCTACCAATTCCTTTATGGTAAACACCCCTGTGATTGGTAAATACTTTTTAAGACTAACTCCAGGATTTAGCACATTTGGTGCCTACCGTCTGACTGCTGGCTATACTGAAAATTGTTCCAATACAATTACCATCAACTCAGCCGTTCAAGCGCCACCTTGCTTAGGAACTATCAACTATACCGTATCAAACGGTTTGGGTAACTACACCGTACAGTTGTATAAAAACGGAATTCCTTTTGGTACACCTCAAACTACAGCATCAACTGTTAGCTTCAATAATTTAGGAATAGGAACTTACTACCTGCAGTCATCTTCCTTTGGCGCTTCAGGTGCTTGCAGTGCTAATAGTGCAAACACCGTATTTTCTACACCACCGGTTCCTAACATTACAGCCGGAGGCCCTACAACATTCTGTCAGGGTGGAAGTGTAGTTTTAACAGCCGATGCTGCAAACTCCTACCTCTGGAGTACCGGTGCAACTACACAGGCTATTACAGTAAGTGCAACAGGTAACTATGTGGTAACAGTTTACAATGCAGCATTGTGTAGTAATACTTCTGCATCAACTTCTGTAACAGTTAACCCATTGCCTCCAACACCAACCATTACACCTAATGGTCCATTAACATTTTGCGCCAACAGCAATGTAACGCTTTCTTCAAGTGTTGCTAATGACTATTTGTGGAGCACTGCTGAAATAACTCAAAGCATAGTGGTAAATCTTGCCGGAACATACAGTGTTACAATCTCTGATGCCAATGGTTGTACTGCAACTTCTGCATCTGTTACAACCAACACCATTGCATTGCAAACTTTTTATCTTGATGCTGATGGTGACAGTTACGGTGATGCCACTAACTCCATTCAGGATTGCGCTGCTCCTTCAGGTTATGTTTCCAACAGCACTGATTGTAATGATGCAAACAATGCAATTCACCCGGGAGCTACTGAACTTTGCAATGGTATTGATGATGACTGCAATGGTCTGGTTGATGATAACATTGTAAACTCTACATATTATGCCGATGCTGATGGTGATGGCTTTGGCAATCCTCTTGTTGACTCTTCAGCATGTGCCCCTCCTATTGGTTATGTATTGAATAATACCGATTGTAACGATGCCAACAATGCTATATACCCCGGTGCTACTGAAGTTTGTGGCAACGGCATTGATGATGACTGCGATGGTCAGATTGATGAAGGTTGTGGCAGCAACACCTGGTATGCCGATGCTGATGGTGACACATATGGTGATATTAATAACACTGTGGTGGACAACAATCCTACTCCCCCATCAGGTTACGTGGCCGACAGTACTGACTGTAATGATGCCAATGCTGCAATACACCCCGGTGCTACTGAAATAGTGTGTAACGGTATTGATGAAAACTGTAATGGTATGGCTGATGACTTAGGAACACCAAGCACAGATCCAACATCCATCTCAAGCGATGTTGTATTCAATGAAATTTGTATTGGTGGCAATACTACCTTAACCGTTAATGGCGGAAGCCTTGGTACCGGTGCCTCATGGCAATGGTACAGTGCATCCTGTGGTGGTACTCCTGTGGGTTCCGGAAACAGCATCACTGTCTCTCCTGCAACGGCAACTACCTATTTTGTTCGTGCCGAAAGTCCATGTGGTAATTCTGCCTGTGTTAGTCTTACTATCACTATCAAAACTTCGCTGCCCGCACATGCTGTCGTTGTTCCTCCTATAAGCGGTTTACCTGCTAATGCCTGTCCCGGTTCTACTGCCAACATCAGCATTCCTGCCGTTGCCAATGCTTCTCAATACATTTGGGATGGCCCTTCAGGTACTTACTTCAACGGTAATCCATTGAACACTTCACCATTTACATCCTCTACACCGAGTGTGCAAGTTACTTTCGGAACAACCAATTCATCATTCTATAACATTGGTGTGCAGGCTGCCAATGCCTGTGGTGCAACCTTACGCAAAATTCAAAAAGTGCGTTACAAAATCAGTACCCCTGCTGCTATCTCTGGAGCAGTCAATGCCTGTGCTAACAGCAGCAACTCATACGCTATTGCCGCAGTTACAGGTGCTACACAGTATTTGTGGTCAATTACAGGAGATGCAACTGTGATTGGAAACGGCACTACCGTAACCGTTAACTTCGGGCCTGCCTGGACCGGTGGTAACCTTTGCGTTTCTGCACAAACAACTTGCTTTACTTCTCCTGCAAAATGTATGCTCATCAGTGCTTCGTCAACTGCTTTAAATGCCATCAACGGAACATTCACTGCTTGCCCAGGAAGTGTCATCAGCTATAACGTTGCTCCTTCTGCAGGTGCTTCATACTATACCTGGACATTGCCTGCAGGTGCAACAGGAAGTTCTACTACCAACAGTATCAATGTTACCTACGGACCATCATTTAATAGTGCCGGCAACATTTGTGTAACTGTTACAAGTGCCTGTGGTGTTACTTCTGCTCCTAAATGCAAAACTGTGGCTCCGGGACTTCCTGCAAGACCACTTGCTATTACTGGACCCTCCAATGGTCTGTGTGGTCAGTCGGCATCGTATAGTGTAGTTTCCACTCCGGGAATTACTTATAACTGGACTGCTCCCGGAAGTATTTCCGGTAACGGCACAAATGCCATCACCGTTGCCTATGGCTCGTTCACTACAGGTTCTGTTTGTGTAACTGCCAGCAACAGTTGCGGCACCAGTGCAGCACGCTGCATCACCATTAAAGGTGCACCTAATACTCCGGTGGCCTTAACTGCTAACCCAGCTACCTGGTGTGCCAATACACAAGGTATTGAATTCACTGCTAATGTGAGCAATACTACCGGTTCTTATACACTGGCATGGACATATCCTTCATCACCTGTAGCTACCTATATTTCCGGTGGTGGCAATTCCAATACCTTGACATTAGATTGGGGTACAGGCAACGGTACTGTGATTGTTAAAGCCAGCAATAGTTGTGGTGAAGGTTCTAAAGCATATTTAGTGAATATCGGTTGTAAAGAAGCACAGCAAGTTGATGCCGGTACATTATCTGCTTATCCGAACCCTACTGCAGGCATGTTGAATATTGAATTCAATGCAGTTGAAAAGAGCAATGCTTCAGTATCGGTAATTGATTTAAGTGGCAGAACAATCATGAATTCATCTCAGACTGTAACTGCAGGCAGCAATAATTTGCAGCTCGATTTAACGAATGTAGCTAAAGGTGCTTACATGATTCGTGTTAAAGCAAATCAGTTTACAAAACAAATAAAAGTTATTGTAGAGTAATTTTTTAGTATATTATCTTATAAAAGAGGCTGCCAAATCAGGCAGTCTCTTTTCTTATTACTATTGTAAGGTATTTTAATCAGTATTCTTATGAGAGCTTCTATACTTTTAACTGTTAATTTAGTATTCACAACATTTGCTGGTTTTGCGCAGTGGAGTACAACAACTGTTCAATCGGCACGCAGTTTATTAGCAGCCACTTCTATACAAGATAAAGCTATGTTTGGTGGTGGCATTGGTATGATAAGTGTTCCTCCACCTGCATTAGATATTTATACACAATCAACAAATCAATGGATGCAGTCTCAAATTTCACAAGGTCGCACTTCATTAGCAGCAGCGTCAACAGGCAACTGGGCAATTTTTGGTGGTGGCGCCAACGACTGGATTCTTTCTACCTATAATAGAGTAGATATTTATAATGGCACTGTAGGTAGTTGGACTGATGGTGATTTTCTTTCTGTTAATCGTGCCAAATTAGCTGCTGCAGGTGCAGGAAGCAAAATACTTTTTGCCGGTGGTGAATTTGATATGATTAATGCAGTATATGATACAGTTGATATTTTTGATACGCTTACTCAAAGTTGGTCAACAAGTGCTTTAAGCGTTGCACGTTTCAATCTTGCCGGTGCTTCTGCGGGCAATAAGATTTTGTTTGCCGGTGGAGAAGACCTCACGGGGACAGTTTATGATAATGTTGATATCTATGATGTAACTTCAGGTATATGGACCACAGCAAATCTGTCTGTTCCACGTACAAGATTAGCTGCAACAGCAATGGGCAATAAAGTTTATTTTGCAGGCGGCATTAACAATATCGGAGTTGTGAGTAATGTAGTTGATATTTATGATGTCATATCCAACACATGGACTACAGACACACTATCACAGGCAAGACAATACTTAACTGCTGCTGCCACCATGGGGAAAGCTTTCTTTGCAGGTGGAACAGATGCAGGTTTACTAACAGGTTCAAATATTGTTGATATTTTTGATACTGCCACTGCAACTTGGAGTATTGATTCTCTGACGACAGGACGTTATTTATGTGCAGCAACTACTTTAGGAAATCAATTCCTGATTAGTGGTGGTATTCCTTCCGGCACAGGATTTCCACTAAATACAGTAGAAATTTATACCATCGCTACTAGTGGAATTTCACCGATAGAAACTTCAAAAACATTAAGTGTTTATCCAAACCCTGCATCACAGCAAATTATGATTAAATACGATGATTTTAAATTTGGTGATGTTTTAAATATAACTGATGTAATGGGAAAACATTTGCTTAGTTTGCAAATTACAAACAATGAAACCTTTGCAGATATTAGTAATTTGAGTGATGGAATTTATTTTGTGCGACTTAATTCAGGTCTTAGAAACATTGCATCAAAATCACAAAAAATTATTATTCATCACTAAATCAAGTATTGAATTTTAATTTTTGCCTGACAGTTTACTTTCAATAATAATTTTTCTGATTAAATGCTGTTTTTCGCATTGTAGTTCGTTAATGCTCTCAGCATTTTATTGCGTTTAATTTTTTATAGGTTTAAAATATTCGGCTTCGAACCGCAATAATCAGCTTGAAATATTTTAAAATGTACTCATTTAAATTCACCATAATTGGTGATTGACCGGCTTTTATACCCTCCATAATTTTGGTGGCTGATAATCTACTAAAATCAAATTTCAATTATTATGGAAAACAGAAACAACAAAAATTATGTGCAGTACAACCTTGCACGCATGGCTTTCATTCTATTTGCATTAATGACAGGCCTGCAGTTACAAGCGCAAACTCCTCCGTTTACACGATCAACTTTTCAGTCCGCCTATGTTCCAATAAGCATTGGTGGTGGAGCAACTTCTTCAACGGCTACCGGAGACAATACTATGCAGACCGGAATACCTATTGGCTTTAACTTTGGGTATGGCGACAGTACTTTTTCAAGCATTAGTTTAAACACCAATGGATTGACTTGGTTTGATACACCTGCTCCCAATCCTGCAGCGGGTCATTTTTTTATTGCAACTAATACCGCTCCCAATCAAACTCTTTGGGCATGGGCCAATGATGATTTAATTGACGATGCATCATCCGACATTTTATATCAAATACTGGTGCTGCTATTGGAATTGAATGGGGCTTAGGAGGTAACGGCAATTTTATTGATGCCATAACCGGTTCATCAACGCTAAGCCACCACATGCTAAGTCCTTTTAGCGGATGGCCTGCTTACAACTTCAGATTTACACCGGGCGCTCCTTCAACAATTCCTGCAGGAACCTATAACGTAGGTGTTGGCCAAACTTATAACAGTTTAACCCAAGCTGTTGCTGATATTAATCATCGTGGAATTAACGGTTCAGTAACTCTGAATCTTACCGATGCACTATATGATACCACTGCGGCAAACGGCAGCAATATATTCCCAATTTTTGTGGCAACACCCAATGCCGATAGCATCAACACGCTTACTATAACAAAAATTGGTACCCCCGCTACCTTGGCTTATCGTGGTTCAAGCATAACCAGTACACCGGTTATGGCTTTTGGAACCGCTATTAGTTATGCTGCTTTAAACCATGATATGGTACCCATTCTTGGGGTTTGTGGATCATATACTACCGTCAGTAATATTAATTTAATTACCCATGGCTCACCACAAGTAGTAGATTATGGTCTGTTACAGTTTGATATGGCTGAAGGCAAAGGCGCACAGCATAATTTATATGATAAAATAACTGTTGACCTCGATCGCACCTATGGCAATGCACATGGTATGTATTCAGTAATTACCGGAGGTGGCTGGAATAACACAAACAATTCATATAATACCTGGCGCGATATTACTATTAAAGATTGTAATTATGGTTTTCGAATGTTTGGAGCATTTTATAGTCTTGAAGTTGGTAATCAGCTTATCACTTCTTCATGCAACACCTTTAACTATATTGGTGACCCTAATACACCCGATGATATCATAAGTAGCCTAAATAACTATGGAGTTTGGGTTTCTCACGAAGCAGCCTTTACCATGCGAAATACCATAGTACAGAATGTAACTACCACCTCTACCATTGCTATTCAGGGAGTTCTTATTGATAATGTAAAAACTGGTGGTATATATCAAATCAATAATAACATTATTCGTAACATCAAACGTATCAATTCACAAATAATCGTAGATAATCCCGTTGATGGTATGTGTGTAAGATGGGGAAACAATTTAACCGGATATTACATATATAATAACAGCATCAGCAATATTCTAACCACCTATGCAGGTGTACCTACTTCTTTGGTTGCTGCAAGAGGGTTTGCCTTTGATGCTGACGGAGCAGGTATGGCAACTGTTGATTTATACAATAACAGTGTAAGCATTGACGGTAGCACATTCCCCAATGCTTCCAACTTATGCCTTCAGGTTTCAAATGACGAAACATACACCATCAAAAATAATGTGTTTGCAAATTTCACCACCGGACAAACAGGGGCTGCAACGCATACCAGCTTCTTTACAGGCTACACAAACAATTATGGAACTGCTACTTCAATTTCAGACTACAACAACTATTACGTAGCTGACACTGCCAATGGCGCACCTTTTAAGGCAACTACAACAATGTATAGTACTCAGGCAGCATGGCAGGCAGCTATGACAATTAATCCCAACTCTGATGTGAACTCTCAATTTGCCGATCCGCATTTTGTAAATAATGCAAATAATTTACATGCTACCTCTGCTTCTACATCATTAGATGGAACAGCAACAACACCACCTGCCTATATTACTACAGATATTGATTGTCAGACACGCACTGCACCACACGACATAGGCTTTGATGACTTTTCTCTTGCCGTTAACGTTTATTATGCCGATACTGATGGCGATACTTTTGGTGATCTCAACAACTCCATTACTTCTCCAAGCCCTACACCACCTCCGGGATATGTTACCAACAGCACAGATTGTGATGACAACAATGCTGCTGTCAATCCCGGTGCTACTGAAGTATGTAACGGTATTGATGACAACTGCAATGGTCAGATTGATGAGGGCGTGACAACTACTTTCTATGCCGATACTGACGGTGACGGTTTTGGTGATGCCGCAGTGACCACACAGGCATGTACTGCTCCTGTAGGTTATGTCTCCAACAACACCGACTGTGACGATAATAACAATACCATCTATCCCGGTGCCACTGAAGTTTGCGGAAACGGTATTGATGATGACTGCGATGGTCAGGTTGATGAAGGTTGCGGCAGCAACACCTGGTATGCCGATGCTGATGCCGACACCTATGGTGATCTAAACAACTTTGTGGTGGATAATAACCCAACACCTCCGGCAGGTTATGTTGCAGACAGCACAGATTGTGATGACAACAATGCTGCTGTCAATCCCGGTGCTACTGAAATTTGTGGTAATGCAATTGATGACAATTGTAATGGACAGGTAGATGAAAACAGCCCTTCTGCTGCCATTGCAGGTGCTGATACTGCTGTTTGTTCTGTTAACAGTACAACATTAGGAGCTACTGCTCCTTTGGTTGGCAGTGGTTCATGGTCTATTGTTTCCGGTGTTGGTGGCAGCATTGCTCAGCCAAACAATCCAAATTCTACATTTAGTGGTCAATACAATAAACCTTATGTTTTAGAATGGACAACGTCAAACGGTGGTTGTGTATTTTCAGATCAGGTTACTGTAATTTTTGTCAATACAAATTATTCACCCGGTAGAATTGCAGGCTTCAGTGGTCAGACTTCAGCTGTTTGCGGACTAACGCAAACTTATGCTGCCATTCCAAATCATCCGTATGCAACTTATTCATGGAGTGGTTATCCCGCAGGAACAACAGTAAACTTACAATCCGGAAATCAAATTACACTGACATATCCTAGTAGTGGTTTTAATTACTTCCAACTAAAAGTAACATCAACAGTTTGCGGTGTCCAAACACCCATTCGCTCCGTAGCAATGAAAGGTGCGCCTTCTGTAAAAGTTGCTAATGGTCCGGCAATAGTATGTGCAAATGCTACAGGAATAGTTTATAATGTTGATTTACTTGCAGGGGTAACTTATAACTGGTCAGTTCCACAAGGTGCTACTATAGTTAATGGTCAGGGTACAAATGAAATTACAGTTGACTGGGGCAATTCAGGTGGACTGGTTCTTTGTAACATCTGGAATTCATGCGGCAGCAGTACTGCCAAAAAATCTGTGACTACAAATTGTCGTAGTGCTCAGCAAACTTTAACTGAGAGTAACAGTACGTTAATCAGCATCTTCCCTAATCCTTCTTCAGGAGTATTTAATCTGCATGCTGACAATCAACTAGAGAATGTTCAGATAACAGTAACAGATTTACAAGGTCGTACATTGATTAACACTTTGTTTACCGGTAATGAAACTACTGTTGATTTATCAAACTACACTCAAGGTGTTTATATGTTACAATTACATTCAAACAAAGAAGTACAAACTTATAAACTGATAAAGGATTAATAAACTTCGTAATTCTATTACAAAAAGGCTGCTCTTAAAAGGCAGCCTTTTTTGTTTAAAGATTTGATTTTACACTTACTCAACTAGTGAGAAATATAAATTTAAATACCGGTTATAGTAAATATGCTACAAAAACTCTATAAAATTCGGTAATTAACCTGATTTATCACCACAATTGGTGATTGCTGTTTAAATTTAATTGACTCAGATTTGTAAAATATATTTTATAATATACTCTTACAAACCGCTAATTAAAAAAATATGAAATGGATTTTTGACAACAATGGTATTTTATTTTAATTCATTGCATTTACAAGTCATTCCGACATGAGTTCACATCAGTAAGATACAAAAGAATATTTGTTATCCGCCATTATCACCAGCAAAAAATAAATCAAATGAAATCTATGCTACTAAATAAATAATCACCAATTAAAATCAAATAAGATGAAAAAAACGCTACTTGTTATCTTCTGCTTAACAGCATCAACACTTTATGCACAAACTCCAATATTTGACTGGGCTTTTGGCCTTGGGGGGACCTATTATGACAAAGGCATTGATGTAGCAACTGATTCTGCAGGCAATGTTTATGCTCTCGGGTCTTTTGCCAACACAGTTGATTTTGATCCAGGGTCAAATGTCTTGAATCTGACATCTAATAATAATAGTGATGATGTCTACATTGCCAAATACAATGCAGCAAAAGACCTTCTTTGGGCGCATGTATTTGGTGGAACCGGAAATGAAACTCCTATTGCAATGGCGCTTGATGCATCTGGCAATTGTTACCTTACCGGACGTTTTAGTGGCACCGTTGACTTTGATCCCGGAGCAGGCACAGCCAACATTACCGCATCTGGAGCATTTGATGTTTTTATTGTTAAACTTAGTCCATCAGGAATTTACCTCTGGGCAAAAAACTTCGGAGGAACATTTGGTACTTTTGTTGATGAGATTTCAGTAGATGACGCAGGTAGTGTATATACTGCCGGTACATTCCAAACAACTACTGACTTTGACCCTTCACCAGCAGTGTTTAACTTAGTTTCAACAGGAGGGCAGGATCCTTATCTTGCTAAGCTGGATGCAGCAGGGAATTTTGTTTGGGCATTAAACACAGGTTTCAACATATCCAAACTATACTGCGACATAAACAACTCCCTTTTCATTGCAGGGGGGTTTAACGACACCACTGATTTTGACTTATCTTCATCACAAACATTGAATATTGTTCCTTCGGGTAATTATGATATATATATTTCAAAATATGACACTGCGGCAAACCTAATTTGGGTAAAAACCATGGGGTCCACAGGTAGTAGTGGAGGTGTACTAGGAATTACAACCGATATGGCTGGCAATATAATCGCTACAGGAACCTTCTCTGGCACTTTGGACTTTGACCCTGGAACCAACACCGTCAACCTTACATCAAGTGGATCCGGATCAACTCTTTCAGACATGTACTTCTTAAAGTTAGATGCTGCTGCAAATTTTGTTTGGGTTAAAAAGATTGGTGGAAATAACTTAGACTATCCACTTGATGTAGCGACAGATAATGCCGGCAGTATATATCTTACAGGCGTATTTAAATCTTCAGTAGTAGATTTTGACCCTGACACAACAGTAACTTTTAATCTTAATGGCACCATGGGCAGCTATGATGCATTTGTGCTTATATTATCTGCAACAGGAAATTTCATTTATGCCTATGAAATTGGCGGCCCATCTAATGGCGATGATTATGGTAATGGTATTTGTGTAAATCCTTCAGGCAGCTACTATGTTACCGGAACTTTTTATGGCCCCATAGATTTTAATCCCGGTGCAGGCACAACCACATTGAATGATAATGGAAATACTGATGCCTTTATACAAAAAATGAACTTTAGCCTTGTGGGTTTAGTTGATACAGATGAAGAAAATTATTTTTCTGTATATCCTAATCCCGCCAACCAGATAGTAACTATTAATTTGCCGTCTGTAAAAAATCAATCTTCTGAAGTCAAAGTTTTTGATGCAATTGGAAAAGAAATATTAAGTACAAGAGTAGCGGGCGGAAACTCAACTATTGACGTAAGTAAATTAGACAAGGGAATTTATTTTATTCAGCTTACAGCCAATACTGAAAATCAAAAACACCTTCAAGTAAAAAAGCTAATTGTTAACGACTAAATAAGAAGTACAAACCTATTAGCTTATCAAACACAAACTAACCCAATATTACTAAAAAAGGCTGCTCTTAAATGGCAGCCTTTTTTATTAGTAAATTTCTCTGTTAAGAAATTCAATCATAATTTTTTTCAAAATATTGTTTTAATCCGAAAAACAATGTAACTTTGATTGTTCGATACTAATATATGAGAAGAGCCGTCAATTGTATATTGTTCTTGGCATTTTTGTTGTGTACAGCATCATCCACTGCTCAACTCACACTGGCAGAATGGAATTTTCCCACTAATCCTGACAATGCCATTGTTGATATTTCAATTCCCATCAATAACACAAAAACCCTCTACACCGTAGGTGGCACTGCTGCAGTAGCATACGGAACAAATACCGGAGCTACTACACAAAGTGCATGGACAACAGGCTGGGATAATGGCTCCGGCACCAAATGGTGGGAAATAGAAGTGAATACCACAGGATATTTTAACCTTGAACTTTCTTCCAAGCAACGTAGTTCAGCTACCGGGCCGAAAAATTTTGCTGTTGATTATAAAATTGGTATTGCCGGTACATGGACAGCATTAGCCGGTGCAGGAGCTATCATTGTAGCTGATAATTTTACATCAGGTGTTATAACGGATATTCCATTACCGGTGGCTTGCGAAAATCAACCATCAGTTTTTTTTAGATGGAAAATGACATCAAACACCAGCGTAAATAATAGTACTGTAGCCTCGGGTGGATCATCACGGATAGACGATGTAAACATCAAAGCCAACGATTCACAAAATCATTATCGAAGCATAACCTCAGGTGCATGGAATGTTTTGAGCACCTGGCAATCATCACCGGACCTTATTACTTGGTCGGCTGCACAGATTCTCCCTAATTATTATTCAAAAACAATTACCATTCGAAGTGGTCATACAGTTACCATTTCTGCTAATGTAAGAGTAGATGAAACTACAATAGCCAATGGTGGCACTGTAAATTACAACTCCAGAGTATTAACCATCAATAATGGCACCGGGGTTGACTTGCAGGTAAACGGAACTTTTACAGATGGTAGTTCAAGCAGTGCAGTATGGCTTGCCGGTGCAACATGGGCATTGGGAGCTTCCGGCACTTATGTAAAAACCGAAAACACTAATGCTGTCAACTGGCAAAACAATTATCAGGGAGGCATTGCCACCATACCTGCCACTGCCAGCTGGGTACTGAATAAAACTCCCAGTTCGGTAACTGCTCCATCATTGACAACACTTAACATGGTTTATCCTAATCTTACCATTATGAACACCTCAGGTGGTTTGTGGACAACCAGTATTGCATCAACATTTACAGGTTCAACAGCATCAGCAACTATCAAAGGAAATTTTGATATTGGTGGTGTATTGGCTCCCCTTTTAGGTACGGTTGATTTTTTAAATGACAATTCATTCGCAACTCCTATACAGGTTCAGGGCAATGTATTAATACGTGGAGGATGCAATCTCAGAAATTTTGGAACAGGATTTGAAATTTTCGGAAACATGACCGTAAATGGATCTACAAGTTATGGTACATCTAATGCACGTAAATACCGATTCAGCGGTGGCAATGCACAATCAATTTCAGGTTCAGCACCGCTAACCTCATTACAGATTTTTCAGTTAGAGATGAATAAGTCTGCAAACAGCCTTACACTATTAAAATCCATAAAGGTTGACAATAATCTGAACTTAATTACAGGTATTATAAATTCTACAACTCCTAATATTTTAATAGTTGAAAATGGTGCAACTGCAACAGGTGCATCAAATTCGAGTTTCGTAAATGGTCCGGTGCAAAAAAACGGGTCGCAGGCATTTGTTTTCCCTGTTGGCAAAAACTCCAACTATAGATCTATTGCCATTGGTAATGATGCATCGGCTGCTGCCTTCTGGACAGAAAATTTTAATACCGGTGCAGGATGGAGCTTGGCAAATGTGCAAGGACCTGAAGGTGCAGACCCCAATCCTTTTGTAATAAGCGATGCAGAAGGTGGAGGAATAGCACCCGGTGGCTGTGGTGCAGCAAACAATGGCAACAACACCTTACATGTCACCAGTGTATTTAATCCAAACGGAGGCGCTGCTTATGATGCAGGTGGCTTATGTGGTTTCCTCTACTGCCCGCTAACAAACAGAATGGCACAATCTCCCCCTATCAACTGTACCGGAAAATCAACTATAAGTGTTGGTTTCAATTATATTGAGTTTGGAGATGGCACAAATGATAATGCAACACTATGGTATTTTGATGGTGCCACCTGGAGTCAATTATTTGATTTGCCAAAAACAACATGTTGTGGTGGTGCCTGTAATGGATTCAGACAAGGGAAGTGGACTGCATTTTCTATTACACTACCTGCAAGTGCAAACAACAACGCAAACGTACGTATCGGTTTGAAATGGCAAAATAATGATGATGGAGCCGGCACTGATCCTTCCTTCGCTATTGATGACATTTATTTGAGTGCGTCTTCTACAAGTCAATTTGTTGCTGAATATCACAGAGCAAATCCTCAGGTAATTATCGGAAATATCCGTGATGCCTCATTAGATCATATCAGTCAATGTGAATATTGGACACTCAACCAAACGCTCGGCACTTCATCGCGCAATGTAACTCTTTCATGGGACGGCAACAGTTGTGGTGTTACTTTACTGAGCGACTTACGTGTTGCGCGTTGGCGCAGTTTAGGAAGCATCTGGAATAATCTTGGTAACGGAGGCACTACCGGCACAACAACAGCAGGTACTATTGTAACAACAGCACCTGATAATATTTTCGGGCCTTATACACTTTCCTCTGCTTCCAGTGAAAATCCATTGCCTGTAGAACTGACCTATTTCAATGCCACTTTGCAAAATAAAGAAGTAAAATTGCAGTGGACAACAGCATCAGAATTTAATAGTGACTATTTTGAAATTGAGCGTGCAAATTCAAACCTGACCTTTGAACCGTTAATGAGAGTTCCGGCAGCAGGTTTTTCAAACAGTCTGATAAATTATAACACAACTGATACCAAACCACTAAGCAATGAATCGTTTTACCGCCTTAGACAAGTTGATTTTAATGGAGATTTTCAATTGAGCAAAACAGTTAAAATTAATATTCAAAATCAACTACCATTTCAAATTATATTGGCTACATACCTCAATAATGGGCAACTTATTTTTAAGATTACTGAAAATATGCAACCGACAATTGCAGCTGAAATCTATGATACTCACGGATCCCTGATACTACAACAAACTTTCAACAGTAGCGAATTACTCTATCAGATACAAATAAACAATTTAGCAAATGGAATATATTTGCTGAAAGTAATTTCTGACAAATCAGTAGCAACTAAAAAATTCAGTGTACAGAAATAACCTCTTTTCTTCGCTGTTTAGCACATCTATTCCCCTGCACCAGCAAAAATATTACCTTCATCTGTACTAACGGTTACTTCACCAATCCGTTCAATAAAGCCACTTTTTTTTATTATTTTGGTCACATCATTAAACCAAGCCGGCATTGAATGTATAGATTGACAATATCAATATTGCTTTTCCTTTTCGGATACTTTCATGCCCATGCCGATTCTTTAGTATATAATTTAAGAAGCTATAATACAACCTCTGGTCTGTCTGACAATAATGTTACCTGCATAGTAAAAGACCACTATGGTTTCATTTGGGTAGGCACTAAGGATGGCCTGAATCGTTTTGATGGAAGAGAATTTCAGGTATTCCAGTATCAAGCAAGGTCAAATTCTGTTTGTGGTAATAACATTTCCTGCCTCGAAATTACAGACGATTCACTCTTATGGATTGGTACTGCTTCAAATGGTTTTTGCAGTTATGACTATCGAACCAATCAATTTAAAAGTTTTACCTCACAAAACAGCAAACTAAGAGTTGATAACATCAATGATTTGGTTTTTGACAGAAGAAGAAACTGCCTTTGGATAGCTTTGAACAATGGTGGACTTCAACAATTTGACTTGTCAAAAATGCAGATCAATCCAAAAATATTTTCTTATAATACATACTATGCCGTTGCAGTAAAAGACTCTCTTGCCTTTTTTGCCGGCATTACGGAATCATTAAAAACGCTTAATTATCTTGGAAAAGCAATTATTAATGCTGATGGCAATGGACAAACCATTAACACCATATATATTGACACAGATTCAAGAATTTGGTGTGGTGCATGGGATAATGCATTACATCTCTTCAACCAACAAGGCAAAAGATTGAACTCCTATGTTTTTGATGGAACGAATAAATTAAAGAGTATTGGCGAGGAAATTATTTCAATTACCGGTGATGATGAAAACATTTGGTGTGGCACAAAAAGCTCAGGAATACTGATCTTCAACAAAAGCAGTAAAACTTTTCTGAAAAATATTTCTTTCACACAAAAAATCAATACAAGAGTCAACGATCTATATCGTGATCCTCAAAACCGAATATGGATTGCAACAGAAAATGGTCTGTTGGTTTACGACTCACAGTTAAATCTGTTTAAAACTGAACACCTTCCTGTGCCAAAAAACGTAACATCTTGCAAAGTCAATGATCGTATTATTACAGACAACGGATTAGATTTGGTAATATCCCAATGTGGCTTGTTTTACAGATATTCTAAAAACGAATCGTATAAATTTAAAGATATCTATTACAAAAACGAAAAACAGGAATTGTATTCTATCATTCAAAATAAAAATGGTGATATTTTTATTGGAAGTAACAGAACTGTTTTCAAGTTCAACACAAAAGATTTATCATGCCACCCAATTGAGTTGCATAAGAATCTTTCGAATTTATTTTTTTATTTCGCATCAGCTTCACCAATCAACTCACTAGCCAGCATAAACATAAATAATTCAGAACTATTACTAGCCTCATTTTACGGATATTTTATAACGCTAATAGATCTGAAAAAACACAACCTGTTTCATCTGTCTCAAGACAGTGCTTCTACCATAGCGGGTCTGGACAATTTAAGTCGCAAACTTTTTGTTGACTCTAAGAATAACATTTGGATTTGTGGCAAATCGAAAGGTATATCTTTCTTAGATTTAAACAACACAAGCCCATTAAATAACTATGCACCATTCTATGATAAAATAATAAGTTGGCATGTAAACCCTGCTAACTGGCAAAAAAACATTAATAATACCGCTTTAAAAATCACCAATGTGTATGACATTGTTGAGAATAATGATGGCACCTACTGGTTAACGACTCAAGGTACAGGATTGGTACATTTCGACAAGAACAATAAAAACAATCCATTTGCGATGACCCTATCAGATATTACTTCCATGCAAGGGCTGACACAAACCGGAGATTCTTTATTATGGATAATCACTTCTTCAGGCATTTTGAAATTTCATACCAAAACCAAGCGATTTAAACTTTTTGATTCCAACAACGGAATTCAACAAAACATTGCCGGATACTTTTTTAAAAAGAATAAATTTTTACCTGACGAGGTCAGTGTTGGATTTAATGGTGGGTTCATTAGTTTTAATCCCAGACAGTTCTCTTCTCCAAAAGAAAAATGTGAAATTCAATTCACAAAACTTTGGGTTATGGACAAACCTGCAGACACATTGCTTTTTAAAAATATCAAACTCAATTACAATCAAAATTTTTTAAAAGTATATGTCTCATCCAATGTTTTTACCACCAATGAACAAATTACTTATTACTATAAGCTTTCCGGTATTGACCTTGACTGGCGTAGCAATGAGCAGAATCCCCTAATTACCTATACCAATTTGCCTCCCGGTTGCTATACATTAAAAGTTAAGACGGTTACCATTGACAATATTGAAAGCAATATTAAAAGTCTATCTATTGTCATTACACCTCCCTTCACAAAAACAATCTGGTTTTATCTCATCATTGCCTGCTGTGTAGCAATCATTGTTTATATGATTCACCGCTACCGCATTAATCAACTACTGCAATTACAAGAAATGCGCAATAACATTGCACGTGATTTGCATGATGATATTGGCAGCACATTAGGCAGTATTCATCTTTATAGCCAGATTGCAGATAAAAAACTCAGTCAGAGTAATACTGATGATACCAAAAATATCCTGGAAAAAATAAGGAGCTCTTCTAAAGAAATAATTGAAAAAACCAGTGAGGCTGTATGGGTAGTTAAAGCTTCTAACGATAACATTGCTAACCTAACCCTAAGAATAGAAAGCTATGCAGCCAGTGTTCTTGGCGATGCTGGTATTGATTTTAGCCTTCAATCAAACAGCCATCAAAATATAAAACTCAGTATGCACCAAAGGAAATGGTTATTTCTGATTTTCAAAGAAGCTATCCATAATATTGTAAAACATTCCCACTGTACAAAAGTCGAAATCGCTTTAAACAACTATAACAGAGTAATAGAAATGATTATTAAAGATAATGGTATTGGGTTTAACAGTACGGCTGATAGGAATTGTATAAAAAATGGTAATGGCGGTAATGGAATTACTAATATGGCTTCCAGAGCAGCCGATATGAATGCTACATTTAACATCATAAGTGCACAGGGCACCGGTACTAAAATCACTATTTCGCTAAAACATTAATTAAACTCACCATAATTGGTTATTGCAATGGCAAAAAAAAAGACTCAGATTTGTACTGTGAATAAATCTTTAACCGACAAGAATCTGAAAGTTATTATTGTTGATGACAATAAAAATATTCGTGAATCTGTATCATTACTTTTACAGGACACACCCACATTACAATTAGTGGCTGCATACGACTCTGGAGTGGAATGCATTAAACATCTTGAAGAAATTATGCCTGATATTATCCTTATGGATATTGATATGCCTAAAATGTCCGGTATTGAGACTGTAAAAATCATCCGTAAGTCTTTCCCCGGATTGCCTATTCTGATGCTAACCGGATTTGAAGATGATGACAAGGTTTTTAATTCGATTTGTGCCGGTGCTAATGGTTATATTCTAAAAAATGCTAGCATGGAATTACTCATCAATCAAATCCATGAAGCCTATTTAGGTGGGGCGCCTATGACTCCTGTTATAGCCAGAAAAGTATTAAACATGTTTTCAGCCTCTTTTATGGTCAATCATCAGCAAAATGAAAACTATAACCTCAGTAAACGTGAAAAAGAAGTATTGGAGCTTTTGGTCAATGGCAAATCCTATAAAGTGATTGCAACTGAATTAGCGATTAGCTATGAAACTGTTCACAGTCATATTAAGAAAATTTATCACAAGCTTCATGTCAGTTCTATTGGTGAAGCGATATCAAAGACCATAAAACAAAAAATACTTCGCAAATAACATAATACTGTTGCTGTTGCCATCAAGGAGTAATTACGATTTGAAACAGCCACATTCGCGGTGCTTCTAACTGTGAAGGAATACCCGAGTACTCATGATTGAACAAATTGCGCGAAATAATAGAAAGTGCCATCTGCGGGTTGACTTTATAGCTGACATTGGCATCATATACCCAATCGCCACCATGATGATTAGCCCGATATCGTTTCACACCAGGTAATAATTCGTTAAACACAACATCAATATTTTCCATAAAACTATTGTATCTGCAATTCATGGAAAACGAAAATTTACCATATTCAATACTTCCGAAACCTTTAAACAAATTCCGGTATCGGTATTTTAAAAAATTATAACTCACAGTTCCTGTTGCCGCCTTTGTAGAATCAAAATCGGTAAGTCTTGGGTCAATGTATGTATATCCTCCTCCTAACTGAAGATTCAACTTCTTTAGTATTGTCAACTGAATGCCCATTTCAAACTCCATTCCATCAATACGTGTATTACCAATGTTCAATGATTTAAAACCGAGACCAAAAAGAGGATCTTTAAACGGGTCGCCATAACTGCCGAAAGCAAACTCAAGCATGTTTTTATACTGACTTCTGAATACCGATGCATCTACATAGCCCGAAAATCTTTTTCCTGCGGCAAACAGTTGTCTTAACCCAATCTCTGCACTCCATCCACTTTCAGAAAAAATGGAATCGTTTGGATATATCACAATTGATCCAACTCTGGTTCTCACATACTTTTCGGCTATTGAAGGAAACCGGTATCCTTGTCCATAGCTACTGCGCAAATACGTAGCACGTAATAAACGAAGATTGGCTCCTGCTCTGATTACCGGCTTGGATTCTGCCTTGCCATAGCGAAACCGAAACTGCTCCCAACGCCACCCGAAAGACAAATTAAGCCTGTCAAAAAACTTTTTATCTGCCTGCGCATATAATGCCTGATTATATGTTTTCCTGCTACCATATAAATCGCTGCGTACTCCACCATCAGTAATTACACCTCCACCTGTAAGCACCAGATTCCATTTTGCAAAACGCTGTTGCAGCTGAACTTCAGAATAATATAAATCGGCAAATGCTTCCTGATCGGTATCATTATAATTTAATGTCCTGAAATATCGAGAGCGCCACTTTGTACTAAAACCCTTCTTGCTGTGATAAGTAATAAAGGGGTCAATATTATATCTTACGGTGTGATAATTGCTCAAAGTAGATGTTGAATCATCAACGCCTCCACTTGGAATATAAGCACCGGTAGTATCATCGTTCCAAATAATGAAAAGACCACCGAATGATTCCATATAATTGGCATTTACACCTGCTGATAGTCCTTCGATCTTAGGAAATCTGTATCGTGTATTTATATTAACTCTTGCGCGCTTCTCTGTTTCGCCTTTTCTAAAACCTTCATCAAGCAAATAGTGTCCTCCTGCAACAAAATCCCATTGTCCAAACTTTTGTGAATGAAACATATTTGCACCACTCAACATCTGTGTTTCTTTACCCCACCACTTTATCTCTTTTCTTCGGGGTGAATCATATATTCCATTATATTGAACAATTTTTGTTACAGGATCCGATTTAGCATATCCAGTTCTGAAATTTATGACACCATTCATTGCTGAAGAACCATAAAGCGCTGATGATGCTCCTTTAATAATTTCTATCTGTTCCAGATTTTCTATTGGCAGAAAACTCCATTTTGCATCATTGGCATCTGCACTCAACATGGGCATATCATCAACCAACACCAGAACCCTGCTACCAGCGCCATAACTAAACCCGCTGCCTCCACGAATATTTGCCTGTCCATCATTTACATTCAATCCGGTTACATGCTCAAGTGCTGTTTCAACATTATTATCACCTGTTGTTTCAAAGCTTTTAGGTTTTATGGTCTCCATTGTTACCGTAACCTCTTCCAGTTTTTGCTCAAACTTACCGGCACTCACTACTACCGACTGTAATTGTTTACTTAAAGGTATGAGATGGATTTGAAAAAAGTTATTTTCGCCAACGAGTATTACTTTCTGGAAAGTTTCGTAGCCAAGCAATTTTGCTTTTAGAGTCCAACTCCCTTTGTCGAGCATCAAAATATAATCCCCATTGGCATCTGTTGTCGTAGCGTGGTTTTCATCTGTATAAACTGCTACACCGGGCAATGCACCTGCATCATCGGTTACCTTACCGGTAACACGTTGTTGCTGTGCATAGACAGCATGAAATCCTAATACGAAAAAAAAATAAAATAAAGTTATTCTTTGGCCAAACATGTTTTTCTTTGCAGATTCAGATTGTAAAGGCACAAACCTAAACTATTCTTGAAAATCTTGAAAGTCAACAATGGAAAATAATTCAACAACCGATGTTTTGCAATATCAGCTTGCACTGACACTCCTACCGGGTGTTGGCGACATTACAGCAAAAAATCTTATCAGTTATTGTGGTGGCGCAGAAGCTATTTTCAAAGAAAAACAACAGGCATTACTTAAAATACCGAAAATAGGTCAGATAGTGACTGATAAAATTAAAAACGGGAAAGTACAGTCGTTAAAAAGAGCTGAAGAGGAAATTCGTTTCATTGAAAAAAATAAAATCAAAGCTTTGTTCTTCACTTCTGACCTTTATCCCAAAAGGCTTAAATCGTGTAATGATTCGCCAATAATGATTTTTGTTAAGGGAAATGCCAATCTCAATCCTGAAAAGTGTATTGCTTTTGTAGGGACAAGAAATGCAACCGACTATGGCAAAATGATAACTGAAAAAATCATATCAGATTTGGCTGCCATTGATGGACTGATGACCATTAGCGGACTTGCTTTTGGTATTGATATAACTGCACATAAAATGAGTATAAAAAACAATATTCCAACTATTGGAATTGTAGCTCATGGGCTTGATATGTTATATCCGGCAGAACATCGCAACACAGCAGAAAAAATGCTGGAGGCAGGTGCCGTTATCAGCGAGTTTATGAGTAAGACTAATGCCGACAAAGAAAACTTTCCAAAAAGAAACCGCATCATTGCAGGTATGGCTGATGCTGTTGTAGTGGTTGAGTCAGCCATTAAAGGTGGTAGTCTGATTACAGCAGATATTGCCAACTCCTATAACAGAGATGTGTTTGCAGTGCCCGGACAGGTTGACAGAGAGTATTCCAAAGGATGCAATGCGCTGATAAAAGACAATAAAGCAAATTTAATTCAGTCTGCAGCCGATATTGAGTTTTTTATGGGATGGGATAAAAAAGATCAGAAGTCTGTTCCTAAGCAGGCAAGATTGTTTGAAGATTTGGATGCAGAAGAAAAACAGCTGGTTGAATTCCTTAAAGAAAACGCTAAATCAGATATAGATACTATTTGTTTCAGGTCGGGTGTTAAGCTCAATCGCATTCCTGCCTTGCTGCTCAACCTTGAGTTGAAAGGTGTGATTAGAAATTATCCGGGAAAAGTTTATGATTTGCTATAAAAAAGAAAAGCCCGCTAAAGCGGGCTTGTATCTTCTAAAATGGGGCTGATTACTTTGTAGTAGCTTCTTTAACAGCTTCAGTAGCCTGATCTACTACAGCACCTGCAGTTGAATCTACAGTTTGTGCAGCATCGGTAGCAACCTGAGCAGCATCAGTAGCAGCTTGTTCAGCAGCAGAAGCAGCTTGTTGTGCAGCAGCAGCAATTGAATCCTGAGCAGCTTTAGCTGTTTCTTCCATTTTTTGTTTTTCTTCAGCAGAAGGACCGCATGCAACGATGCTGAACATTCCGGCAGCCATAACTAAGGCAAGAACTTTTTTCATTGTTTTGTAATTAATTGATTTGAAATTTGAGCGGCAAATATAAATCGCTTTACCGCTGTAAATTAAGTTTTATATTAAATTTTTACTCGCTGAATATCAATGTATTAAAGCTTGCTGCATAGCTTAACAACTCCCACATCTATGTATTTCTTCTGAAAATAGTACGTGACTGACAACAAAAGTAGCGAAATATACTACCTTTGTTGCTTAACAATTAAATTAAAAATTATGTCTTTTCAACTCCCTCCACTACCATACGCACCCAATGCGTTAGAGCCACATATTGATGCCCGCACCATGGAAATACACCATGGCAAACACCATCAGGCTTATGTAACCAACTTAAACAATGCTATTGCAGGCACCGATGCCGAAAAAATGAGCATTGAAGATATTTGTAAAAATATTTCAAAACTACCGATGGCCGTTCGCAACAATGGTGGCGGACATTACAACCACTCACTGTTTTGGACTATTATGGCACCCAATGCTGGTGGCACACCAAAAGGAAAATTAGCCGAGGCTATTAATAGTGCTTTTGGCTCGTTTGACGAATTTAAAACTAAATTTAATCAGGCTGCAGCTACTCGTTTTGGCTCGGGCTGGGCATGGTTAATAAAAAATGCTGCCGGCAAACTCGAAGTATGCTCAACTCCCAATCAGGATAATCCACTCATGGACATTGCTGAAGTTAAAGGTACACCGTTATTAGGTATTGATGTTTGGGAACATGCCTACTACCTGCACTACCAAAACCGAAGACCTGATTACTGTACTGCTTTTTGGAATGTGGTTAACTGGGATGAAGTATCAAAACGTTTCGAGAAATAATTTCCTTTTTAATTAATTTAAGGCTGTCTTAATCCAATTGAGGCAGCTTTTTTATTGACATTAAAAGTTTAAAACTCCATAAAACAAACACCCTATTCCGTAGTTTACTATATTCTAATAAAATTACTTTGCAAAATACATTTTAATCTTCACTACAATTTAAAAAGACTGCAGCGTTTTAAGAGGACATGAATAAGTATCTGCGTTACTTTGTTTTTTTACTGTTGACCTGCTTGGCACTGCTGCTCATTGGAATGGGCCTTTCAGTCTTTTTACAGGATAAAATCAAACAATCTGTAATAGAAGAAATTAATAAAAGCCTAAACACCCCTGCAAGTGTAAGTGAAATTGATTTTTCCGTATTGCGTTTTTTCCCAAATGCCTCCATAACTCTTAAAAATGTTGTCATAAAAGGCAATCCCTGGCAAGACACAAAACGTCCGCTGCTAAAAGCCGGAAAAATTGATTTGGTGCTTAGCATTACCAGCATATTTTCTTCAACAATGCAACTGAAAAAATTAGAGATTTCTGATGCTGAATTAAATATTCTGACTAATGAAAAGGGTCAAAAAAACGATCAGATTTTTAAACAAGGTAATGACAATAACAACTTTGCTGCTGAATTTAAAAAAGTATATCTTAAAAATGTAAATCTGCTTATTGAAAACAAACCAACAAATTTTATTTTACAAACGCATCTGAACAAAGGACTTGCTACCGGTAATTTTAAGGACAAAATCTTTGAGCTCAAAACAGAGACTGATTTGTTTGCAGAAGTTATTCAGCATGAAAATATTGCTTACATCAAACAAAAGCCAATAGAACTTAGTGGTGTTATTTCCGTTGATTTACGTAATGACATTTATGCCTTTAACGATTTAAAAATTCAACTTGCCAATCTGAATATAAAAGCAAAAGGAAAAATTGAAAAAAGAAATGAAACTTTTCTCGATCTTAATTTTACTTCTTCAAAAGCCAATGCATCTGAATTGCTTTCTATTTTGCCAACTAACTGGGTTGCTCCACAAATTTTAAACTATCGTTATCATGGTAACATAAAATTTGATACGCATATTTATGGCATTGCATCATCAAATCAATCGCCAACCATTGAAATTAGCTTCGGTACGGACAAAACTGACATTATTCCTGATAATGAAAATTATGCTTTGAAAAATGTTGCGTTAAAAGGATTTTATTCTAATCGTAAATCAGGAAAAAATGTTAGTGTTTTAAGTCTTAAAAATATTTCTGCCAATATTGAAGGTAAGCACCTAAAAGGCGAAGTCTATCTTGAAAATCTTAAAAATCCATACTTCAACATACAGTTAGATGCTGACATTAGTCTTGCCAGTTTGAGTCGTTATTTACCAGCTGACTTTACAGAAGAACAACAAGGGTCTATTTCTCTTCATGGGAGAATCAGCGGACAAGCTGATAAAAAACAAACTTATCGTTCAAATGGTACACTGACATTAAACAATCTGAAATTTAAACTTAAAAAAAGAAACATTGCAGTCACTGGTATCAATGGTATAATTTATTTTAATAATGCTGATGTAAAAGTTGAATCTCTAAAAATTCTTGCCGGTCAAAGTGACATTATGATCAATGCCAATATACTTAATTTTTACAACTATATATTTCTTGACAATCAGATTATCACTATCAACGGAATTGTTGAAAGTCATTTTTTAGATGCCGGTGAATTACTTGCGGGTAATCTTTCTGCCGACACTTCTGATTTTGATTTGCCTGCATATCTTAATCTTAATGCATCGTTAAGTGCAGATATTGTAAAATTCAGAAAATTTAATGCTAAAGATCTTTCCGGAAACATATCACTAAAAGATAAGATTCTAAATGCAAAACAACTTTCATTTAATGCTATGGAAGGACATATAGGCCTTGATGGTACTATTAACTCAAATTATAAAGACGAAGTACATATTTCAAGCGATGCCAAAATTAAGTCCATCAATATTGAAAGGCTTTTTTATGAAACAGGAAATTTTGGACAGCAATTGCTATCAGATAAAAATATCAGAGGAACGTTAACTGCAACTGTGCAACTTGCTACATATTGGACAAAACAACTTGAAGTGAAATCGAACCGCACCATAGCATCGGCAAACCTTACTATTAGTGATGGCGCTCTTATTGATTTTAAGCCGATGCTTAAACTTTCGCGTTTTGTAAAAGGTAGCGATCTCCAAAATGTTCGTTTCAGCAAGCTGCAAAACACGATTCGTATTAATGAACAAAAAATATTTATCCCCACAATGGATATTCGCTCTACTGCAATGAATATGACCATTAGCGGCACACATGGCTTTGACAATTTTGTAGATTATAATATACAAATGAAACTTTCTCAACTACTTGGTAAAAAAGTGCGTCAGCAAAACACTGAATTTGGAACCATTGAAGATGATGGTAGTGGTGGGCTAAATCTTTTTCTGACCATGAAAGGGCCATTAGATAACCCCAGGTTCAGTTATGACCGTAAAGGAGTAGAGAAAAAAATTACAGAATCTGTAAAATCAGGAAAAGATGATTTTTTAAAGATTATCAAAGAAGAAATTAGCGGTAAAAAGCCTCAAAAAGAAGAAACCCCCAAAAAACAAAAAGAACTTCAGATTGATTATGATGAGTAATTGAACGTTTTTTAGTCATTCTACCCGCATTTTTTTACTTTCATTACAAACCAATTGGCGTTAATAATTTGATGTTTTGCCAAAGATTTCTATTGTAACACATTAAAAAAATTGATATTATTGCCATCAATCCGTAAAAAATATTGGGGACACTGCAGGCATGAAAAACAAGATTATCGTTTTAACTCTTATTTCAGCAGCCATTTTAGGTATTAGTGCTATTCCATTTCAGCCAAAAAAGGCAATGGCCTATCATTCTGAATCTGAAATTGAGTTTTTTAAAAATCATTCCATGACGCCTATTGCTCCGGGAGAATATTTTTTAACTCCGGAAAACTGCAAGGGCTGTCACGGTTTTGATACATTAGGAATTGCAAATGTTGATGCCAACGGTCATGATGTTAATCTTTTTGATGACTGGGAAACATCAATGATGGGGCTTTCTGCTGTTGATCCTTTTTGGCGTGCTAAGGTAAGTCACGAAACTATGGTTAATCCTGCACATGCTACTGAGTTGCAGAATTTATGCATTACATGTCATGCACCTGCCGGACATTATAGTGCCATTTATAAAGGACAACAACATTATGTTATGTCTGATTTATTAAATGATTCACTTGGTCTTTCAGGTGTTAGTTGTACTGCATGTCATGCAATAGGTGATAGCAGCAGTTTAGGTCAGCTTTTTACAGGTCAGATTCCTTATGATACTAACAAAGTACTATTTGGACCTTTTACTGCGCCTGTGGCCGGACCTATGCAACTTTATGTGGGCATGATGCCTACCTACAGTCCGCATGTAAGTGAAGGAAAATTTTGTTCACCCTGTCACACATTGCTTTCCAACACGGTTGATTTAAGTGGTGTTCCAACAGGTGGTACTTTCATTGAGCAGGCAACTTATCATGAGTGGCTTAATTCCGCTTATCCATCACAGGCAACAGTTTGTCAAAGCTGTCACATGCCTCAAATAGAAGATGCCGTTATTTTAGCCAATGGCAATGTGGGCTTGCCGGGTCGTACACCTTTTAATCTGCATCAGTTTGCAGGTGCCAATTCTTTTATGGTAAACCTGATAAAACAAAACAAAACTACGTTGGGTGTTTCTGCACCTGACTATAATTTTGATTCTACTCTTGCAGCTATCACAAACATGTTGACAAAACAATCATTGGACGTGCAGGCTTCATTAGTTTCTATTACTTCAGATACGGCATTCATTGATGTTGACTTAACTAACAAAGCAGGACATAAATTCCCAAGTGGATATCCTTCAAGAAGAGCTGTGCTTCAGATGATAGTTACAAAAGCTAATGGCGATACGTTGTTTGCTTCAGGATTATTTGATGCCAATTATGAAATGCAAAACGTAGCTACACCTTTTGAGCAACACCATGATATCATTAACACACAAACACAAAATCAGATTTATGAAATGGTGATGGGTGATGTGAACGGAACTGTTACCACTGTTCTTGAACGTGCTGCTTCACACCTGAAAGATAATCGTATTCCTCCGGCAGGATTTTCAACCTTGCATTATGCTTACGATACCTGTAAAATTGTTGGTAGTGCGTTAACAGATGTGGACTTTAATAAAAACGGTGTAACACAAGGTACCGGTCATGACATTGTGCATTATCATATTCCATTAAACAATTACAGCGGTACTATAAATGTTTATACTGCTGTTTATTATCAAACACTTCCACCTGCATTTTTAAGTGATATGAGTAACTATTCTTCTCCCGAAATAAACTCATTTCTTACCATGTATGCCAACGCAGATAAAAGTCCTGTAAAAGTTGATGCTGATACCTTACTAAATATCTCAACAGGAATAAAAGAAAATACCTTAACAACCATAAACATTTCACCAAATCCAACAAGAGATGGAAAGGTTCTTCTTTCAGGAATCGGTTACAACTCATTTCAATTAGAAGTATTTGATCAAAACAGTAAAAAGATTAATGTTATTCTTACCAGAAAAAGTAATTCAATAGAACTTCAGCTACCTACAGCAAAAGGGCTTTATTTTATCAGACTTAATGTGAATGGTCAGGTTAAATCTTATAAAATATTACGAATTTAAAAACGAAAACATCTTATAAAAATAAAAACAAATTACATTAAATCAGAAACTTGTTTAAAATGAAAAATAAACTTTACTCAAAATTAGGATGCCTGCTACTTATAGCACCTGCATTCTCCTTTGCACAGCTTTCATTTACCAACAGCAACTCAAGACTGGCATCACCTGCATTTCACAGTGGATGTCCTGTTTCTGTGGTTGACTGGAATAATGATGGCTTAGACGACATTATTCGTTTAGATGATGGAAGAGACTGCTATGTTGACGTGCATAAAACCAATCAACAGTATGAACGTATTTTTCTTGGTTCGTTTTCAGGTGGTGCATGGGCTATGGCAGTTGCCGACTTAGATAAAAACGGATACAAAGATGTTGTTGCCGGTGGCTCTTTTGGAAGTGTCCAGGTATTAAAAACTAACAATAGCGGTACAGGTGCTACCCTATCCTCATTAAACAATTCAAATTTCTTCTTGCAAAATTTAACTATGGCAGATTTTGACAACGATGGCTGGGTAGATATTTTTTGTTGTGATGACAATGCGGCAAGTCACATTTATCTGAATAATGGTTCAGGAGGCTTTGGTGCACAGTCAAATATTATCAATTTTAACTTACCTAATGGTTCTGACAACTCCGGAAACTATGGAAGTGTGTGGACCGATTTTGATAATGATGGTGATTTAGATTTATATATTGCAAAATGTCGTCAATCGGTTCAAAATCCTACTGACCCAAGACGTATCAATGTACTTTTTGTAAACAACGGCAATGGAACCTTTACTGAAAATGCTGCTGCTTACAACATCAACATTGGCTGGCAAACATGGACAGCCGCTTTTGGTGATATTGACAATGACGGTGACCTTGATTTGATGATTACCAATCACGATCACAACAGTCAGATTTTTCAGAATGATGGAACAGGTGTTTATACAGATATTACAGCATCAACAGGATTTACAGTTTCTGATATTACGCCAATTGAAAGTGTGATGGAAGATTTTGACAACGATGGCTATGTGGACATTTTCGTTACCGGAAGCGATTCACGCTTTTGGAGAAATAATGGCAATGGTACATTTACCAAAATTGAAGGTTTGTTTAATAACAATGACATGGAGTCGTTTGCCATTGGTGATGCCAACCATGATGGATGGATTGATGTTATGGCAAGCTATGCTGCTATCTACACTACACCCACCTCAATAGATGATGTACTTTGGATTAACAATGGCAGCAAACAAAATATTATTGACGGTATAGCAGGATTATCTACCAACAACTTTTTTAATGTGGTTCTTGAGGGTAATGCAACCAATAAAGATGCTATAGGTGCACGTGCATTGATTTACGGACCATGGGGTGTTCAACTTCGTGAAGTACGTGCAGGCGAAAGTTATGGCACCAACAACAGTGCAATTCTACATTTTGGATTAGGAACAGCCACTGCAATAGATTCTATGAAAGTTATCTGGCCAAGTGGTGTAAGCCAAACAGTAAGCAATCCTTCAATCAATCAATTTCTATCAGTTAAAGAAAATGATTGTGTTTCTCCGGAGGCAATCGTTACAGCATCCGGCCCTTTAGTATTGTGTACAAGTGGTCAGACATTAACTTTAACGGCACCTGCAGGATTTAATTATTTGTGGAGCGACAGTACAACTGCACAAAGTATTACCATCACCCAAACAGGTGAATATAATGTAACAATCTCACAGCCCGGAAATAATTGTTCAGCAACATCAGCTACTTTAGTTGTCATACCATCACCAGATCAGACACCTGCTATTACTGCACTTGGAGAAACTGTGTTTTGTAATGGAGGCAGTGTACAGATTCAGGGACCTGTTGGATTCAGCAGCTACCTTTGGTCTAATGGAGATACCACACAAACGGCTACCGTAACCACTAATGGCCCGGTTACATTGACAATTCAGGGTATTTGTCAGTCATTTACTTCTGACCCGATTAATGTTACTGTAAATACAGTTACTGATCCTGCAGCAAACGATGTTACTTTATCTGCTGCCGGCAGTGCAACCTTAACTGCTACAATTGGAAATAATATTTCATGGTATGCTACCAATGCAGGTGGAACACCATTGGCTACCGGGCAAAGCTATACCACCCCATTCCTTACAGCGAACACTACCTACTATATGCAGGCAACCGATACTTTCGGTGGTGGCATTTACGCAGTAGGTTTACCGACATGGTCGGGCGCAGGCTCAGGATACTCCGGAAGCACTACCAATGCCACAACAGAATTTGACGTTACCAAAAACTGTACTTTGAAATCTGTTAAAGTATTTACAAACGCTGCCGGAATCCGAAGAATAGAATTAAAGGATGCATCATCGAATGTTATCAATTATGTTGATGTAAATGTATCTCCTGATTCGCAGGTAGTAACACTAAACTTCCCATTAACTCCGGGAATGGGTTATACACTCGGCACAAATACTACAACCAATCAGAACAACCTTGGAACCACTTCTCCAAAATTCAAAAGAAACAGTTCCGGTGTAAACTATCCGTATTCATTATCTGATGCACTAAACATTACAAACTCAAGTAATGGTGGTCAGTACTTCTATTACTTCTATGACTGGCAGGTAGAAAAAGAATCATGGCTATGTGAAAGCAATATGGTTCCTGTAAATGTTTACATCACTACAGGCATCAGCGAACACAACAATGAATTGCTTTCAACGTATCCGAATCCTGTTTCAGATCAACTTCATATTTACAATCCATTCGGCACAACTAAAGCTACACTTCTTGATATTACAGCTCGTGTTGTTAATACTTATATGCTGAATAATGGTGAAAACAGCTTCGACATTGCATCATTGAATGCAGGAGTTTATCACATTCAGGTAGAACATGAAGGAGTAATTACTAACTTAAAGTTTGTAAAGAATTAGCAACCACTGAAAGTGCTTTTACACTAATAAAGCTAAGCACTTTGATTAAAGAATAAAAGCTTCATAAACAAAAAACAGCAGCCGGCAAAAGTGGGTTGCTGTTTTTTGCTTAGTAGGTCTTACTATTGTTGCTAATTTGGAATTTAAGCCATGTCATAAATTATCCAACGGACTTTTGATTTTTCGTCTGGTTTGATCGGTAAGGCTTGTATAAATCATTGTTGTTTTGATATTATTATGTCCTAATAGATCTTGCACAAAACGTATGTCAGTACCCTGCTCTATAAGATGTGTAGCAAAACTGTGACGCAAACCATGTACACCTATTTTTTTGTAAATCTTTGCTTTTCTCATAGTGTTCTTAAACATAAGTTGTACACTTCTTACATTATATTGCCCGCCATCCTGCCCTTCAAACAAATATTTTGTTGGCTTATATTCTTTATAATAGGCTCGCAATAGTTCCAACACCGAATTGGGGAGTATTGCATAGCGATCCTTCTTGCCCTTCCCGCGGCTTATCAACACCTGCATTCGCTTGCTGTCAATATCTGCTATTTTCAGGTTAACAACTTCGCTCACACGCAAACCCATTCCATAACACAATTTAAGAATTAGCAGATGCTTTTTGTTTTCAACTGCTGCAAACATCTTCCTGATATCTCCGGCTGACAGTGTTTTAGGGAGGGTGCTCGGTTTCTTTGGTCTTGGAACTTCTATAAATACTTTCTTTCGCTTAAGTACTTGCTCATAGTAAAATTTAATAGCATTCATTCGGCTGTGTATGGTGTTTTCTGACAGCTTTAATGTTTTAATACAATACAAGAAGTATGAACGTAGTTTTTCGGAACTTAAACTTTCAGCCTTTGTTGTTTTTATTACTTTAAGCAGTTGTACAAACTCAGTAGAATAGGTACGCACAGTATTTGGGCTGTAGCCTTTAAGCTGAAGTTGTTCTACAAAACGGTTAAAAGCAGAATGATTGACAACATTCACATCAGCTAAAACATGACTGCTCATAACCATTGCTTCTATGCCAAATAATTTTCGATAACTTGTTTTGTCCAAAACATACCATTTTTTATTGCTTCTGCTCCACTGCGCTGACGTGTGTTGTTTAAGATGCTGGATCAGTTTGGTGTTGTATGGAAAAGCAATCCATATCACCTTTTTATTTTGGTGTGTGCCAATTTCAAAATTGTAGCATTGCGGTTCAAAGGGCTTATAAGCATCCATCTTTAATTCGTATTTTGTATTTATAACTGAAATATACGAAATAGTTTCTGGAATATGCAATACAAAAAGCGAATAGAATGTTCTTTAATTAAAAAGCTGTATATCAACATGTTTAATTTTTATATTGATAAACTTACCTTCTTGAGGAAACTTAGAAAAGATTCGTATATTTGTGAGTTGGGCGCAATTAAATGGCGCGTTAAATAAATAGCCCGGCCGAGAAATATAAAAACAAAAGACGAGCGGCACAGTTTAGGGAAACAATAAATCCGCGAATTAAATTAAAAAGATATGAAATAAAACCACAGACAGAGCAGAATAGAAAAGGCAATTAAAGTGAAAAAACATATGAAATTAAAAAAGCCTACAATACTAGGTGTAGTAAACATTACTGAAGACAGCTTTTCAGATGGCGGCCTTTATTTGAATTATGATAAAGCTATAGAGAAATCACTTCTACTTGTTAAGGATGGCGCTGACATAATTGATTTAGGAGCCGCTTCCAGTAATCCTGAATCAAAAGAAGTAAAGCCTCATGAGGAAATAATCCGTTTAAATGATGTCATCGACAAATTGCATTCCCAAAATATTTCAGTTTCTGTTGATTCATTCAAACCCGAAGTTCAAAAATATTTTTTAAAAAAGAATGTCCACTATTTAAATGACATTCAAGGGTTTCCATATGCAGAATTATATCCTGAATTGGCAGAATCTAATTGCAAACTCATTGTTATGCATTCCATACAGCGGCTTGGGAAAGCCCAAGTAATCGAAACTGTTCCCGAAAATATATTTGATGGAATAATTGATTTCTTTTCGCAACGAATAAATTCACTTCAAAATTCAGGCGTTTCATCCGAAAGAATTATTTTAGACCCAGGGATGGGTTTCTTCTTAGGCTCTAACCCAGAAACGTCAATATATGTTTTGAAAAATATTTTTCGAGTAAAAGAATACTTTAAATTACCAATTCTTGTTTCGGTTTCTCGGAAATCTTTTTTAGGAACTATTGTTGGGCGAGGAGTCAACGAGCGAACGCCAGCGACCCTGGCTGCTGAAATTTATATAAGCTATATGGGTGTGGATTACATCCGTACGCATGATGTAAGAGCTTTAAGTGACGCATTAAAAGTGCTTGGGATGTTAAATTGCTAATTTGTAATTGACAACCATTTCAAGATGGATTACGGTTTTATTATGCTGATCTATAACTTGGGAGTACTAAGTTCTTAAAGGCGAAAAATAAGGTCTCTTGGTTTTGATGGAATAGATTGGGGTAATTGAAAATAAAGAGAATCAACCAACTCCCCTTAATGAGTGCCGCTCAATGCAAATAGAGAAGAGAATCGGCCGGGAAAAGAAACGCTGTGGTTACGCGCCATTTAACAGCGCCCAACAGGCAAATAAGCGCAAGCAGGGGTTTCGTACTTCGTAGGACAGGAAAGTGCTATATTTGAAGTTCAGTTCTTCGTAGGAAGTTTAGTGGTTCATTCCCTGCCTGCGCCTATTTGCAAACCGTTACCTGCAAGCGTAAAAACAGACACCACACAGAAAAAAAACTTTTGTAACATTGGTTACAGTAAATTCTTAAATATTATTACAACTTTGAAGCAATAATTTTCGTTCAAAATAAAATTTAAAATAATGATTACAAGAAAAATAATATTACTCTTTGTAATATTGCTTATAAACATATCAGCATTTGCGCAGACAGCACCATTTAATATTCATTTAGAACCTATCAATATTTCAGGTCTTGGTGGGCTTCAATCTTTTGCTGTTGGACAACACAATGGCAAATGGTTAATAGTTGGTGGACGACTTGACGGACTTCACCGAAGACAACCTTGGGCAAGTTTTGATATAGCAGGTCATAATAATCAACTCATTGTTATAGACCCTGTGACACTTCAAAAATGGACAGCCCCTATAACTACATTGCCAACTTCTATTCAAGAACAAATAAGTTCTACAAATATGAACTTTTATCAAGAAGGAGATTATTTGTATCTCATTGGTGGTTATGGATATAGTGCGACAATTGTCGACCACATAACTTTCCCTAATTTAACCGCCATTAAAGTGTCAGATGTAATTTCAGCAGTTATTTCAAACACTAGTTTTACTACTAATTTCAGACAAATTACCGACCCACATTTTAAAGTTACAGGTGGAAGATTACGCAAAATTTATAATACATACTACTTATTGGGTGGGCAAAGTTTTGATGGACGATATAACCCTATGAACAATCCTACTTTTACACAAGTCTATACAAATGCTATAAGGAAATTTACAATCACTGACGATGGAACGAATATTACTATAAATCATTTACCTTCCTATAACGATGCAACAAATCTACACAGAAGAGATTACAACGCAGAACCACAAATATTGCCTAATGGACAAGAAGGAGTTACAATGTTTTCGGGTGTGTTTCAGCCCACCGTTGATTTACCTTTTCTAAATTCTGTTACAGTAGATAGTAATAATTATACTGTGAACAATACTTTTCAGCAATATTATAATCATTACCATTGTGCAGTTTTACCAATTTATTCCACAAGTAATAATGAAATGCACAATGTTTTCTTTGGTGGCATTGCACAATACTATGATAGTGCAGGCATATTGGTACAAGACAACAATGTTCCCTTTGTAAAAACAATTGCAAGAGTTACAAGAAATTCAACAGGAATGATGTCAGAACACAAACTTCCAATAGAAATGCCTTCCTTATTAGGAGCAGGTTCAGAGTTTATTATGGACAAATCCATTCCTCATTATAATAACGAAGTTTTAAAGTTTGACCAATTTACAACGGATAGCACAATGGTTGGCTATATTTATGGTGGTATTAGTAGTACTGCTGCCAATATTTTTTGGACAAACAACGGAACCCAAAGCAGTGCAAGTAGTCAAATATTCAAAGTGTATGTAATAAAAAATACAACACTTGGTGTAGATGATTTAAATGAACAGAGTATAGG